>JAEEGJ010003860.1_pt1 | contig 53903 bp, 46 predicted proteins | sample 8958761 | NCBI WGS metagenome assembly JAEEGJ01 (sample SAMN16246546, study PRJNA631951) | gut metagenome | biome: gut microbiome; feature: rumen; material: RS-attached | host: Bos | place: Iran: Karaj | collected 2018-10
ACTGAAGCCCTTTTATACAGCTCAGAATGTGGCAGTATTGAAACCGAGATTTAGGCAAATGGATTTGCTAGTTAATCTTTTTATATCTTGCCTAATTCGATACGAAAGTCAGAAGAAATACTTTGCATTTGGCAGAGAGCTTAATGCTTATCTTGACACTGTTTTTACTGTTAGGCTTCCTTCAAAAACGATTCATGGTCAGGTAAGACCAAATTGGACTGAGATCAAAAATATTGTTTCGTCATTACATTACAAGAGGATCTCAAGTTTTGTTGAAGGAAGTAATCTCCAAATCAATCTTGATAACTGGAAAAAGTTCACATTATCGAAGATTCTCACAATCACAAATGGCAAAGGAATTACTAAAGATGAGATTGAAGAGCATCCGGGAGAACTGGAGGCAATTCAAAGTGGAGAGAATAATAATGGGTCTTTGGGGACAATTGACAAGGAGTACTGTCAAGCAAATGATTATGTCATCTCCGATGGGCCTTGCCTTACCGTAGCAAGAAGTGGAACGGCGGGATTTGTCGCCTACCATCATTATGGCTGCGTTGTTGGTGATTCAGCAAAAATGCTTTCTCTCCCTGATGATATAGCTAGTTGTGAAGTATACCTTTTCTTACAAACAATTCTTTCATGTTTAAGGAATAAGTATGCATACGGGAGAAAGGTTACGAATGCACAATATGGGAATGAGCAGATCCTTCTACCGGTGAAATGCAATCAACGGGGAGTAATAATAGATTCTACCAGACGTTTTTCTTCTCAAGGCTATATCCCTGATTGGGAATATATGAAAAGCTATATTAGGGGGCTAAAGTTTTCAGATCGTTTGCCAAATCGGTAGGACGACACTCTTAAGAACTGGTTTGTTATCTCTTTCTTCTAGAAAAACGCTGCTTTAATCCTTCTAAGCTAAACCCATAGTGCACCATCGCATGGCAGTTGGGGCATAGAGGGATAAGGTCTTTAATGGGATTCACCACGTAGTCGCCGCCTCGCTCAGAGAGAGGGACTATGTGGTGAACTTCTATATATCCCTTTGCTTTCTCGCCATACACTTCCTCGAAGCTCATTCCGCAGGCCTGGCAGCGGCAGACGCCGTTATCGAGGCTCTTGTAGTATTCTATGCATTGTTTCCTGGCGTCCCTGTCGCGTTCATAACGGATACCGCGGGCCTCGTACTCCCGTCCCTCGTGGATGGGGAGCGCTTCGTCGGGCAGGGGATAATCGCTGTCCTCGGGCATGTAGTCCTCCAGGTTGAGCCCGTTCTTGTCAGCAAAGAAGTGAGCGTACCCCCTGACGGCCCGGAAACAGGCAAAGCCCTGTCTCTGAGTCAATGCCTGTTCGTCCCTCTCGATACGCCTGCCAAGACGGAGAAGGCCCGTCAGATCCAGATCCTCTTCATAGAGCCCTGTGAACTCGGGAAGGAACCGCTCCCTAACGAAGGCCGGCACATGCTGCTCCGCCGCCCTTATGACGGCATCCAGGTCTGCTCCGGTTATCCCTTCCTGTGTCCTGAGGTACTTTCGGAATTCCTTCCTCACGGCAAGCCTATCTTCGTCGGTCATGGCTAGTTGCTTTTAATGATTACGTAATAGAGGACGTCCTCGTTGTTACGGTAGACAAGCGTCTGCTCGTCCAGGTTATCGAGGTCCATATAGGTCTCCAGGGAGTGGAACCCTCCGCTGATCCCGTGGTCGGGCCGGATCTCTACCTTCTTGCCGCCCGGGAGCTCGATCCTGAGCCAGCGGTGGTGGTTGGCGTCCTGGGATGAGTGCACCGGCTGAACGCCCAGCTCATTGACGCAGAGCTCATCCGTGTAGGAATCCGCATCTACCTTGCTGATGAAGTTGTAGTTGATGACCGTATTGAGGGAGAACCCGGGGCTGTTGCATTTCCTCTTCGGGGAATCCAGCTGGAGGGTCAGGCCTCCGATCGTGAACCCGAACAGATCCCTCATCTCCTTGATGAGGTAAACAAGCATGAGGCTTGCGAGGGCGCTGTTAACGTACATGTCGCTGAATGCGATAGTGACCCGCTGTCCCTGGAGCATCCCCCTGAGGGTATCAATGTCCTCCCGGCGCAGCGTGCAAGGGGCGATCACCTGCGAGAAGTACTTCCCGACAGGGAACTGCGAGGCTGCAGCCAGGCCTTGCCGGATAACCTCAGTGGCCTGGGCTGGGTATGACGGTGCGGGGATCTCCCTCACCGCCAGGGTCTTTCCGTCAGCAAAGAGGCGGTTACAGGCCGCTCCCCACTCGTTCGAGAAGGGGAGGGTATCCCCCTGATCGGTGAAGTAATGCTGGAGGTGGGAGGCGGCGGCAGTCACGAGGGCCGTCTTCACGGGGCCCATGTCCTCGACGAACTTCACGGTGCAGTCGGGGAACTTCTCCTGGAGACTGATGTAAGGGATACGGTCCACGAGTGAGCTGTGTAGCTCGGGGTGGTACTCAACCAGGATGGTTACTTTCTTCCCCCGCTCGATGGCCTTACGGATGAGGCGTCCCATCTCAGAGTGGATGCTGGTCCAGTCAGAGATCGTGCAGTCGCCATTGAGGTCGGACACGCAGAGGGTGACCTCGGAAGTCTCCTGCTGGGAGACGGCCTGCATGGCGAGGGCTTTCAGGGGCTGGTAGATGACGGCCGCATCAGGGTGGGCTGCCTTGACTGCCTGGGGGACCGCGATGATGTGCTCCCGCTGCATCGTGAGCCACTCCATGGCAGCGCCCTTCGAAAGGAACTCCGCATCCCGGTAGTTATCCCTATCAACGAGGCAGCGTGCGCAGGCGCCTCCATCCTCGTGGCAGTTACAGCTATACTCCCGGAGCTTACGGAGGGCGATATTGAACACCTCCTGGCACTCGGTCGGGTTGGTGAGGTGCGTCGAGTAACCGCAGCCGCCGCGGGCCGTGTCGTAGATAAACAGAAGGAACGCATCAGCCTCCTGCTTGACCCCGAAGCTGATCTCGTTCTCATCGATACCTAGGTACTCGACGAGGGCCCGTTTGAGGATCACCCCGAGGGAGTAGACGAGGGTCTTGTCCGTGACGAAGGTCTGCTCCTGCGGATCGGCCTGGAATTTCAGGACAGAGTAACAGGTATAGTGCGTTCCCGTGAAGACCACATGGCGAGCGATATCCCGCTGCGTGGCGTCGCAGGGATCGCCCCAGAGGCGCTTGTGGATGAGCGGGAGCTCGGTCGGCGGGGCCGGGGTGTAGAGATCCGTCTCGACGGCGGCGCGGCCGCAGCGCTTGCAGAAGGCGAAGCCGTAGCGGTCTCCCTGGTTATAATAGAGGATCTGCCCGTTCTCCCCGCTACCGGCAATCTGGCACATGTTAATGTCCGTGTGCTGTGACCAATCGACGGTCAGAAGGATAGGGCGGATATCGAAGTAACGCTTGTCGGTGCGTTCCTCACGCGTGCTCTCGGCGTTCTGGTCCGTGCGGAACCCCGCCGGCTCGAAGGCCTGGGTGTAACCGCTGTGGGACTCGTCGATGATGCTGCGATAGGGAGCGTTACAGCGGGGACAGCGGCGGTTCTCGTCCAGCCCGAGGCTGTACTCGATCTTACCGCAGCTGCTGCAGTGATACAGGGCCCGCGTCTGGGTGTTCTCGTTATAGGCTCCGAAAAGAAGGAGTCCCGCAGAGCGGTAGTTCTTCTCATTAACAACGACCGTCTGTCCAGGAGCGTACTCATTGAGGGCCATGTTGATCTCACGGGACGAGGTCGTCCCGGCCCTGAGCTCACGGATGCTCCGGTAGACCTTGTTGAGCTCCTGCTCCAGGATGAGCTTCTCGGCTGTATCGCCCTTGGCGATCTGAGCGGTCAGCTGATCGGTCTTCCGGTAGAGGGAGCGCAGCTTCTCGGCCTGCTGCTGGTCCATGAAGTCGAAGGTGACAACGCCGGTCGGCATGCTGGCGTTCGGGATGAACTGCTGCTCGGAGAGGTAACTGAGAAGGTTCTCACTCTTGACCTTGCGGATCTGGTTAGCGATGGCCAGCTGCCGCCGCTCATCATCCTCATATTGTCCGATGGCGTCGTCCAGCTCAGTGAGGTCCTGCTCATAGCGGCCCTTGATTGAAAGAATATCCTCCTTCGTGCGGTCGATCCAATAACCCACGTTAGGGCCAAAGGTCTTCTCGAAGTAACGTCTGGCGGCGCTGTTCCCTCCCATGGCATCCAGGAAGGCGATGAACGAGTCGCAGACGCTGCTCATGAACTCGCCAACCGTGTACGTGGTGTCAAGGCCCTGTCCGTTATCGCAGATGAACTTACGGAAGAAGTACGAGTTGACATGCCGCTGCATGATCGTGCGGCTGCTGGTGACCGGGCTCATGTGATTGGGCGTCTTAAGGGCCCACATCGGGTCGGCGAAGGCCTGCTGGCTCACCGGCGTGTTGTTACACAGGGAGAAGGCCAGTGCCCTGCTCTGGTGGTTACGACCGGCACGGCCGGCACGCTGGAGGTAATTGGCAGCCGTCGGAGGGATCGTGTCCATCAGGACGATATCGATATCGCCGATATCGACACCCATCTCCATGGTTGTGGAGCAGTGCAGAACGTTGATCTCCGGGTCGCTCTTCTTGAAGGCCTCCGTGAACTCACGCAGACGGACGCGCGACTGCTGGGCAGAGTGCTCCGCCGCGATGTAGGACGGAGCGTAGCGGTAGACGTACTTCGAACGGTCCGTCCAGAACCCTTTCGCCTGGAGATTCCTGATGGCGGGATCGGTCTGAATCCAGGTCTCGATGCTACCGTCGTCGGAAGGCATGAGGGGCATATCGATCGGGGTAGCGCAGCGGTAACGCTCGATGAGCTTCCCGGAGAGCTCGCCGGTAATCATCGGGCTGATGCCGCGGAAGAGCGTGTCCAGGAGCTTCCCGGAGACCGGGCACTCCCAGGCCTTCGCTGTCCTTTTGACCCTCGCGACCTTGTTGTCCTCACGGGCTGAGAGATCGAGGAAGTAACAATCGACGAAGCGGTGGTCAGGGAAGAAGACAGGGTTGTCATATCCCTTTCCGTCGGAAGCAACACGCGTGAGGATACGCTTGTCGACAAGTGTGTTCCAGGCCTCCTGGAGAAGGTGGGAGATGAGCGTCTGCTGGGTTTTCAGCTCATCCATGGTCTTGATCCCGAGACCGGCGCACAGCAGGACGACCAGGCGGGACTGGTCGGGTTTGAGGTTCCCTTCGTCATCCTTCAAGACCCCCGGCCAGGCGGGGATCCCCAGCCTCCTGTCGTCGGCTGCGGAGAAGGGACGGCTGAGGTTGGCGTCCCGGATGAAGGGACGCTCACCGTCTACGAGGGGCTGGATATGGTTATTCAGCCTCACGAAGTAATCGAGGGTCAGTTTGAGGTAATCCCTCCAGTCCTCATCCGTGACACCCAGCTGGTGCGCATCGGAATAATCGGAGAGCTCTTCCGGCATCCTGACGTCTGAGAGAGCCGGATAGACGAGGGTGATAAGACCCATCGTTTCGGGACCGTTCTCGTACATCTGCCGGCGTCCGATGAACTGCCGGATGAGTGAGGCCTTGTAGGCCGTCGTGTCGTTCCCTTCACCATCCGTCATGTGCTTGTGGAGCGCCTTGTCGTAGATGGTGTCCGCGAGGTCATGCAGGGATACGGAATCCGTCCCCGTGGCCTTCGGCAGACCCCGGAGGATGGCGGCCTTGATCTCTTCGGGGAAGGCATCGAACCCTGCGATGCTCCTTGTTGGATCAGCGGCTTCTCCACCTATCTGGGAGAGCTTGTGCATGGTAAAGGCGCGGCAGCAGCGCCGCTCGACCTCGATATTGAAGGTCTTCGCGGAGATAGCCGTTCCCTGACGGCTATCGGTGAAGGCGATATACTTACCCCAGGTCTGCCCTGTCTGGGCACATTCTTTCAGGAAGACCGGGGAGATGATCTGGTTCAGGAAATCCAGCGGAACACGGAAGTGCTGCAGATGGAGCTTCTTCCCGACAGCCAGCCGTCCGCAGTCCGGGCAGAAGGGCTTACCGCTATCGGAACGGATCTCCACCCAGTGGCCGTTCCGTCCCTCCGCGAGGGAGAGCGTCGCGCCCTCCTGGGAGTGCGCGATATCAAGGGTGACGACATTGCCCTTGGAGGTGGGGCTGAAGTGCTTCTCTTTGTTGTAGGGGATGACGAAGAACTGCTCCCGGCGGCCTCCGACGGTGGAGCTCTCTTCCTCGTCGATGGTGTCCTGCTCGAGGGCGAAGGGGTCTTCCTGCTCGAGGTCGTCCTCCATCGGGGAGATGAGGTGGGTCGAAGGGTGGCTCGTCCCGGCGAGGATGAAGCTGTTGCAGCGCTTGCACTGCAGGATCTCCAGGAGGGGCTGCCCACAGTGGGGGCAGACGGAGGCCTTGTAGGTCGTCAGGTGACCGTAGGGCGTTCCTGTGGAGCCGCTGCAGGAAGGATTGGCGCAGGCATACAGACCGTTCACCGTCCGCATGAAGAGATGGGCGCGGATCGACAGGAGGTCCTTATCGTCTATCGTTATGTCACAGAGCTTGTCCAGCAGCGCCAGCGCCTCGAGGGTGAGTGACCGGCGGAAAGGGGTCTGAGGGCAGAGCGTGTCCCAGATCTGACCGAGTGACATGCCGGGAAGGGTATTGATCTGCTGGCGGATCTTAAGGACGCGGTGGACCTCCGGGAGCCTTTCGGCCTGTAGGCGCGCGGCCAGCTTCACAGGGTCAATCTCGGGGAGGATACGGCGGCCATCGATGACGGCGATCTGCGAAGCGGGCTGTCCCGTGATTTCGGAGATGAACTGCGCCAGGGAGGCGGCGCCGTCCTGTCCGCTCATGGTCGCACTGGTGCAGGCGAAGCGGACCTGGGAGGCCGTCACATTGAACGCCTCGAGGATACGTTTGATCTGGAGCGAGAGCTCGGCGGCGGAGGAACCCGAGTAGGTGTGGGCCTCGTCGATGACGATCCAGCGCAGCTTGCCGGCGGACTCCTGGAGCATCTGCTGGTCCTTCTTCCTGACGAGGATATACTCCAGCATGCTGGGGTTCGTCAGGAGGATCTGCGGCCGGGTCCCGAGACCGCGCAGGTCGCGGATTTCATGACGCGTCGCCACCTCGCAGGGGAGCGGCTCCTGGTCGGGGCGGTACTCCGGGGTGCTGCCGTTATAGACGGCGAAGCGCAGCCCGCTCGGCTGGCAGTAGCTCGACAGACGCTGCTTCTGGTCCTCCATCAGGGCGTTGAGCGGATAGAGGAAGATAGCCTGGATGGCGTTGGTGCGTCCCTGCTCGCAGAGATCCCCGATGACCGGGTACATGAAGCACTCGGTCTTACCGGAGCCCGTACCCGAGGTGACGACGATGGACTTGCCGTCCCTGAGGGCCTTCCAGCTCTTCGCCTGGTGCTCGTAGGGGTCGAAGCGGGAGCCGATACCCAGTTTCTCAATCACAGTGGGATTGAGGGCGGAGCGCCAGGAGCTGTCCTGGGCTGTCTCCCAGCCGAACATACTCTGGAAGACGGGCTCGGCCAGTAGCGGCTCCCTGTCGAAGAGCGCTTCTATCTGCCCGCGTAACGGGTGGGATCCGGGAACCCACATGGACTCCAGGGCGAGGCGTACGTTCTCTTCGGTCTCTTTGAAGATGTGCTCAAATCTCATATCCTAATGTGATAGCTTGTTATTTAACTCCAGAAGGAAGACCTTCGGGCAGGACTTCCGGCAGAAGAGGATACTCCGGCGGATTTCATCGGCCTCCTTGAAAAGGTCGATCTTACGGGTGAGGTGTGCGGCCATGGCATTCACGCGCTGCATGAGCCACCTCTCGTTCTTGGTCTTCCCGGGCTCGTCGAACTGTGCGAAAAAGGCGTTGACGCCCTCGTCGTCGAGGTCGTCCTGGTTAAGATCCACGAAGAACTCGTCGAAGCTCTCGATATAGACGTTCTTGTCCTTCCCGGCGATCCTGCCGGCCAGATCATTAAGGAGAGCGTCACTGACCGCTCCGTATGTATCCAGGATGGATGCGGCAAAGAGGTTTTTCAGCCACGTGGAGAAATCCCCGATGACACTCATCATGCAGACCGTTATCGACTGGATGAAGAGGCCCTCGTCGCTGATCTCCGTCATGACCTCGCCGAGGTCCTTCTGCTGCCCGATGGCCCAGTCGACGTAGAGGGCCTTAAGGAACGGAGAATCCCAGTCAATGACATTGTTGAGCGATTGCATCGGGTTCTCGCTGAAGGGTCTTATCCAGTACCACTGGAAGGCAAGATCCGTTCCCATCGCGATGAGCTGGCCGATCAGGGTGTCGCGGTCCTCGTCGCTCTTGCAGTCAAGATAGAGCTGGAAAGCAAAGAGGAAAAGGGCACCGCCGTCCTTTGCAAGGCACGACAGATCCAGCAGGGAGCTCGCGGGGATATCCTCCTTCTGGGAGAGGTTGAACCATCCGATGATGCGTTTCCATGTCTCGTCGGCGATCTTCGCCTTCGAGATCTCTTCGGAGATCCTCTGGATGGCGGCCCTCCGAAGGACTTCTCTCTCGTCGGAACCCCTGACTTCCGTCGTGTCGACAAGGCCCGGCAGGATACGTCCCCGGGTGCGGCCGGTGACAAGGATCTTCTCCCAGGAGAGCACCGTGTCAGGGATCACGAAGCCGTACTCATCGGAGAAGGGAAGGGTCACCCTTGGTGCGGACGGATCGGAGAGGTTGAAGAGGTTCAGCGCATGCTTATACTGAACAGGCCGGCGGCCGTCATCAAGGATACAGAGATCCCTCTCATTGAGCTGACAGACCCGGTAGGGAGACTCTTTGATGGTAAGGACCATCCGGTTGACGGAATCGATATCGATAACGACCGGGACCGCTGCCTGGAGGATCCCCTTGGACGTCTTGTCCAGCAGGGAGCGGACCGCCTCACGGGAATCAAAGAGGGTCACCAGAGAGCCTTCATAGGGGATCGTCCGAAGGAAGTGCCCGTCCGAATAGACCTCCAGCCTGACGCCATCCCAGATGAGCTCCCGGTGCGTACCGCCGTAGGAGTACGACTTGATACCCTGTCCGACGATGTGGTACTGGTATCTGTCGAGGTCGCCATAGGGGATCACGCAGGAGCCGGTAACGAGATTGCCGTCGCTGTCCAGGATGGAGAAGTCCTTGAAGGGGGCGCGGACCGTGATACGGAACTGCGCGCGGGAGTTCCCCTTGGGCGTGAGCACAAAGTGGATCTTCCGGGGGTCCTTGCAGGCCGACTTCTCCACGACCCAGGCGCCGTTGGATTTCAGGACACCCTCTTCGCAGCGGACACTCCCGTGCGGCCAGATCGGCTTCAGGGTACAGGACTCCTTGTCCGCACTTGACAGGATGGAGAGCTTCCCGACATTCAAGAACTTCACGGGAGTAACGTACTCGCCGTTATGGCCTTTCACCCTCGCCATGACCTCCCCGTAGGAGGGACGGGATGACCAGGAGGCTTCGCCCTTGGCGCGGAACTCAATCTCGTTACCCCTTGCAATCAGCGGCAGCGCATCACCATCGGAACAGAGGGCAAGGCGGATATCATCCGCGTTGTAGACGGATTCGATGATATCAGGGATATAAAGGGGCGAAGAAGTGATCTCCGTCCAGTAGAGGTGGGCATTGGCTCCGAAAAGAATGTCACCATCCGGGCCGTGGGCCGTCAGGGTGCCGTCGAAGCCTTCCTTTACGGTAATGACGTTATAGGTCTTGTCTTCCCAGACGAGAGTCTGCTCCGTGAGGCCCTCGCTGTCGACCGTCCATCCCTCGGGAACAAGAAGGAGGGAGAGGGCGGTGCCCAGTTTGTTTCCCAGGTAGTACTTCCCGTCCTTATCCCGGTAGAGAAGGTGGGGGATACTCAGGTCGAGATCATCCGACAGGAGTGGGGCCTGTTTGTCATGAAGGAACAGCGACACCACATCACCCTCATGATAGGGGTGCTTACTGATGACGTTATTGCGGCAGAAGCGGTTCTGATAATCGAACGTATCGACGGCCTTCCCGTTCACGCGGACCTGGGCCGAGAAGAATGAGGTGCCCAGGAGCTGCTGCGCGGCGAGGAACTCTTCCGGGAGGCGCTGCAGGCCCTTGACGATGTACTTAGAGCTGAATGTGCCCCCTCGCAGATCGACCTCAAACTCCCAGTCGAGGGAGAAGGGACGCAGCTGGCGCTGGCGTATCCTCTCCTGGTGGGCGAGGGAGATGAGGGCACGGAACCACGGATCGGTCTCGTCCTTGCAGTAGAAGGGCATGAGACGGTACTGCTCCCTGTCGATGGCGTCAATGAGGGCATTGCAGTAATCCTTAAGGCTCTGGTTATTGGTCGCGATCTTACCCAGCTGTAGCTCTTCGAAATCGATGCGGCGGTGGACAAGACCCCGGGTGAAGCGGTCCCAGACGGAGTTTTTTGCATTGAGGGTGACAAGCCGCATCGGCAGTCCTCCCTGGTAGAACATGGAATCCAGGTACTGGGTCTTCTCGCCTTTGTACAGCTCAATATGCAGAAGCTTCGCTCCTGAGAGCGCTGCCTTGTAGAAGGTGTCGACGTTGAGCTCGACAGAAGAGGGGAGCGGCTCCTTGAAAAGGGACTGGAAGACCGCGTTTATCGAGTGGGCGCCCTCGGTGTACTCCCTTCGCCAGTATTCGGCGAAATACAGGACACATTCTTTCTTCAATGCCCGGAAGATCGACTCCCCACGGCCATGGGCGGCAAGGGCAAGGAGGGACCGTAGTTCCTCGTATTCGGCGTCGGTGACTTTCAGTTTCCACAAAGGATGCGGCACGCGGTCGAATCCTCTCTTGGCTAGCAGTGTCTCGAAAAAAGCCATAAACGGTTACAGTTTTAGCGGTCAGACCCTTTCAGTCATTAGACAAATATACAAAGAAATACGCAGAGTTGTTACCCTTCGCTGTAACCCTATGGGTTACGGCGACTCTTTGGACGGCGTTTCGGCCCAAGATGAACTGTACGTTCGCTGGAAAAGTCGGGGCGCATCTTTAACGCTTAACGAAGCGTTTGTTAGTTTTTACCCATGGGTCCTCATCGATGATAAGAAGATAGTTATCATCTCTAGGGGCGTAAATATTTAGGCAGTAAACAAAATCACTTTCCCTTTCACCAAGCAGGTACTTCCCTCCTTCAAGAGTAAGGGTGTTCCCGTTCGGAGCCGTAAGGATAAGGTGGTTTCCATCTTCGCTGATTGACTGCTTGCAGTGTTGTTTTAGTTCCTCAATATCCTTCCTTGTGGGAAGGGATACCGCACCCTGTGCTCCAAGCGGAGTCCCGTTGCAGTCCGCCCATAACGTCCCGGAGGGCAGGCCGAGGTCAACCCAGTTTACCGTCGCGGCTTGCTGCGGCTGGACGGCCGGCGCAGATGACGCTTTCCGGGGAGCCGCCGCGGGTCTTTTCTGGTACTGGGCAGGCGGGTCTGCCGGAGGGGAGACGGCGTGCTTTCGATACTCTTCTCCATCAACATAGAGAGAATACAGCAGCACATCGTCTGTTTTCCCACTATAGTACTTCTTGTAGCAAGCGTAGCTAAGCTCTTCTTTGGTGCGGGGCGGGAAGGGGTGGCCTTCTCCATCATGGCTCTCGTGCCAGTTGAGACGAAGCGCCGCCCGGTACAGAAGGCCATCCGTCCCTTTCGGGATGGATGCGACGATGCGGCCCTGCCCCCACGGATGCTCTTCCGTGACTTCGTAGACGTAGAACTTATCACAGGGAGGGGTGTTCTGCATGGGCGCGTCCACCAGGACATTGCCGATACCATAGAGGCGGACCCATCTTTCCTTGTCGCTACACTGGCGGATGCGATGAGCGCGAAACATGGAAAGGTCATCGAGGGACGAGATCTTCACTTCGATAATCCGTCCCTGGGACTGTTTTTCGAGAGGAACCTCGTGCGTGACACAGATCTCCACCCAGAGGGATTTACTCCCGTCTTCGCTGGTAAGCAGTATGTCAGGAATCCTTGAAGCGTCGCCTTCCGTCCTCACCCTGGCTTCGCGCTGGATGAGGGTGTATTCCCGGGTAAGATCCGTTGTGACCGTGTTGAACCGTTCCTTGCAGTCTTGATGCTCCTTAAGAACGCAGGAGCGATTGCATCTGACAGGGACGGTGTACTCGAGGTAGAAGGGAAGACCGCTGTCCAGGCAGTGCTGATACTCCGCAATGAAAACATCTTCTGCATAGGTATGCAGGTAGTCATTGTACCGGCACTGGGTGCCAAGGTGGCGGAAATGCTTTACGCGGTGGACGTTCTTCAAAACGGGAATCATCATCTCGTTACACTGAGGGCAACGGTACTGATGCAGGGAAGCCTCTTGCATTGTCAGCTTCTCCGCTTCAACGCGGTTACCGTTTTCGTCTTTCGCGTAAGGATAAAGAATGCCCGGGTTCTCCATAATCTGGTATCAGTAGACAAATTTAAGAAAACAACTTCACTTTTTGGCTTTCGGCCTTACTTGATGCAGTTGGTCTCGTATAGCGATAATAGCTTTTCTTCATTGAAAAAGTCCTTGCCCCGTCCTGAGCGGTCGATCTTATCCCTCATATCATCAGCGGCCACCATAAATGCGATACTATCATTTGACTTAGCAATCCTCATAAGGTAGTCCTCGGAGGATTCACCTTCCTTTCTTTTTAGTAGGACGAGGCGGTCAACGATGCCCTCCGAGAAACCCCAGTCACGGAGTTTCCCCGGGGTCCAGCCGCATCGCCCGATGATATCCCTCAGAGCGGCACAGATGACGGATTCGTCCTTCTTGTACCCCAAGGCCACACGAAGGCACGACAGAATGGCCGAACGCCCATCTAAAGGATCCACTTCATCGCAGTAGGCTTCGGCAGCAATCTCGATGGCGTCATCCACGTTGGCGGCAGGCTTATGGGAGCGTTCGGCTATGATGCCATCAAAATAACTGTCCCCAACGCTTCCCAGGAAGAGGTCGCAGAGGGCAGAGAGTTTCCTCCCGGCCCAGTCGGGCAGAGGCTCCCCACCGGTGTAGAGCTCACAGCTGAATCCCGGTGTCTCCCTGTCTATGGTCTCCATGAGGAATCGTGGGGCGTCGCCAGTCGGCCAGCTGATGAAGGTGGGACGGAGTTCAATCCTTCCGTCCTCCGGGTCGGATAGGAAGAAGCCCCTCATGGCGACAAAAGGGTCTCCTTCTTTACAGAAGAGGTAGAAATTATCTCCGCTGCGGGCTTTTTCAAGCCCGTCGGCGGGCCAGGGGAACTGGCCATAATCCGGGTTTGAGAGATCCTTCTGCAGCTGCTCTTTAGTATAGCTGGACGCAGAGGGTTGCCACGGTAAAATGAAGGTTTGCATCGATTGGTTGTTTACGATGCAAAGGTATTCCTGCCGTTTGACACATTCCGTCAAAAACGTTTCAATATGTGCGATTTCTGATATATTGCAACCTTTTCTATCTTGGAGGAACGGATCTCGCGAAGCATCCTTTCGGTCGTAGAGACGGGATTGAGCCGGTCATGGCGCTTTATATCATACCAGTATTTGGCGCTATCAAAACGGGAGCGGTACTGCCGGAGGCATACCAGGATGGCCTGATAGAGCCCGGTGATGGTATCCAGGGTATCACAGAAGCAGCACACGGAAGGCGTTTCCATGTCGGAGCGGATCACGACAAGGAAAGAAATCGGTTTTGCCCTGGATTGAACTTCGTCCCAGCCGACATGGATGAGGACCATGCTGAGGACCAGACCACGTAGGTCTAGGGTGAGCAGCTCCGGGTGGAGCACCCCTTCCTGGTCCATCACCAGGCAGCGCTCCATCCATTCCCGCAACTTGCACAGGGATGAAGGGGCGGTATCGCTCAACTCGCACAGGAGTGCCCTCCGGCCATCAATGAATAGTCGAAACGGAAGCTTCCCGCCAGACGGAGGCCCAAACTGAAAGTCAACAATGCGGGTCTCGCCGTACCGGGTGGCCTCGTTAAGTATGGAAAGTGCTTTTTGAGTAGCCAGCGGCCACTTCTTAAGCGAGATTAAGAAGCGGTGCGACATGACCGGGGAGGTTATGCTCTCATTGCATCACTTCTTCGTGAGACGGATCCAAACGATTTAAAAAGATTGGGGAGAATGAAGACGATTTGCGGAGAGAAATATACCTTTCCCATGTTCTATAGTTTTAGTGTTAAACATGTGTCAGAGACTGAGCCCTGACAGGAATGAAATCAGCCTCGCGGCTTTTTGGATGGGGCAAAGGTCGACCTTATATTTGACAATTATCGTCAAGAAATAAAAGCAAGCGTCCGAAGATTCTTCGGACTTATTCATTAAAAATCATTATATTTGTACTGATGTTTCCTTCGCGGGAAGCGTCAAGACATATATACGCATATTCGCTTTTTGCATGTGAACTGTACTTAACTTGGGACGTTAGCAATTCAAGTCACAATGCGACGAGGGAAAAGCCTCACTATAGTGTGGGCGATGATCCCTGTTGCTGGCTTGATGGTTTCCCAAGACCTAGTACAGTTGCAATAGGGGGAGTCCACACTTCTTTTTTTATGTCTGAGACAGAACTGGTAAAACAACTTACCGAGGTGAGGGAAAAAGGTTTTGATGAGTCTTTCGCACATTTCTGTGCGAAGACTTTCTCATCCCATGAGTACCCTCCCGAAAACCTTACTGCTGCCAAGATGCACGCTTTCTATCTCCGCATGGCTGTGGAGATGCTCACGGATGAGGAAAGCCGGGAGGTACTATTATCTGGTGCCGGGGTTGAAGGTGGGGTTGATGCGGCCTTCCGTGAACTCACCCGCAAGAGCTTGGAGGCCGCTGTCAAGTCGGAACGCCCTTTTTGCGAGGTCTTTGTCGAGAGGTGGTGCCGTCACTGGGCTGGGGATGAGTGAACTCCGGGAAAATTCGAACACCGTTCGCGAAAGCGGAAACCCTGAAATCTAGGAACCGGAGGCTACTGAAAGGTAGCCTCCTTTTGGCTAACCGCAAAATCTGGTTGGATTTTCCATTTCAGTGAAGGGAGAGTTTAACCCCCACACTGCAAAATCTGGTTGGAGGGGTCAGCAAAGTTCCGTGGGCATGCAATCAATTAACTTTTGCGGTAACTCTATTTTCACTATTTTTACAATTTTAAAAAAAAGAAAGACCTATCAGATACAGAAGATATCACGTTTGCTATGAGAAACAGGCAAGATTGGTTCGATGAGAAGATGGCGGCAGTATCTCCGGAAATTGTGTCCGAGGTGCAGTTGTCGGCCGATATCATTGCCCGCCTTGATGCCATCCTTAAACAGAAGAACATGACGCAGAAGGACCTTGCCCGAAAGATGGGGCGGTCGGAACCGGCCATATCGCGGTGGATGTCGGGCTTTCCCAACCTCACGCTAAAATCCATTGCCGAGATTTCCACTGCCCTTGGCGAACCCCTGATAAAGGTTACAGAATAAATGACTATATCCTTAAGGAGTGCCGCGGTTTTTCGTGTACTTGCATGAACATAAATTCAAACAAATCATAAAAGCTTATATAAACCCATTAATACTGTTACAACAATGAAAGAAAAAGAAACGTACATCTCGCCCGAGTGCGAGGCCCTCGAAATGCGGCTCGAGGGCGTAATCGCCGCCAGTGGTCCTCAGTTTAACAATCCGTTCGATTCTGAACAGGGTTGGTAATCTTAAAATGAAGAAACTTATGAAAAAGATAATGGTCGTTCTGAGTGCTGTGCTTGCACTCGTCGCTTGCAATAAGGAGACTCCGGTTAAGGATAGTTCCATCGATGCTTCCAAGTTTGTTTTCAACATCACCGTCAACTATCCCGATGCCACCAAGGCCGTGAAGTCCGACTGGGTAGATGGAGACAAGGTATATGTCTTCTTCGATGGTGTTACCGGTGCCAAGTATGTAGAACTCACCCGTAACAGCTCTTCTTGGACTCCTGAATTGAAGGGTGGACTTACGGTTTCCAACCTTAATGAAAGTGGAGATAACATGTACGGTGTTTATTTCCCTTACGAGCAGCCAGTTATTGCCGCCGATGGTGCCAATGTCACCTTCAAGACTGCATCCGGCCTCAGCATTTATACTTATTACATGACCGGTTCCGGCACCTATAAGGTGGATAAGTCCGCCGACATTGCCACCCTCACCGGTTCAATGGATATGGTCAACCCCAACGGTTATGTGCAGTTCTATATCGGCAAGGACGGGGATAAGTATAATGCCGACGGCAAGTATCGCCTCTCCGTGGCCGGTGTAAAGCCTACCGCTTGCACCACATTCTCCACGTCCGCCCACACTTTTGGCACCAAGGGACTCAATCCTGCTCAACCCATGTGGGGATATAAGTTGGAGGATGGTGTCGCCTTCTCCGGTGTCATTGATGATAGTTGGAGCAATTCCGCTAACAGCCATGTCATATATCTTTTCGATACCGAAGCGGCGGCAAAGACCATCACCATCAGTGGCAAGACGCTGTCATCCCATGCCGCCGTCAATTTCTCTTCTACCAAGCCTTCCACCTGGTCTGCTGCCGTTACCGCTCCCGCATTTGTAACATTTGATGGCGTAAAATGGGGTAAGTTCAACCTCGGTGCTACTGCAGAGGGAACGGCTGCCGCCAATTATGGTTGGTATTTTGGTTGGGGAGACATTGTTCCCGCCACGGGTACCGCGGCTTCCAACCTCCCTGCCTCCGGTTTCGGTGGCAACATTTATTATCAGAAGACAGCCGCTTACGAGGCTTTGAATGGAAAGACTGTTAACCTTACCGATGATTACGCCATTTACGATATAGTTACTGCATTCCTGGGTCCCAATTGGAGGATGCCTACCAAGGCTGAATATGACGCCCTCTGTGAGTCTACTACTTGGGGCGACAACAACTCTCTGAAGGCAAGATCCGTGGTGTTCCCTGCTGCGGGTCGCTGGTTCAATGGTAGTGGTGGCCATGGTGGCAGCGTCGGCATCTATTGGTCATCTTCCTACGGCGATGGTGACCAAGCCTACAGCCTCCGCTTCCTTCACAGCAACGGAACCATTGATCGCGAGGACTTCGTCCGTTACTACGGTCAGTCTGTTCGCCCCGTCCAGAAATAAGCGTATATGCAGTATGGTTGCCCATGGCTCTGCCGGGGCAAGCATTGACTTACCGCTTGTCGGAGGCAAGTTGAAAAAAATGGTTTAAGGGCGGCCTGCCATGGTGGGCCGCTCTCTTTTTTTAACTACGGGCACAATTGCTCGAGCATTTCCTCCGCTTCTTTCTGCCTGAGGGGATATTGGACTTTTTCGAGTTAGTGTGGGCGGAGAGCCAGTCCCTCGACAGCAGGGAAAGCAAGAAGGACATCTTGTATACCGGGACAAAAAACTGACCTTGCACATCCGCCGCCGCAGATGGCTTACGCCGGAGGAGTGTCAGATCTGCCCTTCTTCATGTATCGCCTGAGTACTATCTTCGGATAACCGCCCACGGAAAATTGCAGGTAAGCCAAAAAACGTGCGTGTTTCTCTTTCACCTATTTCCAACCACAAATTGCAGTCAGACACCTTGACTCAAAAAAGGAGGGGATGGTCATTTCCAACCAAACCCCTCCTTTCAGAGACTGTCTCTACTGAGATAAATTCAACCTAAAATTTCGGATAGCCCTCCTTTTTTCTGTTGTTCCGGCGCGCCCACACAGTCACAAAAATCCTCCCCGCCGTGAGAGAGCAGGGAGGATAACTTTGAGGGTCCGATGAAACGGCTGCTCCATGCTACCGAGCTTATCGGGCCGTCTGGATTTCTCCCGTGAGGGGAGTCCGATGCAAATGTACGAAGAAAAACGGAATATTCAAATTGGAGAAATAAAAGGGGACTATACGCCCTTTCCTGATCTTCAATTCTCTAGCCGACAAGGTGCCGTTCGATGACCTTCATCCCCTCGGTCACCTCGAAACAGTCCGTCCCGTCAGGGAGCCTCTTGCGACCGAAGGTAAGGGCGTGATTCGACTTGACGGCTTTCTTCGCAGCTGCGAGGGCCTGTTCCCCATCGGTGTAATGGAAGGTGAGAACGTCCGGGTCAGAGGCTTTCTGTTCCCTTCGGTAGGGCTCCTTCCGCCGCGCCCTGGGCATATCCTCGATGGTGGGCGGGGGAGGGGTCTCCACCGGAGCCTTTCGGTTATTCTGTGGGGAAGGCTTCTTGACCTCCCGGAGAACGACATAGGTGGGAGCGGTCTCCGCTTTGGGAGCCTCCGGCGTCGCCTTGTGCTCATATGCGAGCATCCGGGCGTCCTCGGCGCGGGCGGCCTCTTCGTCGTACTGCCGGTCCCACTCCCGGTAGTACTCCATCTTCGGGTCCTCGAAGAGGCTCATCTGGACGGAGGACTCATGGGTGAGCTTCGACACCCCGAGACCGACCTGTCTCAGCGGGGTCGCTCCGTCCCAGGTCTCCAAGAGCATCTTTCTGGCAGCATTGAGGATGACGGCCGTCACATCTGATGGTTGATCAAGGGTGCGCTGCTTCTGAGCTACAGTGAAATCCCGGTACTTGACGAACATCGAGACGGTCGAAGCGCGGAAATCATCCCTCCTTATCCTATGGGCTACGATGCAGGCCACATTGAAGAGGGCCCGGTCGATATCCTCGGGGTTCACCAGATCCTTCGAGAAGGTCCTTTCGGCACTGTAGCTCTTGGCCTCCTGGATCTCCGTCTCCACGGGAGAATCGTCCCGGCCGTTGGCGTTCTCGTGAAGCTGCTGGGCGAACTTCGCTCCGACAAGGCGGGTGAGGGAACTCATCCCTACGGCAGCGAGCTGACCGATGGTATTGATACCATAGGCGTTCAGCCGTTCCTGGGTCTTCTTGCCGCACCACAGGAGATCCCCGACGGGAAGGGGCCACATCTTCTCCTTGACCTCGCTCTCCCAGAGAGTGTGCACCTTGTCCGGCTTCTCGAAGTCCGACGCCATCTTCGCTAGGAGCTTATTGGACCCCACGCCGACGTTGACGGTAAAGCCTAGCTCCGTCTTCACCCGCTCTTTGAGCTCCGTGGCAATCTCGACGGGATCCCGCTTCCCGCAGCGGAGTGTCATGTCGATGAAGCACTCATCGATGGAGAACTGCTGGAGGACGGGGGAATAGCTGCGGCAGATGGCGATGAACGCTTCCGAGCATCGCTTGTACCACTCCCAGTCACCCCGGACGATGACAAGCTTCGGGTAGATCCGAAGGGCCATCGTGACGGGCATGGCGGCTTTGATGCCGAGCTTCTTCGCCGGGATGGAGGCCGCTGAGATAATGCTCCGGCGATCCGTCGGGTCACCGGAGACGACGGAAGGGACAAGCCGGATATCGGGCTTACCTGCCAGTACGAGCTTCGCCGCCGACCAGCTGAGGAAGGCGGAGTTAACGTCGATATGGAAGATGACCCGGGGCAAGGCTCTTATCGGATAATCCTGTAGTAGTTCTCCTTGCGGGGCTTGGGTTCCTTCGGCTCACGGGCCGGGTAACCGAGGGCAAGGGCCCCGACACCCACAACGTCCTCCGGGAGGCCCCACTCTCCCATGAGAGCCTTCCCTTCCTCTGTGTCGAACATCTCCCTCTCGCGGTTGATCCAGCAGGAGCCCAGGCCGATGGCATGAGCGGCGTTCATCATGTTACCCAGCACGAGGGATGCGTCCTGGACGGCGTTTCTCCATTTCTCGGGACGGGAGGCGAACACGAGGACGAAGGTGGGGGCCCCGTAGTACGGGTCCGTATCGCTCCCGAGTACCATACGGTTCATCTGCGAGAGCTTCTCCCTCAGGGCAGGGTCCTGGACAGCTACGATCCAGGGGTCCTGGAAGCCCATGCCCGTGGGAGCCCATGTGCCGGCTTCGAGAACGGTCGTGAGCTCCTGGTCTGATATCTGGTCGGGCTTGTAGCTGCGGATGCTACGGCGCGTCTTAAGTGACGTGATTACTGCGTTTTCCATATGGATTAATTATCTTGATTCAGTAAAGATACTTCCTGGAGAATCTCCTTCGCGTCCTGCAGGAAGTTATAGAGGCCGTCTTCGGAGAGGACCCCGAAGAGGTCGCAATCGGTGCCGATCTCCCCGCGTTCGGCCGCCTCGAAGTCCTTCTGCCACAGCCCGGAATCCACATAGCTCTTCAAGGCCTTCAAAGTCTCTATATTGCTGAGAATAATATCCTTGCTGCGGTCTAGCGCTGCGAAGGCCGCGTCCATCCTGCAGAATGCGGTCGACATATCCTTGATCCTGTCCTCGGGGGCGGCGTTCTCGTCGAGAAGGATGGGTTTCATGATGGGGCTCTTTTCTCCTTCTTCCTCATCATAAGGGTCGTAATCCGGGTCCAGCCATTCAGGTGCATTACTCTCAATCCCTCCGTGGATCCATGTAATGAGCTTTGATAGCAGAACGATGCTTACCCCGACGAAGCAGGTTCCCAGAAGAAGGCCCGATCCCAGTTCTCTTGTCACAAGGCAGCCGATAAGCTCCAGGAGCGCGAAGATGACCCCGTAGATACCATAGATGGCTCTTACCGGTGCGGGTGTCGTCACCCAGGAGAAGAAGCAGAGCATCACCACAAGGGCAGTACAGGCGCTGCCGGCAATCGTAAAGAAGGTGGGATTATACAGGAAGTACCCGGCAATGCCCAGAACCGAAGAGATGGTGATCAACACTTCCAGGAGCTCCGTCCGGGTGCTTAATATCTTTTGTGGATCCATTATTCGTAGTAGCTGAGTAGTTCTTTATAGCTGAGGTCAAGCCCGGCTTTACGGAGCTTCCCGATCTGGTGGTCATAGAGTACTTTCAAGACGGCCTCTTTCTCCTTCTTCGAGCCGAAGTGAACCTGCCGGTGACAGGTGGGGCAGATGCAGACGATGTTCTCCACGCAGTCGATGTTGCGTTTTCTCTCTTCGAATATCTTTTTTGCGTTGTCAAAGGTACACGGAATGAGGTGGTGTCCCTCCATGTAGGGAGTCCCCTTTCCCGTGAGGAATGTCTTGTGGGAGGGGTCCACTGCGCATTGGAAATGCGACGCCATCAGTGCGCGCTTGGATATCGCCGGCCTTTTGTTAACCACCCTGCTTCCTCCGATATGAGTGAAGTCCGGGCAGGTCTCACTATATCCGGGAAGATGTTCATCCTCCGTAACATCCACTTCTTGCACGAGACGCTGGAAAAGGATTGAGTCTTCATCGCTGTTATTGAGCAGATACTCTTCCAGGTAGGCAATAATCTTCCGGTCCAGTTCAGGGTATTTTCCCTTATAGAAGCGCTGCTTGCGGAACATGTAAGTGTTGTAGTCGCTAATCCTGATGACGAATCTGTTAGGATAGTCCTCAAGGTTATACATGTTGTCCGACTGGATCGTGAAGGAGCAGTCGACGAGTTTCCCGTCTTCCTCAATGATCCGTTGAAGGGGTGGGTATACCATTGGTTCACGATACACGGTGGCGTTGTCAGTGAAACCGACAATGACACGGTTATTGGTAAAGTGGTACTTCTTCGTGTAGACGACAAGTACACCATCGATTGTTAAATCCCCCTTCTTTGCTCCCAGCTTTTCTATATTCAGATCATCATGGGGAGGGCAGTAACCATAATACTTTCCGTCAAGAAAGTTAGGGATAAGGTTAAAATATTCGTGCCCGGTCTTGTTGGCAACGAAGCTGCCGGACTCGAGGTCAATAACGACCATGGGTTTCTTTGAAAGGTCTGTACTCATAAGGCTAGAGTATTGATTCAAGTGGAAAGTCAAGGTTAATAAGGCAGTTTGTCGAGGTGCTTATGAACGGTATCAAGGATACGCTGACAGCTGTCCTTGGTGTTCGCAGCAATGAACATTGAAGGCTTGAAAAGGGAAGGGGCCTTCCCCTCGAAATCGCACATGGCTCCGCCCGCTTCCTGGAGGATAAGGCTGGCCGCGGCATAGTCCCAGGGCATAAGCCTTATCTCGAAGTACAGCTCCGCGAATCCCGCGGCCATCAGGCAGAGCTCCACGGCGGCGCTGCCGGTGCGGCGGACGTCGTTACACTCCATGTAGAGGTCGTAGATAATGTCGCTGCAGGACTTCGCCAATTCTTTCCGGTAGGTGGACATGGCCGTGAAGAGAAGTCCCTGCTCAAAGGGGCGTCCCGACACGTGGATGGGCTTCCCATTACAGAAGGCCCCCTTGCTCTTCTCGGCCGTATAGAGCTCACCACGCCAGGGGCCGTAGACAACGCCGAGGATCGGTTCACCCTTCTCTACCAGGGCGACGCTGACACAGCAGTTCTCATTCCCGCGGGCGTAGTTGGCCGTCCCGTCGATAGGGTCGATAACCCAGACCGCTTCGTGCCCGGTAACATCATTGAGGTCTTCTTCCTCACAGAGGAAGCCCACCTCGGGGTAGCGCATACGAAGCTGCTCCGTGAGGAAATGCTGGACGGTAAGATCGGACGAGGTGACAATGTTCTCGCGGGCACCCTTGTCATGAACCTCGAAGCCGCCGGTGCGGTCCATATGGGTGGATGCGGCCCGGACAATGTCCGAGACCAGCTGTATGTCGATATAAGTCATAGTTGTTGTACTGAGTCGTTCTGTCTGCGGATGGCCTCCAGGTAGAAGGCCTTCCGCTGCTCCTGGAAGACGCGGTAGCGGATCATCCGGGACCCTTCGTCGAGCCCGTCATCGAGGTTACAGACGAAGAGGTCGTTCACGTCGGCGATATAAAGCCTGTCGTACCGCAGGTCCTGATATTTCTGGAGAAAGAGCGTGTAGTCCATCGCTTTCCTGGCCTCCGTCTCGCCGAGGTTCTCTCTGCTGAAAACAAAAAGTCCCATCTTCCCGAAGTGGCCGTAGAAGCCGTTCCCCACCTTGGAGACCTTACTTTCCAGGATACGCTTCATCGGGAGGGCCATCGACCAGTAGGAGAGTTCCTTCACGCCGATATACTTTCCTTTCTCCAGGCCGAAGGCATATCCGTTCTCGAGGATGATATCAAGGTCATCGTCTTTCGGCCCCGGGGTGATACCCGAGATATCCTTCAGGAGCGCTTCCTGCGCCAGCTTGTTTTCCTCCATCGCCCGGGTGACCTCGATGCCAACGGACGTCCCGTCCGGGGACTGGAGGTCCGGCCGGTCCCTGTTCACGAGGGAGGTCATCTCGCCGCCGAGGAAGGTCGCGAGGGTGATCTGAGCGTACTGCTCAAAGAAGCAGGTTCCGAAGGGGCGGGTATCCATGGTGATGAATTAAGAGGCCGCTTTCTTTTCCTCAGCCGTGTTCGCCGGCACCTTATCCTTGACCTCCTGACGGAAGCGGTTGATCCATTTACGAATCACCTTCTGGTCCATGTCCTTGATGGAATCGTCGTACTCAACCATGTAGAGCCCCTTTTCGTTCTGGACGAGAGCCTTGTCGAAGATACCATTGCAGTTGACTCCCTTCTGGACGATCACCAGGCAGGGAAGACCCTCAGCGCGGGCGAATGCCGTCTCGATCTGCAGCCAAGGGGAGGGGAAGGACTCGTTTTTGATCGTGGTGATGGCTTCACTCTGACTATCATGGATGGACCCGGATTCAACCTTAAGGTGCGAGAAGGCCATGATGACGACACCGCAGCACTGGGCGAGACGGTCGTTGACCATCTTAAGCTGCCCGCTGGTCCGGTAGTCCTCGCGCCGTATCTCGTCGAAGCTGATGTGATACGTCTTTTCCATCCAGTTCTTCAAGTTCCTGTAAGCCAGCTGCTGCTTGGAATCCATCATACCCAGATGGCTGAGGAACACATTGGCAGAGAAGTCCCTCTCAGGGTAGATAACGACGCTCTGGCGTTCTTTCTGGACGATCCCGTTCTTGTCGAGATAAAGGGACAGGGGGAACTTGTCAAGCTCCGTAGCCTGCTCTTTCTCCGCCGTAATCACCATGGCGTCTTTCCTGTGGCGGGAGGTGGAGAAGTTGGCGCCCGTCAGGTCGCATGCGTAAAAGCGCGTTCCGCTTACGTCCGCATCCTTGAAGTTTGCATTACGGAAGGAACAGTTATGGAAGCTCGTGTTGGTCAGGATGGTATCCATGAAAACGGCCTTGTCGAAGTTGATGCTACAGATGCTGCATTCGGAGATATCAGCCCTATAGAAATCTGCCTTGCGGAACCGGCTCCTGACATTATACTTCTTCTTTCCAGAGATCTCAAAGCGGATCCGGTCGGAAGACTTGATGGAGACCTTTGAGAGGTTCGCGCCCTGGAAATCCTGCCCGTCCGCATACGTGACGAAAGAAAGACCGTCGCCGAGTGTCTTCTGGAGGTTCCCGTTGGGAAGGACGCGAAGCAGGGCCGAGATGAGATTGAGGGCGTCTGCCCGATAAGAGCGGTACTTTAGGAATGACCGCAGCAGGATAGCGGATGTGATCTGTGCCGTTTCGTTCTCGCTATACAGGTCCGATGAGCACTTGTCAAAGCGACTGTTGCGGTTGCGGAGACGTTCGAAAAGATAGACGATGACGCCAGCAAGGATGGTGACGATGGCTGCCGTAGCCTGAATGGCGCCCGGCATGTCAATGAGTGGAAGAAGAACAGTTATCATAATAGTGTCATTTGCTAAAAAAGAAATAGAATGCGGCCCACTTCATGGGGATACCGTCGGCATGCCCGATGGTCCTGTAGTTGGAATCCTGAACCGTCCCGTCGCTCTTGACATGACCGATAGTCCTGTAATTGGAATCCTGTACGGTCCCATCATCCTTGATATGTCCGACCGTCCTGTAACTATCGTCTTGGACTGTGCCATCGCTTTTCAGATGACCGATCGTTCGGTAGTTGCTGTCCTGGACGGTTCCGTCAGACTTGATGTGCCCGATGGTGCGGTAATTACTGTCCTGTATGGTCCCGTCGGACTTGATATGGGCGACGGTCTGGTAGCTGCTGTTTTTAATACTCTGGGCATAGAGGTCTCCCGAAAAGAGGCAGCCAAGAATCAGCCCGAGGATGATAAGAAGTGTCCGTCTCATAGCTATTCGTTTTCGGTATTATACAGCTTATAGAACCCGCCTGAGAGCTCATTGATAAGGTCTGAGCTGGCGTAGGCTTCCATGGTATTCTTCGCCGTCAGCATATCTCCCGCATACCCATGGATCCAGACGCCGAGAGCGGCTGCATCAGGGGCAGCGTAGCCTCTGGCCAGAAGGCCGCCGATGAGGCCCGTCAGCACATCTCCGCTTCCTCCCTTGGCCATTCCGGGGTTGCCTGTCGTATTGACAAGGCAGGTCCCATCCGGGGTGAAGACCCTGGAATGGTATCCCTTCATGACGACGCAGCACCCGGTTTCGGCGCAGAGCTCCCAGGCGAGGGACTCCCTTTCGGCGTCGCTCTTATTGGGGAACAGACGGCGCAACTCTCCCTTATGAGGGGTGAGGACCGATCCCGGGGGGATGAGCTCCGTCCACTCGGCCATCACCGAGAGGATATTGAGCGCATCGGCATCAAGGACGGTCGGGATCTTCCGCTCACAGGCCTCGGTGAGGATATCCATCATGGCGTTCATCGTTCCCGGTGACCAGCCGAGGCCCGGACCGATAGCCATGGCGGAATAGCGTTCCAGGTTCTCCGGCACCGCGTCGAAATGTGCCCCGGGATTCTCGGAGAACATCGCCGAAGGGTATCGGGTGGCCGCTGCCAGGAGGGTATTGGCAGTTGAGTGGAGCTTCACCAGGCCGCAGCCGGAGTGGAGGGCCGCGCCGGTGGCCATGATGGCTGCTCCGGGCATGGTCGCGCAGCCGGCCACGATCAGAAGACGCCCGTAGTCGTGCTTATGGCTCTCGTTCTCCCGGACAAGGAGCCGGGGGCGGAGATAGGCTGGATCAATGGTTATCATGGAGGGGCCTACTCGGTGAACTTCTTACCGGCACCCCAGGCCTTGCCCACTTCCTCTCCAATGCCGCGATACGACATGGCGGACGCATCGAAGACGATGGGTTTAAGCTTCGAAAGGTCCACCTTGCCGTCTGTGAGGATACTCTCATCGGCAGACATATTCACCACTTCGCCGACGAGGATACCACCTTCCCAGCTCACTACCTTGCACTCGAGGGTGAGGGGATACTCGTTGATGATAGGGGCATCCACATTGGGGCTTGGCGTCACCGTGAAGCCTGCTCTGGCCACCTTGTCGGGGACCTGGTTGCCGCTCACGAGGCCGAAGTAATCGGACTCGGCGATGGTCCTCTCGTCTGCGAAGGAGACCGTGAAGGCCCCGGTGAGCTCCAGGTTCTCCGTGGTCTTATGCTTGGACATGGAAACCACGATCTGGTTGTGGTCATACTGTCCGGCCCAGGCGGCCATCATCACATCAGGGTTGTGATCCTTGTCCCAGGTGGCGATCATCACGCAGGGCTGTGGTGTGGTCATAAGGGCATGGGCGGCGCCGAAGTTCTTGCGCCCGGAGACTTCTTTCAGGGGTTCATTGGTGCTCATATCGTTCGTTGTTTTGTTATCCGTGTTCTTACAGCCGACGGTGGCCAGTAGAGCTAAGGCGGTTATGATAATGAGAGATCTTTTCATTATTGGTACTTTTGAAAGTTATACTTCTTGCGGATATCAAGCTTTGTCTCTTCATCCTGGTTGGTGAAGTAAGCCCTGAAGCCCGGGCAGAAGTTAATATGCCAGCGCCAGAAGCGCCCGAGGACGCTCTTGGGGTTCTTGTCGTAGTGAGCGCGGAACTTGCAGGTTTCGCAAGGGAATTTCTGTTCTGCCATAAATATTAGATTTTCTTTTGGTTTCTAGCTTTGCAGATGAGCTTGGCGAGTTCCGAACCTAGGCTTTCCAACCCGTCTCCCATCAGATTAACGAAAGTGCCATAGCGCCCTCCAGGCCCGCGGAGCCCGGTGATCTGTGCCTGCTCTCCTGTGGGTGTGTCGATCCATGCATCGGCTATAGTGTATCCCTGTGCAGTGACACTGCGAACGATGAAGGTAACAAGATACTCCCGTCCTTCCGACTTCGGAACGAAATGAATGGGGTGGGGGTCATTGCTCCTTTGAAAGCGCTTGTTAGCTCCCGAGACGCAGCGGCGCACAAGATCTTCGAAATCCGTCTTTAGCTCAGGGTCTACGTCGACTCTATCAGAATATGAAAGGCCCCCTAGAGTGGCGTTCTCTACAATAATCTTAACACCAAGGACTGTATTGTCGGGAATCTTTATTCCATTCCAGGAGACAACCTTCTCGATTGTGTTGTTATCACCATACATGTTATATGATTGGGCGGTCTGGGCGGCTGCGCTCAGACTGAAAAGCAATGCTGCTAATATGATAAATCTTGTTTTCATGATGCTTATTCTTCGTTGGGTTCCAAGTATTCAATGCCTTTGCCGTTCTGCCGGGCATACTCGATCTCGCTCCGGGTGCTCTCTCCGATATACCCGCCAACATTAATCACGTAGATGGAATCTGCCATGTCGATCTTGCGTTTATGCATATCATCCAGCATCTCCTTCGTCCCTTCGGTCCATACCTCCTGGTCGCCGGAATGACCGAAAAGACCGACTGTGATAACGATATTTCCTTCCAGGGTCAGGCGCTTTTGCGTCTCGAGGAACTGTTCCTTGAAGCGGGTGCTACCGCAGAGAGTTACTATCGGGTACTTACCAATCATAGGCTTAGAAGTTCCTTTTCACGAAATCCTTGATATACGCTTTCAGCTCGTCTCCTTCCAGGACCTTCACGTCGCCAGCGAGACCGATGCAGAAGCGCCCGGCGCCCTCCAGCTTGCCAATTGTGCCCTCATAGTACCACTTGCCGTCCTCTTCTTTCAGGCCACTCTCGGCGGTGGGGAACTCTTCGACAAGGAGGTTCTTGGCGCGTAGAGAGAGCTCCAGGCGGACCTTCATGCCATCCCCGTCGTAACTCATTCTGAAATCATCTATCTTCCCGCGGTGATGCTCTTTCTCGTGGGCCCAGTCGCTCGTCAGGACGTCCACCCACTCGATGCGGGGAATCTTGAATATCTTGTTCTCCTTCTTCTCACAGTCATAGGCCCAGACGTCGATATGGTTGTTCGTGAACCCGAAGGGCTCGACAAGACGGTCGCGTACCTCCCCGGAGTTGGAGGATGCATAGTTCTTAAGGACTACCTGCCTATGGTCCTCCATGGCGTTCCCAAGGGCCTGTATGCATGCCGCATTGGACTTAGAGCCCTTGAATTCTTTGATGCTCGTCAAGTCATAGACGGCAGCAAGTTTCTTATACAGGGAGGCTTTCAGGGCATGGGTGCTGTCCAGTCCCTCGATGAGACTGCAGACGATCTTAGCTTCCTCGTCCGAGAAATAGACAAGCCTGCTCAGGTCTTTGAAGGAGGACGGGACCTTCACCAGGCGGTACACGTTCCCGTGGATCTTCTCCACGACGAAGCCCAGCTCCTTGAAAGTATCAATATACCGGTAGATGGAGCGGTAGGAGGTATCCAGCTTGTCGGCCAGCTCTTCGACCGTGAAATAGGCATTTCCGGTCATCAGGCGCATGAGTCGGAAGACTCGTTCTACTCTTGGTTGTTCCATATAACGAAATAATCTTATGCTGATAATTCAAAAGACAAGTTCTTGTAGAAGCTATCTATTCTTTCTAACAACTCGGTAGAAGACTTGAATAAGCAATGGAAGTACTCATTCTCATCGTCCCAGTAGAAGCCAGCCTCTTCCAGGATCGCGGCCATGTCGCCTGGATAGTCTTCTAGGTGGGCATTTGAGCGGTGTTTCTTATAAAAACACAGCTCATACTGGCCCCCTGTCTCATCTTCCGTTTCCTCATAGTAGATGCTTAATTCATAACTGATGCGGTTGTGAATATAGTCGCTAAAGCAGATGCCGGGTTCGTCCTCTGAATTCTTCACTTGGTAATACCAGATTTCCTTGAAGAGGGGGTACATGGAGATTCTTTTCTCAATGACGTTCTTCCAAAGGAAGTATGTGTACAGTTCGGCATGATAATGATTATACTGCGACTGGCTAAGGAGGATAATGCGATTATCATTGACGTAGTGAAGGAAGCCCTGCTCGCAATACGCAAACATCTCAGGTTCTTGAATGAAGAAGTCTCTCCATGTCATTGTGAGATCTTTGCATATACTCAAAAGGGAATCGTGGACGTTGCATTTGTCAAAGCGCGGATCGTCAAAGACTGCTTTCACGAGGTTTTGATATTGACGCCACTCAGGATCTTCCGTCATTCTAAGAAATCGCTTCCAGCTATGGTCACGTCTAACGTTATTCTTACCAACACTAGTTGAAAAGAGGTTCCTGCGCCAGGCTGTACTAACCCCTAAATAGTTTCCTTTGGTGAATACTGCGCGTTCAAAAACGTAATCGTTGTCATTCTCACGGTGATCATAGTCATACATGAAGACAAGGCATGCCTTCTCCGCGTAGTCCTTAAAGCTTGCATAGTACCTCTTGTCTTCTTCTTCAGACCAGTCGCAACAGTAGCGTTTGTCCTGTAGGTAATAATCTAGTATGCCGGAGAATGAAAGGAGGAAGCCGATTTGTCCGTTGAAGTACCCATGCTTTTCAGTTCGTTCAATGAGTACTTTCCACGCTTGACTTCGAGTGATAAGATGTGCTTTCACCTTCTCTTCCAGTGACTGCCATGCGGAAAAAGCGCCGATGGAAGGGTCGCCCTTCAAATAGCCAAGAATGTCTTTGCTATAAGGTAACATCGCTTCGACGGATTTGATGGCCGAGGCCATATGCGTCCCTTCGTTCATTATAGTGCTCTCTGGGTGGGACAGATTATGGATAACGCGCATCCATTCATCAATTCCGGTCAGATCGCCCTTGTTCTCAATCAGGAACCGGAGATAGGCATGGAAGCATACCCGGTCGTGATGACTGTCAAGATTATGGGCAAACACTTGTCGCAGGATTGCTTCTTCGTTAAAATACTGTTTGTATTCCTCCGAAATGTGATTCTTGATAGGATTGTTGCCATTTTCCAGGCAATCCAAGGCGTGGACTAGCGCAAGTGCATATCCATAGGCGGTCTCTTTACTTGTCTGAATCTTAAACAGACCATTTTCGGGATAGTTCTTTATACGCTCTTCATCGTCCCTGTCGAAGGCAATTCCAAATTCCTTATACTTGTGGTAGGAGAGTACGTCCGAGTAATCGCTTCTGCGTTTGACAACGTCAGCACCCCTCAGGTAATCCAGGATAAAACGATTCTGATTATCTTCCGAGGAACCGAATTCATTAGTGGCGGCGAATCGGTTGGTAAACACAACCCTGATGAAGTTCATTATTTCATCATCGAAGGTATTATCTATGGTACTGTTCTCCCGGTTCTGAATATCTCGGTAATTCCAAAGGAGGTTGGCCCATTTAACGTCGATGTTGTACGAGAAATAGCGACTTAGGGAGACAGGCTGCTCCTTTCCATCGAAAACAAGCTTAAAAGATTCTTTCCCAAGATCGATGGCTTCAAGGCTTTGCTCATATTTAGCCTTGAAATTCTCAAAAGCAGTCAGGGGCTTTCCTCTGGAGTTCATCTTGATATACAGATCATCCGTAAGATTGAAGATTCCGAGATCAAGGAAAAGGAACGTAATTACTGGCTTCTTGGTATCAATCAATAGAGGAAGAAAATGCTTGTCCTCGTGGAACATCTCATGGATGGCGTCAAGCATCGTCAGCATGGACTGGATTGTCGGGTCATGCCTCCAGGAGAGATAGAACCAACTGCTGTTGCGGATGGTCTTCGACAGAGCATTGTTTTGTTCCTTATCAGGGGGAAGAAGGGCAGACATGTCGTATCCGTGCGACATAAGCGCATCACAAAACTCCGTCGAACTGGTTCTGGTCTGATAAGTAAAGCGAGACTTCCCGTTTTTGAGGAGCGTAGAAAGATAAGTCTGCTTAGCCGTCTCGTCAGTAGAAATCTGGCACAGATACCAATGAAGAAGGAAAAGGGTTGTAAGGCGCTGCTGGCCGTCCAGAGGGATGAACACGTTCTCATCCTCGACGTCCGAAACGGTGCCGTAGACAAAGTCCAGATCACGGAAAGGCTTTTCTTCTGTGAGGTAGTCATGCAGTGCCGTGAGGAAGTTTACGCGGACCTCCTTGGTGGTGCTTCTTCCTTGTGCGTAATCCCGCTGGATGATGGGTATACTAACCTTATAGCCTTTTTCAGAGAAAAGCTTGAAGAATGACAGGCGTTCACCCTGCTCTATGGTATGGTTCTGAATATCACTCATTTCTCACTGGGATTACTAAAGAAAGTGTTAAAGACTGACTTGATGGCTTCGAGGTAATCGGCGGCATCCTTTTCAGTCCAGTACATGATATTATCCGAAACGGTGGAATAGTATTTCAGAAAGAGATTCTTAGTGGCAATCGGGACAAAGATACCCTTACTGTCGTTATCGATAATTCTCTTACGCTTGATAGGGAAGAAGGCATTTCCGTAACTCCGGTTGGTATTTGCATCCAGCAGCGCCAGGTTGTAAAGATTGTCTTTGTTGGAGAACTTTTCTTCGTGGAAAAAAACCTGGATTTCCTTAAAGAGGGTATCAAAATCGTTGTTGTCAATCTTTTTTGCTTCCTTGATGGCTAAGATTCTCCGGCAGAAATCCTTCCGTGTCTGATCGACGTCTTCGTTGTCGTGGCTAATATAGGCCATAACAGAATCACTATCTGTCGCCCCAACGAAATAATCCAGCAAGTCGTCTGCCCAGAGGCGCTGACGGGAATCCTCTGTGATTACCTGATCAGTCTGGGAGTTTACATGTTCAATATCCCAATTCTCGGCCTTATAGCGATTGAACGGGAAGCGCATATCGGATTTCTGGGTCTGGAGGACAGTCACAATGTTAAAAAGAAGAAGAACCGAACGGATCTGCTTGTCCCCATATTCCAGGGACTCCAAGTCGTCGGGGATCTGCTTTTTGATTTCCTCTTTCAGCTTGACCTTGAATACGTCCTTGTCGTTTTTGCTGAGTTCCCTAAGCATGTTAATACAATCAAGGGCTCGGTCGCCGCTGCATCCAATAAGGAATCCGACATAATGGTAGAGTTCATAATCACGGAACCACTCTTCAAACGTCAGGAATAACCGTTTGACGGAAAGCCAAAGGGCGTCGATATCTGGTTTGCCATTTATAGTGGTGCGCTCGAATTCTGCATGAAACTCATTGAAAGTAAAGTAGAACTCGGAATCCTTTGTACGACCCTTCATCAGGTCGAAAAGGTATTCAATACGGTTATCGTACTTGATGGGGTTCTTCGGATTATAGATAAAGCCCCAGAAACTATCGTCCTGGAGAGCTTTCTCGATACTGTCCCACTCGGAGGCAATCTGGATCTGCCGGAGAGACACTTCTGCGGCCCCGAAATTACTTGACATGAGGAACAGAGCCTTGATGAGTTCGCCGTTAGTGAGCGGGATCTTTCCGATATTCAGTCGGGTGAAAATATCCACCGAGTTATTGCTTTGATTATCTTCAACCTCGTACCAGATCACTTTCGAATGGTTAAGGATCTTGGAACGAATGGAAGTCTCATCATAGCTGTCGCCCTTCTGGAGGAACCAGTAATGGATGGTCTTGAAAGCCTGGGCGATGTGGAAGAAATCAATGTTGTCGTCCTCCTTGAATTCTCCGCAGCTGATTTGAATATCGTTGAATGCATCAGAGGGCCTCTTCCACTCGGGGTTAAACTCTTCCGGGCCGATAATGTCCAGCGACTCAATAAACTTGGCGCTGTCCAAACGAGTATCGTAAGTAATTATCGGCTCACGAATCCTCTTTTTACTGTTGTAAATGTTGTTATAGTAGTGGATAAAGATAGCGATCGTAGTAAGACGTTGCTGGCCATCAATCACCTCGTAATGGTCGTCTTTCAGCTTGACAACAACTGGCTGTAAACAGTAATATGGCTCTTTCTCACCGTCTTTGGGCGTAATGACCTTGAAAGAATCTATGTCGTTGAGAAGCTGGAGAACCTGGGTCTCGGTCCACCTATATCCTCGCTGATATGCAGGTATATAGTAATTCTCTTTGAGAATATCTATAACCGTCTTTGGGGTGAGGTTATTAGCATCAATGGTAGAGGTCGTAATCTCGCTCATTTTGTCTCCCATTTTAGAATGAAAGTTTAGGAAGCTTTTCGATAATCTCCATAGATTTCACGGAGAGGTTGATGATAGACAGCAGGAGATCCAGGATATATCTGGGTTTCTTGTGCTCGCGGCTCCAGCCGTTCGGGTCGTTTTTAATAAGGGAATCCTTGTCAATGGTTACAGCATAACGCTCCATAATCCACTCAATTGCGGATTTCCCATTGACAATGTACTCGTAGGCCTTTTCGGGGATATTCTCCAACCGGATATGTCCGTTGTAAATAATCACGGACTTGTCATTATCCTTACCGTCTTTACCAAATCGCATCTTTTCGACTTCGAACAACTCATAGTTAGAGTTATCGATAGCCTGGTCGCATACAACCTTGACTTCTTTGCGAGGCTCTACGGATTCGTAGTTAAGGTGAAGATCAGCAAGGGCCTTGCCAGCATTATAGAAATCCATCAGTTCATTGACGGTTTCTACAATGGGAATACGGGGGAGAGACTTCTTAAGGTCAGCGGCGAAGCGCTCCCTATAATCAGGAGAATGCAGGATACCGTAGACGTAATAGAAGATATGCTCCTTCGTGAGGTTCTTTGAACCAGGGAAGCGCTTTCGGAATTCTTTCAGAATCCAGTCGGTAATGCCATCATGACGGAGATACTTATCTTCTGAGCCATCACCAAACAATGTTGCCTCTTGGTGCTTGTTCTCTTCGTACCAATAAAGAGGGAAGCATTGCCCGTTAAAGTTCAATTGAAGATCAGGTAAGAATCTAGTAATAAGACAAGAAAAACTCCGGTCACCAATTCCTTTTGTGCAAATAACCAAATTGTCTGTTCCTTTATTTGGGAAGAGGCGTGGAAGCTGATAAATCATATCATTCATCTCTTTGTTAAAGTAACAATGCTCCATAACAAAGGGACGATAAGAGGCCATTCTTAGAGAATCTTCATCGAAAGCAATCTCTTGACTCTTTTCACAAGAATTAAGAATGCCTCTATTCCAAGATAGTTTTGTGTCATCGTACGTTACATACGAACGGACCTTTAATGAGGGATTATTGAGCTTTTCCTTCTTAAATCCTTCCATTTGTTCGTTGTAGAAGTCAATAGAATGCTTAATCTGTTTCTTTAGTTGTGTTAAAGAAAAACTATAGCACCATGAATCCCTAGCCGTCGCAAGACCTCGACTATAGAAAGGATAGAAAAAAGTATTACTATTTGTTTTATTATCTTTATCTCCGATAGCAATCATGCTATCAAATACACCATCTCTTACATTAATCCAGTCCTTTTTTTCATTCGGTTGAATGGTGTCCCACTCAATCTTCTCGACACTCTTAAAGTCTCGGATGATTCGTAACTTTTGTTCTCGGGTAAGATAATCGCCAATATCATGGTAATAAATACTAGCTTTAGCTTTCTTGGTTTTGGGATTCTTTACAAGAAAAGTGATAGCAATAGGGGTCCTTGATCCATCTCCAAAAACGCACCCAGCCTCTTTTCTGCGCTGCTCTCCACTAGTTCTAGCGTTGCCTCGTAAATTGAAAACATATACAGAAGAGAATTCCTGCTCAATGCATGTTCTCATTCCATCCTGGGCGTTGCCGTCGATCCAAGCGCCATTACTAATGAAAGCAACAATACCACCTTCTTCGGCATTAAGCCGGTCAGAAGCCCATCGGAAAGCTTTGATATAGCTATCGTAAAGAGAATTCTTGTTGGTCGCTTTGGTCCCGGCAGCATAAGTCTCTGCTACGCGGGCATCAAGATGCTCATAGGACAGGTTTTGTGCGTTATCATTCGCGCTCTTTTGTCCAACAGAATATGGCGGATTGCCAACCAACACCCTGATTTTCAGCTTCTTCTGCCTTTCTACGCGCTCATTATTCTCTTTCAAGAGGTTGGAGAAAATATCATTGTCTCCTTCTTCGTTAAGCTGGAAGGTGTCTGTGAGACAAATACCCTCATAGGGGAGGTATTCCTTTCTCTGGGTGAGGTCGTGGAAGACACTCTCGATATTCACATCGGCGATGTAATAGGCCAGGAGAACGATTTCATTGCAGTGGATTTCCTCGCGGTATTTCCTCTCCAGGTCTTCTTTCTTGATTAGGCCGGACTGGAGCAGTCGGGTGATGAAGGTCCCGGTTCCAGTAAACGGATCCAAGATGTGTACCCCTTCATCCGTGAGCGACATGTTGAACTCCTTCTTAAGGATGGCATCCACGGAGTTCAAGATGAAGTCCACACACTCGACGGGGGTATACACAATACCTAGCTTATCCACGGTCTTCGGGAATGCGCCCTTAAAGAACTTCTCGTAGAGGTTCTTGATCACCGTCTGCTTACCTGCAAGATTGTCAATCCGACTTACGTTCGTCTTGACGGACTCGTAGAACCTCTCCAGGACATGCAGGTCCTTAGTAAGGCCTTCCTGGGTCAGGAGGTCCACGATAAGCTGCATGGACTCACTGACGACATTGTGCTTGACGAACTCATAATCGGCAAAGAGGGCGTCGAACACGGGGCGAGTAATCATGTGCTGTGCTAGCATCTCTACAGCTTGTTCTTCATCCACGGAGGGGTTGAGGTTTCCGCGGAGACTCTTTACGAACTCGTTGAACTCCGTCTTGAACTTACCCTCCTTGAATACAAGCGTCTTGATACGCTGGATGATACTGATGGCCACATTACCAACCTCCTTGGCCCAGGTTTCCCAGTAGAGCCTGTCGCCGCACTTCTCGACGACCTGCGCATACAGGGCCTCTTCAACGGACTCAAAGGGGAGGTTAAGGTCGATGATCTGTTGGAGCGTGCGGACGTTCTCGGTGTCCTCAGTGTCTTCGCTACCAGGAGTGGAGCTGCCGCCGATGGAAGAAATGATGATATGGTTTCCCTCGCCTTTGTTCTTCTTGCCTTTGTTCTTCTTCTCGGCCCCGTTCAGGGTGTTCAGACGGATCTTCTCGATCTCCGCCTGGAAGCGGTCGTCATGGGAGCGGAGGGCATTCAGAACGTCCCAGATAATCTTATAGTTGTCGTTGTTGTCGAGGACCTTGTTGGGGTCTCCGCCAGCGGGAACGACAACGGGAATGATGATATATCCGTATTTCTTTTCGTCGGGCTGGCCTTTGTGGAAGGTACGCATCACGCGTCCGACAGACTGCACGATATCAATCCTGGAGCTACGGGGGGAAAGGAAGATGACGGCATCCAGTGCCGGCACATCAACGCCCTCAGAGAGGCAGCGTACATTGGAGAGCACCTTACATTCTCCGTCCTCCGTGTCGTCTTTGAGCCAGCTCATGATCTCGTTACGCTGCTGGGCTCCCATCGAACCGTCGATGTGTTTGCCGGAGATCTTCACTACTTCCTTACGTTCCTCTTCCGGGAGGTCGGCACGGTAGAGGTCTGCCATGCTGGAGACAGCGATGGAGACATTCTTTGAGGTCCCGGGCTGGTCCTCGGCGCCGATGCGACCGCAGAAGGCGAGTGCCCGGTGCATCTTCGAGAGGTCTCCACCGAGTATAGTCTCGCGGTCTCCCTTGATGCGTTTTGAGAGGCCGTTAATAACGCCAATCAGCTTCGCGGCGTCATTGTACCCCGATGTGTTGGTTTTGTCCTTGACGGCCTCCTTGGTGCTCTCGGTCATATCCTCATCCGAAACGGTGAGTACGAGCACCTTGTAGTCAGTCAGCAGGCCGTGATTGACAGCGTAGGAGAAGTTCACCCAGTCGATCTCTTCACCGTAGATAGTCTCATCGTCCATCGAGCAGAAGACGAAATCCTTCTCGGTAATCTTGGCGTTATTGCGGAGGCTTTCCTTGTAGATCTTCGGCGTTCCGGTCATGTAAAGGCGCTTGCGGCCTTGTACATTCTCGTCCGAGTGGATCTTCGTAAACATGCGGTCGTCCTCGGTTCCGAGGCGGACGCCGGTGGTACGGTGCGCTTCGTCGCAGATGATGAAGTCGAACACACCGTACTGGCCTTCCGTCTGTTGGAGAAGGAGCTTCTGGGCCTCGCTGACGGCATCGACGGACTGATATGTGGAGAACACGACCACAAGTCCGTCATGATTGCGGTAACCCAGCAGCTGCTTAGAAATAGCGGGCGCGCTGGTGGATGCGGGGAGAGGGAGGTCTGAGATGGACCAACCCAGCGTGTCATTGTCCCTGATATCGGCCGCCTTTGAATCAGAGCAGATACAGACGGCGCGGATGGTCTTCTTCGCATCATTGGCCCAGGCGTTGAGGGTCTGCCCCAGGAGCTCAATGGAGGGGACCATGAAAAGCACGAGGCCCTTCCCCTTAAGCTCCTGCTCCATCATCAGGAGGGACGTATAGGTCTTGCCGGTTCCGCAGGCCATGATGAGCTTGCCACGGTCATGGGTCTTATAGTAGTCGGCCGCCTTTGTGAGGACTTTCAGTTGGTGCGGATAGGGGTTTTTGCCGGGAAGCAGGGCATCCTTGCCGGACTTGCCGCCCTCGATGAGCTCCCAATCGACAGGGGAGTTCTCCAGGTCGGTGATGCTAACCCTCTGGACAGGGATGGTCTGTCCTTTGATGGCCTCTTCGGCATTCTTGTTCCAATGGGTCGTCGTGGAGATCCACAAACGGAGGGAGAAGGTCGTTTTGGTGAAGGTCTCGGGATCCAGGAAGGAACGGCCGGAGGTGGACAGGAAAGAATCCACCGCCGGCTTATCTATGACGGCATCCTCGGCGTAGCACTTACACTGGATAGCCCACCACTCTCCTTTCTCGGTGCGGGCAACGAGATCGATACCGGTATCGGACCCTCCAAGGTCGGCCTTGGACGGGAACTCGTCCCAGAGGTAAACCTGGGAGAGCTCAGCGAAACGCTGGTCCGTCTGGAGCCAGGCCTTCATCAGACGTTCGAACTCCGTTCCTTTGTGCTTCTGGGTAAAGGAAGTCTCGCGGTACTTCTTAAGAATGTCAAATATGGTCATATTCGAAAACTATTATCAGAGGGAATTCCGCCACTCGCGGTAGAGCTGTGCGTCAAACGCAATCCGCTGGCGGACCTTATGATTTCTGCCGATCACCTCGAGGACGGCATAACGAAGACCATCGCTATCCATCACTCCGCTGCAGGCAGCGAAAGTACGGAGGGCGATAGTCTTGGAGAAATCGGAACAACAGGGGAAGATCTTATCTTCAATAACGTGCCCGTCGAGACCTTTCAGAACGAAGGTAACACCCTCGTACAGCGGCTTGAAGCTAATGGGAATAGGCCTCGGTCGTTTCATGGCAGCGAATTGGTTTATCAGTCTCTCTACAAAGATAAAAACAATTCTTGATTTTGCGACGATAATTGTCAAAAGCTTTGCCGATTATCGTCAAGAAGAACGAGGGCCAAGAAACTAGTTTCTTTAGTCTCTATTATCCCGAGAATTGTAGGCGTAGATAAAAATCTGCCTCTCCAGTGCGACAAGACTAATGCCGAGATGCTGCGCTTGAGAGTACATGACCTTCCAGTAGTCAGCAATAGACTTAGCCTCAGGGGAGGGAATGCCAAGAATGGTCTGGGCCATGATACTGTCACAGATGGGAAGGGCGTTATCCCCGAGTGTTCTTGTGAGCCAGAAGCGAGTGTGCTTCGTGATGAAGGCAAAGCCTAAGTGTTTGACCTTCTTGTCGAAAACCCTTACGGCCTTCAACAGGGCATCAAGGCTATCGTCGTCAATCCTTGAAGTCTTCTCGCAGGCATCGATGAGGTCATTGTACGCAGCCCTGACATTCTCTTTCTTCCAGGCTTTCTTGTGTACGTAGATCCCGCGCCCGGCCATCCCGCCCCATGCCTGGATGAGGTGGAAGATGGGCTCGGGGTCATCCCCCTTCTTGAACGTCTTGATGCGGGAGAAAGCTTCCCTTTCTACGTCGTCATCATCCTTGAGGCCTTCGAAAAGAGCGCCGTCTACAATGCCGCTCCTGACCATCAGATGGATCATACTGCCGACACTCTTGCTGAATCCTTTGCCACCGGGGCGGACCAGGGGAAGGACCTCAGTGGTGTACTCTAGTTCGGGGAAATGGAACCTTGGCTGGAGGTACAGGGGAATTTCATCCATGATTACCTTCTCGGAAACCTCCTGGAAGCGGGGTACGCTCCGGCCGTCCACATGGACGCTCTCGAAGAAGTTCTCATAGGGGCGCATCCAGATTGCCCCCTCACCGTACATGGCCTGATAGATGACGGCCTTCTTCTCGGGGGTGGCCTCAATGGTAGCTACATGAAGCAGGCGGTAAAGACCGCCTTTGTAGTGGCGATAGTACTTTTCCATGGCACTAAGTTAGTTATTTTACTCGAGAACCTTAACTCATTCCTTCCCGATTCCATCTCTGGGGGGCTACACTGCATCATCCTTCTTCGGCTCAAAGTGTTCTTTGAGTTTGCCGAAAGGCCAGCACTTGCGGTTGTCAAAGTCCTTCTTGAGACCGGCCCTTACCTCGTAGAGGGTGAGCACATTGAAGTACTTCTTAAGAGAGCCCAGCGCGACCGTGAAAGTCTTTGTCTTCTCCGTGGCCTTATACGGGTCGCCGTCAATGAAGGTCACCGGGGCTTCGGGCTCAGAGTACTGAAAGTGGACAAATGTCCCCCCGAGGAAGACCCCGAACGGGGGGATTGTGCCCTCATCGTCTATCACCTCGACCTCCATGGCGGAAATCTCTATCCGCTCATATCCACCCTCGCTCTCCCCAGCGCGAAGGACGTCCTTCACTTCTGAGATGAACCCTTTTCGGGTGAACTCCTGGAGCTCTTCCACTGAAGAACTCCTTTTGATGTAATCGAGGTAACCGGGAGTGGCATCCGGGTCTATCTCGAAACCACGGCTCTCCAGATCACCGGAGAGGCTTTCGTGGTAGAAACCTAGCGGGCAGGCATACGCTGCCTTCTTGTCATTCGCTTTCTTGTAGAAGCGCGCAACTAAGTCGTAAAGCATAACGCAATCAGTTTTGGTCCTTGGCGGTCCTTTGCCGTTGCTGCCCCGCGGTGGCAGCTGTTCGTGAAAGAAATCCGCTGCCGGAATGTTAATTTGAAAAATTGTTTGTCGGAAGAAGAACTCTTCCCTTTTACGCAGGCAAAGGTATAGCTCTTCTTTGACAATTATCGTCAAAATTATGATTTATGGGTGATAATGTCCAAATTTTATTCCCTAGAGACGAAAAAAGCCTCATAACCATGAGGAAATGAGGCCTTATAGTTTGGGTTGTCAATCTCCTATTTGAGCTGCTCTTTAAGCGTTTCTTTCATCTTCTCCCGGGATGATGTGAACACGTGCCCGAAGGCGCCAAAAGAAACAGTAGACTCTTCGCCCTGGAAAGAGAAGCGACCAATACTGAAAAGGAAGTAATCATCCACGATAAGGTAGTTATTCAGGACCGTCTTGATGATGGGACCGCTAAGGAGCATTCCAACGGCCTCGAGGCCTGAGCCTTCACCGGCGAAGCTCTCGGTGACGGCTGAGTTAAGCTGCTCTGAGAGAACCTTCGCGTGCTTGCCCTTGTCGGGACATGTGACGAGCGCAAGGAAGATTACCGCGGCTGCGACCAAAATGGGAATCCAGACGTTCCTCTTTTCGGGTCTAATGAAAGACTTCTTTCCCAGGTAGTCGTCGACGGCCTGATGGAAGAGACGTTCGAAGTCATCGATGGTCGCGGCCTCGATGGTGTCAATCTCGGGGACGCCATCTACGTCTCCGTAATAGCACTTGTCTCCATCAGAGTATTTGGGCGAACAGTAATAGTTTCTGTATTTCATGGGGTTGCGATTTACGTGGTCATATTACGTCCCAAATATACGGAAAAACGAGAAATTTTTCGTATATTTGGGAAAAGCCATTGCACATGAAACCTTACATCCTTGGCATCGCCCTTATGCTCACTGCCGCCTGCAACTCATTCAAGCCTTTCACCTTCGTTCAGATGAGTGACCCCCAGATAGGGTTCATCGATCAATCCCCGTCCTACGTTCACTCGGATTCCCTGATGAAGGCCGCCGTAGATGCGGCGAACGCCCTGGATCCCGCCTGTGTGATTATTACGGGCGACCTCGTGAATGATGCCACCGATCCCGTGCAGGACTCGGTCTATAGAGCCCGTCTTTCAGAGATTAAGGCCCCCGTCTATGCTACGCCCGGAAACCATGACTACATGAAAACAACCAGAGAGGCATACATTGCACTCCGTGGATATGACCGCTTCTCCTTCCAGGACCATGGCTGCGCCTTTATCGGAATGGATACTAACTGCATCAAAGAAGGCATAGAAGACGTGGAGGCTGATCAGAGGGAGTGGCTGAAAAAGGAGCTTTCGGCTGCCAAGGGTTGCCGGTATGTCTTCATCTTCCTTCACTGTCCCGTTATCCGGGAGGATATCGATGAGAAGGAGGACTACTTCAATTTCCCCATGGAGAAACGCCGGGAGTACATCGATCTTTTCAAGCGCTATGGGGTCGATGCAGTCTTTGCCGGGCACACGCACCAGGAGTATGACTGCACGTACGAAGACATTCGTTTTGTCGCGGCGGGTCCGGTCGGGAATGCCCTGGGACATGGAACGCCCGGGTACAACATCGTGAAGGTAGAAAAGGACGGCTTTGAGGTGACCTGGACGCCCACTCCGGGGATAGACCCTACGCACTGCCGGTTCTAATAAACAATAAAGAATGCCGCCGCTCCCGAAGAAGCGGCGGTCGAAGTCCTTTATTCTCTCCAAAAGGCTTAGAACCCCAGTCCGAACTGGAGCCAGTACTTCTCTTCAAGGGCCTTCCAGCTACGGACGCCCTCCTGGTAAATATACTCCGTGTAGGCATTCAGTGCGGCGGTGGAGGTTGCACCGCTCGGGGCGCCATCCAGGGCTAGGTTCTCCAGCCTCATAATCTCCTTGTTGAACCCTTCCTTGGTGCTCTGCCAGGAGAGGGTGGCAAGCTTATTGGCCCTTCTGAACTGCCACAGGGCGCAGTCGGGTACATACTGCTTCTGGCCGCAGGTCTCATAGCTCTTCGGGAGCGCGGTGGTCCCACAGAAGACCGGGATACGGGGGCTCTGGCCGGGGTTATCCAGAGAGAGCCAGCAGACACCGCCAACCTCATCCGGGAGCCAGCTTCTCAGCTGGGTGACGTGTGAGTAAGCGCACCAGGCAACTGCGACCGTCCGGCGGAACTCAATGGTTCCAGGGGCGATTGTGTTGAGGGTGTTGCGCATCGTGGTGGTCAGCCAGGGGTTGGCAACCGGGCTCACGACGGTATCGGCAGGATGCGCCTTGTTGGCCGCCCTTGCCAGCTTGACGTTTTTAGTCATATCGAAATCCGTTCCCTCGTAGGTCTCCCGGTAGAGAGCCATTACCTCACGGATATCAACGGGCCTTTCGGGCTTCACGGAGAAGGGGATTTCGTCCATGTCGTAAGTGAGTCCGAGAGAGGGGGCGAAGTGATTCAGGATGAAGAGCTCCCTGTCGTTGAAGTTCTTCCCCTTGGCGTAGTCGGTATTGAAATACTTCCAGAAGATGAATTCCCCGCTGCCGTCCCATAGGCCGTTATCCCTTGCGACCTGTTCGACATTGGAGGAAGCCATCATGTCCTTGCTCTTTCGGTCGATTCTTCCGATGCGGGGGATATTGGCAGAGACCGCTACGTGGTCATCGGGGATGCGCTTTGCAACCCAGGCTGCACCGATCCTGTCCTTGCCGATTCCCACGATCTCGAACTGCCAGACCTCGTTCTTGTCGGCCACCGTAAGGCACTCGCCGCTGTCCCCGTAACCGTACTGCTCGGCGAGGGAACCCATGAGACGGATAGCGTCACGGGCGTTGTCACAGCGCTGGAGAGCAACCCTCTCCAGTTCCTCGATGGTGAACCAGCCGGCGGCGTTCACAAGGGTGTCGGGGCCTCCGAAGGTCGTCTCCCCGATGGCCAGCTGCTTCTCGTTGAGGCAGGGGTAGGCCGTATTGAGGTAGGCATAGGTGTGGGCCACCTGGGGGATCTCTCCTATGAGTTTCACGCCGGCGGTGTCCCCGCGGAAGCGGGTGTGCATGGTGCCGCGGAGGACCTGGTGCATGGCCCCGGGCTCATGGTCAGCTGCGGGCTCCATCTGAACCCAGGTGCGGTAACGGCCGTCACAGGTGTGGGAGGTCATCACGGAACCGTCCGTGGAGGCCTTGCGCCCCACCATGATGGAAGTGCAGCTCTGCCCGTCGAACTCCTGGGAGCGGAGCGGGAGGCAGATGGCCAGGACAGCCAGGAAGGAAAGGATGCGTTTCATTCTTAAAATAGTTTGTCCAAAGATAAGGAAAAACCCGGAATCTTGCGCCTTGTAAGCTGGCATATTCTAGCCCCGTGGATAAAGAAATAACCGCCACCCCATTGGAGGCGGCGGTGAATAAATGGAATGTTCCCTTCGAATTGTGTGGATGGGGAAACAGGTCTACCTCAGGTATCCGACCTTCCGGAATTCTCCGTCATCGTACTCTTCATAGACATTCCCGTCGGAGTCAATGAAGGAGCCGTTGCTCTGTCTCCAGATAGTGACCTCCTTTCCCGTTTCGCGATTGGTAATATCCGCCCGTGCGCCCTTTTCTACCGCGTCCTCGGTCGTGTAAGTATTCACTAGCTCACGGTCAGTATGGATGATCTTGGGGACGTCATAGCTCCATGAGTTACCACAGTGGGGACACCTCTTGTTATAGGTCCAAGTCTGGTGATGATGGGTGTATTCGTATTCCTTGTTCTGATAGACTTGTACGAAGAACTCTCTGTCGAAACGGGGATCCTCCTGGAGGGGGATATACCGCCAGCCTGTTTGGACCCGTTCTTTGTAGGTGACATAACTCTTCGACTTAGTAATCTCCCCCTTGTCAATGCTCTTGTACACGGAGGCGGGGACGTAACGGTGGCAGCAGTCGCAGCGGAAGCGGTCAATCTGTTCTTCCGCCCAGCCGTAGGTGAAAAACCAGGTGACCACTGCAGCCAGCACCAGCGTCAGGATGACGAACCATATCCCGACCCCGCCCAGAAGGACGAACGGGAGCAGGATGACCATCGGCAGAATAAATGAAGTCAGCTTGGCCGTCTCGTTATCTCCGAGCTTCCAGCTGAACCGTATCTTCAACCTCTCGATGAGACCGAGCGCTAGCACAAGAAGCAGCATGCATATGATAAACACGAACTTGTTTGCGAACAGGCGCCGGTACCAGGTCAGGGAAGCCCCAAGTGTGTCACCAACGCTGCGTTCGGACATACCCTTAACCTTCGAAGGCAGGGCGGTTGTCGCCAGTTTATCCTTCGGGGTGGACAGATAGGCATCCACAGCGGATTCTTCCACCTTCCCGTCTTTCCCGAGGTAGAAGACCACCCCCTGGTTCATGTATTCCTTGTCGAAAGGATCCGGATAACATACGTTCCGGAAGAAGAGCTCAAGTTTTCCTGTCTTTGATCGGGATGCGGCGATCCAGGCGTCCGGCGCCCCGAGGAGGCCCGCCAGCTCCTCGCGGGTGAGCCCCACATAGTCCTTGATTGACCACACGCCGCCCTCATTATGATAGAGGGGCTTTTCAGGGAAAGTCTCCAGCGGGAGGTTTTTAAGATCATCGGAAACGTATCCCCGGAAATTTATGTGGGCATAGCTGCCGTGATCAGGGTCGTTACTGACATAGTACTTCTTCCCGTTGGCGAGGGAGACTACATCCATGAAGAAGCACTGAAGACCGCGTTCCTCGCTGGACCAGTATCCGGCATCGTAGATGCGGTAGCGCCCCGCCGGGAGGAAAGAGTCAAAGCGGAGCTTCCCTCCGCTCTTGTCAAGATTGTATAGGGGCGTTCCCCAGTACTGCCTCTCTTTAACGTAGAGGGTCACCCCGCCCTCGATAAATGCAAAAGCAGGCATGTATCCCCGGCTGCCGTCACGCAGCTCGACAAGCAGGTTCTGCCCGCCACTCTCCCATGCGAGAACAGAGACGGTCTCCCCCTGCTCCACCCCCGAGAGTTGTTTATCAAGCTTGCTCTGGTTATAGCTGACCAGCTTGCAGCGGGTGCAGGGAACGAAAGGGGCCACTTCGATGGCGACCTTTTTCTCAACGGCCCATCCGGTGAGGGAGGACAGGAGAATGAGACAGGTGGTCAGGAAAGGAAGCGTCTTGCTCATATGCGCCGGATGAAATGAGAACCGGACTCTCCATAGGCTGATGGGGAGTCCGGTCCGTAATACAAATTACTAGAGACTGGCCTTGCGGTATTCCTTACCGAGCTTTGCGAGCTCAAGGGTTGCCTTGCGGACACGGGCCTTGGCGGCCTTATTGTCAACCTTGTCAATGTCCTTCTCGATGACAGCGATCTGCTCTTTGATTTTGGCGATAATTGCTTCCATAATGTTGGGTTTTAGTAATTAAAGATTATAGTTATAAGTTGTTTCGTAATCGTTCCAGTAGCGAAGTTCAAGGTCCCGTTACCCCAAAAGAGAACTTTCTTCATGCTGATAGAATCTTTGCGCTAAGTTACACAAATTCTGGGACATGACAAACTAATGAGAATCGCCCGTTTTCACTCATTGAGGGCTTGTGTTTGTGAGCTTATCTTTCATGTGTCTCTTGATTCTACGTTTATTTCTTGAGTAACGAATCCATTTGAAGAGGGTCGTCGCAATCCAGGTAACGAGGGCGGCGATGATAGTCGTGAGCCAGAAGAGTTTCATCGACTGGAGGTTCTCGTTCTGGAGAAATTTCACATGGAAGACGAGTCCGTCCCGGACAATCTCTTCAATTTTCTTTGGATCGGAAAACTCGACGCATGTCATGGAAACGGCGTCGGGCTCCGGAATCATGTTCGATACACTGATGGGAGAGCCAAAATCAATATCCAGGGTGACGGGATTGTCCTTGAGGTTTCTGGTGTTCCAAGGAGTGGAACCATATCCGCGCATGTCCTCGCTATAGAGAATCCTTGTCCCGGACAAGTGGACGGCTACGTATGACTGGGAGATGTCGGCGAGTGTCCATAGATTGTCGTTGTACAAAACCTTGTCGGAGTGATTCTTGATGATATCGATAAAAGGACGGTAGTGTTGTACCGGGGCCTTGACAAAGTACCAGGCATCTCCGTTGATGTATCCTTTGGTGTAGTTGTCATGCGTTTTGACGTCGTAGGTATAGTGGTACTCTTTGTCTTTCCGGACGCGGTGTATGGATCCTGTCTCCCGGTAGGCGGTGATCTTCTGGACGTGTCGCTGGATCCTCCAGCGGATGTGCATGGCTGCGTTGAGACTGTCAAGCTCCGCATCGTCAGGGAACTCCTTACTCAGTTCAGGGAAAACCTTACCTATTTCGGCGTAGGAATGCCACTTCTTAGCGTTCTTGACGCCGTCCTCAAATATTACCTTACTCACTACGCCTGTTCTCCCGCTGGCAGCGAAAGGAGACCAGTAAGTCGAGTCGATAGATTTATTCAACTGTGTGTTTGAACCGACGCAAGCGGTTAGTGTGAGGCGGGTTTTCTCGGGCCCATGGGTTTCCACGTCGATGTCAATATATCGGGTCGGGATGTCGTTGACCCGACTAAAAAGCATGATACATGGGACGAGGGCTACAATGGCGATTACTATTCTCCCAAAGTACTTTCTCGGAAGGGTGCGCTTTGACTGGAAGATGATGGAAAACAGTGGAACGTGGCTAGTCATATTGTGCGAATAATAACGCTCAAAAATAAGAAGAAAGTAGCGAATAACAAAGACTTATTCATCTCCCTTTCGGAATTCCCCCTTCTCGAGAATCCCCATGAACCGTTCATTGATGGAGCGTTCCCGGGCGAGGTCCAGGCGGAGTCTTTCAATCTCGGCCTCCAGGGCGGCGATCTGCTGATCCTTAAGCTCCGTCCTTCTCTGGAGCTCCCTCTCGAACTCTTCATCGGAGAACCCGTTGTAGTTGTTGTTATGGATGGGGGCATGGAACTCTCCTTCGACATTATTGGAGATGACCCTGTGGTCGTGGTGGATCCGGGTGCTCCGGCCGTCCTGCTCCAGGAGACTGGCGGTCTCCCAATCCTTGTCGTTATCCAGGAGCTTTGCCAGCTTCTCCAGGGGGAGCTTCGCCTGGCCCCTCTCGATGGACGAGATGAAGGCTATCGATACTTCAAGGTATTCGGCAACCTCCTTCTGGCTTAACTCATTGGTCATTCGGAATGCCTTGAGATTTACGGCCCTGATACTTTTTTTGTTTTCTTCCATAAAACGATTACCTTTGCAGTCAAGTTGAAATTCAAGTTAAATTTCAAGTTTAATGCAAAGATACGCAAAAGAATTGGAATTACAACACTAAAGCTATGGGCAGGACGAAATTAAGTGATACGGTTGCCAGTGTGCAAAGGCGCCTGGACCGTCTAGAAGCGATCATTGAGTGCTCTGCAACTGCCGGGGTTAAGCGGATGCTGAACACCGAAGAAGCCGCCTCCTTCCTGGGAATGACCGTAGACGGTCTGAGGGGGCTCACCTCTAAGAAGCTCATTCCCTTCTATAAGCCTAACGGGAAGAACATCTACTTTGATGTGGATGAGCTTGTAGCCTGGCAGAAGAAAAACCACTTTGAACCCATTGGAACGGCAACGCGTAAGGGAAGTGACAGCTAGCATTCCTTGAAAGGCTCTGCATGTTTGTTTGGAAGTACAAATATCCATAACTTTGCGCTGGACGGTTCCCGTTCTTTTTGGCACCACCCTTGGGATACCTTTAGCGGTATCCCTTTTTTGATAATAGATGCCAGCTGACCATCACAGTGACAATCAAGAAAGAATTTTCCTATCTTTGTAGTACACAAAACACTAAAGCAATGGGAAAATTTGTAATTTCAATCCGCAAGAACGGAGAATTCCAGTTTAACTTGAAAGCCACCAACGGACAGGTGATCCTCACCAGCGAGGGTTACACCACCAAGGCTGCCTGCCTGAGCGGTATCGAGTCCGTCAAGAAGAACGCCGCTGTTTCTGAGCGCTTCGAGGTGAAAGAGGCAAAGAACGGAAAGCCTTTCTTCAACCTGAAAGCATCCAATGGTCAGGTAGTCGGCTCCAGCCAGATGTACAGCTCAAAGGAGACCATGAAAGGCGGCATCGCTTCCGTTGCGAAGAACGCCCCGGATGCTCCCGTCGTGGAGGAAATCTAATCTCGAAAAAAAAAAGATCAGCAAGAGGCCGCCCATAAAGCGGCCTCTTCTCGTATAGGACAGTGCTGTGAAAAGGCATCGTGTCGATGACACATATCGTCAAAATTTTTCTGGGAAAAGCTTGCATTTTCGGAAAATGTCCTTACCTTTGCCCCGTGCATCAAGAGCGCTCCCTGAGAGCCGCCAACCGAGCGAGCCAGACTGCCACGGTGGCAAAACGATGCGGATTGTTCAATCAAAAAAAGTCTGTATCATGGACAAAAACCAATTCTTCAAGAAGGACGCGCTGCGCCCGACTGTGGAGCAAAGGCTCCAGACCAAGCCGTTCTACCAGAACGCCAACCTCATCTACCGTCGCTACGACGACTGGAAAGGCGACGACCGTTTCTACTTTATCCCCCTCTATCTCGAGACGACTTACTGCATTAACGGCATCGTCTCTGAGCTGGCGCCGGATCCCGTGTGGCTGGGCTCATTCGTTAAGACAACACTCAGTCATCCATCGCTCTTTCAGTTCAGCTGCCCAAAGTGCGGCGCAACAGTCCTTCCTTATCGCTACGCGGGATCGCCCCTTAGCGGACGGGTGGACCTGGAGGGGTACTGTGACTGCGGCTGGAAAGGATTCAGCATGACCTCCGGGTGGTTCGTGAGGGGAGAAGCCCTTCGGGAACAGATCGCTGCCGATTCGGCAAGATACCGGAGGTACAGGCTTCTGCATCCTGCCAGTGAACCCTCGACGGTGGAGCAGCTGCTCCGTTTCCTGTAACAAGATTTACAATAGTCATGTGAATGCCATAAAAAGACGGCGGCCTGGGCTTAATCCCGGGCCGCTGCCGTGTTAACTATGCTTACAAAAATTGGAACTATTTCTTTCTTCCAAGCAGGCCTCCGAGGATACTCGTGGCGGCGCCCAGAAGACCACTGCCGGAGCTTCCCTTCAGGGAGAGAAGGACGTCGTTGATATCCACGTCGCCGTCACCATCCTGGTCCTTGATGAAGCCGGAGAGCTTACCCATGATACCCGGGATGAGGGCGACAAGGGTCGGGGCCAGGGTCCCCAGGTCCAGCTTCTTGACGACGTTCGTGGTGAACAGCTTCCCGGCGAGGGCGGTGATGGGGCTGGAGGCCGCATCAGCCTTTCCGGTGAGAAGGTCCTTGACCTTTTCCAGGCCGCCGGCCTTGGAGGCCGTCTGGGTCAGGGAACCGAGGATGGAGCTGGAAAGTCCTCCCAGCACCTGGTCCTTGACATTGGCGGGGATATTCATCGTAGCGGTGGAAGCCCCGACGACCTGACTGATAAAATCTTGAATGTTAGCCATGGTTTATGAGTTTTAGTAGTGTCGTTAGTGGCGAGGGATTATTTCTTCATCGCGGCCTTGAACTCCTTCGCTGGCTTGAAGGAAGGAACGTCCGACTCGGGAATCATGATGGTCGTGTTCTTCGTGATATTGCGGGCGGGCTTGGCGGCGCGGTGTTTGATGCCGAAGGTCCCGAAACCACGGAGGTAAACGGGTTCTCCCTGGATGAGGGAGCCCTTGATGGTCTCCATTACGCTCTCAACAGCGGCCGCAACGGTCGTCTTCTCAATGCCTGTGGACTGGGCCACGGAGGATACTAATTCAGCTTTAGTCATAGTATATGTAATTAGGATTTCTTGTTTCCAAACAGTTTCTGTGCTTCTTCCTTCACTTCCTCAGCAAACTCCTTAGCTGTGTCAGCAGCCTTGTTGGTGAAATCAGTCGCCTTCTCCTTCCACTCATCCTGCTTGGCCTTCTTTTCTTCCGGGGAGAGGGCCTGATAGTCCTTCACCTTGCCATAGAGCTCCTTGGCCTCATCCCTGATGACGCCGGCGGTGATATCGATGGCTTCGTTGGCTTTATTGGCAGCGTCCAGAAGGCGCTCCTTGGCAGAGACCTTTCCGTCCTTATTGGTGTCTCTGGGGTCGAATTCCTGTTCGTTCATGGTCGTGATTAGTGTTTGTCTAACAAAGTTAACCAATCTGTCTGAGAATACCTAACAATAGGCTGAAAGATATGAGTAGTAGTGCTTTCTTGTCAGATTTATGCGGTAACAATTTGGAATAATTCAAGGGAAAAGGTATATTTGCGTAACACATAATTAATTAGCTCCTATTTTAATTCAAGTATCATGAATAGAATCATCGCATTATTGAGTGCAGTTACTATCTCTATTCTCTCTTTTACAGCTTACGCACAACGATAAATTACTATTTTTACGGCATCTGATGACTTGGCTAAGCCCATCAAGATAAAAGCGGACGGATCAGCGTATACGCTTTTTGGCGAGATTCAAATTAACAAGCACGTTTCTTCATTTGAAGCATGGGACGCTCATGGCAATAAGATTATGTCCCCTTCCGGCTCACGAGAATACCACTCTAATTCCAATAAATCCAATGTAACACGATACCATTTTACGACATTATATCCGTCATCGTCTAAAAGCGGGTCGTCTTCCAGCGGAAGCAAAAGCTCATCCGGGAAGAAGACCCATGGCAGGGAAGAAAATATTCCCGACTACGAAGGCGACTATTCTAGCGTATACTATAGCAACCTGGAAGAGTACATCATGTGGCGCTTGCCTGCGCCTCCGGCAGAGCAGGGAATAACCAATCCTAAGCAATACTGTGGGAAATGGGATAGCGAAGAGTCTATTAAATACTTGGATCCTTATGGCTGGTCGGTTGAAGTGCTCTGGGATGGAGAAAAGTTTGCATTTAATTTATACGGGACAGGATATGAACTCGTGAAGCAAGAAAACGCAAATAGTTGGTTGTTCAGAAGAGACGATTATGAAGATAAAAAGCCTGAGCTGCGCGGGAATAATTCTCGTTCGTTTATAGGTGATTGCGAATCAGATGCCGATCCAGGTTTCCCGAGAGCAGGAACATTTGATTATGACGAGTATTATACCACGGGATTTTATAGAGTAACGCTAATGAACGGGAAAGTATATTATAAGAATGTTTTAGGTCACATTGATTATTATTTCCGCGGCAGACACACGTATAGTAATACTTTTGTATCTCCGAATAACGGCTCTCCACTAGCCAAGTCGCGTGCGTCACGTTAGCAGATAAACATCTGGTATATTGTCCCTTTTAAAACTTAGAGTCATGAATAGAATCATCGCATTATTGAGTGCACTTATTGTTGCTGCTACAGCCTTCGCACAGAAAGATGTCACCATCTTTACTGCCGCCGATGATATCGCCCGTCCTATTACCATCAAAACAAATAGCGGAAACTACAAGTTGTATAACGAACTCCGCATTGATAAGCATATCTCGTGGTTTGAAGCGTATGATGGTAATGGTAATAAAATAATGCAGCCAGGAGCCAGTAGAGACATCCATTACTCGACAGAAGATGAATCACGTTTGGTAAAAAAATATCATTTCACAACTCTCTATCCGTCATCTTCTAAGGGTGGGTCATCTTCGAGTGGAAGCAAAAGTTCATCCGGGAAGAAGTCTCATGGCCGGGAAGAAAATATTCCCGAGTACGAAGGCGACTATTCTAGCGTATATTATAGCAACCTTGAAGAGTACATAATGTGGCGCTTGCCTGCACCTCCGGCCGCTAAAGCTATAACTAATCCGGAGCAGTATTGTGGGAAATGGGGAGATCGATACACGTTAGAAAAAATTAATCCTGATTGGTGGGAAGTCGATATTGAGTGGGATGGAAAAAGTTTTTCTTTTTCTTTTCGAAGAGATGACAATGTACTTGTAAAACAAGAAACAGATAATAGTTGGCTATTCGTCCGGACCTCATATACTGATGAAACACCCGAATTGCAAAAGAAGAACTTGAAGAGTGTCATTAATGATTGCGATTCCGATGCAGATCCGGGATTCCCAAGAAGTGGAACATACAAGTACGATGAGTGGTACACGGCTGTATATGTGAGAATTACCTTAACGGGGGGATCTCCCAGAATTATAAATGCTTTAATGCATAATGATTACTACTACCATGGACACCACACATATAGTGAGACAATGAACGGGGATCTCTTAGATATGGGTCCCACAACTTTAGTTAGATATAAGCGTTAACGGAACAATAAGTAAACGTATCCGCTCATGCGGTAAAGCGCGACAAATTAAACACTCTAATAAATGATAACGGTCCTCATTCAGAGGGCCGTTTTTGCTTTATTGATATCCTTAGCGTCTATCGTGAGGACGAGTTCCCTCTGCCCTCCCGTCTCATAGAAGTACACCCTCAGCACCTGGTCCTTAGCGAGGGATACCTTTTCAAGAGTGTACCCGATGGAGGTCGTTTCTCCAGGGGCGCAGGAGATGGTTCCCCAGCGGCTCTTCGGGAAGATATTCTTGTCATAGACGACACTCTTTTTAGACCGCTTCTTTGACTCCACCACGAAGGTGGCGTCGGTGCAGTCGTAGCTCACCCCGGAGCCGTTCTTGATGGTGAAGACCATGTAGGTGATATCCGAGTAGGAGAGAATATTCGTGCAGGTGACGGAGATCTCATACTGCTGGGTGGAGATGTGCCAGAGCTGCTGCGGGGCCGTTACGACGTCCTGCAGGAGGGGAGCATCACCCCGGCGGTAGAGTCCAGCCTCCTTACCTTTTGTCTTCCCATCCTTGGAGAGGACAATCGGCGGGCGCATGTCGTATACGAGTTCTTCCGGGTGTTCGTCATAGAGGACGATATAGGTGTGCATGGTGCCGTTGGACTCCAGGGCGGAGACCGAAAGTGGCGTATCGAAAGGGGACCGGGCCTTAAGAGCCATCATGTTCTTGGACTGCTCGAGGATCTTTGCGGCCATGACCTGGCTGTTCGACAGGTCGGCATAGATAAGGTCCGTATTGAAGATGATATGCGTGGTGAAAAGGTCCGACACGCGCAGGGTGTCCGCCAACTCGTTGGCTCTGACTTGGATACCGGCAAGGAGTAAGACTGCCGACAGAAATAGATTGCTAAAGTGTTTCATGGTTAGCGTTTTTGTTCAACGATGTAAAAGGTGTATCCGGCGGGGACGCTCACCGTGGCCTCCCCGGCTTTGTTACGGACGATACTGGCCCCGACGGAAGCGGCGTCCCGGGCGACACGCCCGAGGCCGGAGTTAAGGGTCGATGAGACCGTCGCGAGGCCCTGCTCGAGAATGGTCTTTCCCGTCTGGCTGAGGTCAGAGCAGTAGATGCCCTTCCCGCCATCCGTGTCGAAAGCCTCGAAATGGAAGCTGAGGATCCGGCCCCCGATATCCAGGGAGGTAACGCGGATCTCCATCCGGTCGGTGACCGTGACGACCCCCTGAAGATGGGTGTTCCGGGGGATATGAACGCCGCTGATCACGAGGTCCTCCAGGAGGCGGAGGGTGATCCGCTGCCCGCTCTTGACCTTCTCGTCCCGGGTGAACATACAGCGGTAGGGCTTCCCGCTCCCGGCCTCTACCCAGCGGTCTGTCCCGTCGAGGGTCGAAAAGCCGTTCCCGAGGTCCGAGGTGACGTCCTCGTCAAGACTCGAGACGGCTCCGCTCCGCTTGACCTGGGACCGCGGCGTCTCGGCCCTTTCGGGCTCCTGGGGGGAAGTGGGTTCAGAAGGCTGGGCGCTCTCCGGCGGCGGGGCAGCAGGGCTGGCCTTCGGGGCTCCGCCGGATGATTTCCTGGCCCCTCCGCCGGATTTCTTGGGCGGGGCCTGGACCTCGGCCTTCGCAGGCTCCTTATAG
>JAEEGJ010003861.1_pt1 | contig 53902 bp, 48 predicted proteins | sample 8958761 | NCBI WGS metagenome assembly JAEEGJ01 (sample SAMN16246546, study PRJNA631951) | gut metagenome | biome: gut microbiome; feature: rumen; material: RS-attached | host: Bos | place: Iran: Karaj | collected 2018-10
CCCGGCTTATCCTGCGCGCGGAACACGAGGTTCGAACTCGCGACCCTCAGCTTGGAAGGCTGATGCTCTACCAACTGAGCTACTTCCGCTTACTTTGGTGGGAGGTGGTGGACTCGAACCACCGAACCCTGAGGGAGCGGATTTACAGTCCGCCGCAATTGCCACTATGCGAACCTCCCAAAGTTTGCTTTACAATATGTCAAAGCCCCTTTTTGAGCCGATAGAGGGATTCGAACCCACGACCCCGAGATTACAAATCACGTGCTCTGGCCAACTGAGCTATATCGGCGCTCATAAGCCCTCTAACTTCTTAAAGGACTGCAAAGGTAGCTACTTTTTTTGAATCCGCCAAACTTTTTTAAACATTTTTCATCATCTCCCTTAAAAGATCAAAGAGAGATTCGGTGTCCAGACCGCACTCTTCACGCTGGGCTTTCTGGGTGTCCTGCACCACAAATTTGTCTGGAATGCCCACCCCTTTAATTATAGGAGCATCCGGACGGGCGGCAAAATACTCGCTCACGGCGCCATAGAGACCGCCCTTCAGGCTGCCGTCCTCTACGGTGAGGATGGCCTTGTAAGAAGAGACCTCCTCCATGATATCCTGGTCCAGAGGCTTCAGGAAGCGCATGTCATAGACGGAAGGCCCAACCCAGTAATCCGATTTATGACGCAGAGCAGCCTCCAGCGCGCGGTTTGCAACGGGGCCGAGGGCAAGGACTGCAACGCCCTTTCCCTTCACAAGGCACTCGCCTTTTCCAACGGGAAGCGGGCAGGCATCGGCCTTTTCCCAATCCATGCCCTCTCCGTAACCACGGGGGTAACGGATGAAGAAGGGGCCGCCGGGATACTCCAGCGCAGTGTACATGAGATTTCTCAGTTCCAGCTCATTCCTCGGGGCCGATATCACCACGTTTGGAATGCAGCGGAATGCGGATAGGTCGAACGCGCCTGTGTGGGTGGCGCCGTCTTCCCCCACGAGGCCCGCCCTGTCAAGGCACATGGTGACGGGAAGGTTCTGGAGGGCTACGTCGTGGATTATATTGTCGTACGCTCTCTGGGAGAACGACGAATAGATGTTGCAGAAGGGCCTGAGGCCCGCGGCGGCAAGGCCTGCGGAGAACGTAACCGCGTGGCCTTCCTCTATGCCCACGTCAAAGAACCTCTCCGGGAAAGCATCCTGGAGGCGGTTCATACCGCATCCGGAAGCCATGGCGGGAGTGATGCCCACAACGCGGGAATCCTTGCCGGCAAGCTCCACCAGGACCTTTCCGAAGACGTCCTGATAGCGGTCAGGGGCATTGACGGTCTTGATGCGAGTGCCCGTTGCGGCGTCAAATTTTCCGGGGGCATGCCAGGTGGTAGGATCTTCCTCTGCGGGAGCGTAGCCCGCGCCCTTACGGGTATGGAGATGAAGGATGCGGGGGCCGTGAAGGTCCTTGATGCGGGATAGGACGGATACCATCTGGCCGATATCATTTCCGTCAATGGGGCCGAAATACCTGAACCCCAGGGCTTCGAAGAGGGCGCCGCCGCTGGAGCGGACAAGGTTTGCCTTGGTGTCTATGACCCTCCTCTGGATCCAGTCACGGAGCCGGCCTTCTCCAAGGCGGTTCCATATTCCCCTCTTGACCCTGTTGTAGGTTTGGGATGTGGTAACCCTGAGGAGGTAGTCGTGCAGGCCGCCAAGGTTGCGGTCTATGGAGATGTCGTTGTCGTTGAGAATCACAAGGATATCGGCCTTGGAACTTCCGGCGTTGTTGAGGCCTTCCCAGGCCAGGCCGCCCGTCATGGCGCCGTCACCTATCACGGCAATAGATTTATATGATGCGCCCGTGAGCCTTGCTGCCTCTGCAAATCCAAGCGCGGCCGATATTGACGTGGAGGAATGACCTGCGCCAAAGGCGTCGTAGGGACTCTCGTCCATCTTGGGGAAGCCGCTGATGCCGTCCCTCATACGGTTTTTGCGGAAAAGTTCACGGCGGCCGGTGAGGATTTTATGGGCATAGGCCTGGTGACCCACGTCAAAGACAATCTTGTCCTCAGGCGTATTATATATATAATGGAGGGCCACTATGAGTTCCACGGCCCCGAGGCTTGAGCCAAGGTGACCGGGGTTCACGCTGCAGCACTCCACCATATAATCCCGGAGCTCCCTGCATACTTCTTCCAGCTTTTTCCTGGGCAGTTTACGGAGGTCTTCCGGGGAATCAATCTTTTCCAGCAGTTTATACATAGTTCACAAAGATACGCATTTTTGGAAAATTTTCCTTAATTTAGCGGTCCGGAAAACAAACAAAACGAGATATGTCAGAAAAAGTGTACAAATTCCTGAACGACAATCCGGTGGCCCGCTGGTCGGCGCTGGTCCTGATTGCATCCATGATGTTCTTTGCCTATATGTTCGTGGACGTGATGTCCCCCCTGAAGTCCCTGGTGGAAAGCGCAAGAGGCTGGTCCAGCGGCACTTTTGGGACATATGCAGCATCTGAATACATCCTCAACGTATGCGGTTTCCTCATCCTCGCGGGCATCATCCTGGACAAGATGGGCATCCGCTTTACGGGTGTTCTGAGCGCCAGCCTTATGGTTGTGGGCGCCGCAATCAAGTTTGTGGGTATCTCTGACTGGTTCCAGGCCACGGCTTTCTGCGACTGGCTTAACAGCTGGTGGGTTTCAATGCCCGGCAGCGCCAAGATGGCTAGCCTTGGATTCATGATCTTCGGCTGCGGCTGCGAAATGGCCGGTACCACCGTTTCCAAAGCCATTGCAAAGTGGTTCGACGGCAAGGAAAAGGCCCTGGCAATGGGTCTGGAGATGGCTATCGCCCGCCTTGGCGTGTTTGGCGTGATGTGGATCGCTCCGCTTATATCGGCCAAATTTGACAATTCAATTGTGGCTCCCGTGGCGTTCTGCGCCGCGCTGGTTGCAATCGGCCTTATCTTCTACTGCGTTTTCTGCGTGCTAGACCGTAAGTTCGACGCCCAGCTCATTGCTTCCGGCAAGGGCGTTCCCGGCGCAGACCCCGAGGACGAATTCAAAGTCTCAGACCTTGGCACCGTGCTCTCCAGCAAGATGTTCTGGATTGTGGCTATCATGTGCGTGCTCTATTACAGCGCAATTTTCCCATTCCAGCGTTACGCCCCCAACTTCCTTGAGACAACCCTTGGGATTGACGCAGCATCGGCCGCACAGCTGTTCAGCTTCTTCCCCATCCTGGCCATGATTCTCACTCCCATCCTGGCAGGTTTCCTGGATTTCAAGGGCAAGGGCGCCACAATGCTTATGGGCGGTGCTGTGATCATGATTGTGTGCCACCTGAGCTTTGCCTTCCTTCTTCCGGCATTCCCCAGCAAGTGGCTTGCCGTTACCCTCATCGCCATCCTTGGCGTGAGTTTCTCTATGGTGCCCGCCGCCCTGTGGCCTTCTGTCACAAAGATTGTGGACGCAAAGGTTCTTGGAAGCGCATACTGCCTCATCTTCTGGGTACAGAATATCGGCCTGTGCCTTGTTCCGCTGCTTATAGGTAAGGTCCTTGAGGCAACCGGCGGCTACCTTGCTCCTATGCTTATCTTCTCAAGCTTCGGTGTGCTGGCATTTATCCTCACCTTCCTCCTCAAGATTGAGGACAAGGTTGGAAACGGAGGCAAGGGCTATGGCCTGGAGCTTCCCAATGTCCAGAAAGAGACTCCGGAGCTGGTGGAAGCCGAAGCTCTTGCGGAGGATCTTTCCAAGGACGAATGCTCCAATAAATAATGGCTAGTTCCGCTAAGAATTTTTACAGGCCGGCTGCATGGATTGCGCTGGCCTGTTTAGTAGTGCCGATGTTCGCGTCGTACTACTTTGACGATATGTTCTCCAGCATATCCTACCTCTTTGAGAATCCGTCCCTGACGGCTCTTGGGTGGGATGCTGCCGGGTATGGCCTCTACACCAGCGGATATAGCGTCCTGTGTGTGTTCGGCGGCCTTGTGATTGGCGGAATACTCCTTGACAAATGGGGCGTGCGCGTGAGCGGATCCCTGTTTGTGGGAATGATGGTGCTTGGAGCCGGCATGGTTACGGGGGCGGTGCTTCACGGCGGCGCGGCAGCTCTCAGGTGGGCCTATGTGGGCACTATGCTCTTCGGACTTGGCTCAGAGATTGCCGGAACCGCCGTCACGCGTTCAATAGCCAAGTGGTTCCGCGGAGGGCCGATGGCCCTTGCCATGGGCCTCCAGCTTGCCATCGCGCGTCTTGGTACCGCCTTTGCCCTTGTTCTCTCACCCCGCCTTGTACAGCAGGTCCCGGACCACGTCTACTCCCTTGCCGAGACCTCCCGTCCCGCCCTTGTGGGTATGGGCCTCATGGCCCTTGGCCTTATCCTCTGGGCCGTTTTTGTAGCGCTGGACGCCCGTTCCTCCAGGGCAGAGGCTTCGGACCGGTACGCTCCTTCGGAGCTATCCCTCCCAGACAAGTCTGGGCCCCTCCCGTTCACGAAGCCACGGGCGGCTACGCCGTCCGAAGCCTCTGCCCCGGAGGAAAAGCCTGACGATGAAACCTTCCGGTTCAAGGATGTGCTGGGAGTGCTGGGAAACAAGAACTTCTGGCTGCTGGGGCTTCTCTGCGTACTGTTTTACAGCAGCATCATAGCGTTCAAGAAATTTGCGGGAGCCATCCTTGTGCCGCGCTTTGACATTCCGGCGCAGGCTGCTGGATGGATGGTCTCCATGCTCCCGTTCTCTACCGTGATCTTTGCCCCGCTCTTTGGCATGATGGTGGACAAGGCCGGAAAGGGAACGCGCTGGATGATACTTGGCGCCATACTGTCCTTGATTGCCCACGCCATCCTGGCGTTCGCTCCAGCCGGAGTCCCCTTCTGGGGATACCTTGCAATGGTATTCCTGGGGTTTGGATACTCACTGGTACCCGCAGCCCTTTGGCCGTCCGTACCTAAGATAGTTCCGGACAAGGTGCTTGGCACCACCTTCGCGCTTATATATTGGGTGCAGAACCTTGGACTCCTGAGTTTCAAAATGATCGCCGGCAACATCCTGGGGGCGCATTCGGCCGATGCCGGAGGCCCAGTTGCCGTGGAGATAATGTTCTTCGGCCTTTGCATTGCGGCTCTTGCCGTGGCTTTTGTATTCCACTTCACCTCTCTCCGTCACCCGGAACTGCGCCTGGACGATCCCAATAACTAATGGGCAGTCTGTAACCGTATAATTGCTGTTTTCCGGTAACAAGCGGCCCATTGGGCAGGTAATTACCGAAAAAGAGGCGTTTTTAGGTAACAAGCGGCCCCAGAAGCAATGTATTGGCAAAATATTTGCAAAAAAGTTTGGCGGTTTGAAAAAACCGCTTTATCTTTGCAGTGTAATAGCATACTAATACAGCAATAAAATGGCGCTCATAGAGCTTAGGGACATAAACAAGACTTACGACAACGGACAGCCTCTGCACGTGCTCAAGGGCATTAACCTTGACATTGAGCGCGGGGAGTTCGTTTCAATAATGGGAGCATCCGGCTCCGGCAAATCCACCCTCCTCAACATTCTGGGGATCCTTGACAACTACGACACCGGCACGTACCATCTTGCCGGAAAGCTCATCAAGGACCTCAGCGAGAGCCAGGCTGCGGATTACCGTAACCGTATGATAGGGTTCATCTTCCAGAGTTTCAACCTCATTGGCTTCAAAACGGCCGTGGAGAATGTTGAGTTGCCGCTATTCTATCAGGGCGTCCCCCGCAGGAAGCGCCATGAGATGGCGATGGAATACCTTGAGAAACTGGGTCTCACCCAGTGGGCCACTCACTTCCCCAACGAGATGTCCGGCGGCCAGAGGCAGCGCGTTGCAATTGCCCGTGCCCTCATCACCAAACCTGAGATTATCCTGGCCGATGAACCTACCGGTGCCCTTGACTCCAAGACCAGCGTGGAGGTGATGCAGCTCCTCAAGCAACTTAACAAGGAAGAAGGCATCACCATCATAGTGGTAACCCATGAGAGCGGCGTTGCCAACGAGACCAATAAGATAATCCACATCAAGGACGGAATTATCGGCCAGATAGAAGAAAACACAAGCCATAACGCCTGGGACGGAACCATGATGAAATAGCGATGAGGGACCTTATCAATGAAATATGGAATTCCGTGCGCAACAACAAGCTGCGCACAGCCCTCACCGGTTTTGCCGTAAGCTGGGGAATCTTCCTCCTCATCTGCCTCCTTGGTGCCGGCAACGGCATCATAAATGCCTTCCAGGGTAGCAGTGACCGCTTTGTTACCAACTCCATGGACATAATGGGCGGCCGCACCTCCCTTCCGGCAAACGGCTACAAGGAAGGCCGATGGATAAACCTTGACAAGGGAGACCTTGATATAATCAAAGGGAAGGAGTTCGAAGACCAGGTGGACAAGGTTGCGCCGGTAACCAGCGGAGTATCGGATAAGATGGCCCTTGGCGTAAAGACCGTAAGCACTTCAATGCAGGGCGTTACGCCACAGTATCTGGAAATTGAAAAGATCCAGATGGACAAAGGCCGGTTCATCAACCCCCTGGACGTGGAGCAGCGCCGCAAAGTGGTGGTCCTGAGCACCAAGCATGAAAAAGAACTTGACCGTAACCTTGTGGGCAAATGGGTGAGCATGCAGGGCATAAGCTTCCGGGTTATCGGCATATATCATTCCGACGAAAGCGACTGGAGGACATCGGCCTATATCCCCTACTCCACGATGAAGGGCATATTCAAGCCCGGAGAAGAGATTGATGACATCTTCATAACCTTCAACGGAGTGAGCAATCTTGAGGAGAGCCGGGAACTTGAAAACACAATCTCAAGCCGCCTGAAAGCCCATCACGAGGCCCATCCTGACGACCCTAACGCCATCTGGATATGGAACCGCTATTCCCAGAACGCCCAGATATCCCAGGGCCAGAGACTCATATCAATCGGCATGTGGATTCTTGGCATCCTCACGCTCATCAGCGGAATCGTGGGCGTTTCCAACATTATGCTCATCTCCGTTAAGGAGCGCACGCATGAATTCGGCATCCGTAAAGCCATAGGCGCAAAGCCCGGCAAGATTCTCAGCCTCATCATTGCAGAGAGTGTGAGCATCACCGCATTCTTTGGATATGTGGGAATGGGTATTGGGATGCTGGCCTGCGAGATAATGGACAAGACCCTGGGGCAGAAGAGCATGAACCTTGGCTTTGACTCCATAAAGATGATGGATAACCCCACGGTGGGCCTTGATGTTGCCCTGGAAGCCACCCTGCTGCTTATTGTGGCAGGAACCCTGGCCGGGCTCATCCCCGCCTGGAAAGCGGCAAAAGTTAAACCTATAGAAGCCCTCAGAGCAGAATGAGAATAGACAGGGACACATTCAGGGAGATCCTCGACAGCCTCCTCAGGAACCGTTCCAGGAGCCTTCTCACGGGCTTCGGGGTATTCTGGGGCGTGTTTATGCTCATGCTCCTCTCCGGCGGCGGCAACGGCTTCAGGGAACTTCTGGAAAAGAATTTTGAAGGCTTTGCCCACAACACATGCATAGTTTTCCCTTCAGAGACCACAAAGCCGTACAAAGGCTTCCAGAAGGGAAGGTACTGGAGTCTCAATCTATCAGACGTAGACCGTCTCAAGAATCTTGTTCCGGAACTTGAGACCGTAACGCCCCTAGTGAGCCTGTGGGGAAGGAGCGTTTCCAACGGAGACCGCCTCTTTACGGCATCCGTGAAAGGCGTGAGACCGGATTATTCCAATATTGAAACGCCAAAACTGGTATACGGCAGGTACATAAACTGGATGGACATCCAGGAGGACAAGAAGGTGTGCGTCATCGGCAAGAAAGTCTACAAAACCCTCTTTCCGGAAGGAGGAGACCCCTGCGGAAAGAAGGTGGTGATGGACGGCGTGTACTACCAGGTTGTGGGCGTAGACTACAACGAGGGCAACATGAACGTGAACGGAAGGGCCGATGAAGCCCTCACCATTCCCATGTCCACCATGTCCCGCACATATAACTTCGGGAACCAGATCCAGCTCCTGTGCTTCACGGCAAAGGAGGGCATCCAGATGGCCGATCTTATCCCCCGCATCCGTGTCATCATCGCCAGGAACCACTACGTCCACCCGGACGACGAGCAGGCCATGTACATGATCAACACCCAAGTTCTGTTCGGCATCATAGACAACCTTTTCAAGGGTATCAACTTCCTGGTGTGGTTAATCGGCCTTGGGACGCTCCTTGCCGGTGCAATTGGCGTATCCAACATCATGATGGTGTCCGTGAAGGAGCGCACAACGGAAATAGGTATTCGACGCGCTATCGGCGCAACGCCCAACCAGATCCTGTGGCAGATCATTGCGGAGAGTATAGTGCTCACACTGGTTGCCGGAATGATGGGCATTGTGGCCAGCGTGCTGGTTCTGGCAGGCCTTGAACTTGGAATGACGGAGGACGGCATCCTAAAGGCTACCTTCCAGGTGTCCTTCGGCGTGGCGCTCCTTGCCGCCCTTCTGCTTTCCGTACTTGGGTCGCTTGCCGGCCTGGCGCCGTCGCTGCGCGCCATGGCCATCAAGCCCGTAGATGCAATGAGAGATGAATAATAATAAATAATAGATATGAAAAAGTTTGGTAAGTATTTAATGATTTTCCTTGCAGTTGTGGTGTTTGCAGGAACATTTGTGTACCTTTTCCAGCGCTCACGCCCCAAGGAGGCCCTCTATGAGGAACAGGAGGCAAAGGTTGGGGACATTGTCCGTTCTACCGTTGTGACCGGCAAGATCCAGCCCCGCGACGAGGTCAACATCAAGCCCCAGATAAGCGGCATCATCTCCGAGCTCTACAAGGAGGCCGGACAGACCGTCAAAAAGGATGAGATCATTGCCAAGGTAAAGGTGATTCCGGACATGGGGGCCCTCAGCAGCGCCCAGAGCCGCGTGCGCCTTGCGGAGGTGAACCTGAACCAGGCAAAGACCAACTACAACCGTGAGAAGGCCCTCTATGACAAAGAGCTTGTAAGTGCCGATGAATACGAGAAAGTGCTCCAGGTCTACAACCAGGCCAAGGAGGAGCTTGCCGGCGCAAAAGAAGCCCTGGAGATTATCAGGGACGGTGTTTCATCGGCCAATGCAAGCGGAAGCTCCACCCTTGTGCGCTCCACCATTTCCGGCCTCATCCTGGACGTTCCGGTGAAGGTTGGTAACTCCGTGACGCAGTCAAACACCTTCAATGACGGTACCACCATTGCAACCGTGGCCGATATGGACGACCTGATCTTTGACGGCAACATTGACGAGACAGAGGTGGGACGCCTTTCAACCGGCATGCCCGTAAAGATATCCGTAGGCGCCCTGCAGGATCTTTCCTTTGACGCCATCCTGGAGTACATCTCCCCCAAGGCCACCGTCAACAACGGCGCCAACCAGTTTGAAATCAAGGCTTCCGTGAAAATCCCTTCCGACGTAACAATCCGCTCCGGCTACAGTGCCAATGCTGAAATAGTGCTTGACAAGGCTGATGGAGTGGTGACGCTTCCGGAATCGGCCATCCAATTTGAAGGGGAAAAGACCTATGTCATGATAAAGGAGGCCGATGAATATGTACGCCGTGACGTTGAGACGGGCCTTTCTGACGGTATCAACATTGAGGTGAAAGACGGCATCAAAGCCGGAGACAAGGTCCGCGGCGCACAGATTATCATCAAGAAGAATCAGCAGTAGAGCCTATGAAAGCACTTTTACTTGCACTTGCCGTTGCGGCCATACAGCAGCCGGCCGATTCCCTCCCGGACCTTTCACACCCCTGGAGCCTTCAGGAGTGCATGGACTGGGCCCTGGAGCATAACCTTACGGTGGTTCAGCAGGAGCTCTCCCATCAGTCAAAGGACGTGGATAAGAATACTGCAGAGAGGTCTTGGCTTCCAAACCTCAACGCCCAGATATCGGAGAATATGAACTTTGGCCGAGGCCTTGGCGGGAACAACACCTACGAATACGGAAACAGCAACACTACGGGCATTTCCGTGGGAAGCTCAATGACGCTGTTTGACGGACTGGCAACGCCAAACCGCATAAAACTGGCGCGCCTTAACCTTGATGCCGCCACCGAGGACCTTGAAAAGGCACGCGAGGATATCCGGGTTTCCGTTGCAAAGGCTTATGTCCAGATAATCTACAACCTGGAGATTGAGGATGTGGCAGAGCAGCAGGTGACCATTGACTCCCTGCAGGTGGAACGCCTCTCCGGAATGATGGGAGTGGGCAAGAGCTCAAAGGCCCAGCTTTCCCAGCAGAAGGCCTCCCTTGCCCAGAGCAGGGTAACCCTGGTACAGGCACAGAACAACGTCCGCGCGGCCGTCCTTGACCTTGCGCAGCTTCTGGAGCTCCCCTCCTGGGACGGCTTCTCAATTGTGAGGACCTCCCCCGCTCCGCCCTCAGACGTATCCCTGGGGCACCCTGATGACATCTATGCCGATGCCGTCATGGACCGTCCTTCCATCAAGGCCGAAGAACTCAGGCTCAAAGGTACGGAGCGTTCCATAGATATTGCAAAGAGCGGATACTACCCTTCCCTTTCGCTGAATGCCGGGCTTGGGACCAACTACTATTCTTCCTTCCCCACCGCCGGGTTCTGGAATCAGCTTGGAGCCAATTTCTCCCAGTATGTGGGACTCTCCCTCAACATCCCCATCTTCAACAAGTTCCAGGTGAGGAACCAGGTAAGATCGGCCAAAATCCAGCAGGAAGCCCAGCGGGTGCAGCTGCGCCGCGCCCAGCAGGGACTCTACAAGCAGATTTACCAGGCCTGGAACGGAGCCGTAGCGGCCCAGGCCAAATATGACGCCTCTCTGGAAGCCAGCGCCGCCGCCAAGGATGCCTTCACGCTTATGGAAGCCCGTTACGAGGCTGGCGCCGCCACCCTCACGGAGTTCTCCGACGCCCGTAACCGTATGATGAAGGCAGAGTCAGACCTTGTCCAGGCCTCCTGCGAATACCTCTTCCAGACCGCCCTGGTCCACTTCTACCGCACGGGGTCGCTGGAGCTGTAAAAAGAAAAATGCGTATCTTTGCAGCGCTATGACCAGGAAGGAACTTGAAATAATGGCGCCTGCGGGCAACTTCGGTTGCCTTATTGCCGCAATCCAGGGCGGGGCGGATTCCGTGTACTTTGGTATCGGCCACCTCAATATGCGTTCACATTCGGCCAATAATTTCTCCAGGGAGGACCTCCCGGAAATTATGCGAATATGCCGTGAATATGGCGTGAAGGCATATATGACGCTGAATATCACCCTTTACGGGGAGGATCTTCAGCCGGCATATGAGACGCTTGATGCCGCAAAGGCCGCGGGTGTGAATGCAATCATCGCTTCCGACATGGCGTGCATCCTCTATTGCCGGAAGATTGGCCTGGAGGTGCATATTTCCACCCAGCTCAGCATATCCAACATTGAGGCGCTGCGCTTTTATGCCCAGTTTGCCGATGTAGTGGTGCTGGCCCGGGAACTTAACCTGGACCAGGTCCGCGCCATCCATGAGGCCATTGTCTCAGAGCATATCACCGGCCCGTCAGGGGAACTTGTGCGCATTGAAATGTTTGCCCATGGAGCATTCTGCATGGCGGTTTCCGGCAAATGCTATATGTCCCTCAGTGCATACGGGGCCAGTGCCAACAGGGGCGCCTGCCTGCAGCCCTGCCGCAGGGGTTACCTCCTTACGGACTATGAGACAGGCTTTGAGGTGAACGTGGACAATAAATACCTGATGTCACCCAAGGACCTCTGTACCATAGATTTCCTGGATAAGTTTGTAGAAGCAGGCGTAAAGGTGTTCAAGATTGAAGGCCGCGCACGCAGCGCAGACTATGTGAAAACAACGGTAGAATGCTACCGAGAGGCCGCAAATGCAGTGGCCGATGGCACCTACACCCCGGAACTTGGCGCCTCATACAAGGACCGCCTTGCAACCGTATTCAACCGCGGCTTCTGGGACGGATATTATCTTGGTGCCAAGATGGGTGAATGGAGCGCAGTTTATGGCTCCCAGGCCACCAGGAACAAGGTTTATATAGGAAAAGTGACCAATTGGTTTGGCCGCATTGGCGTAGCGGAAATCCAGGTGGAAACGCGTGACCTCCCCAAGGGCTGCGATATGCTTATCATAGGCAACACCACCGGCATCATAGAATTCAAGGCCGATGACCTCCGCGTGGATTACGAACCAGCGGAAGTGGCCCCCCAGGGCTGCCGCTGCTCTGTAGCCGTTCCGCTGGACGGTATGCCAGAGGACCACGTGGATCCCGATCCTGAAAGCAGCCGCCTTCACCCCCACCGCGGCGACAAAGTGTATATCTGGGTTTAGGAGGAGGCCATCATCTGGGCCACGAAATCTTCCGGAGAGATAACCGTCATAGGGTTATGTTCCCTATTAAGCTGTTTGAGTTTTTTGTCACGGGTGATGAAATAGTCACATACAGCGTTGTATGCGCTGGCGTACTGCATATCATCCTCAAAGTCTCCGGAATAATGGTCAATTGCCCAAAGACAGTCTATACTGTCTATGCCCACTATCTTTGCAAATGTATAAAGATACCTCAGGGTATCACTTATTCTCTCAAAAGGTATTCCGCTCTTTTGTGAGAAATAAGAGGTGTCTATTATGCTCTGGGTGCTTATTATGAGCTCAAAGCAATGCTGCTCTGCCGCAGTAATGATGGTTTTGGCAAACGGCTTAGCGGGACGGTCTTCCAGAAGCCAGTCCATTACTACGTTGGTGTCAATAAATACTCTCATAGCATTATTGTCCTTTACCAAGTATATATGCCAGTCTGTCATCTGCTTCCAACTGCTCTTTTGTAGGAGCAGGAATGATTCCAGATAAAGCCTCTACAGCGGGGCTGATCTTAAAGTCCTTGGGCAGTTTTGGAAAAGCAGGCTTAACCGCTTCTGCCACAACCTCTTCAAGATACGCATTGAGGGACATATTGTTTTGTTTGGCCTTGAACCTGGCGCGGTTCAGGATGTCCTTCCTGAAACGAATAACCGTTTGCTCCCTGATTACAGTTTCCATAATGATAACATTTTTGCAAATGTAATCACATTATTTCATATTTGCAACAGTGGAGGTTAATATCTTGTTACACAGCAACTTACAAAAGTTTCTACCAGAACTTTTTCTGGTAGAAACTCCTATAATAAGTTATTAATAAACAACTTAGCCTCCACCGGCAGGGGAGAACTATAAGGGGAGGGGTTAGACCGTGCGGCCTACGAGACTGTTGGCAAAGGCTTTGAGGGCCTCGTGGCCATCGGCGCCCATACGGGCGTCGGTGCCTTTGAAGATGGCGCGGGTGCTGAGGTCACCTATGGCCTTGCGGGCGTCATCGGCCACACCTACGCTGTCATAGAGGGCCTTCACGCGGGCAATCTTGGCAGCCTTTTCCTCCGGGGTATCTGCCGGAGCGTTCAGGGCTTCGATTATGCCCTCCGCACCCTTTTCCTGAGCCCTGATGGTGAGCCAGCTTTTCTTGCAGTTGAGGATATCCCCGCCGATGGGCTTTCCAAACACCTTTTCATCGCCATAGGCATCAAGGTAATCATCGGCCACCTGGAAGGCAAGGCCAAGGTAATAACCGTACTCGTAGAGGCACTCCTGGCTCCATTTATCGGCCCCGGCGATGAGGGCCCCCATCTGGGCCGCGCAGGCAATGAGTACACCGGTCTTAAGGCCGATCATAGTCATATACTCATTCATTGGAACGTTGTCCCGGTGCTCGAAATCCATGTCCATCTGCTGGCCGTCACACACCTCAGAGGCCGTTTTTGAGAAGAGTTTAAGGGCTTCCGGAAGCACCGAAACAGGAGCCTGGGCAATGCGCTTGTAGGCATCAATGCACATAACGTCTCCGGAAAGGATGGCGGTATCCTCGTTCCACTTTTTCCACACGGTGCTGTGCCCGCGGCGAAGGGGGCTGCGGTCCATTATGTCGTCGTGGATAAGGGTGAAGGTGTGGAAGACCTCCAGGCCGGCTGCGGGTTCAAGGATGTGCGGCCCCAGTTCATCGGCAAAGATTCCGTACGTGGTAAGGCACAGGCGGGGCCTTATTCGCTTCCCGCCAATTTCAATCATATACCGCAGAGGGTCATACAGCCCCGCGGGTTCTTTTTGGAACTGGATGTTGCTGAAAAGGCTCTTCAGGGCCTCAGAGATGGTGCTTTCCGGAATCATTGTGCCAAATTTTCCGTAAAGATACGCAATTTTTGGCACTATGCGTAGAGTTCCCGGAGGACGGCGAGGGATTTTACGCGGATGGGCTGGTCCGTGTGGTACTCAAGGTATTTGAGGACGCTCTCGCAGAGGGAATTGCGCACGGGACCGGTGAGGGGCACCAGCATGGATTCAGAGAAACTGCCCTGAAGCATCTGGCGCATTTCCGGGGCATGTTCCTGCACGAAGGGCGCTATGTCCTGGAACGTGGGCCTGAAACCAAGGGCTCCGGCAAGTTCCAAAAGGAAGCGGACATGGTAGTTGGAAAAATCGGCCTCAAGGGCATTGAGGGCCAGGATGCTTCCCACGCACCACTCATAGAGGCCGTCCTCTACGGCACCTTCACGGATGGTGCGGAAAAGGACTTCCGAGAGGAAAAGCGTCATTGTGTTCTTATGGATGTTGCCGCGGATTCCAGCAAGGGAATCGAGGGCGTGGATGCCCTTCAGGGACCATAGGTCGCTCCTGGGGTTTTCCACTACATCGGCCTCAAGGATATTGAGGGGAAGGAAGAGCGCCGCGGCGGCTTTTTTGCCGGGACGTACTATGAACCCCCGCCTGCCATACTCCCTTGAGAGGGTGTGCACTACAAGCGCTCCCTCTTTCACCTTTGTGGTTGCAAGGACTATAAATTCCAGGTTATCCATTAAGATATTCAGACATGGCCCTGAGGGCGTTTCCGCGGTGCGAGATGGCGTTTTTCTCATCCTCCGAAAGCTGCGCGGCAGTAACGTCGCGGCCCTCCGGGATGAAGATGGGGTCATAGCCAAAACCGCCGTTTCCATATAGCTCACGGCCGATTTTTCCCTCCATGCATCCGTCAAAGAAATGCTTCTTTCCGCCCATAATAAGGGTGACGCAGGTGCGGAAACGGGCTTTGCGAGTGGCGTGGGGCGTTTCAATCCCGCACTCCCTGGCAAACGACGCCTCCATCTCACGGCGCGCCATTTCCTGAAGGAGCTTCGCTATATTGGCCGATGGATTCTTTTCAGGGCCCGCATAGCGTGCAGTCTCCACGCCGGGAGCGCCGCCAAGGATGTCCACCTCCAGGCCGGAGTCGTCGGCAAAGCAGTCAAGACCGGTTTTCTGATATATGTAGTCGGCCTTCTGCTGGGAGTTGGCCCTTAGGGTATTACCTGTTTCGGGGATGTCTTCCGTGATACCTAACTGGGCAGGGGTTACAATTTCGAAACCCTTTCCCAGAATTTCAGATGCTTCACGGACTTTATGTATATTGTTGGTTGCAAAAACTAATTTCATATTCATACACTAATCTAACCGCCGCAAAGATAGCACTATTTTTGCTATCTTTGCCTAACGATATGAAACGAATTGCAATTATCATAGCGGCAGCGGCCCTTTTATCGGCCCCCGCTTACGCCCAGTCAAGTCAGTTTACGCTGGGTAAATGGGTAGAAGTCCATAATGCCATCCTGAAGGAGCTTAGCCGCTCCTATGTAGATTCCCTGGAGGTGGGGCGCATTGAGCGAGCCGCCGTGGACGCCATGCTGGATGCGCTGGATCCATATACCGTGTACGTCCCGGAAGAGGAGCAGGAGAATTTCCAGATGATGCTCACAAGTGCCTACGGAGGCATAGGGGCCATCATATATAAGCCTGATATCAACGGGAATGTCATCATCAACGAGCCCTACGAAGGCTCTCCCGCTGCACGCGCCGGCCTCCGGTGCGGAGATGAGATTGAACTCATAGACGGTGTCTCCACCCATGGCCTTGAAAGCAGTGAGTGCACGGAAAAGATGCGTGGGAAGCCCGGCACTGACGTGGTTTTCCATGTAAAGAAGGTGAGCGGAGAGATGGTGGACGTTACCGTGCGCCGTGAGCGCATTGTGCTCCCTTCCATTGAATATGTGGGGATGCTCAATGAGGAAGATGGCTATGTAATGATGTCAAAGTTCACGGAAGGAGTGGGCCAGGGCATCCGTGATGCCGTTCTGAAGCTTAAAAAGCAGGGCATGAAACGCCTTGTGCTGGACCTCAGGGGTAACGGCGGCGGCATGCTGTCGGAGGCTGTGAACATAGTCTCCCTCTTTGTTCCCAAGGGTTCAGTTGTGGTTACCGCCAAGGGCCGCACCGGCGGGGAAACGTCTTACAAAACCTCTACGGAGCCGCTGGACACCAAGCTTCCAATAGTGGTGCTGGTGGATTCCGGCAGTGCTTCGGCATCTGAAATTGTATCAGGAGCGCTTCAGGACTATGACAGGGCAACAATTATCGGCACGCGTACATATGGAAAGGGCCTTGTCCAGAGCATACGTCCTCTTCCTTATGACGGCCAGCTCAAGGTTACAACTTCAAAATATTACACCCCTTCCGGAAGGTGCGTACAGGCCATCGACTACTCTCATCGCAATGAAGACGGTTCCGTTGGCCATATCCCGGATTCCCTTACCCATGAGTTCAAGACAGCTGGCGGCCGCACCGTACGTGACGGCGGCGGAATCACCCCGGACTTTGAAGTGAAGCCCCACAAGTATTCCCGCCTCACTTACTCCCTGGTCCTTGGCGGCATCGTGGACCAGTATACAATGAAGTATGTGCGTGAGCATCAGGCAATCCCTGCCGTGGACGATTTCCACTTCACGGATTATGAGGACTTTGTGACCTTTGCCCGTGACAAGGAGTTCGATTACCGCTCCAGTGCACGCGCAATGTTCGATGAAATGAAAAAGACCCTGGAGGAAGACGGCCTGGCCGCCACCATGGCTCCCCAGCTTGATGCCCTCCAGAAGTCCCTGGAGATGGATAAGGATACGTTCCTCCGCCTCAAGAAGGATGAAATCATCCCCTTCATAGAGGAAGAGATAGTGGTCCGCTACTACTTCCAGCAGGCCGGCATCAAGGTCCGCCTCCGCTACGACACCCAGCTCCACCAGGCTCTCCTGAAGCCCTCAATCTAAAACTGCACTTCGGCGCAATGCCGATGCGGGCAACGATTTACACGAAAACGGCCATTTTTGTGCATTTCATTGACCAAATGGGCAACGAAACACACGAAATCGGCCTTTTTTGTGCGTCTCGTTGCCCCGAACGGGCTGCGGCTGCCAAAAATTGCGTATATTTGTTGAGATAAACAAGAAAATATGTCAAGAAAAAGGCGTGGAGGCAGCCAGAAGCGGGCAAGCCGGCAGGAAAAAAGGTCAAAGAAGAGGGTAGTACCGGAGTATGTGGGCACCGCCCATATGTCCCGTGAAGGCTTTATCTTTGTAAAGGTTGAAGGACAGGAGGATGACATCTATGTCAAGGCCTCCAAAACCCGCGGAGCGCTTCACGGAGACACCGTAAGGGTGGCCGTCACCCAGGAGGGCAAGGGGCGTGAAAAGCGCCGGAGCGGCGAGGTCATAGACATCATCGAGCGCTCCAACAAGCCTTTTGTGGGGATCCTCCACATTGTGGGCAAGCAGGCCTGGGTTCTCATGAGCTCCAAGACCATGCCCTATGACATATCCGTTCCCGTGCCGGAAGGCGCAGAGAGGGGTATGAAGGTAGCGGCAGTTGTGGACGGCTGGGAAAGAGGCGGCGGCCCCTATGGCCACGTGGTGGACGTCCTTGGCCTTCCCGGAGAGAATGAGACGGAAATGCACGCCATCCTGGCGGAATTCGGCCTGCCCTACAGGTTCAGTCCTGAGGTTGAGAATGCGGCCGATAAGATTCCCGATGAAATCACGGACAAGGACCGCAGCGGCCGCAAGGACTTCAGAAAGACTCTCACTTTCACAATTGACCCCACGGACGCCAAGGACTTTGACGACGCCCTCAGTTTCAAAAAACTTGAAGACGGCAATTACGAGGTTGGTGTCCATATTGCCGATGTAACATATTACGTACAGCCCGGCACCCCCGTAGACAAAGAGGCCCAGGAACGCGGAACATCCGTCTATCTTGTAGACCGCACCGTTCCCATGCTTCCGGAGAAGCTCTCCAACAAGCTTTGCTCACTCCGCCCCGGAGAGGAGAAACTGACCTTCTCCACGGTATTTGTGATCACCCCCCAGGGCAAGGTCCTGGACCAGTGGTTCGGCCGCACGCATATCATTTCCGATTACCGTTTTGACTACGAGAAAGCACAGTCCATCATAGAAGGCGCAAAGCCGGAAGATGTACCTGAAGATATCCAGGAGGCAATTCTCATCCTCAACAAGCTTGCTCTCAAGTTCCGTGACCGCCGCTTCAAGAACGGCGCCGTTAACTTCGAGCGCCCGGAAATGAAGGTGGACATAGATGACAAGGGAAGGCCTATCGGCGTGCATCAGAAATTATCGGCCGAAGCAAATTGGCTCATAGAGGAGTTCATGCTCCTTGCAAACCGCACCGTGGCGGAATGGGTTGGAAAGGCCAAGCGCACCTTTGTATACCGTGTCCACGACGAACCAAACATGGAAAAACTTGCCGGCCTGAGGGACTTTGCCGGCCACTTTGGTTACAAGATGGGCGCACTTGACAGCGGCAGGGACATTGCCCACGCCCTCAACGGCCTTATGGACGATGCCAAGGACAAGCCGGAGCTTGGCGCCATCCAGATCCTGGCCCTCCGCTCAATGGCAAAGGCATGTTACAGCGTGGATAATATCGGCCACTACGGCCTTGCGTTCCCTTATTATACGCACTTCACTTCCCCCATCCGCCGGTATCCCGACATGATGGTGCACAGGCTCCTGGCCCAGTACCTCCGCAAGGGCCCCAACGCAGATTCAATGTATTATGCCCAGCAGTGCAAGCACGCGTCCGAGCGTGAGGTTGTGGCCGCAGAGGCAGAGCGTGAGAGCATCAAGTACAAGCTTGTGGAGTTCATGCAGGACAAGATTGGCCAGGAATTCGACGGCCATGTGTCCGGCGTTACTGAATGGGGCGTTTACGTGGAGATTGAGCCCACCAAGATTGAGGGAATGATCCCCTACCGCACAATCAAATGCGACTTCTTCATCTTTGACCAGGACCACTACAGGGCCGTTGGAAAGCGTACCCACAAATCCATACGCCTTGGAGACCCTCTACGCATACGCGTGAAGGGTACGTCCCTGGAACAGAAGATCCTGGATTACGAGCTTATTGAGGAAGATTTCTTATCACCCGCAGCCGGTAAGTAATACCAAAGGCAAAATGGTGCCCGAAGTTTGAGCAGGCGGCATCGGAATTGGTCCAGTAGACGGCATGGAGGCGGATGTCGTCGTTCTTAAGCGGGAACACCTCTATTCCGCCGCCCACAGTCAGGAAGCGTGAACGCACGGGGACAAAATCCTCTGCAAAATCCTTGTTGTAGTCAAAGCTGCCCTTGGTAAAGAGAGTGACCACCGGGAACTTGTACTCAAGCTTGAGGATGGCGGAATAATCGGCCGACAGATAATCCTTTGCAAGACCGGTGCGGTACAGGGCATCCAGTTCAATGCCAAAGTGCCCTGCTTCAAACCTGTTGCCAAGGCCGGCCACCACAAAACCGCTATGGGTGGGGTCGTCCATCCAGTTGGCACTCCAGATGGTATTCCACCAGGGAGTTATGCGTCCGTACCAAATGAGACCGGCGTGGAAGAGGTCATTGTAGCCAAAGCCCAGAGGAGACTGCGTGAACTGCAGGAGCAGGGTCTGCGCTGGCGTTATCTTGCAAATGACATTGCCGCCAATTGCATAAACGTCCGGCATCCGGTCTGCGAACATACCCCAGTAATAGAGATTTATGGGGGCGGCGTCAAATTCAAAACTGCCCACCATAATTGGCACTTTGCCGCCCTGAATTGCCCAGTGATCATTGATGTCCCACCTTATCCAGAGATGGTCTGTGGCGTTAAGGGGGATATTGGGGTTGTAAAGCGGCTTTGTAAAGCGCTGGCGCCAGAAAAAAGATATATTGGGGCCGATATTACCATCCAGGATAAGGTTGAGGTAATCGGCCCTTACATTACCGGCATACTGGCCGCCGTTAATGGCAGCCTCATATCCAAGGCGGGTTTCCCCGTAAAGCTGTTTCACCTGCGAAAATGCAGGGAGGGTTGTTATCAGTAGTAGTGTGGCTACAAAAAAGCGTTTCATAGTACTGCAAAGATACGCAATTTTTGGCAGACTATCTTTTCAGGCGCACATAAATGCTGAGGGGAAGGACCTTCCCGAAGGAGTCAGTGAAGGCAAGTTCACCGGAAGTCATCTCCTTGAAAGCGCCGCGGAACGCCTCACGGACAACGGTTTCTCCAAGAGCGGCGGAATAGCCGTTGGAATAGAGATTAAGCACCATGAATGCGTCCCTTTCAGAGAGTATGGCCGATACATTCTGCAGAAGGCCAAAAAGGAGCTCGTCCAGCTTCCATTTCTCTCCGTCCGGGCCATGGCCGTAGGCCGGAGGATCCAGGATGATTCCGTCGTACTTATTGCCACGCTTTGCCTCACGCTTTGCAAACTTGAGGGCATCCTCAACCACCCAGCGGATACCGTCCAGGCCGCTTCTCTCCATGTTCTCACGAGCCCAGGTGACAACCTGGCGAACGGAATCCAGATGGGTTACATCGGCCCCGGCGCACTTGGCGGCAAGGGATGCAGCGCCGGTGTAGGCAAAGAGATTCAGAACCTTGGGAGCAGGGAGCCCATTGGCTTTATGAATACGCACAAGACGGGAAGTCTCCCTGTAGATGAATTCCCAGTTGGGAGCCTGTTCCGGGAAAACGCCCACGTGCTTGAAGGACGTGAGTCCAAGACGGAGACTCAAATGGAGGTCACTGGCCGCATGGGTTTCAGGATCTGGTTCTCCGTTATACACTATCCCCCACTGGTCTTCCATGCGCTTTAGTTTATCCCACGTGCCGCTGTCTTCCTTACCTGCCTTTCCAAAGCCGGCGCCGGGTTTAAAGACCACATGCGAGAGGCGCCTCCAATCGGCCTCAGGCATGGAGGGCATCCACAGGGCCTTTGGCTCCGGGCGGCGCAGCACATATTTTCCAAAACGCTCCAGTTTCTCCCCGTTTCCGGAGTCCAGGAGCTCATAGTCTTTCCAGTAAGATGCGGGGAATTCTACAGGCATAATTCATAGCTATTTCAGTGCAAAGATACAGAAATAATTACTAAATTTGTAGGTTAGATTATAAATGTAAACCATATATTATATGCAACAGTTTATTGACAAGTACAATTTTGCCGGAAAGCGTGCAATCGTCCGCGTAGATTTCAACGTTCCCCTCAATGACAAGTTTGAGATCACCGACGACACCCGTATCCGCAGGGCAATGCCCACCCTCAAGAAGGTTCTCGCAGAAGGCGGTTCCCTCATCATCATGTCCCACCTTGGCCGTCCCAAGAAGGTAGATCCCAAATTCAGCCTCAAGCACATCGTGGGCCGCGTTTCAGAATGCCTTGGCGTTCCCGTGCAGTTTGCAGAAGACTGCCAGAAGGCAAAGGCCCAGGCAGACGCCCTGAAGCCCGGTGAGGTCCTCCTCCTTGAAAACCTCCGCTACTACGCAGAGGAAGAAGGCAAACCCCGCGGCCTGGCAGAGGATGCAACCGATGAAGAGAAGAAAGCCGCAAAGGCAGCAGTAAAGGCCTCCCAGAAGGAGTTTGTAAAGACTCTCGCAAGCTATGCCGACTGCTATATCAACGACGCCTTCGGTACCGCTCACCGCGCACATGGCTCAACCGCCCTCATCGCAGAGTACTTCCCCAATGACAAGATGTTCGGCTACCTCATGGAAGGTGAGATCAAGGCCATCGACAACGTTCTGAAGAACGCACAGAGGCCCCTCACCGCCATCATCGGCGGCTCCAAGGTAAGCTCCAAGCTCGCTGTTCTGAAAAACCTCGTCGGAAAGGTTGACAACCTCATCATCGGCGGCGGCATGGGTTATACCTTCATCAAGGCACAGGGCGGTCATATCGGCCAGTCCCTCCATGAGGATGAACTCATTCCGGACGCCCTTGAGATAATGAAGGAAGCGAAGGAGCGCGGCGTAAACCTCTCACTGAGCGTTGCCACTGTATGCGGCCAGTCATTTGACAATGACACTCCCCGCCAGATCTTCCCTATTGACCAGATTCCCGACGAATGGGAAGGCATGGACGCATCTCCTGCATCCCTCGAGATTTGGAGAGAGATCATCATGAAGTCCAAGACCATCCTCTGGAACGGTCCTGTTGGCGTTTTCGAGCTTCCTAACTTCGCGAAGGGAACCCTCCAGATTGCACAGGATCTGGCCGATGCTACCGCTCAAGGCGCTTACACCCTTGTGGGCGGCGGAGACTCCGTTGCAGCAGTTACCCAGATGGGCTTCGCCGACAAAGTGAGCTACGTCTCCACCGGCGGCGGCGCCATGCTGGAAGCCATCGAGGGCAAGATCCTCCCCGGCATCGCAGCCATCCAGGACTAAGAATTAGTCCTCGCTATGTAGAAGGGCCGAGAAACTGGTTTCCAGTTTTTCGGCCAATTCTTTATCGCCGTACTGCTTGCATACATCGGCAATGTAGAGGAGAACGCGGCCGGCCTGTTCAAACTCGTTCATTCCAAGGCTGCCCCACTGGATGTAGAAAACAGCGGCGTCCATGAGGTCATCGGTCATCTTAACGGCCAGCTCATGGGCCTTGTCCTGGGCGCCAAGATAATAGTAGTTCTCAATTATCTGAGTCACCATATAGTCGTTGCCTGCAAAACCCAGTGAGATACTCTCCAGAGGGAAATTCTCCTCAGGGAAGTTCTCCTGGCAGAGGTCCATAATCTCTATGGCCTTCTCATCCTCCCCTTCATCTATGAGGGCGTTGGCAACGGTGAGATAGAGCTGCCTCTGGCCAAGGACTCCAAGGAAGGTGTAGTAATTCTGGTAGTCCACAAACCAGTCCGTGCGCTTAAGGGCATCCCACTTGTACTTGGTCTTGAAATCATTGTACAGCTGAATGGCATCTACCTTGCCGGCATCCGTGGATGAAATCTTGTTCTTGATGGGTGTGAAACGGTAAGAGAAACCGTCAAACATAAGGTAATCCTTGATACCCACATTGAGGTCTCCGCCCTGGTTGAGGACGTGAAGCGGCCTGTCCCAATTATAGCCGTCCAGAAGGTCCAGGAGGAAGATTTCCGGCTTGGAAAGGTAGTTCTTGTCCTTGGACATGGTGAGGACTATGTGCTCCGGAATCTGATCGGCAAACTTCTCAGGGACAATGCCGTATTTCAGGCAGTTCTCTTTGTTCACGGGCATCACAATGTTGCGGGCGCAGATGAAATCATACTTGCCACCGCCCTCGAAGACCGCCTTCATCTTGGGATCCTTGAACACCTCCATTACGTCGTGGAGGAACATGGGAGAGCCGTCGTCGTACTGGATGGTCACAAACTCATTGGTGCCATAGAGGTACTGGCTCTGGGGCACGGTAAGAGGCAGCGGGGCGCTTTCATTGCAGGCCCACTTCATCTGGTCTATATACCAGTCCGTACCAAGCAGGGACGTATTCACAACGCGGACATCCGTACGCACGCCTTCCACCTCCTGGGCATACCAGAGCGGGAAGGTATCGTTGTCTCCGTGGGTTACAAGATAGCCGTTGGGGCCAACTGAATTGAGGTAGTTGGTGGCCATCTCCACGGCGGTATAGCGGTGGGAGCGGTTGTGGTCGTCCCAGTTCTGAGCGGCCATAAGCACGGGAACGCCCATACTGAGCACGGCAACGCCCGTTGCAACCAGTTTCTCCCGGCCCTTGAGGGCATCGGCAATCCACCTGTACAGCGCCAGCACACCAAGGCCGATCCATATTGCAAACATGTAGAAGGAACCCGCATACGCATAATCCCTTTCACGCACCTGGTACGGCGGCTGATTGAGGTACAGCACAATGGCTATGCCCGTCATGAAGAACATGAGGAACACCAGCCAGCTGCCGCGTTTATCCTTGTCAAACTGGAAGATGAGGCCAAGGATGCCAAGCAGCAGCGGCAGGAAGAAGTAGTGGTTCTTTCCCTTGTTATCGCGCAGCGGCGCCGGGGCGTCTCTCTGGTCTCCCAGCCTCAGGGCATCCAGGAAGCCTATTCCGCTTTCCCAGTTACCGTCAAAGATATTGCCGGGAACTGGGCTGTGGATGTCGTTCTGGCGGCCCACAAAGTTCCACATGAAGTAGCGCCAGTACATCCAGTTGAGCTGGTAGTCAAAGAAGTATGCAAGGTTGGCCCCGAAGGTGGGCTTGCGGGTTTTGGTGCCGCGCACCCTTGTGCCCTTGCCCTGGGTGTACATCTCGTAGAACTCCGCATAGCGGGGATCGGCCGATGACCACATCCTGGGGAAGAGCATCTTGCCTTCCTGCTTGTAGATGGCCTCCGTGGGGGCATCGGCCTTTATGTACTTGCCGTTCATGGGAGCCCAGTACTTTGAGTTGTCAAGGTCATAGGGGGCGTCCCAGTACTGGCCGTAGAGGAGAGGCGTGGAGCCGTACTGCTCACGGCTCAGGTATCGGACAAGCGTGTAGGGGTTATCGGGCTGGTACTCGTTGGTGGGCGTTTTCACGCTGGAGCGGATAATCACAATTGAGAACAGGCTGAAGCCCATCACAAGGGTGGTTACGCAAAGAAGGACGGTGTTCCAGAACACTTTCTCTTTCTTAAGCGTTGCAAACAGGCCCCAGAAGCACAGGGCAAGAAGGGCCACCATAAAGAACAACGCACCGCTGTTGTAAGGAAGGCCGAAACCATTCACAAACAGGCGGTCTACCCCAGCCGCAATCTTGGGAAGGTAAGGGATGAAGAGATAGACCAGCAGGAACTCTATCACTACGCCAATCAGGAATATGCCCACAAGCTTCTTGAAAGGCAGCTCCTTATCCTCGTTCATGCGGTAATAGTACATGAACACAAACGCCGGAATGGTAAGGAGGTTCAGAAGATGAACGCCGATAGAAAGGCCCATGAGGAAAGCAATAAGCACTATCCAGCGGTTTGCATGGGGCTGGTCTGCGGTGTCATACCACCTGCACATGGCCCAGAAGACCAAGGCCGTAAATAGGGAACTCATTGCATACACCTCTCCCTCAACCGCGCTGAACCAGAATGTGTCACTAAAGCAGTAGGCCATTGCACCAACGGCACCGGACGCAAGTATTGCTATGGCCTGGCCGATAGTATATCCTTCCGGGGCTCTGACCACAAGTCTCCTTGCAAAGAATACTATTGTAAGGTACAGGAAAAAGATGGTGAGGCCGCTCAGGATGGCGTTCATGGCGTTCACTGCCACAGCGGCGTGCGCGGCGTCAAATGGAATTGTGAAGAAGCGTGCCAGCAGCTGGAATACGGGGTTTCCCGGAGGGTGACCCACTTCCAGTTTGTATGACGATGCAATGAACTCACCGCAGTCCCAGAAAGACGCAGTTGGTTCTATTGTGGCCAGATACGTGGCGCACGATGCCACCAGCACCGCCACCGCCACAATCCAGTTCCACTTATTGAATGTTTTCCTGTCCATATAATATACAATAAGCCTGCAAAGTTAACAAAAACTTTGCAGGCTTGAAAATACTAAAGTGCGGCAAGGACTGCGTCACACACCTCACCTACCGTTTTGGGAAGGGGTGCGTTGTCCGGGAAGCGCATCTTGAACTTTTCCTCTGCGGCAAGGGAAAGGAGCATCATGGTAAGTGAGTCAATTCCAAGGCCGGTGGTAAGAGGAGTGTCAAAAGTGACATCTGTGAGGTCCGTGTTGGGCCTGATGACGGAGATAACTTCCTTAAGACCGTCAAAAACTTCCTGTCTGGTCATAACTTATACACGTGCTACTTTCATACTGCCGGTGCGCTTGAAGTCTTCCGTACGCACGGTCATCTTGATGATCCTGTGAGTGGTGGGAAGGGTTGCGTTCACCTTGTCCACAAGTGCCTGCATGTATGCGTGGATCTCCTCTGGGGTCTTGCCGTCGAATGCGGGCATGAACGGAAGGATCTCGATTGCAATTACCTTTGCACCGTTTAGGTCGTCTTCCTTGACCATGGCGTCACGCACGCAAGGATCTGCGTAGAAGGGCTCCTCAAGGCTTTCAGGGCTCACATTCTCACCGTTGGGGAGGATGATGAGGTTCTTGATTCGGCCGGTGATGTAGAGGAAGCCTTCGTCGTCAAAGCGGCAGAGGTCCCCGGTGCGGAACCAGCCGTCCTCTGTGAATGCCTCGGCGGTACGTACGGGATCCTTGTAGTAGCCGGAGAACACGTTGTCACCCTTTACAAGGAGCTCACCGTCAACAAGTTTAGTCTCCTGACCTGGATAGATGCGGCCGATGGAAGTGGGCTTGCGGACGGCATCGGCATTGGCCGATGTAAGGTTTGCGGTTTCTGTAAGGCCATAGCCGAAGCAGAACTCTACACCAAGCTTTGTGAAGATATCGACAAGGCGCGGAGGTACGTTTGCTGCGCCGGAGATGATCATGCGGAGCTGCCCGCCAAGGAACTGAGGGCCGTACATCTTGACAAGTCCGGAGAGGATGTCGCAGATACCGGGAACGATCACCAGGAGGGTGGGCTTGATCATGGGCAGCTTGCCGATGGTTGCCTTCATATCCTCTGCGGTGAACAGAAGGTTACCGGAATAGAAGCAGCCTGCCATGCCGGCGATGGCGCCGAATACGTGGCTGAACGGCAGGAGGGCGATATAGCGGTGTACTCCAATGATATGGCCGGGCTTGAAGATAGTGTTGTAGTTACCTCTCATAAGGGCCCTGTGGCTGAGGACTGCGCCCTTGGGTGAGCCGGTGGTGCCACCTGTGAAGAAGATGGCGGCGGGGCTTTCGGGATCTATGTCAAGGACTGCGGGAGCCTCTGTGTCTGCGATGGAAGCGGCGGGAAGCACCTTGGTGCCCTGGATGCCCTCCGTGAGGGGCATGAACTCATCGCGCACGAAGATGGCGGCAATGTCAAACTTCATGCAGCAGCCAACCGCTGCGGGAGCGGGAAGCTGGGCAGGGAAGTTCATTGCTACGTATCCGGCCGATGTGATGGCAAGGTACAGCTCTACTGCATTCTGGCTGTTACGGTCCCAGACTGCGATATGTGCACCCTTGGGAAGACCAAGGCTGTTGATGAAGGCCCTGCGGCGCGCGATGCGCTTTCCAAGCTCTTCATAAGTGATTGTGTTTGTCTGATCGCTGAGAGCAGGTTTATCTGCATACTGCTTGGGGAACCAGTCCACAAACTGACCCATTGTGGGGAAGTAAGGTAATGCTTCAAACTCCTCCTTGGGGAGCATGTTGTGGAAGTACTCTGTGTTTGTCATTATTTGTTTGGTTAAAGGTTTTGTATCTTCTACGATGTCTTTTACATAGGAGCGCCTCCTCTGATAGAGGCGGGTGTCAAAGTTGTCCCAGAGGGACTGAACCTTATGGTTTTCCTCCAGCTGGGGATTCATGAGCATGTGCTTGATGCCCAGACGGATATAGTTCTCCATAAGGTATTTGAACATAAGGAGAGCCGCGCCCTTTGCCTGATATTCAGGAAGGATGCCGATAAGGAGGGCCTCCGTGGTGTCATTGCGCCTGGGAGAGAGGGCGGGAAGAAGGTGGATCCATCCGAAGGGAAGGATCTTGCCCTTTGCCTTACGTACTGCGGCCGATATATGAGGCATGGTTACGGTGAAACCCACAAGCTCATCCTTTTCATTGACCACAAAGGCCACAAGGTCCTTGTTGAGAACGGGGACGTACTGGTTCACATAGCCGTCTATCTGCTCCTGGGTGAGTTTTGTGTACTCATAGAGGCCTGCAAAGGCTTCATTGAGCACATGGAACATCTCACGGCCGCGCTTTGCCATCTTACGGAGAGTGCTGGCTGTGTAGATGCGGATGCCGAAACGCTCAGAGATTTTATCGGCATAAGCGAACATGGGAGGAAGCTCCGACGGGATGTCCATCACCCTCTGGGTCCAGTCCACGTCCTTGGAGAAACCAAGACGCTCCAGGTATTCAGGATAATAAGGATAGTTGTAGATGACGGTGAAGGGGCTCTCATTTTCAAAGCCTTCCACAAGGAGACCTTCGCGGTCCATGTCAGTGAAGCCGAGGGGACCCTTGATCTTGGTTGCCCCACGCTCCTTACCCCACTTAATTACAGCATCGATGAGGGCCTTGCATACGTCAAAATCCTCAATGAAGTCAATCCAGCCAAAGCGGACTGAATTCTCGTTCCACTTTTTGTTGGCGTTGTGATTGATAATGGCGGCCACACGGCCTGCAACCTCTCCGTCCTTATAGGCTAGATAAAGCTCACGATCACAGAACTCAAGGGAAGGATTGTCCTTGCCCAGGGATTTATATTCGTCGTCTTCAAATGCAGGGACCCATTTGTCCGATCCCTTGTACAGCTTAAGGGGAAAATCTATGAATTCCTTAAGCATTTTCTTCCCGCTTACGGGAAGTACGGTTATAGCGGTTTTAGTCATATCGTACAAAGATAGCAATTATTTCTCACCTATGAAAAGCCGGCACAGGCCAAAAGTGAAATTGCGATGCCTAACATTATGAAAACCAGCCCTTTCCATCATGGCGCAGAATGTCTCCGGCCGGGGAAAAGCATAAACGGATTCCGGCAGATAACGGTATGCCGCGCGGTTTCCGGAAATGATGCCTCCTATAAGAGGCAGGATGTGCCTGAAATAAATGTCGTAGAGGGCTTTGATAAAAGGTTTGTCCGGAATGCCCAGTTCCAGGATCACGGCCCTGCCGCCGGGCTTCAGGACACGGAGGAATTCCGCCAGGCCCTTCTTCCGGTCTTCGAAGTTCCTTATGCCGAAAGCGCAGGTGACGCGGTGGAAAGAATCGGCCTCAAAAGGCATCTGGAGGGCATCGGCCTGCAGGAGTTTTATGCGGTCATGGACGCCTTCGTGGGCGGCTTTACGCATGAGAGGCTCCATCATTCCGGCCGATATGTCTATGCCTGTGACCCTGCCGCCGGGCTCCATGGCCTTTGCTATGGCAATGGTGCTGTCACCGGTGCCGCAGGCTACGTCCAGGATCTGCTGCTGGGTGCCGTCCACAATCTCCTTCAGGGCCTTCTTCCGCCAGATATTGTCAATACGCAGGGACATAAGGTGGTTGAGGCGGTCGTAGGAAGGCGCGATGTCATTGAACATCTGCTCTATTTTCTCTTTCTTTGGCATAACTAAGGCACTGGATCATAACCGCTTCCGCCCCAGGGATGACACCTCAGGAGGCGCCTCACCGTAAGGTACAGCCCCTTGAACGGGCCGTGCTTCCGGAAAGCCTCCAGGGCATACTGGGAACAGGTGGGGGTGAATCGGCAGGTAGGCGGCGTAAAAGGGCTTATGCACAGCTGGTAGAACTTTATAAGCACCACCGCCGGGAAAATAAGTATCTTTTTGAGTGTTTCCTTTAACATACCTTCTGCAGGATGGCGGTCATATCGGCATAAATCACCTCATAAGGCAGGACCTCCTGGGCGGTATAGATAAAGAGGATGTCGGCAGGGGCCGATACAAGATCCTTCTGGCGCCGATACGCCTCCCTGATCCGGCGCTTCAAGAGGTTACGCTTCACCGCCCGCTTGAAAAGCCGCTTTGGCACTGACACAACTATGCGGGACACCCCGGCATCTGCGTGCGTGGGGATGGCGATGTATTTACAACGGAGGCAGCCGGAAGAAAGACCCTTTCCGCGTTCAAAGAGAGCAGAGACAGCCGTCTGGCCGCTCAAGCGCTCACTTTTAGGAAGGGTTTCAGGCATTACAGGCTTTCCAGGTATAACTCAATGGCACGGGCTACGGAAGGGGCTTCCGGGGTGGGAGCCTTGACGTCTATCCTTAGGCCGGCGTCTTCCATGGCCTTCACGATGGATTTGCCGAAGGACACCATCTTGATATCCCCCTGCTGGAAATCCGGGAAGTTCTCCTGGAGGGATTTTACATCGGCCACATTATAGAAGACAATCATGTCATAGGACTTGATGTCCACGGCCGATAAATCCTGACTCACGGACTTTACAAAAACGCCCTTGGTGTAATCCAGACCCTTCTTTTCAAGGAGGGAAGTGAGAGCGTCCTGGGAAGAGTTGTCACTTGTTGTGAGAAGGAATTTCTCTCCCTTATGCTTGGGGCCGATAAGGTCCACAACGCTTTCCGGAGTGCCGTTGCCGAAGAAAATCTTGCGTTTGCGGTATACGATGTGCTTCTGCAGGTACATGGCCACGGCTTCCGTGGTGCAGAAGTATTTCATTGTCTCAGGGATCTTGTTGCGGAGTTCCTCTGCCAGGGCGAAGAATGCGTCAATTGCATGCCTTGAAGAGAAGATTATTGCCGTGTAATCCAGAATGTTGATGCGCTGGGCGCGGAATTCACGTGAAGTGAGGGGCTCTATTTGGAAAAAGGGGCAAAAAGTAAACTCTACTCCGAATTTTTGGGAGACGGCCTGATACTGCGTGAGAACGCGCGGGGCGTTCTGGGAAACCAAAATCTTACTGATGCTCATTCTGTCTTTCTAGCGCTACAAAACCACTGCTGAAACAATCAGCGCAGCAGTGGGAATAAATTCAAGCGCGCAAAGGTACAAAAAAAGTGCGAATCCACCGCAAGTTAATGATAAAATTTGCGCTTTGCGGATAATAAAAACGAAATACACCACAACCAGAAGGACATACATTACGCTCCTGATTATCACGTCATTGGCATCCACCACGGTAAGGATGCCCAACGCCGGCAGCGCTATGAGCATAAGGAGGATGAAGAACGTGTATATTGCCCTGTGGGCAAGGCGGAAATATTCATAATGACGGCGGGGCTTAAGGATAAGGTATATGATAAGCCTCACAAGAAGGTATGACGCCAGTATGCCAAAGCAGGCAAGAAGGTACCAGCCTTCACCCATGGCGCCTATTGTCTGCATGAAAGATGGGTCATACAGGCGGTATCGGGACATTATGAGAACGGCCGGGATGAGAAGGACATATGCGAACATATTCCTGTCCCTTGTAACCCTTACGCTGAATTCAAGAGCCTCAGAGCCGCGGGCGCGGAACACTGCATCGGAAAGATAAGGGGCAAAATGGAAAAAAGTGGGCAGAAGCGCAAGCGCCAGTGCCACAAATACCACCATTATGATATTTACAATCATTTAGTTGCCTCTCTTTGCGTTATAGCCAAGGGCCTTCAGGATTTCCACAACTTTGTCACGGAAGTCTCCCTGGATGGTTATCTCCCCGTCCTTGGCACTGCCGCCAACGCCAATCTTTGTCTTGAGGGTGCGGCCAAGCTCCTTGAGGTCATCGGCCTTCCCAACAAAGCCGGTTATGAGGGTGACCTGCTTGCCGCCGCGGTTACGCCTGTCTATGCCCACTATAAGGCGCTGCTTCCCCGGGGGAAGGGTTTCCTCCTCCGGGGTTGCGGCGGTCTCATACTTGAAGTCCGGATTTGTGGAGTACACCACGCCCAGACGCTCTTTCCAGTCCCCTCCAGCCATTACCTTCCGCGTCCTGCGGCGTCTATGAGGTTACGGAGATGGGCGTTGAGTTTATCGTTGCCGATAAGCTCTTCCAGCCCCACGTGCATACGGTAGCGCCAGTAGTGACGGGGGATGGCGGGGATGTTGATGCGTTCGTCGGCGGGATTGCCCTGATAACGCACCTCTCCGTCAGTGGCCAGCCAGTCCTGCAGGGGCAGGATGGCAAGCATGGCGGGAGATTTCATGTGCTGGGCAACCACAAGGTCTGCAACCCAGGGCTCGCAGAAGTAAGGGGCGTCTCCCTCGCAGCCAAGCATCTCATTATAGAACTTCTGGGTGGCATCACGGTCCTCTTCCCACCAGGCGCGCAGCGGGGATGTGTCGTGGGTACCTGTTGCGCAGACGCACCAGTAGGGATACCATGCGGGATTTGCAAAGGCGTCCTTGGGATCCTTGGGCATGCGCTGGATTTCCAGGCTCAGGATATTGAGTTCATCCATCACAGAAGGCACGCAGGCAGGGATCATGCCAAGGTCTTCGCCGCAGGCCAGCATGCCCGTAGAGCGGAGAAGGGCCGGCAGTTTACGCATTGCGCTTTCCCGCCAGAAGTCGTTGTGACGGTGCCAGAAGAAGTCATTGTAAAGCTCATTGTAGCGGTGCTTGAGCCACTCCGGCAGCCATGCATAGGCCTGGGTGTACTGGGCCGATATACGGGGATGCCAGTAATCCTTCTGGCGGGGATCCTCAACAAACAGGCGGTCCGTGCCCTCACCTGCGGCGGGGTCAAAGCCCTGGGCACGGAGGTCGTCTCCGGAATAAGGCAGGGCCGGTGAGAAGTGACCCATAAGGCCGCTGGTGTACTCTGAGGGAATTTCCCAAATGCGGAAGAAGCCAAGGATGTGGTCTATGCGGAAGGCGTCAAAGTACTGGGCCATCTTGCCCATGCGGGCCTTCCACCATGCATAACCGTCCTTTGCCATCTCTTCCCAGTTGTAGGTGGGGAAGCCCCAGTTCTGGCCGTCTGCGCTGAAGGCATCCGGCGGTGCTCCCGCCTGACTGTCAAGATGGAAGAGGTGGGGATGCTGCCAGGCATCGGCACTCACGCGTGAAACGCCAATTGGAAGGTCTCCCTTGATGGCTACACCATGGAGATGGGCGTATTTCACGGCGTCACGGAGCTGACGGTCAAGAAGGAACTGAAGATAGCAGTAGAAGCCCACTTCCTGAGGGTGTTCCTCCGTGAAGGAATCGGCCTTCTTGGCGCTGTAGGTGGAATATTTTCCCCACTGGGAGAAATCCGGCGTTCCGTGGATGTCACGCAGTACGCTGAAAACGGCGTAAGGGAGGAGCCAGCCCTTGTTTTCCTCAACAAAGGCGGTGTACGCGGGAGACTCCGTGTCCTTCTGGACGGCGTAGTGCTTACGGAGCATCTCAAGCTTGGCCTGATTCACAGCCTCATAGTCTATCTGGGGAAGCTTTTCAAGTTCTTCCTGCTTTGCCTTGTATGCGGCATTCTTGCGGATACCGGCCTCCGGCAGATGGATGAACTGCGGGTGCAGGGCGAATGAGCTCACGGCGTTGTAGGGATAGGAATCCTTCCAGGTGTGAGTCATGGTTGTGTCGTTGACCGGGAGCAGCTGGATTACGTTCTGATGGGTTTCCACGGCCCAGTCTACAAGGCGCTTGATATCGTTGAACTCACCTACGCCAAAGCTGTCCTTTGTGCGGAGAGAGAACACGGGAACGGCCACGCCTGCGCCCCTCCAGGGCTCTGTGGGGAAGGCGGGGTTAAGGTCTGCTATCACAAGCTGGGTGTCCTTTGCAGGAACCTCCGCGAAGAAGTGATTGGGGCCGTCCTCCCAGCGCTTGATGGCTTTGGTTTTTGTATCCACAATCACGAACTTGTACTCCATGGGCTCTTTCACATCCATGGTGAGGAACCACCAGGGGAAGATGCCGTCTTCCATAAGGTGCACCTTCTTCCAGTTGCCAAGGCCGTTTCCGGCACCCACCAGGGCAAGGGACTCGCCACTGCGGACCTCCGGGGCGGGAACGTGGAAACTGACGTTACCCCTCTGGCCGGCTTCCGGCTGGGGATTACGGAAAGATGCGCCCGATGGCCTGCGGAAGATAACATCGCTGAAGGCCGATGAATAGAAGGCGGAATTTGACGGCTTCTCCTGCCAGCGGGAACGCACGATGATGTTTTTCCCGGCCGACGGGGACTTGTACGTATGGCCGCGCCACTCCTTTTTCACTACCCTTCCCTCACGGACAATCTCAAAGGAGAAGGAGTCCCCCTCCTTGAGGTCACGGCCTGTAAGGACAATCTGCCACAGGCCACCGAAAGAGTACTGCATGGGAACGCGGCGCTTTCCAATCCTGAGATGAATGGCTTCTCCCCAGGAGGTATGATATTGAAGTTGGATGTTAATGGTCATAATGCGTGTTATTAACTCACTAAATTTAGTTATTTTGGAGGGACTTACAAAACATTCCGCTATCTTTGTGGAAGAAAAGAGTTTTTTTTGCGACGAATGAAAACCGCAACCGTAGTAAAGAACGCCGGAAGCCACTATCTTCTGAGTGAACTGCCCGCCTGGAACGTCTTTCCGGCGGTGCTCCGCGGCGTGCTCAGACTGGGTGCGGGAAAGACCACCAACCCTGTTGCCGTGGGAGACATAGTGTCTTATGAAGAAGGGCAGGACGGCATGGCTGTCATCACTTCCGTACTCCCCCGCCGCAATTACGTCATCCGCCGCAGCACAAACCTTTCCCGCCAGGCGCACATCATTGCGGCCAATGTGGATATGGCTTATCTTGTGGTGTCCCTGTACTTCCCGGAGGTGAAACTGCCGTTTTTGGACAGGGTGCTGGTGACTTGTGAGGTGTACGGCATTCCGGCAACCATAGTGCTCTCCAAGACAGACATGTACCGGGCCGAGGCCCCCGAGGCCATTGAAGCCTTCCGCCACATATATGAAAGTGCAGGGTATCCGGTCATAGAGACATCCGTAGTGACCGGTGATGGGATTGACGCCCTGCGGGACGCCTGTGCCGGGCACGTAAACCTTTTTTCCGGGGAGTCAGGTGTTGGAAAGTCTTCCCTCATAAAGGCCCTGGACCCCTCGCTGGATCCAAAGATCGGGGATATATCGGCCGTGCATCTTCAGGGAAAACACACAACGTCCCTCTATGAGATGTACCCCCTTGCATCCGGCGGGTACGTTATTGACTCCCCGGGGCTAAGGGGCTTTGGCCTTGTAGACCTTGAAAAAGAGGAGATTGCACGCTACTTTCCGGAAATGCTGCGGGTCTCCGAGGGCTGCCGGTTCACCCCCTGCACGCACACCCATGAACCCGGCTGCGCCGTAAAGGAGGCGGTTGCCAGCGGCATCATCGCCCAGGAGCGCTACAACTCCTATCTTGGTATGCTGGAAGAGGATAAGAAATTCAGATGAAGCAGCTTAACCGGGAAATCCTCTCTCTGGCGGCTCCCAGCATCCTTGCCAACATAACCGTCCCGCTTGTAGGGATGGCCGATATCGCCGTGGCCGGCCACCTGGGCGGCGGCTCCGGCGCGGCGGCACTCATCGGGGGCATCACCATCGGCACAATGCTGTTTGATCTCCTGTACTGGAACTTTGCCTTTTTACGTTCCAGTACCGGCGGTCTCACGGCCCAGGCCTACGGACGGCTCCTTGCCGGCGCCACCGCAACCGTCATGCCCGGCACAGACCGGGCATCTTCCCTCCGGAGCATACTGCTACGGGCACTGCGGATTGCCATGTTATCCGGTGTGGCGCTCATTGCCCTCCAATGGGTTGTGCTATGGCTGGCATTTTTGCTGGTGGACTGCACGCCTGAGGTACGTGAGCTGGCATCTGAATATTTCAAAATCCGCATCTGGGCAGCTCCGGCAACGCTTTCGCTGTTTGCATTCAAGGGATGGTTCATCGGCCTTCAGGATACCGTGAAGCCCATGATTGCCGATCTTATTGTGAACGGCCTCAACATCTTATTGTCATTCGGGCTGGGCTTTGGCCTTTGCGGCCTTCCCGCCATGGGCTTTGCCGGGGTTGCCGCCGGCACGCTCATCGCCCAGTGGTGCGGCTTCACGTACGCCGCCTTCGCCGCCCGGCACTCTCTGGGGCAGCTGGTGACACAAAAACCCGCGTTTTTGCGCCACCAGCCGGTCTCCGGGACAGCCGGCGACACAAAATCGGCCGTTTTTGGGTTACCAGCTGCCCCCACGGTGGACCAGGTCCAACAACACCCCGCGGACCAGGAGGTCCAGGCACCGTCGTTCTTCCGGATGAACCGTGACCTTGTGCTAAGGTCCCTGGGGATGATTGCGGTGTATATAGGGTTCACGGTTATATCGGCCAAATTTGGAGATACCATGCTGGCGGTAAGCTCAATCCTTATGAAACTGCTGCTGGTATTCAGCTATTTCACGGACGGCTTTGCTTATGCCGGAGAGGCCCTTACTGGACGGTTCATTGGAGCCGGGGACAATGCCGGGGTGCATGCCTCCGTGAAGGGATGCTTCATCTGGGGCTGGGGCCTTGCCGGGGCGTTCATGCTGCTGTACGGCCTTGGCGGAGTGCCGGCCTTCCACCTCCTAACATCGGACCTCACGGTGGTGGACGCCGGGAGGGAATTCATCCCCTGGCTGCTCCTGATGCCGCTTATCGGCGTTCCCGCATTCATCTGGGACGGCGTTTTTACGGGAGCCACGGCAACATCGGCCATGAGGGACAGCACGCTCCTTTGCGCCGTGGGCTTTTTTGCCGTATGGTTTGGGGGATATTATCTCGCCGCAACACCCCCGGCTGGTCCCACAGCCATCCATATCCTCATGGCAGCATATTTCGTGCACCTTGCCATCCGCTCCATATACCTTACCATATATTGGTGGAGGGTAAAGAAATAATGACTATCTTTGTGTGATATTAACCACACAAGCAATACTATGAATTTATTACTTTTGGCCGCGGCGGTCCTCCCTCTCTGGCAGGATATGCAGGCAACTTCCGTAAATGCAGAGACACAACGCACTGAAGTAATCTATTATGCCAGCCGTGAAGATGCCCTGAAAAAGGGATTCCGTGAGTCCGAGAACTACGTAGACCTCAACGGCATATGGGACTTCAAATACTTTGAGGACTACCACAACCTCACGCTGGAGCCCGCCAGCTGGGACAGGATAAAGGTCCCCGGGAACTGGGAGATCCAGGGATATGGATACGCATACTACACCAATATCCAGTACGACTTCTGCCCTGAGAATCCTCAGCCGCCGGTGCTGCCGGAGTCTTTCCCCGCAGGCGTCTACCACAGGACTTTTACCGTTCCGGAAAGCTGGGCCGGCCGTGAGGTGTTCCTAAACCTCTGCGGCACCAAGAGCGGCACATATGTGTACGTGAACGGAGAGGAAGTTGGCTACGGAGAGGACTCCAAGAGCCTTCACCGTTATAATATCACAAAGTATCTGAAGCCCGGGGAGAATGACCTCAGGCTCAAGATATTCCGTTATACATCGGCCTCATATCTGGAAGACCAGGACTTCTGGCGCATAAGCGGCATTGAGAGAGATGTGTATCTTTCAAGCGAAAAGGCCCATTCCGGCTTTGATTTCAGCGTCATCTCCACCCTTGACGAGGACCTCCAGACCGGTATCTTCAAACTCAGGATGCACTCCAAGGCTCCCGTAGAGGTGTTCTATGAGCTTCTTGACAAGGACGGCAGTGCCGTGGCCGATGCAATCTTCGAGTTCAGCGGCTCAATGGCAACGGTGACTGACACTATCCCTTCCGTACGCCGCTGGAGTGCCGAGACCCCGGAGCTGTACACCCTCCTTCTCAGGGTGAACGGGGAATACACCCGCTTCCACGTGGGCTTCCGCCGCTTTGAGGTGAAGGAGATCCCCGATCAGGTCGGGGATGACGGAAAAACGCGCATGGTCCACGCCTTCCTTGTGAACGGCCAGCCCGTCAAGTTCAAGGGCGTGAACCTCCATGAACACAACCCCTACACCGGTCATTATACCACAAAGCAGAACATCCTTGAGGACCTTCTCCTCATGAGGAAGGCCAACATCAACGCCATCCGCACCTGCCACTATCCTCAGCCCCGTGAGTTCTATGAGCTCTGCGACTCCCTTGGCTTCTATGTGTACGACGAATGCAACATTGAAAGCCACGGTATGGGTTACTCCCTGGACAAAACCCTTGGCAACAAGCCGGAATGGCTCACAAAGCACATTGACCGTACACTCAACATGTACAGGCGTACGGCTAATTACCCCTGCGTTACCATCCTCTCGCTTGGCAACGAGGCCGGTAACGGCGTGAACTTCTATGAAACCTACAAGCTCCTGAAATCCCTGGAGAAGGATGGCCAGAACAGGCCTGTGGTATATGAAAGGGCCGAATTCGAGCACAACACGGATTTCATCAACCCCATGTACCCCGACACAAAGTGGCTGAAGAAGATGGGAGAGACCTACAGCGCCCGTCCAATTGTGCTTTGCGAATATACCCACGCAATGGGTAACTCTAACGGCTCCATGGACCTCATGTGGGAGCAGTTCTACGGCCACACCCACCTTCAGGGCGGTTTCATCTGGGACTGGGTGGACCAGGGCCTGTACGACGAAAAACGCGGCTGGACCTACGGCGGAGACTACGGAGAGAATCCTCCGTCCGACCAAAACTTCTGCTGCAACGGCATAGTGAATCCTGACCGTGACCCCCACCCCGCATTCTATGAGGTGAAGCACATCCACCAGAACCTTTCCGTAACCGCCAAGGACCTTGAAAACGGCGTGTTCCAGGTATTCAACCGTTACTACTTCACCACCGTAAACGGCACAAAGCTCAAGTGGTGGGTAGAACGTGACGGCAAGCGCATCTTCCTTGCAAAGGGCAAGGTAAAGCTCAACATAGGCCCTCAGGAGTACCAGGAATTCAAGGTTCGCCTTCCACGTATGAAAAAGCCCGGGCAGTACCGCATCTTCTTCACCACGGCCGATGCCTGCGACGAGATCTTCATCAAGGATACATCGGCCCCGGAAAAAGTGCAGGTAAAGCGCTATGTGGGCTTTACGGACGGAGACACCCAGATTGTTGTGCGCGGCCAGAAGGTGGAACTTGTCTTCAACAAGGAATGGGGCTGCGTAAAGAGCTGGAAGGTGGGCGGAAAGGATGTTGTGGATCCATCCTTTGGCATCAGGCCCAATTTCTGGCGTGCACCCATAGACAACGACTACGGCAACCGTGCCCCGGAGCGCACTTCCATATATAAGGAGGCCTGGAAGCCTGTTGCCGTAAAGGCAGAAGAGGCCGATGGCACCGTACGCATCCTTGTCAAGGGCCAGGGCGTCAGGGCATCCGAGGTCTGGACCGTATTCCCTGACGGCACGCTTAAGATAGAGGTTGAAACCGCCGCGGAGCCTACTCTCAAGGGCATTGAAATCCCCCGCCTTGGCGTAAGGTTACGTGTGGCCGATGATGCCTTCTCATACTATGGCCGCGGCCCCGTGGAGAACTACTGGGACAGGGCTTCATGCACGTTCAAGAGCATATTCAAGAGCGCTGCATCCAAGGAATACTATCCTTATGTAAGGCCCCAGGAATGCGGTCACCACACTGATGTGAACTGGCTAAGCATAGGCGGAATCACCGTTCAGGGACTGTTTGAATTCAATGCCCTGAGGCAAACCATTGAAGACCTTGACGGCGGCATCACAAAGAGCCAGACCCACATTACGGATGTTCCGTTCAATGATTTCACTGAGGTTTGCATTGACTATAAGATGAGCGGAATCGGTGGCTACGACAGCTGGGGCGCCCGTCCGGAACCTGCCTACACACTCTGGAGCGATGAGAGCTATTCATACAGCTTTACGCTCCATCCTTCAAGGAAACCAAGCAAATTCATCTACTAAACCCTTTAATAAATTTATTTTTATTATGGCTCACCTGCAATCTTCCGTGTCCCACTACCCAAAGATCCTGCACAACCTGAACATGAAGAACGGCAGATCGGACACCCCTCTCAGCTGAGCCCGGAAGCCTTTCATCTTGGAGTTGAGTGACTCTGCGGAAGCGTTGGTGGAGCGCTCAAGGAAGTAGTTCAGTACATTGTCCTCCCTGGATTTGATGGCGTCGCGGGCCGATTTGATTTCGCGGATGGTGCAGCGGTTGACGGCCTTGTACCAGCCATGTAACTTCTCGCGGGCGGCATCCCTGTCAAGGGATGTGCTCCTGAAGATGGCTCTTAGCTTGTTTACAATGTCATAGGATTCCTTTATCTTGGGATACAGGCGGAAGAGCAGGTCCATCCGCTCCTTCGTCCGTTCACTCCACTTGTCGGGCGTTTGTGTAAGTGCGCATCTACACCGGGTGAGCAGTTCCACCAGCGTGTCGCCCGTGCTGAGCACCGTGGGCCTGAACTTCTCGTTTTTACGGGCCGGCTTGCGGCCCCTGGTCTTGCCCTTGTACTTCTTGGGATGCGTCTTGCGATACCACCGGCGATGGGCCGCATTGCGCTTCTGGCGCTTCTTGAACTCGCTTTTCTCTTTGCGGACCTTGGCCTGGGCCTCCCGCTTGCAGCGCAGGCGCATCTCCTCAATGGCATCGTTGCAGCGCCTCATGATGTGGAAGCAGTCCAGGACAATGGTCGCGTTCGGGAAGGCCTGCATCACAATATCGGCCATACTCTCGGACAGATCCATGGTCACTTCCTTGACCTTCAGGCGCTGCTCTTCCGGTATCTTGAGCAGGACTGCCACGACATCCTGGGCCTTGGTGCCGCGGACGGCGGCCACAATCGTTCCTTTCTTGCAGTGGCCCTCCTTGTTGGACAGGAAGGTGAACAGGTCATCCTGCAACGAGGTCTCGTCGATGCTCAAATGCTCGCCGATGTTCTCCTCCATCAGGGCCCAGTCGGAGGCGTGATCCAGTTGCTCCCATTCCCGGAACCCGCTCAACGAGTCCTTGTAACAGCGCTCCAGTGTGTCTCCATCCGTGAAAAAGAACTTACCAAGGGAGCGTGCCGTCACCGGCGTTGTATCCAAGACTATCTTTTAAAAAAGCCGCGAACTCGGCGCAGTAACGGGTACCGGATGCAGCCAGCGGATATACGTTCAGCACTACGTTCTTCCCTTCCGGAGTCAGCCATCGGCGCCGCCGAACGTGGAGTACAGCCTTCCTGTCCCGGACCGGGAAGTCCGTGATGACCGTCTCCTCCGTGAAGCCGTTTGGCCGCAATTCCTGCATGTCTTCGGACCGATTGTCCCGTTCATCCAGGTAGATGTGAAGGGAAGAACCGTATAGGATGTCCTTCTTGCTCTCCCGGGAGTCCAGGGACTGTGTCTCCATCCACACCGGCTCGAAGAAGTCCAGGATGCCCTCCGGCAGGAAGAAGCTAAGGAAGTGCTGATAGAGTTGAAGTTGTGAAGTGTCTTTGTCCATGTTGTATATCGCTTATGAACAGCAAAAGCGGCCCGAAGACCGCTTTTGCGCTATTATCAATCGCGCTCCTATTCGTACCCAAATCGGCTATCATGGGCACGGCGCAGTCACGGGACACGCTATGCGACGGGGTTTTAACCGTTCAATTAGTTGCCAACAAAATAGAGGAAGGCACGGACATACACTTTGTTGGACTGATCTTGGCCATTACTGAAATATAAACTGCCATTTCCGTTAAACGACACGTGGTATTTATAGTTACTGTTAGCCTCGTCAGGCGAAGACGTCCAGTAGAACCAATCAGTCCTCAATGGTGAACCGCCAGCTTTGGTGATGAGCGCGTCCAGGCCGGTGTAATTGTACTCATTCCCCCCGTTGGCCGCGCACATGGACTTCCACTGATCAACGGTGGGAAACCGCCAGTTGGCACCGTCAAGTTTCGGAGTCTTGCCCTCGCAGGCACTTTTTGCATCGGACCAATTCATCCCCCAGCTCTCCTCGCTGATAGCGATGGCTCCGTAGATGGGCCCATAACTGTTCCGTTCGGTTATCACGGCTATGGCGGTGGTGCCTGCGTTTGTTGCCGACTCCACGCATGCATACATCATGCCGTCGGCAGCGACGACGCGGCCCAGGCTGGCAGTTGTGGCCACGTTTATATTCTTCACCAGAGTCAGCGAGGCGTTGATGGCGTAGTACTGGCCCTGTGCAAAGGTCGCGCCCGTTTTGAGATAGTCGTAATAGAATGTGAACCCGAGGCTCGTCTTCTGGGCCGTCAGCGTCACGCGGCCACTGGCGACGGCGGGCACGGCCACGTAGAGTTCGCTCATGGCGGCGGCGGGCGTGACCTCGCAGGTGGTGCCGCCGACGGTGACAAAGAGTTTGTTTACGCTCAGTGCCGATGCGTCGTCCTTGTCCTTCAGCGTGAACTTCACGATGGCCTGCTGGTTCACGAACGAGGCATCCGTGGCCGTCACGTTGCTGCCCGCGACGGTAGCCGTCACCGTGGCTGTGGCATAGTCGCACACGCGGTCGATGCTCGTTTCCGAGCCTGTCAGCGTGCCGTCCTGCGTGGCGTAGGCGGGGCTGAGATATTTCAGCAGCAGCGACTGGCCATTGCTGGGCAGCGACGACAGCGTGCCCTTCAGCTTCGTGCTTGCGCCGCTGGTCTCGGCAGTCAGCGTGCCGTACTTCGTCGTGGTGCCGTCGCTGGTCCATACCTCCACCGCGTCGCCCTGGGACCACGTGGCATTGAGCGTCGAACCGCTGAGCGACAGGGCGCGGGTGGCTATGTCGTCATCCGGATTCTCTCCCTTATTGGCCACAACGGACATCGTATACGTTTGAACCTCGGGCTCTTCAACAATAATAGAGAGATCTTCTCTCGCGCAGGCTGCCAAGGAGGCCGCTGCCAATATGATTGCAAAAGTCTTTTTCATTGCTCATTCCTCCTTATTCATCCCATGTTAGTTCGTTCGCAGCACCATAACCATTGCGATTAGCATTTACGCCGCTTTGGCAGATAACGCCCTCGGTCTTGACCTCGAACACCATCGTCGATGGCGCTTCGTAAAGAGTTTTGTCGTTCTTGATTTCCATGTAATTATGTCTTAGTTTGAATAATATCTGTTTACTTGCTGGCACACGAATAGCAGCGGCACTTCTCTCGAAGGTCGCGACTGTTGTTACGTAAGCTGTTGATTAAAAAACGGTTATACCCCCCCCTAAATGTAGAAGGAGCTTTAGGCGAAATTACGTGTGATTTGAAGAAAGTCATTCTGTGACTCTTACCAGCGGTTCACCCAGTGCGGTCGAAATTTCGGCGATGGATTTCAACGTGAGGTTGGGAAAGCCAGATGTCCACCTTGAAATGGCTGCTTCCGACCGCCCCATTTTTTTCGCAAGGTCCTTCTGGGTCATGTTTTTCTGCTTGAGAAGGGCATCGATCCGGGCAATGATGTCGGCTGACAACTGTACCTCGGACATAACCTCCGGAGGCACAGCTGCCATCTTTTCATTGAACCATTCCTGCTTGTTTCTCATGACGATATCTTATATTTCGAATGTAATGTCTTCAATGCCGGAAAGCTCTTTCTCTTCTATGCTCACATACCCCTTGGCGATGTTTTCGTTAAGTATCTTCTCGAACTTCTGGAGGTCCAGGACATAACCGTACAGTTTGGGATCCTCCTCGTACGTGCGCGTACTCTTTACCCCACCATTGCCGAGAATAACTATCTGGTCGGAAAGCCTCAGACAATACAGCCGGAGCTTACCACTTTCAATGGGTAGCGCCTGAACGCTGTCGTTCATGCCGCCTTCCGGACGGAAGAACCGCTCAAGGGCACCTATGCGCAAGATAGCCTGAAGTGCAGCTATGATGCGCTGATAATCACGGTTGTACGTGGCGTTCATTTCAAACTCCGTCACGAACTTTTCAAACTCCGTGGTGCCGTCTATCTCAAAGCTGATCGAGTACAGGGACGCCTTCTCAGACTCCTTCAGCAGCTCAACTGTTGTTTTCTTCTTCACGTTCATACGGCAAAGTTACTAAAAGAAAACTTAACACGCAAGTTAATTGTTGAATTTATGGTAACTCTGTATAGACACGGAACTTTGCAGGTGAGCCTTTATTATCTTTGCACCCTTGAAATAAAACCCAAACCGAAATAAACCATTAACCATTATTTAAACACACAAACAAAATGAAGAAGTTTTTCAAATTCGCAGTCGTAGCTCTTGCAGCCGCTGCAGTAGTAGTTGCTTGCCAGAAGCCTGCCACCAACAATGACCAGCAGCAGATTGAGTCGGGTGACGACACTCCCACCACTGCAAATCTTTTTGTAGTTAACACTCCCGGTTGGGATGCTCCCGCTATGTGGGCTTGGGGCAATGACGCCATCAAGATGCCCGGCGAATGGCCCAACGGTATCGATCCCGAGGCCGGAACAACCCTTATCGGCGGTAAGGAGTATGTTCACTTTGTCCTTGGCAAAGAATTCTTTGGCGATGGCATCGGTTTCCTCATCGTTAACAAGACCGATAAAGTCCAGACCGTGGATGCAGCCGGTCTCACCATTAAAGCCGGTGACAACCTCTACTATGAGATTGGCGCTGAAGCTGGTGCCGATAGCAAATTCCCCCTCACCAAGGTTGAGTAAGATTTTATATTAAGCTTAAAAAAGGTTCAACTCGCTTTGAGTTGAACCTTTTTTGTATGTCTTATTTATAAAGGAACCCACCTGGGGTATATACAGGTATTCGTGGGAAATCTCCGGCAAGACCGGAACTTATATGGAAGTGTTTTGTGTTTCTGCTAATAATGCAGTCACATCCTCCTTTGACCGCAGAAACATATTGAACTATATCTTCATAGTCTTTCCCATCCAGATAGATTGACTTTTCTATTATATCACTGTCTAAAGGAATAACTTCCATTAGGGAAACCAGTTGTTTAACATTAGGGACAATAAGACTGTTCCCAACAGTTTTCTTATAAACAAATGCCACATTCATGACGGTTAGAGCAGAGATGCATGTGGTTATTTTGCCATCATCATTCATCTGAAGGATAGCTACTCCATCTTCAAACCCGTCCCGCTCAAGAAGGAGGTCCAGGATAACGTTAGTGTCAAGAAATACCCTCATTTTGAAAGTAAATACTGAAGGCGGTCATCTTCTATAGAAGAAATATCTCTCCCTATAGGTTTGGCCGAGCCAACAAGTGCAAGTATTCTGGGGCTTGCCTTAATAGATTTATTCTTTCTGATACGGGCCGATTCCTCTTCCAGAAGCACCTCAATATATTTTTTCAAGGACATTTTCCTCTCTTTTGCTTCCACAGAGAGCGTAGCAAAAGCAGATTGATCTATGTCTATTAGTTTTCTATGAACGGCGACTGTTTCCATATATATCTTTTTGCAAAGATAATATATATTTTTCCAACCACAAAAAAACAACCCCCGGAGGCAGTTAAACTTCCGGGGGTTAATTGTTTTATACCGTTGGTATAATCTTATCTGCTGAGCACGATGGGATCGTGAATGTCATATGAATATGAGAACTGGATCCTCATATTGTCAGATGTGGGATTGCCGATAGCTGCAAGAGGAATACCAACTTCCAGATATACATAGCTGCCATCTGCTTCCTTGGCACCATATACAATAGGAAGAGTCTTTTCAGCCAAGCTGGTAGGCTTGGTAGAGCCATCTGCAAGCCCCACAGCACCCTGGGAGTCTTCACCGTTTACGAAGGTAAGGCCATCAGGAATAGTGCCGCCGTCGGGCAACTCGCCACGGTAAGGATAGAAAATACCCTCGGCCTCAGCGCCTCCCATATCCATACCCCAGTGAGCAGGAGCGAAACCGGTTGAGGAATCGTTGTCGGTGTCGATAAGGAAGCACATATAACGCCTCCAAGCGTATGAAGGACCATCGCTGGCGGTCTTGATACCACCCTTGTCAATCTTGAAATAGAAATAGAGGTAATCCTCAGAGAATGCGTATTTGAATACGTTAATGTGGCTGAATGTCAGGTCTGTTGCCTCTACACCTGTCCAATCGGCAAAATCACCGTCAAGGACAATGTTTGCTGCGGGAGCGGGTTCTGCGGCAGGGTTGATTTCAATCTTGGAAAGATATACGGCATAGGTGCTGACATTCTCCATCTTGAAATACGTGTACTCTCCGTCAAGTTCCCAAACAGCAACCTCTTTATCGCCAGATTTCATAGCAATCTCTGTGGTAGGATTCTCTGTCGTACCAGCGTAAAGTTTAAGGTTCTCCGGATACAAAGTCTTACTTTCTGCGGTGGTAATTTTAATAGTATTGATGCTCTTGAAAGCAGTTTTATTTGAAATATAGCCGCCTCCCTTTTTCATCTGAATACCATTACCGTAGTTTGCAACGAGGTAGATATTATACTCAATGTCTCCATTCTTCACTACTACTTCTTCCTGAGGATATGCGTCGGGAAGAATGTCAACAGTAATAACGTCTGACTCGGGAGCTTCCACGGGTTCCGGTTCAGGCTGAGGTTCACCAATGTGATACTCAACTTTGGCAAGCTTCGGGCTACCCCATGAGTAGATGATGAAAGGTGTGCTGGGTATAGAGCAGAGAGATGAGAGAGGAACGCTGAACTCAATGGCCACGGTATCATCGCTGATTGCACCATCGCAAACTACGCCGGCAATTGCTTTGCCATCGTTTCCATAAGCGCTTTTCGGATTCTTATTGATTGCCGGAGCGGATGCAGTTCCACCATAAGGCCAGATAACGCCAACATACTCAAAGGGACCATTGTTCCAGAGAGTCATGTCGCCGGTAGTGAGATTCTTGTCTGTGTCAAGACCGAAATAGACATAAGCCTCGTCGCCGCCCCAGGGGAAATCAGAATCGTAGGGCCTCTCTGAGTAGACATAGAGATTGTATTCATCCATGGCAATCATAACGGCATGGTTGTCATACTCAACAATGTCAACATCTGCTGCCTGCCAGTCTGAGAAATCACCGTCAATGTCAATAAGGTACTCAGGTTCGGGTGCGACATAAGGGAAAGGATATGATACCATGATCAGGTCCTTGTTACCCTTGCTGTAAACAGTGAAGCTCTCAGGGAGCTCAGGAATGTCTTCGAGGGGAACTCTGAATTCTATGATTGCGCCTTCATCCGTAACGGCACCTTTACCAAAGACATTATTAATACTGCAAGTGCTAGGCAAGCAACCTGCGCCATAACCAAGTACGGTAAAATCCTCAGCAATAGCGGGAGCATCTGCAGAACCTCCATAAGGCGAGATAAAGAACACATACTCATAAGGTCCAACACCATTCAGCGTCTCTCCTGTTGAATCGTCTCCATCAAGATTGAGACCAAAATAAACGTAGCCACCTCCATTCCAAATTTCAGAATAGCGCCCTGCAGTTGTGCGATGGGAGAGGAAATAAATATAGTTTTCATCCAGGGCCACCTTCAACTGACCATAAGTACCGTCACTTACGCCTTCAATATCTGCCCAGTCTGAGAAATCACCGTCAATGGTGATGATACCCTGAGGTTCGGGACCTTCAGCAAGGGTGAACACGGCCTTGAGCTCTGTGGGATAGAGGACAACGTCATAAGTGCCTTCGGCAACAGTGATATTGCCGCCCTTGTGAACAAGAGCGAGCTCCTTGCCAGACTCCACGGCGTCTTTTGCACCAAGGTCATAATTGCCCCACTCATGGTTTCCGCGGAACTTTACGCCACCGGAAAGAGCAACACCCTTGACTTCCCATGTTTCAGGAGAAGAAGCGGTTTTCTGGAGGTCAACGTCTGCGCCCCAGGAGTTGAAGTCTCCGGTAAGGCTCCAGACATCGGCACCAGAAAGATCTACCTCTCCGCTTGATTCCTCTGTTACGGTAACCGTGCAGGTGGCCGAGAAAGAAGCGACCTTTGCGGTAATCTTTGCCGTACCTGCGGCAACTGCGGTGACTTTACCGTCTGCCACGGTTGCAACTGCGGGGGTGTCTGACTCCCAGGTTGCAGCAGGCTTGTTGGTAGCGTCTGCAGGCTTGTAGGTAACAGTGAGCTGGAAATCCTGGCCAACCTGAAGTGCCTGGGTTACAGCGTTTAGTTCAATACCTGTAAGGGCAACCTCCTGGGCTTCCTTCTTACAGGAAACCAGTGCAACAACAACTGTTGCCGCAATGGCTAAAGCTTTCAGAACTTTTTTCATTGTTAAAATTTTTGGTTATTAATGAGGTTAAAGAGTTAGCGTTTTAGTTAGTCAGATACAAATGTAAATAAAAAAACGTTTCGATAGTTACGAAAACAAAAAACGACACCTTCTTGGGTGCCGTTTTTGTTTTGAGGAGTTTCGGTTTTAGTCCGAAAGGGAGAAGCGCTTGAAGCAAAGGACTTTGGCCTCAGCGTCTGCGGCCTTGAGGGCAGCTGCCACTGTGGCTTTGTCATCTGAGAGCTGGTATTCCTGCTCCATGAGGGTGTTTTCCTTCAGGAACTTCTGAATACGGCCGTTCACAATGCCGTTGATCATCTGCTCTTTCTTGGAGAGGGACTCAAGAGTCTCTGCACCTACCTTGGCGATGATTTCGCGGGCCTGCTGTGCCTGCTCTGCGGTGAGCCAACCCTTTGCGGTATTGGACTCGATGTGGTCCTCGCTGTCCACGTGGGCGGGGTTGATTCCGGCCTTCTTGAGGGCGTTGTCAACTGCCTTCTGGACTTGCTCGTCCTTGGTCTTCTGGATGGCAATGGTGCGCTCACTCTCAATGACCTCTGCGGGCACGGACTCTGCATCCACAGCCACAGGGTTCATTGAAGCCACCTGCATGGCGATACCGCGGGCAATCTCAGTGGGAACCACCTTGTTGAAAGCCACAATGGCGCCAAGCTTGCCATTGAAGTGAACGTACTCGCTCACGAACGGAGCCTCAAGGGCGCCGTAGAAAGCAAGGACATGCTTCTCACCGGTTTTACCGGCCTGGTTTGTAATGTCTTCCTCAAGGGAATAACCGCTTGCAAGCTTCACAGCCTTGAGATCCTCAAGGGATGCGGGGAAGGCGGTGATGGCTGCGTCTGCAATCTCACCTGCGAGTTTCTTGAAATCGGGGGTGGCAGCTACGAAGTCTGTTTCGCAGCCAAGGCACACGAGGATAGCCTTTCCGCCATTGATGCGGCTGAGAACGGCACCCTGGGTGGTCTCATTGTCACCACGCTTTGCAAGGGTGGATTTGCCCTTTTCACGAAGGATCTCAACGGCACGCTTGAAGTCGCCTTCGGCTTCTTCAAGAGCCTTCTTGCAATCCATCATACCGGCGCTGGTCATGTCACGCAGCTTCTTGATGTCTGCTAATGCAATAGCCATAACTTTTTACTTGCTTTAACGGTTAATAATTATTCTGCTGCAGGTGCTTCTGCGGCGGGAGCGGCTTCCTCTGCGGGAGCGGCTTCGGCTTTTTCGGCCTTGGCGCCACGACGGGGACGAAGCTTGCGCTCGGGAGCCTCAGCGGCGGGTGCATCCTCTGCGGGGGCTGCATCGGCCTCTTTCTCCTTCTCAAGCTTGCGCTCCTCAAGGCCTTCGGAGATAGCCTTGCACATCACGTCCATGATGAGCTCGATGGACTTTGTTGCGTCGTCGTTGGCCGGAATCACGTAATCGATGGGGGTAGGGTCGCAACATGTGTCAACCATAGCGATTACCGGGATGTTCAGACGGACAGCTTCCTTGACGGCGTTAGCTTCCTTCTGGACGTCTACGACGAAGAGGGCGCTGGGAAGGCGTGACATGTCGCGGATGGAACCGAGGTTCTTCTCCAGCTTTGCACGCTGACGTTCCACCTGGAGACGCTCACGCTTTGCGAGTTTCTCGAAGGTGCCATCTTCCTTCATTTTGTCGATGGTGTTCATTTTCTTGACGGCCTTGCGGATGGTGGGGAAGTTTGTAAGCATTCCACCGGGCCAGCGCTCCGTCACTGAAGGCATATTGACCTCTGCAGCCTTTGCGGCAACAACGTCCTTTGCCTGTTTCTTGGTGGCTACGAAGAGGACCTTACGGCCGCTGCGGGCCATTTCCTTAAGGACCTCTGCGGCCTCGTCAATCTTGACGACGCTCTTGTGCAGGTCTATGATGTGGATGCCGTTCTTCTGGTCGAAGATGTACGGAGCCATCTTAGGGTTCCACTTGCGGGCAAGATGTCCGAAGTGAACGCCTGCATCAAGCAATTCTTGGAAATTTGTTCTTGACATTTTGTTTACTTTTTAATTTTCTCTTTTCATCAATCAGACAAGTAGCGGTAATGTTGTTGCCGGTCTTTCTGATTTTCCGCAGCGCGGCAGCCGTACCTCATACGGTTTGAAACCGCGGCTGTGCGATAAAACAACTTTGATACTAACGTTTACTGAACTGGAAGCGTCTGCGTGCACCGGGCTGTCCGGGTTTCTTCCTTTCAACCTCGCGGGCGTCGCGGGTGAGGAAGCCGGCTGCCTTGAGCGCAGGACGGTAAGCCTCTTTGTCCACCTCGCAAAGTGCGCGGGAGATGCCAAGCCTGATGGCCTCTGCCTGACCTTTGGTACCACCACCGTTAATGGTGATCTTGATGTCAAACTGGCCCTCAGTACCTGTTACGGCAAGAGGCTGGTTTACCACATAACGGAGAGCGTCCTCCTTGAAGTAATCCTCAAGGGCGCGGTCGTTGATGGTAATGTTACCTTTTCCAGCTACGATATAAACGCGAGCTACAGCTGCTTTACGTCTTCCAAGGGCGTGTGTCTGTTCCATTTGCTCTGTTTAAATTTCGTTCAACTTAATTTCTTTAGGGTTCTGTGCCTGGTGCGGGTGCTCAGGTCCTGCATAAACGAACAGGTTACCGATAAGCTTGTTGCCCAGACGGGTCTTAGGAAGCATACCCTTTACTGCCATCCTGACCAATTCAGCAGGTCTCTTTGCGAGGATCTCCTTAGGTGTCGTGAAACGCTGTCCACCCGGATATCCGGTGTAGCGTGAATAGACACGGTCAGTCATCTTCTTGCCTTTGAGAGCCACTTTCTCTGCGTTTACCACGATAACGTTGTCACCGCAGTCTACGTGAGGGGTGTAGCCCGGCTTGGTCTTGCCGCGGAGGACAAGAGCAACCCTGGATGCAAGACGACCAAGCGCGAGATCAGTCGCGTCAATGACAACCCACTCTTTCTTTACAGTTGCCTTGTTCAAGGATACTGTTTTGTAACTTTGTGTGTCCACTGTCTTGATCTTTAAATAGTTAACAAATAATATTGCGATCCCTACACATTATAGGGGGTGCAAAGGTACAAAATATTTCTCACCCTGCAAAATTTCATTTATTTTTGTTTTCTCCGTGCAAGATTTCGCCTAAAGCACAGTTATATAAGTGAAACAACACTAAAAACTATTCAGGTATGAAACCCTATCTTCTGTTAATCCCCCTGCTCCTGGCCTTTGGCGGATGCCAAAAGGAGCCGCTCCCTAACAACGGTCCTGACAAGGAATTCACCCCCATAGTGCTTACCAAGGCGGAGGAGGACATAAACGCAGGCGTAAACGAATTCGGCCTTAAACTCTACCGCTCATTATATAATAAGGAAAAGGTGTTCATCTCTCCTTTGAGCGTTTCGCTTGCATTGTCTATGACTGCGTACGGCGCCAGAGGAACCACTGAGCAGGAAATGATAGCCACACTGGGCTTCGGCTCAGCCACTCGGGACCAGGTTGGAGGCTATTACAAGAAAATGGTCCCAGCCCTGGTGGATGCTGACAACAGGACCACGCTGGAGATAGCCAATTCCATTTGGGTAAAGGATGTCATCAGCCTCAGGCCGGATTTCAGCAATGGAGTCAAGGATTACTTCAAGGCGGATATCTTCTCAAGGGATTTCTCCACAAAGAGCCTCATAGATGAAATAAACAAGTGGTGCTCTGACAAGACCCACGGACTTATCAAGAAGGCCGCGGACAACCTGGATCCCAGCACAATAATGGCTCTGGTGAACGCACTCTATTTCAATGGAAAGTGGAGCAATGAGTTTGACAAGGCCACAAATGGCAAGTTCACAGCGCTGAATTCCTCTTCTGTCTCCTCAAAGATGATGAGCAGGACAGGCAGCTACAAGTATGCCGCAGCGGAAGGTTACCGTATGGTAAGCGTGCCTTATGGCAACGGCGCCTTCGTAATGGATCTCATCCTTCCGGAAGAGGCAAGCGCCGATGCCTTCAACAATGCTGTCAAGGGGCTGACCTGGGGCGTTTACTCAAGCCTCATAAACAATGAGCACTCAGCTGAAGTATGCGTCACTATGCCTGTATTCAAGATGGAGTACGAAAACGAACTGCAGGATATCCTTGCAGCTATGGGAATGCCTTCCGCCTTTGGAGGCTCAGCCAACTTCTCCGGCATCACTGACGATGCCGCCCTATGCATAAGCAAGGTGATTCACAAGACGCTTGTGGATGTGGACGAGAAAGGCACGGAGGCCGCGGCGGTTACCATCGTAGATATGAAGATGACAAGCGCAGGACCCGGCAACACCATTTACTTCACGGCGGACCGCCCGTTCATCTTTGCGATACGTGAAACAAGCACCAACTCCCTGCTGTTCATAGGCAACAAGGTTAATTGATACAAATTGTTTAATGGTTAAAAAAATAATGGCTGTCGGTTAGACAGTCATTATTTCTTTTTCCTTGGCAGAAACTACTTCGTCAACTGCCTTTACGTATTTGTCGGTGATTTTCTGAACCTCGCCTTCGGCCTCCTTTTCAGTATCCTCTGAAAGGCCTTCGTTCTTCTGGGCCTTCTTGAGGACGTCTATGGCCTCGCGGCGTGCGTTGCGGATTCCAACCTTGCAGTTCTCGCCGGCGGCGCTAGCCTTCTTGATAAGGTCCTTGCGCCTTTCCTCCGTCAGAGGCGGAATCTTGCAACGGATTATCTCTCCGTTGTTCTGGGGGGTGAATCCCAGGTTGGCGTCCATAATGGCCTTCTCGATGGCCGGGATGAGACTCCTTTCCCAAGGCTGGATGGCCAGGGTGGTGGCGTCAGGAGTTGTGACGGAAGACACCTGCATAAGAGGTGTAGGAGTTCCGTAATAGTTGACCGTAACCCCGTTGAAAATGGAAGGGTTGGCCTTGCCTACACGGTAAGTCTTGAGGTCTTCCTCGAGGAAAGACACTGCAGCCTGCATTTTTTTCTCAGCTGCCGCTACAATTTCTTTAGCCCTGTCTGAAAGCATATCTTTTTCTTTTTTTGGTTATACGTGTACTGTTGTGCCGATCTCTTCTCCGCTGAGTATCCGCTGCAGGTTGCCCGGCTTTGTGACATCGAACACTACTATTGGCATATTGCCGTCTTTGCACAGCGCGAACGCCGTCTGGTCCATTACCTTGAGCTGCTTGGAGATGGCCTCGTCAAAAGTAAGGTCCTTGTATTTTACTGCGGAAGGGTCTTTCTCAGGATCGGCGGTGTAAACTCCGTCCACCCTTGTGCCCTTGAGCACTGCTTCCGCGCCAATCTCAAGCGCCCTGAGGGCTGCGCCGGAATCCGTGGTGAAGAAAGGATTGCCGGTTCCTCCTGCTATCAAGGCCACTCCCCCAAGCTTCATAAACTCCACAGCCTTCTCCCTCACATAGTACCTTGCCATTGGCTCCATTGGAGTTGCGGTGAACACTTCCGCCTTTACGCCAAGGCTCCTGATGGCAATTGCCAGCGCCATTGCGTTGATTACGGTTGCAAGCATTCCCATCTTGTCTCCGTTAACCCTGTCAAGGCCCATTTCAGCACCCTTCAGCCCCCGGAAGATGTTGCCCCCGCCAATAACTATGCCAATCTGGCAACCGCCGTTAACTGCGGCTACCACTTCCTGGGCGTAAGCGGCCAGGCTCTGTTCGTCGATACCTTTGCCGGAAGGGCCTCCAAGGCTCTCTCCGCTAAGCTTGAGCAATACTCTTCTGTACATAAGACGCCTTTTTACAATGGAGAACAAATGTACAAAGAAAATTATATATTTGCACTATGTCATTTTTCAAATCATCCATAGGCAAAAAATTCATCCAGGCTGTCAGCGGAGCCTTCCTGACACTGTTCCTGCTGCTGCACGCCACTATCAATTTCTTCTCCGTAATAGATACCTTCACCGGCAAATACGGAGTGGTTGCGGACGACGCGGAACTCTTCTCCAAGGGGGATGGATTGTTCAAGTTGGGATGTGACTTTATGTCCCTCCCCATAATAGACATAATGGTTCCCACTCTGGCCCTTGGGC
>JAEEGJ010003862.1_pt1 | contig 53899 bp, 46 predicted proteins | sample 8958761 | NCBI WGS metagenome assembly JAEEGJ01 (sample SAMN16246546, study PRJNA631951) | gut metagenome | biome: gut microbiome; feature: rumen; material: RS-attached | host: Bos | place: Iran: Karaj | collected 2018-10
CACCGTCCTTGGTGATCTGGGGAGCACCGAACTTCTTCTCGATGATAACGTTGCGGCCCTTAGGTCCAAGTGTAACCTTGACTGCATTTGCAAGCTCGTCAACACCCTGACGCATCAGGTCGCGGGCGTCCATATTGAAAAGTATCTCTTTTGCTGCCATAATCGTAAGTGTTTATTTGCCAACCACAGCCAGAACATCGCTCTGGCGCATAATCAGATATTTGGTTCCCTCAACTTCAAGCTCGGTGCCTGAATATTTGCCGTAAAGCACCTGGTCACCCTTCTTGAGGATCATCTCCTCATCCTTGGTGCCGTTACCTACTGCAATTACCTCACCCTTAAGGGGTTTCTCCTTTGCTGTGTCAGGAATGATGATACCACCCACAGTCTTCTCCTCGGCTGCTGCCGGGAGTATCAGAACGCGGTCTGCTAATGGTTTAATGTTCATATCTTTATTGTTTAAGTTATTTGTTGCGACTTAAAAGCCCCTCATCGGGCAATTGGGTAAGAGCCAAAAATATGCCAAACTGCCATACGGGTGTAAAGTGTCACCAGTCATGACAGTTTGGCACAATATAAGTTTACTTATCTGACATTCTCAGAGAGGAAACGCGTAAGCGCATCGGCTGACAGGTCTCTCTGGAACGATCCTTTATGGAATACCGTAATCCTTCCGGTCTCCTCAGATACCACCACTGCCACGGCATTGGTCTTCTCGGCTATTCCCATAGCTGAGCGGTGACGAAGACCGAATGACTTGGGCAGCTCCTCGGACTGTGATACGGGCAGGATGCAGGCGGCTGATTCTATGCGGTCACCCACTATGATCATTGCGCCGTCATGCAGCGGGCTGTTCTTGAAGAATATGTTCTCTATAAGGAACTGGTTGATATTGGCATTGACCGTCTCGCCCGATGCAATCACATCATGCAGTTCATCGGTCTCACCTATCACTATCAGGGCACCCTCCTTGTTGTGGCTCATGCTCTCGCAGGCCTTTACTATGGGCTCCCACTTGGTTATATCCTGACCGTTGTGACGGCGGACAAGCCAATGGAACAGCTTGCGGGTACGTGTTGATGTGCCGATGTCACGGAAGAAATGGCGGATATCATCGGCAAACAGCACGATCAGGGCAATCACGCCCACATCGACCAATTTGTTCATCACGGCTCCCAGGAGCTGCATCTTAAGGACTTGTGAAACCACTATCCAGACCAGGATGAACACAAGGATTCCTATGAACATGTTGAGCGAACCGGTCCTCTTCATCAATTTGTACAGATAGAATAGGAGCAGCGAGACGCATACCACGTCAATTATGTCCTTGATACCGAATGATACGAAATAGTCTACCATATCTTTATCTGTTATCTTTTAATGCCTGCATTATGCGGACGGTATGGGCTGCCTCCTCTACATCATGAACGCGGATCCAGTCAGCACCCTGCTCTATTGCCACCGTATTCATGGCAATTGTAGCTGGCAGCGCCTGCTCAGGTGTGATCTTAAGCAGCTTCCACGCCATTGATTTGCGGGAAAGGGCCGACAGTACCGGAAGTCCGAACCTACAGAGCTCAGCCTGATGGGCCAGCACGGTGTAGTTCTGCTCAACTGTCTTTCCGAAACCGTATCCGGGGTCCAGTATCACCTTGCGTTTTACGTCAACCCCAGCCTTTTCCATTATCTGCAGCCTCTCCTTAAAGAATGACATCATCTCTCCCACAGGATCCTCCTTGATGGTCTCCGACCACATGAGCACATACTGCGCGCCCGTATCGGCCACCACCTTATACATGTCATCACCCCCTCCGTAAACATCATTGATGATATCCACTTTCCACTCCCTGACGCAGCGCTCTGCAATCTGCGGACGGTAGGTATCAACTGAAAGCAATATGTCAGGGAACTCAGCACGGATGGCTTCAAGTCCCCATTCCAGGCGCTGCATCTCCTCCTCGGCCGATGCCTGCACGGCATTAGGTCTGGTGGAGCAGCCGCCTACGTCTATGGCATCGGCCCCATGGGAGATCATAAAGCGGACTCTATCCAGAAGAGTGGTTTTGTCCTGAACACGTGACCCGCTCCAGAAGGAGTCAGGGGTCACGTTTATGATTCCCATTATCTTGACCATCACTTCTTCTCTGCGTCCAGAACAGCCTGTACCTGCTCGGCGATCTTGGTCATACCGGCAGCTGTGGGGTGATTCATGCGCTTCTCGATACCGTCGACAGCGATTACGGTTACACCGTAGTGCTTGCAGATCTCTCTCATTGACTCACCCAGGTTCTCTGACATGCCGTCATTGAGCAGTGAATAGATCTTCATCTTGGGATACAGGGCCTTGAGGTTGGCGAGCAGGTATGCGAATGCGGGACGATAGAAGTAGAGATCCTCCTTTGTCCAGTCTGAATACTTGTAGTCACCGAAAGGCTCGTGTGTCCAGTCATCATTTGTACCGCCGAATATGAACAGGATATCGGGATCACCTATGCGGTTCAGACGTGATACGAATGCACGGTCTGAGTAGTCATCGTGGTTGTAGCCGCGGCAGCAGACGGTACTGCCTGAGAATGAATCGTTCTTCTCAAGAACCCATCCGTTCTTCTCGATTACCTGAGCCCACCACTGCTGGCTCTGCTCTGTTACGCCGCAGAACTGATTGGGATAGAATGTGTCATAATACTTGGGCATTGTACCTGTGAAAGTAGAATAGGAGTCGCCCATTACAGAAACCTTCAACTGTGCGGAAATAACGCCGCAAACAAGAACACTTGCGAATAATGCAAAAAACTTTTTCATAATTATAAATTGGTTATGGTTTTAGTTAATCCTATACTGTTGGAACCCTTGATCAGGATTGTCTTTCCGTTCACGGGTTCACTCTGCAATGCACTGTTTACAGCCTCGACGTCAGGAAAAAGCCTGAATCCGGAATCCTGGGCCACGCCGGCAAACTCACTGCCCACCAGCCAGACCTGGGTGAATCCGTATCTGTGTATCTCCTCGACAATACGTCTGTGCTCATCCTTGGACACATCACCAAGCTCACGCATATCACCCAGGATAAGCATCTTGTCCTGAGCCTTTATCATGCTGAAGTTCTCAAGTGCAGCCGCCATGCTTGTGGGGTTGGCATTGTATGCGTCAACCACCAGATGGTTGCGTCCGGTCTCTGTCAGCTGTGAGCGGTTGTTCTGCGGCATATACTCTGCCACTGCTGCCGATGCATCCTGCTCCTTTACTCCGAACTTGAGTCCGATGGTAATGGCGGCTAGTGCGTTGTCCACATTGTATGCGCCTATAAGGTTTGTCTGGACAGTATGCCATCCACCCTTTCCGCTGCGCCAGCGGAACTTGACAAATGGATTGCACTCCAGCACCTCACCCTCAACTAGCAGTCCGTCATGTCCGGGCTTGCCGTATTCAATAACAGGCAGTCCTGCACACATCTGCTGCAGATGCTCATTGTCTCGGTTTACGAATGCCGTACCGCCGTGCTCACGCAGCCAGTCATAAAGCTCGCCCTTGGTGCGCTTTACCCCCTCGAATGAGCCGAATCCCAGCAGATGGGCTTTACCCACATTGGTTATCAGTCCATAGTCAGGCTGGCTTACCTCCACCAGTTCCTTTATGTCGCCGGGATGGCTTGCACCCATCTCAATGATGGCATACTCATGCTCAGGCTTTAATCCGAACACCGTGAGCGGAACACCTATGGAGTTGTTCAGGTTACCCTGCGTGCAAAGTACCTTGTAGGTGGAACTCATCACTGCATTGGTAAGCTCCTTTGTGGTGGTCTTGCCGTTGGTGCCGGTAATGCCTATCACGGGAGTTCCCAGAGTGCGTCTGTGAAGAGCCGCAACCTGCTGCAGTGTGGCCAGCACATTGTCCGTGAGAATCATCCTGGGATCCTGTGCGTCATAGAGATCCGCATTGTCCATGACGGCGTAAGGGCAACCCTGCTCCAACGCTCCGCGCACGAACTCATTTCCGTCAAAACGCTCACCCTTCAGGGCAAAGAACATCAGTCCGGGACCGCATTTGCGGCTGTCAGTGGTTACGCCCGTACACTTTTGGAATATGCTGTAAATCTCATTCACTGTCATAGTACCGCAAAAATAGCAATTTTAGACCATCTTATACCTTTATTACAATATCTTTTGGAAAGGTTTATGTCTCTAAAACTCACAAAAAGGCGCAAAAAGTGCATTTAAAGTACATTTTTTCGTGTTTTTTTTGCTGCTTTAACAAATGTTCCCTACTTTTGGCGCAACAAAGGACTAAAAAAAGGACTTTTTAAGGACTATACAACTATAAAAAGGATACTAACAATCAATCTAAAATCACACAATTATGAAGAAAGTATTATTCGTTATCGCAACTCTCGCACTCTGCATGTCTGCAAACGCAAAGTATTGGTTCAGCGGTTCACTCGGTTTCAACAGCCAATCAGTTTATGGTACTGACAACAAGGAAAAGACTCAATATTTCTGCCCCGAATTCGGTATGGCAATTGAGGACGCTCTTGAAGTAGGTGTAGGCCTTAACCTCAAAAACCCCACATCTCTCAGCGGCCAGCAGAAATTCTCATTCGGCTTTGCACCTTTCCTGAGATATACATTCCTCAACGAGGGCAGCTTCCATATGTTTGTACAGGGCAGCTTCGAGTATGAGGTTGTATCACCCAGCGGCTACAACTATTGGAATCTTGGACTGTACATACAGCCCGGTATCCGTTTCGACCTCTCTGACCAGTGGTCAATCGTATCAAAATTCGAGGGTCTCAGATACGTTCACTCAAGCCAGCCTGAGTTAGCTTATCCCGGCATCCAGAAGCAGAACTACTTCGGTCTGGGCGCAGACTTCTCAGCTCTCAGCTTCGGTCTCGTATACGAGTTCTGATATAAACTCTCATACAAAAAAAAGGTGGCCTTTCGGTCACCTTTTTTTGTACGGGCGATAGGACTCGAACCTACACATCTTCGATACTAGATCCTAAGTCTAGCGCGTCTACCAATTCCGCCACGCCCGCAACAAAAGCGCGTCCCGGATGGAACGCGCTGCAAAAGTAACTCTTTTTACAATAATATCAAAAGCGTCATTTTATTTCCATGACGCTCTCCAGACGCAGCATCAGGGCCGGACTGCGCATCTGACGCATTCTGGAAATAGCCGGGAACATATCGCTCAGTGACGGCTCGTTCTCGACGCGTGTTGTCAAATTTTCCTCAGGATCCTCCGTATCACCGCCCGACAGCATCTTCAGCAGTGACACCTCCTTGGCAACCGGATATCGGTTCAACTGATAATCAGCCTTGCTCAAACCCACCTTTGCGGCTGCATAGTTGATGGCGTCATACAGACCGCCCAGGCTGTCAACAAGACCTATCTTAAGGGCATCGGCACCTGACCAAACGCGGCCCTGGCCTATAGCATCGACGCTGTCCTTTGAGATACCGCGTCCTTTAGATACCAGACCGGTGAAGTCGTCATAAATCCTCTCAATCTGCTTCTGAACGTATGCCACCTCTGATTCATCAAGCTGACGCAGGCCGCTCATCATATCGCTGTGTGATGAAGTGCCCACGGATTCAATGTTGACCTTGAGATTCTTGCGGATTGCATCGCCCGCACTGGGTATCATACCGAATACACCGATAGAACCCGTGATGGTGCTCTCATCTGAGAAGATATAGTCTGACTGGGCCGATATCCAATAACCGCCCGATGCGGCATAGTCACCGTAGCTGGCAATAACCGGCTTCACGGCACGCAGCAGTTCAAGCTCATGCCTTATAGCCTCTGATGCCTGAGCGCTTCCGCCGGGAGAGTTGACACGGAATACAACCGCCTTGACCTTCTTGTCCTCACGCACCTTGCGGATGGTAGTGGCCAGTTTGGATCCCACGATATCGGCATCAGAACCACTGTTCACAATCTCACCGTCAGCATATACGACGGCAATCCTGTTCTTGCGGCTGCCCTTCTTGATCTTGGTTGCGTATTTGTTGATCTTTACAAAACCCACCTCCTGGATCCTGCCGGCTCCGTTCTGCTGGCAGAGGTATTTGTCAACCTGGTCCTTGTACCATATCTCATCAATAAGACCTTTGGCCTTATACTCCTCGGGGTGACACATCTCAAGGTTCTCAACCCACTCGTTGAACTCCTTCTGGCTGACACCGCGTGAAGCCGCAATCTGTCCGGATATGGTGTTCCATATTGAATTGAGGAGAGCCTCATTCTGAAGACGGTTCTCAGGGCTGGCGCTGTTGCGTACAAACATCTCACCGGCAGACTTGTACTTGCCGTGACGTATCAGCTGGACATCAACGCCCAGTGCGTCAAGCAGATCCTTGAGGAATATCATCTGACTGCCCACACCCGTAATCATGCTCTCCGATGCAGGATCAAGAATGATCTTATCGGCCACCGATGCCAGATAATAGGACATGTTACTGAAGTTCTCACAGTAGGCTATGACCGGCTTGCCGGATTTCCTGAAACGCTCCAGGGCGGCACGGATCTCCTCCACCTGTGATACGCCGGCCGAGATATTCTCGGGGGTCATGTATATCATTCCAATGGTCTTGTCCTCGGCAGCCGCATCGATGGCGTTGATGTAACTGAGCAGAGTGACCGAATTGGGAGTACCCTGAACGATTGACATAACGTCCAGAGACGAACCGCCTGTCTTACGTTCTGCAATAGGATTCTTGAAATCAATCTTAAGAACTCTGGCCTTTCCTGCAAATGCCATAAGCGGCAGCATGGCCAGAACAGCTGCTGCAAACAATCTCGCTTTTCTCATATATCAAAAGTTTACCAGTTTGTCATTGATGAATGCGCGCGCACTCTCAATATAGGTGTCCACGCCTGCCTGGACATCCTCGTCCTTCATATCCAGGCGTATATGCGGAGCAACGCCGAATTCCACATGATTCTGATCGGCATCAAACGTGGGAGCCGATGAGAACCTTACCACCCATCCGTTAGGCAGTTCCGATGACATGGGGTAGCCACCGCCTCCGCCTGTTGTATCGCCCATGAGCGTCACGTTCTCAAGAGGTTTCATGAAGTAGGCAAATTCATTCGCACTGCTGAAAGAGCCGCGGTTTGTCAGTACGACAACAGGCTTTATCCATCTCAGATCATACTCTGCAGGGCTCAGTTCGGTCTTATACATCTTGGAGAAATCATTATGACCGGGGCCGTTCTTGTAACAGGCATAGCCCACCGTCACCTTCTTCTCCGTAAAGCGTGACGCCAGTGACTCGGAAGCAACCACAATACCGCCGCCGTTGTCGCGTATGTCAATTATCAGGCCGTTGCAGAGAGCCATATTGTTCAGCATGACATTCATCCTGCCGGCAGACATGGAATGCTCGAAACTCTCAATCACCAGATATCCTATGTTATCTTCAAGAATGCGGTAGTAGTAACCGTTTCCGCCATATATATAGTCATTTCCAAGGTACTTGTTCTGCAGATCCTTGGAGAAGTTTGCCGGATAGTCCGTCTTCCAGCTCCAGTTACGGCCGTAGTCATAAGCACTGGTCAGGTTGACATGACCGTCACGCAGTTCACCTATCATCTTGCAGAGCACCTCAAAAAGAGCCCTGTCTGACATGTCGTCCGATATGTTCGCGGCATACCTGGTCTTGACCTCATTCCAGTCCACACCCAGTTTCTCCTTCTTGAGGTCAAAGAAACAGTAATGCTCATCCATTATAGTCCAGAGAGCCATGAAGTTTCCCTGGGGGGTATCCGGGAATTCGCGGTCAGGAACCTCTCCGTTCAACGCACAGGAGACCGGAAGCAATGCCGTCAACAGCACCGCCATCACCAGAATCATATTTAAAAGTCTCCTCTTCATCTGTCCCATTTTTTACTCTGAAACCTGGTGGCAAAGCCAACGGTAAACATGGAGTTGGCAACCATATGTAATTGACCTCCCAGATAATTCCTGATTCCGTCAATCGTGAAACCTACCCTCAAACGGCTTTCCTTAATTGGCAGGATCAAAGCCACCTGCTGAGTTAAGGCTACATTGTTGAACGGAGATATGAAGTGAATATTCTTGCCGTAGTCGCCATACCTGTAGAAATAATAGTACGGCTCGTCATAGTCCGGAGCGAAACTCAATCCGGCAAGCGGAACATAGAGGGTGGCCTGGAATGCCATGTCATATCCGAAATTCCTGAATCGCAAAGTGTTGTCAACACAGATACCGCCGCCTATGTAACCTTCAATATTGAAAGGATTGTTCGAATTCTGCTGATTATACAGGAAACCGAACTCGCACATCGCGGCAGGACCCACCAGTAGGTCATACTTGCTGTATTTGAGCGCATGCCACATGAATCCTGCGTATTCGCGGCTGCTGAGTATCATGGTACGGCCTCCGCTGCGAGGGTTCTTCATTACGCTGAAACATAGATCGGAGTGATTACGGCCCTGAGAGAACAGTTTGTATGGTTCGTAACCTGTCCAGCCGTCATACTCAAAACCGAATGAGGTGCCCATGTATGGTGATTGGGACAGGTATTTGTCGTGGGTTTTGGTAGTACCGACCTTAAAGGAGTTCACCCTTATTGTCTCCATGTACTGCGGCATATTGAACACATTCCGCTGGGCCAGAGCCTGCAGAGGGAAGGATACCGCAAGTACTGCAAGAAGTACCGAGGCAAACCTTCTAGAACAGTGAGAGCTGTCCGTCATCACCTTTTTCTGTATTCTCGTCATCCGTCTGTACGGAATTGTCATTCTCATCCGAATCGGCCTCAACCGGTTCCGGTTCGGGCTCGGGTTCCGGCATACGCAGCGGCACAAGCTCCTCAACATCCTTCACGTTGAATGCGGTAACCCTGCGTCCGCGTGCCTTTACACCCTTTATACCCACAAAGCTTTCGGCATCAATCTCCATCGGCTCACGGAAGCTGTCTGCTCCTCCCAATGTAACCAATAGACGCGGATAAACCGTATCTGTTAACAGGACAAGGCGGCTGTCTTTCTCCTCGCCCAGGATATTGATACGTTTGGCCGAAGGATCCAGATTGAATCTCTTCAGGTAGAGGAAACCCTTCTGTGAGGCATCGAACAGCACGGCTGTCCAAACCTTGCCGGGTTTGTATTTCTCAATGCGCAGAAGACCTGCGTCAAAGTGACAGTTGGCGTCGGGAGCGGTAGTGTAATACTCACCGTCAGCATTGATCACGAGCAGCAGGTCATCACTGTCGAACTCACCCAGGAAATCACCGTGTCCGTCAAAGTCAAGACGCAGGATATCCTTGTCGAACCAAACCTTGCGTCCGCCCAGAGTGGATGAACCCAAAGCCTTGAGTCCGATACTCTTGACCTCGTTACGGGTAAGCAGGTTACCCATTGACTGACGTCCCTTGATCATAAGGTCGCTGAAGTCCTTGTCGAACACCGGCTTCTTGAGTTTGGGATTGGGTTTGAGGGTAACCTTGATAACCTCGGCCTCACCGTTATGGTTGGCACTGAAGTACATTATCTTTGAGCCCGCCTTGCCCTGAGTCAGGTCATACTCCTTGTCACGTGTCAGACCGGTGGCTGCAAAACGCTTCATGAAGTATGCGCCGTTGCGGCCGTCGCGGTAAACCACGTTGTATATGGTGCGCTTGTCGTTCTTCTTGAATACGTCAAGATAGAGCACGTTCTGTCCCACGAACAGCTTATCGGCCACCTTGACCACCTTGTATCGGCCGTCCTTGTAGAAAAGGATAATGTCATCCAGGTCAGAGCAGTTGCAGACAAACTCGTCCTTCTTGAGTTCCATGCCGATGAATCCGTCGGCGCGGTTGATGTAGAGCTTCTGGTTTGCCTCGACAACCTTGGTGGCCACGATGGTGTCAAAGTTCTTGATCTCTGTCTTGCGCTCGTACTGTGCTCCGTACTTGTCCTTGAGCATGTTGAACCACTTGATGGTGACGGCAACCATATTGCTCAGGTCCTTGTCTATGCGGGCTATATCGGCCTTCATCTTTGCAATCAGCTCCTCGGCCTTCTCCTTGTTGAACTTGAGGATACGGGCCATCTTTATCTCCATCAGCTTGAGGATATCCTCCTTGGTCACCTCGCGGATCATCTGCGGGTAGTAGGGAGTCAAACGGTCATCGATATGCTCGCATGCGGCATCCATTGTGGGAGCCTCTTCAAACTCGCGGTCCTTATAGATACGCTCCTCGATGAATATCTTCTCAAGTGAGGCAAAGTGCAGCTGCTCCATTATCTCACTGCGCTCAATCTCCAGCTCGCGGCGCAGCAGCTCCTTGGTGTTGTCGACTGATTTGCGCAGCACGTCACTTACAGTAAGGAAGTGAGGCTTGTTCTCATCAATCACGCAGCAGTTGGGTGATATGCTCACCTCGCAGTTGGTGAATGCGTAGAGTGCGTCGATGGTCTTGTCCGATGACACACCGGGCGCAAGTGATATGCGGATCTCAACCTTGTCGGCAGTGAGGTTCTCCACCTTGCGGATCTTGATCTTGCCTTTCTCTCCGGCCTTGACTATTGATTCGCACAGGGTCATCACGTTCTCACCGAACGGAATCTCATTTATGACAAGGGTCTTGTTGTCAGCTTCTTTCGTAATCTTGGCACGGATACGCACCATGCCGCCGCGCTCACCGTCATTGTAACGGGATACGTCTATGGCACCGCCGGTCTGGAAATCGGGATAGAGGTGGAACTCCTCCTTCCTAAGATATGAGACGGCAGCGTCACAAAGCTCATTGAAGTTATGCGGGAGTATCTTACAGGACAATCCTACGGCAATACCCTCGGCTCCCTGAGCCAGAAGCAGAGGGAACTTTACAGGCAGCGTGACCGGCTCCTTGTTACGGCCGTCATACGATGCCTTCCACTCGGTTGTCTTGGGATTGAACAGAGTCTCCAGAGCGAATTTAGAGAGACGGGCCTCAATGTATCGGGGTGCTGCGGCGCGGTGGCCTGTAAGGATATTTCCCCAGTTTCCCTGGCACTCTATAAGCAGGTCCTTCTGACCCATCTGAACCAGGGCGTCACCTATTGAGGCATCGCCGTGGGGATGGAACTGCATGGTGTGACCCACAATGTTGGCCACCTTGTTGAAACGGCCGTCATCCAGACGTTTCATGGAGTGCAGGATACGTCTCTGCACAGGTTTGAGTCCATCCACGAAATGAGGTACGGCACGCTCCAGAATTACGTAAGACGCATAGTCCAGGAACCAGCCCTGATACATTCCGGAAAGCTGGTGGCGTATCATGCCGTTGTCATCCGTCACCGGGTGATATGTAGAGTGTCCGGCATCCTGTCCTTCATCGGTCGCGTTCTCCTCCGGCTCGCGGAGTTCCTCATCCATTTCCTCTATTTCGTCGCTCATTTTAAGATTCTTTGGACGCGAAATTACTGCTTTTCAACGACAATTCCCAATTCCAGAGGCCTAACTTGGCCCCTTTTGGCCGTCAACTTTTCAACAATTTTCATGATTTATGCAACGTTTATCCAAATGGCTCATTATTACCTTTTTTAAGAGTGCCGATTCCCCTTTGTATTAAATAAAAGAGTACCTTTGCGGAAATTTTCGGAAAAAAGGCTGATTATGGCACAAGAAGACGTTTTCAAAAAGATTGTAGCGCATTGTAAAGAATACGGATTCGTATTCCCTTCAAGTGAGATTTACGATGGCCTGGGAGCTGTTTATGATTACGGACAGCTGGGCGTTGAGATGAAGAACAACATCAAGACCTACTGGTGGCAGAGCATGGTTCTGCTGCACGACAACATTGTAGGTATTGACTCTGCAATATTCATGCACCCCACCATCTGGAAGGCATCAGGTCACGTTGACGCATTCAACGACCCCCTGATTGACAACCGCGACTCAAAGAAGCGTTACCGCGCCGACGTTCTTATTGAAGACCAGATTGCAAAATATGACGAGAAGATAGAGAAGGAGGTTGCCAAGGCCGCCAAGCGTTTCGGTGACTCTTTCGATGAGGCCAAGTACCGTGCCACCAGCAACAACGTACTGGAGCACGTTGCCAAACGTGACGCCCTGCACGAGCGTTACAAGAAGGCCATGAATGACGGCAACCTGGATGAGCTCAAGCAGATCATCCTGGACGAGGGTATCGTATGCCCCATCAGCGGCACACGCAACTGGACCGATGTCCGTCAGTTCAACCTCATGTTCTCAACCGAGATGGGTTCGACCGCCGACGGTTCAATGAAGATCTATCTGCGTCCCGAGACCGCTCAGGGTATCTTTGTAAACTACCTGAACGTGCAGAAGACCGGCCGCATGAAGATTCCTTTCGGTATTGCCCAGATAGGTAAGGCTTTCCGTAACGAGATCGTTGCCCGCCAGTTCATTTTCCGCATGCGTGAGTTCGAGCAGATGGAGATGCAGTTCTTCATCAAGCCCGGCACCGAGCTTGACTGGTTCGCAAAGTGGAAGGAGACCCGTATGAAATGGCACCAGGCACTGGGCTTCGGCGCAGACCACTACCGTTTCCACGATCATGACAAGCTGGCTCACTACGCCAACGCCGCAACCGATATCGAGTTCCTCATGCCCTTCGGTTTCAAGGAGGTTGAGGGTATCCACAGCCGCACCAACTTTGACCTCTCACAGCATGAGAAGTACAGCGGCAAGAGCATCAAATACTTCGATCCCGAGACCAACGAGAGCTACACTCCGTTCGTTATCGAGACATCTATCGGCGTTGACCGTATGTTCCTGAGCGTTATGTGCGCTTCATATGAGGAGCAGGCCCTTGAGAACGGCGAGACCCGCGTGGTTCTGCATCTGCCCGCACCTCTGGCTCCCGTCAAGCTGGCTATCCTGCCTCTCGTAAAGAAAGACGGACTGCCCGAGCTGGCACGTTCAATCCAGAACGACCTGAAGTTCCACTTCAACTGCCAGTATGACGAGAAGGATTCAATCGGTAAGCGTTACCGCCGTCAGGATGCCATCGGCACCCCGTTCTGCGTAACCGTTGACCATCAGTCACTCGAGGATCAGACCGTTACCCTGCGCAACCGCGACACCATGGAGCAGCAGCGCGTTAAGATTGCAGACCTCTGCAATATCCTTTCCGATACAGTATCAATAACAAGCGTCCTCAAGACACTCTGATCATGAAACGTTTTTGGGCTATACTCACTGTATTTGCAGCCGCCGTCTCCCTGACACTCTCCTCATGCAAGGAGACCAAGGAGTTTGACGACCATGCAAACTGGCAGAGCCGTAATGAAGAGTACCTGGCAGGTATAGCTTCATCATACAGCAAAGATATGCCTGAGACACCGGTCAAGGGAGACCGTTTCAGACTTCTCTCCTTCAGGCTTGACCCCCAGAAGACATGGTCAAACTGCGACTACGTATATTGCGAAGTCCTTGAAAAGGGAACCGGAACCGAGACGCCCTACCACTCTGACAGTGTCCGCATCAATTACCGCGTACGTCTTATACCTACCGACTACTATCCTGAAGGCCAGGTTGTCGACCAGTCCTTCAAGACCCCGTCACTTGACCCGTCGGTAAACATACCCGCGTCATTTGCGGTAAAAGGCGTAATAGAGGGAGTCACCACCACGCTCATGCACATGCACTGCGGTGACTACTGGAGGCTTTACATTCCTTCAGACCTTGCTTACGGATCCAATGACAACGGAATAATCCCGGCCTATTCGACATTGATCTTTGAGATCAACCTGACGGAGTTAGCCCGAATCGGAAACGATCTTTCACCGAGATAACATATACCAATAATCATACCAATAACAGTTAATTATCATGGCAAAAATTAGAGGTGCCGTCACCGTTGACAACGAACGCTGCAAAGGCTGCGAGTTGTGCGTATACACCTGCGACAAACAGGTGCTGGGCATGTCGTCAGCCGTTAACAGCAAGGGTTACCACTACGCTTACATGGCCAACCCTGAAGCCTGCGTAGGTTGCACAAACTGCGGCATTATCTGCCCCGACGGAGTAATTTCAGTCTATAGGGTAAAAGTAGAGGAGTAATTATGGAAGAAAGAGAAATGAGACTTATGAAAGGCAATGAGGCAATTGCCGAAGCCGCTATCCGCGCCGGTGCCGATGCCTTTTACGGATACCCTATCACTCCGCAGACGGAGGTAATGGAGTATCTGATGGAGACTGATGCCACCGCCCGCACAGGCATGGCCGTACTCCAGGCCGAGAGTGAAGTTTCCGCCATCAATATGGTCTATGGCGGCGCATCCACAGGACACAGAGTAATGACATCCTCATCAAGCCCCGGCATAAGCCTGATGGCAGAGGGTATATCATATCTGGCAGGAGCCGAGCTTCCCTGCCTGCTTATCAACGTATCACGCGGAGGTCCCGGACTCGGAACCATCCAGCCCAGCCAGGCTGACTACTTCCAGACTGTAAAGGGCGGCGGTCACGGTGACTACAAGCTGCTCACCCTGGCTCCCTCATCAGTTCAGGAGCTGGCCGATTTCATAGCACTCGGTTTTGACCTTGCGTTCAAGTACCGCAACCCGACCATGATCCTGGCCGACGGTGCACTGGGTCAGATGATGGAGAAGATCTACCTGCCCGCACAGCGTCCCCGCATGACCGAGTATCCCGACTGGGCTACCAACGGTACCCCCGAGGGTAAGGAGCGCCGCTTCATCACCTCTCTGAACCTGCTGCCGCAGGAGCACGAGCTGGTTAACATCCGCCTTCAGAAGAAGTACCGCGAGATGGAGCAGAATGAGGTACGTTATGAGATGATTCAGTGTGAAGACGCCGATTACGTTATCGTAGCATTCGGCATCATCGCCCGCATAGCACAGAAGAGCATTGAGCTGGCACGCGCCAAGGGCCATAAGATCGGCCTGTTCCGCCCCATCTCTCTCTATCCTTTCCCCTATGACCAGATCCGCGAGCTGGCTGACAATCCCCGCATCAAGGGCCTCTTCTCAGTTGAGCTGAGCGCCGGTCAGATGATCGAGGATATCCGTTTGGCTGTCGAAGGCCGCAAGCCCGTAGGCTTCTTCGGCCGTCTGGGCGGTATGGTTCCCACACCCGAGGAGATTGAGACCGCTCTCTACAATTACTTTAATATCAAATAAGCACAGCAATGGAAGTAAACGATATAATCAAACCGGAGAATCTGGTATATCAGAAGAGCCGTCTGATGGCTGAGAAGCAGTTCAACTTCTGCCCCGGCTGCGGCCACGGTGTAGTTGTACGCACCATTGCCGAGGTCATCGAGGAGATGGGTATCGAGCACGACGTTATCGGTATCTCACCGGTAGGCTGCTCAGTATTCCTCTATGATTTCTATAAGTTCGACGTAGTTGAGGCCGCTCACGGCCGTGCCTGCGCTGTTGCCACCGGCATCAAGCGCGTGCAGCCCGACAAGTTCGTATTCACCTACCAGGGTGACGGTGACCTTGCCGCCATCGGTACCGGTGAGACCATGCATGCCTGCAACCGCGGCGAGAACATCGTCATTGTATTCATCAACAACGGTATATACGGAATGACCGGCGGTCAGATGGCCCCCACCACCCTGGAGGGAATGAAGACCACCACCTGCCCCCGCGGCCGTGACGTAAAGACCATGGGTTACCCGCTCAACATCACCCCGCTGCTTGCCCAGCTGGACGGCGTATGCTACGTAACCCGTCATTCAGTCCACACTCCCGCCAACGTACGCAAGCTCAAGAAGGCTCTGCGTCAGGCATTTGAGAACCAGCGTGACAAGAAGGGCACCTCAATAGTAGAGGTTGTATCCAACTGTAACTCAGGTTGGGGTCTCACTCCTAAGGCAGCCAATGACTGGATGGTTGAGAACATGTTCAAGAAATATCCTCTGGGAGACATCAAGGTTGACGGCAAGATCGTCATGGACATGAACGCACCCAGATAATAAGGAGACAATATCATGACAGAAGAGATAATCATAGCCGGATTCGGAGGACAGGGCGTCCTCTCAATGGGTAAGATAATTGCATACTCAGGCCTCATGCAGGGTCTGGAAGTGTCTTGGATGCCGTCATACGGTCCTGAGATCCGTGGCGGTACAGCAAACGTAACGGTTATCCTGAGCGACAGCCGTATCAGCTCACCTATCCTGCAGAAGTTCAGCACCGCTATCATCCTGAACCAGCAGTCAATGGACAAGTTCGAGCCGATGGTAAAACCCGGCGGCGTACTCATCTACACCCCCAGCACCATCACCCGCAAGCCCACACGTACTGATATCACAATCTACCCCATCAAGGCCATCGAGGAGGCAGCCAAGATCAACGCCTCAAAGGTAGCCAACATGTTCCTGCTTGGAGCGTTCATGAAGATCCGCCCCATCCTTCAGGTAGATTACGTAATGGAAGGTATCAAGCACTCAGTTTCAGAGCGTAACTGGAAGTACCTGCCTCTGAACGAGAAGGCCATCAAGGCCGGAATGGAGCTTGTAAAGTGAAAATTGAAAATTGAAAATTGAAAATTAACAAGCACCTGCGTTAATTCCCGCGACATTAAAAGGCGCTCGAAAATATTTCGAACGCCTTTTATAATTTTCAATTTTCAATTTTCAATTCTCAATTTTTATTCGCATCCTTATTACGAATCTCCACGCGCTTGATCTTGCCGCTGATCGTTTTGGGAAGTTCATCAACGAACTCCACTACACGCGGATATTTGTAAGGAGCCGATACCTTCTTTACGTGATTCTGGATATCCTTGATCAGCGCCTCCTTGTCCTCAACATCCTTATACTCCTTTGCCAGGATGATTGTGGCCTTGACTACCTGACCGCGAACCTCATCGGGCACACCCGTTACGGCACACTCTACAACAGCGGGGTGAGTCATCAGGGCGCTCTCAACCTCGAACGGTCCGATACGGTAACCTGAACTCTTGATAACGTCATCGGTACGTCCCACAAACCAGTAGTAGCCGTCACCGTCACGCCATGCAACATCACCGGTATGGTATATGCCGTTGTCATGAACGGTCTTGGTAAGTTCCTGATTATGATAGTACTCCTCAAACAGACCCAGAGGAATGCGCTTGTCGGTATGCAGGATTATCTCACCGCTCTCACCGTCCTCTGCAGAACGGCCGTCATTTGTGAGAAGGTCCATGTCATATGCAGGGTTGGGCACTCCCAGTGATCCGGGTTTGGGTTTCATCCAGGGGAATGTGCCGATGGTCATTGCGGTCTCGGTCTGGCCGAATCCCTCATGAATATCCAGTCCGGTGTGCTCCTTCCAGAAGTCAAATACGCTGGGGTTGAGAGGCTCACCGGCAGTGGTGCAGTACTTGAGTGCGCTCAGGTCATACTTTGACAGGTCCTCACGAATCAGATAGCGGTAGATTGTGGGAGGTGCGCAGAATGATGTCACCTTGTACTTGGCCATTGCCTCCAGAATGTTGGCGGGAGTGAACTTCTCATGGTCATATACAAACACTGCTGCACCTGAGAGCCACTGGCCGTAGAGCTTGCCCCATACTGCCTTACCCCAACCGGTATCGGCCACGGTAAGATGGAGGCTGTTCTCATTCACGTTGTGCCAGTACTTGGCTGTAACGATATGACCCAGAGGATAGAGGAAGTTATGAGCCACCATCTTGGGGTTACCGCTTGAACCTGAGGTAAAGTACAGAAGTGATATGTCGTGATTGTCATTTACATGCTCGGGACGTACGAACGGGGCTGCGTTCTTCATACCCTCATCCATGCTGTACCAGCCATCCTTATTATATGAGCCGGTTGCCACCAGGATCTTAACTGAAGGAGCATCCTTGAGGCAGTCGTTGACATGCTGTATCATGATGGGCTCATCGGCCGAAACAATCATCTTGATCTGGGCCGAATTTGCACGGTAGATAAGGTCTTTGGGTGTGAGCAGATGGGTGGCGGGTATAGCCACGGCGCCCAGCTTGTGCAGAGCCACGATTGAGAACCAGAACTCGGCGCGGCGCTTGAGCATCATCATCACGCAGTCACCCTTGCCAATGCCCAGAGACTGATAGAATGATGCTACCTGGTCCGATTTGCGCTTGATGTCGGCAAATGTATAACGCTGCTCGGCACCCTCATCGTTGGTCCAAAGCAGAGCAAGTTTATCGGGATTGGTCCTGGCCCACTCATCGACTACGTCATAGCCGAAATTGAAATTGTCCGGGACGATTATTTCAAAGTTTTTCTGGAAATCCTCAAGTGAGTCAAACTCTACCTTGCGTAAGTATTTTTCAAGCATAAAAATTAATCAGATGATAATGGCGAGAAAGCGTGCCGGCTCACCGTTGAGAGCACGCATTCCGTGTGGTTGTGTTGCATCAAAGTATATGCTGTCGCCGGGATTGAGCACCAGTTCCTTTCCGGCAATGCTCAAAAGCAGAGTGCCTTTCAGGACCAGGTTGAACTCCTGACCCTCATGTGAGTTCAGGTGCATGTGCTCCTCCATCTTGGGATCGACCGTGACGATGAAGGGAGATGCCTTGGCATGCTTGAATCCCATTGCAAGTGCCTGATACTTATAGGCTTTCTGACGCTCAATGACAGGGCCCTTGCCCTTGCGTACCAGCCAGTAGCTGGACATGTTGGGAGCATCGCCGGCAAACAGTTCCAGAGGCTCCACACCCAGTACGTTTGCTGCGTTGCAAAGGAAGTTCATAGGAATGTCTGATTCCCCTGACTCGTATTTAATCAACTCATCGGGAGTGATGCCGCACTTGGAGGCAACCTCCTCAACGGTCATGTCAACGTCCTCACGCAATCCGCGCAGACGCATGGCCATCTGTTTGATCTGTTCGTTTATTTCCATATCAGATAACTTCTATTCCCTGCTCCTCGCAAAGCTTGAGGCTAAGCTCACGGAGTTTGAATTTCTGAATCTTGCCGCTACCGGTAAGCGGATACTCCTTTACAAAGAATACGTATTTGGGTATCTTGTAACGGGCAATCTTGCCGCGGCACCAGTCACGAACCTCCTCTTCGGTAAGTTTGGCACCCTCATCCAGTATGATGAATGCACCAACCTCCTCACCGTATTTCTTGGAGGGAACACCTGCCACCTGTACGTCACGTACGCCGGGCAGATGATAGAGGAACTCCTCGATCTCACGCGGGTAGATGTTCTCACCGCCGCGGATGATCATATCCTTGATACGGCCCGTAATACGGTAGTTGCCGTTCTCATCCATGATTCCAAGGTCACCTGAATGCAGATAACCGTTCTCGTCAATAACCTCGGCTGTAGCCTGCGGGTTCTTGTAATAACCCTTCATGACGTTGAAGCCCTTGCAGCACATCTCACCCTGAGTACCTACGGGAACCTCCTTGTTGGTCTCGGGATCAAGCACCTTGACATCGACGAACTCATAGTCGCGGCCCACTGTGGTATAACGTACCTCATCGGGATCGTCTATGCGGGTCTGGCTCATACCGGGTGAAGACTCGGTCAGGCCGTATACGCTTGTAACATGCAGATACATCTTCTCCTCAACCTTGCGCATGAGCTCGATCGGACAGAGTGATCCGGCCATGATACCTGTACGCAGGCATGAGAGGTCAAACATATCGAACATGGGGTGGTTCAGCTCGGCAATGAACATGGTGGGCACACCGTAGAGTGCGGTGCAACGCTCCTTGTGGACCGATGCCAGCGTAACCAGCGGATCGAAACGCTCCACAACCACCTCGGTACAACCGTGGGTAAGGCAGTTCATGGTTGCCAGAACCACGCCGAAGCAGTGGAACAGAGGCACACATACGCAGAGCTTGTCATCCTGGGTGAACTTCATGTGCTCACCGGTCAGGAATCCGTCATTCGCAATGTTATAGTGGGTAAGCATTACACCCTTGGGGAAACCTGTGGTTCCCGATGTGTACTGCATGTTCACAACGTCGTGGCAGTTTACTGACTTGCGCAGACGCTGGAACTCATCATCCTCGGTATTCTCACCAAGAAGCAGTATCTCGGCGGTGTTGTACATGCCGCGGAACTTCTCCTGGCCGATGTAAACCACGTTCTTGAGCTTGGGGAAACGCTTGCTCTCCAGGTGACCGCGCTGGCATTCGCGAAGCTCGGGCAGCATGGTGTAAGCCATATCCACGTAGTTGCTCTCCCATGTGCCGTCGGTAAGGCAGAGGGTATGCATATCGGAGTCCTTGCAAAGGTACTCCAGCTCATTCTGCTTGTAATTGGTGTTTACGGTAATGCATACGGCACCTATCTTGGCGCATGCATACAGGAATGTGAGCCAGTCAGGCACGTTCTGAGCCCACAGACCCACGTGCGTTCCCTTGGTCACACCTATTGCTATAAGGCCGCGGGCCATGTCATCGACCCTGTCGTTGAACTGTTTCCAGGTAAAACGGAGGTCGCGGTCGGAATAAACTATGTATTCCTTATCGGGAGAGACCTGAGCCCAATGCTCGAGCCAGTCTCCAAGTGTTCTTTCCGATAACTGGTACATAATCAGATCGGGGTGTATACCACTGCAAGGATACGGGCCTTCTGGCCATTGTAGCCGTGAACGTGGTGTTTGACTATTGAATCGTAGTAAATGCTGTCACCCTTCTCAAGAACGTACGAGTTCTTGCCGTAGTTGATCTCGACCTGACCGTCCAGGACGTAGATGAACTCCTCGCCCTCATGAGTTGAGAGGTCGAATTTGGGATTCTCATCCGGCAGTATATCAATTACGAAAGGCTCCAGATGGCGGTTGTCCTTACCCTCTGAGAGTGAATGGTAGATCATGTTCTCATGACCTTCGGCAGCGTGGTTTGAGAAACGTACGCTCTCACGCTCTTCCTGGGCACGGCTTACAACCGCACCTACACTCTGCTGGTCATCCAGGAAAGTACCTAGTCGTACACCTAGTACACGGGCTATCTTGATTAGAGGAGCCAGACCCGGCAGCGGGCCATCGTTCTCTATTGCCTTAACTTGGTCTACGGTTAGCTGTGCGCGCTCGGCCAGAACCTCAATCTCCATCTGCTTTGACTCTCTGAGAGAGCGGATTTTCTTACCTACTGGTACTTTCGAATTCATGATTTTCTGTATTATTATACGGAATATACCGTTTTATGCCGCAAAAATACAAAAAAGGCGCAATATGCACTCCACAACGCTAATAATTATGGGATTATATAGTAAAAATTGTATTTTTTAAATAATGTGTTGTTGAATTTTTATATTATCTTTGTGTGTCTTATAATATGCACAAATGACAGAAGAAATCACAAACGGACAGGCCAACTATTCCGCACAAAACATCCAGGTTCTGGAGGGTTTGGAGGCAGTGCGCAAGCGCCCTGCTATGTATATTGGTGACATAAGCGAAAAAGGTCTGCATCACTTGGTATATGAGGTAGTGGATAACTCCATTGACGAGTCAATGGCCGGTTATTGCACACACATCGAGGTGGCCATCAACAAGGACGGCTCAATCACCGTTCAGGATAACGGCCGCGGTATCCCTGTAGACATGCACCCCAAGGAGCACAAATCGGCCCTGGAGGTCGTAATGACCGTACTCCATGCCGGCGGTAAGTTCGACAAGGGTTCATACAAGGTTTCCGGCGGTCTGCACGGCGTAGGTGTATCGTGCGTAAACGCCCTCTCAACCAAGATGATCACCGAGGTCTTCCGTGAAGGCAAGATATACCGTCAGGAGTACGCATGCGGCAAGCCCGTCACCGGCGTCGAGTGCGTAGGCACAACCGATATCAACGGTACCCGCCAGACATTCTGGCCCGACGGTTCCATATTCACCACCACAGAGTACAAGTATGACATCCTGGCTGCCCGTCTGCATGAGCTTGCATTCCTGAATGCAGGACTGCGAATCTCTCTCACTGACTACCGCGTCATGGAGGAGGGTGAGCCCAAGAAGGACACATACTTCTCAAACGAGGGTCTCAAGGAGTTCGTCTCCTACATTGATGAGAACCGCGTTCACCTGATTCAGGAGCCTATCTACCTGAACACCGAGAAGCAGGGTGTACCCATCGAGGTTGCCATCCTGTACAACACCGAGTACAAGGAGACAATCCGTTCATTCGTAAACAACATCAACACAATAGAGGGCGGTACACACCTGGTAGGTTTCCGCACCGCACTCACCCGTACCCTCAAGAAGTACGCCGATGACAACAAGTTCCTTGAGAAAGCCAAGGTAGAGATTGAGGGTGAGGATTTCCGCGAGGGTCTTACAGCCGTTATCTCCGTCAAGGTTTCAGAGCCTCAGTTTGAGGGTCAGACCAAGACCAAGCTGGGTAACTCCGAGGTTGCCGGTGCAGTTCAGCAGGCTGTAGGTGAGGCTCTCACATTCTATCTTGAGGAGCATCCCAAGGAGGCCAAGCTCATTGTTGACAAGGTTATCCTGGCAGCCCAGGCACGTGTAGCAGCCCGCAAGGCCCGCGAGAGTGTACAGCGCAAGAGCCCGCTCTCAGGCAGCGGACTTCCCGGCAAGCTGGCAGACTGCTCTGACAAGGATCCCGCCAACTGCGAGCTCTTTATCGTTGAGGGTGACTCTGCAGGCGGCAGCGCCAAGCAGGGCCGTGACCGTCACACCCAGGCTATCCTGCCTATCCGCGGTAAGATCTTCAACGTAGAGCGTGTAATGTGGCACAAGGCCTTTGATCATGAGGAGGTTAACAACATCATACAGGCACTGGGCGTTCGCTTCGGCCTCAACCCCGATGACTCCAAGGCTGCCAACTATGACAAGCTGCGTTACTACAAGGTAATAATAATGACCGATGCCGATGTCGACGGTTCACACATCGACACCCTCATCATGACACTCTTCTTCCGCTACATGCCGGAACTCATTGAGAACGGACACCTCTACATAGCTACCCCGCCCCTCTACCTCTGCACAAAGGGTAAGGTCAAGGAGTTCTGCTATGATGACGTTCAGCGTCAGCGCTTTATCGACCAGTACGGTGGAGGACTCGAGCAGAACATCATTACCCAGCGCTACAAAGGTCTGGGTGAGATGAATCCCGAGCAGCTCTGGGAGACCACAATGAATCCTGAGAACCGTCTGCTCAAGCAGGTTCAGATCCAGGACGCCGCCGAGGCCGACCGCATCTTCTCAATGCTGATGGGTGAGGACGTTGGCACCCGCCGCGAGTTCATCGAAAGAAACGCAACTTACGCAAATATCGACGCATAAGTTCAGCATATCAACAAGAAAGGCCCTGCAACCGCAGGGCCTTTTTTGTGCACAAAAAAAGGTTGGAAAAATCCAACCTGTAAACTGATTCAAACCGACAAAGGGGTTTAAGATCAAGCGAGCTTAGCGATGTGAGCGCAGAGCTTTGACTTGAGGTTAGCGGCCTTGTTCTTGTGGATGAGCTTGGTCTTAGCCAGCTTGTCCAGCATCTTCTGAACCTTAGGATAGGTTGCAGCAGCCTCCTCCTTGTTGGTCATAGCGCGAAGCTGACGAACTGCATTACGCATGGTCTTTGCATAATAACGGTTGTGAAGTCTTCTCTTCTCGCTCTTTCTGATAGCCTTCAAGGCTGATTTGTGGTTTGCCATTATAAAAAACGTTTTTTTTAATTATTCAATTCGTAGCGCGTATGAGAGTCGAACTCATCTTGCAAGAATGAAAATCTTGAGTACTAGCCGATATACGAACGCGCCATCCTTTCCGGTAGCCTCGAGAGGCTGCCCTATAAAGCGGATGCAAAAGTAGTTACATTTTTCCAAACGGCAAACTTTCTCCAGTATTTTTTTATATCTTCGTACCACAGAGAAAAAGTCATGTGGCAGGCGGAAAAGGGAATACTGGTAGGTTCAGTGAGGCATAACGACCGCACAAGCGTGGCGCATATATTCACCAGCCAGCACGGAATGGTGCCCTTTATCTGGTTCCTTTCCAAGACCGGAAAGAACGCCAGCCGCAACACCCTGCTCCAACCCCTGACCCAGCTGGAGTTCCAGGCCGAATACATTCCCACTGAGAACCTCCAACATATCAAGGAGATAAAGAACTGCGCCCCCTACGGAGATATTCCAAGGAATCCCCTTAAAAGTGCCATTTCGCTGTTCCTGTCAGAGTTTCTGACATACGCATTGAAGGGAGAGCAGAACAATCCGCAGCTTTTCAGTTTCCTGAGCGAGTCACTCAAGTGGTTCGATGCCGCCGCCGACGGAACCTACTCCAACTTCCACATAGCCTTCATGATAGGTACCGCAAGTCACATAGGCATCTGCCCCAACAGTGACGACTACACACCCGGATGCGTGCTTGACATGCGCGACGGCTGTTTCACCCCGCTGCTGCCCAAGCATACCGAGTACATGCCGGCCGAGCTCTCATACAAGCTCTACCTGCTCATGAACTCTGACTATGACGGAATGAAAGACGCGCCCCTGACAGGTCAGGAACGCGTCATGCTGTTGAATGCGCTCAACAATTTCTTCCGTCTTCACATACCCTCCTTCCCTGTACTCAAGTCAATTGAGGTCCTGGAGACGGTATTCGGTTAAGCGCGCAGAGCCTTGAGCTCGGACAATCCCACAGTATTGCGGAGATATGTAGGTGATGCCTCGATGGCATCAATCAGTGCGTCGTTGTCAAGGTCGGCATCGGACATCTCATAGATATAGAGCTGGCGCTTGTCGACACGGTCACCGTAGATATCCTCGATTACGCGGTCTGCCTCCTCTTCATCATCCATCATAGGAATGCTCTCCATTCCGAATCCGGTGGCAAGTACCGTAATCTTGACCTCATCGGTCAGGGTATCGTCATTGGCAAGACCCCAGATAACCTCAATGTTCTTGTCCTCGAACTTATCCATGAAGTGACGTACCTCATTCATCTCATCCAGCATAAGCTGATGATCTGACTGTGTACTCTGATAGATGTTGAACAGTATCTTCTTGGACTTATGGATGTCGTTGTTGTAGAGAAGAGGTGACTTAAGGGCCGAATCAAACGCCTGGTTCACACGGTTCTCACCCTTGGCAACACCGGTACTCATTATAGCCACACCGCCGTTGCTCAGTATCTTCTTGACATCACGGAAGTCAAGGTTGATTATTCCGCGGCAGGTAATAAGCTCGGCTATACTCTTGGTTGCGGTGGTAAGGGTCTCGTCCACATGCTTGAATCCGGTGGCTACACTCTTGTCGGGGTATATCTCAAGCAGTTTCTCGTTACTGATGACAAGCAGCGCGTCAACATACTGTGACATCTCGCGAACACCCTTGAGAGCCTGCTTGATCTTGGGACGCATCTCAAACTTGAACGGGATGGTAACGATACCCACGGTAAGCATGCCGCACTCCTTTGCGCATCTGGCAATAACCGGAGCAGCACCGGTACCTGTACCGCCGCCCATACCGGCAGTGATGAATACCATCTGGGTATCATCCTTGAACTGCGCCTTTATCTCCTCAATGCTCTCCTCGGCTGCCTTGCGTGCAACTGCGGGATCATTTCCGGCACCCAGACCGTTGGTGGTCTGACGTCCCAGCTGCAGTTTGATGGGTATATCTGAATCGGCCAGCGCCTGCTGGTCAGTATTGGCAATCACGAATACCACGTCATGAATACCCTCACGGTACATGTTCTTGACAGCATTGCTGCCACCGCCGCCCACACCGATAACCTTGATTATCTTACGTGACTCAGTAGGGAAATCAAACGGAAGAATCTCTTTCTCCTCAAATTCTTTAATATCCTGGTTCATAGTCGTTATCGGTTTAATCAATTAGCGGAATTCTGACCGTTCTCATCCTTATCCTCAAAGAAGCTCTCGCCCATGCTCATCACATCATCGACCCAACGCTTGAAGATGCTCACCTTCTTGGTACGCTTCTTCTCGGCTTCCTCCTCCTTGGCTGCAGCTTCCTCCTCCTTCTGGGCTGCGGCTTTCTCACGCTCCTCCTGTTCCTTGCGGTCACGCTCGGCCTGGGCACTCTCGCCTGCCTCGGTAAAGAGGTCTATCTGAACCACCTTATCCTGATTCTCGGCCGATATGTTGTCGATCTCATCCATCTTGGGCAGTTCGCAGCAGTTCTCATCACCCTTGGCCATTACTGAAAGCAGAGCCAGCTGTGATCCGTCGCCGCGCTTCCAGCTGGGTTCAACCCATGTAACGCCGCAAGCAGGCTCGGTTACCACGCGCGGACGGCGCATTGAAGGCATCAGCTTTACAAACACCTGGTCCAACTGGCGCAGCTGTGAGCCGCCGCCCGTCAGAACTATTCCCGCATAGAGAACCTCGGCATACCCTGAAGCCTTTATCTGTACACAGACGTTACGGATAATCTCCTCGTTGCGGGCTTCGATGATATCGCCAATATCCTTGAGCAGCACCTTGTTATCATTGATCATTATGGTCTCACTGGCATCCTGGCTGCCAATCAGGTTGCAAAGTCCGTAGGTGCACTTGAGCTGCTCGGCCTGCTCGGGTTCTATCTTGAGTACAGCCGAAAGGTCACGTGTTATAAGCGCACTTCCCAGCGGGATTACGCGCAGGTAACGCAGCATACCGCTCTTGTAGACTGATACGGTTGTGGTATCGGCACCGTAGTCAACCAGTACGCATCCCTGCTGACGGTCATCATCAGTCAGGATGGCATCGGCCTGGGCCATGGGGGCCACATAACCGTCTACAATCTCCACCTGTGCCATCATAAAGCACTGGGCTATGTAATCGGCCACCTGTTTCTTGAGCAGGATATTCAGGTAACTGCCTCCGAGTGAGCGGCAAGCCACACCCATGGGGTCAGTCTCCGTTCCGCGTTTGTTGTCAACCACATACTCCTGTGACTCCTGGAACAGGTTGACATAACCTTCATAATCTATCTCACTGCACTGTTGGAACATATCGTCGATAACCTCCTGGCTCACAACAGTCTCCTCTTCAAACTGATGCTCAACCTTGCTTATTATCGACTTCAGGCCCTTGGCATTGTAACCCACATAGACCTTCTCTATGCTGGTTGAAAGGATTGCGTTCAGCCTCTCCACCACCTCGGCAATGGCATTCGCAGTCTTGTCCAGATTATAGACAGCACCGTGACGGATGCATGATGATGACGGTACTCCGGCATAAGCCAGCACCTTGAGTGAGCCGTCAGTCATTATCTGACCTGCCACGCCTGAGATCTTGGACGATCCGAGCTCAATTGCAACAATAACTTTGTCTTCCATCTATCTTATTTTCGTTTCTTGCATACTACCTGACCATCGTAGGCTACGCTTATTGAGCGGTATTTGTTCCAGCCTACATTGTCCAGACCCTTCTCATAGAAGTTCATGAGACGGTCCAGCTTATCCTCAACGTTATCGGCCGTGCCGATTATCAGCAGGTGGTCACCCACGCGGGGTACCAGTTCTATCTGTCCGTCCTTGGTCACGTTTATCTGCTCAATCTGAGCCTTCCAGAACTCCGAACGGTCAATTACACGAACCACCTTAAGCAGGTCACCGGACGCGAACTGACGGTCTATGTATCCGGTCGCTACCGGAAGCTGCACCGCCAAGGAGCGCTGAGTAAGTATCTCGCCCCTGCTGTCCACATAGAAGTCCTGGCCGCGGTTGTTGATGACACGTACCAGAGGTACCTTGCTTGAGAGGTTTATCCTGAGCATGTCACCGCCGGTCTTGTAACACTGTACCTTGCCCACCAGCGGATGCATCATCAGTGTGGCCTCTATCTTTTCAGGTTCTATCTCTTCAAGCGGCAGACCCACAGGATCTATCGAATGCTCCTGAAGCACTGCCAGCACCATCTCCTCATCAATAAGGTCAAAATGGAGACTGTCCGTGATATGCAGGTCCAAGCCGCGGCACAGACGGGTATCCTCATGCCTGTCAGTCATGGCCATCGCCGAATATACCAGATATCCGGCCAGCACAACCACCGATAATATGGACAGTATCTTCTTTAACACCTTACCCCAGTATCTCAGTTATGGTTTCAACATAATCCTCCAGATCACCTGCACCCAGGGTTACCAGCACCTCAACATCATCCTTGATGGACTTGACAAGTTCAGGAACCTGGTTGCGTGAGATGACACCCTTGCATACGCCCGGCTTCATGTTCTCTGCCAACAGAGCGCTTGTAACACCCGGTATGGGTTGCTCACGTGCGGGATATATCTCCAGCAGCCATACCTCATCAAAGAGTGAGAGACTGTCAGCGAATTCATTGTAGAAATCCCTTGTGCGGGTATACAGATGGGGCTGGAAAATACATGTAATCTTGCGGTCGGCATAGAGCTTGCGCAGTGAAAGGGCGCATTGGCGGATCTCCTCCGGATGGTGCGCATAGTCACTCAGGTAAACCTTATCGGCCTTCTTGACATGGAAGTCAAAACGGCGGTCACATCCGCGGAATGAGCCGATACGCTCGCGGATAATATCATCCGGTGCACCGCTCATCTGTGCCATAGCCATGGCAGCCACTGCATTCTCGACATTGATGGGGATTGGAACGCCCAACTCGACATCGGCGATGCTGCCCAGCGGTGATACGTAATCGAACCTGAGCTCACCGTTTCCTATCCTTATGTTTGCGGCATGGAAATTACCCTCGTCCAGTCCGTAGGTATAAAGGTTCACACCCTTCTGAAGCTGGGGCTTGATCTTGTCGGCCAGACCCACATGCAGTATCAGGTCACCGCCCGGCTTGATGAGTGAAGTATACTTGCGGAAGCTCTCCACATATGCCTCATAAGTGCCGTAAATATCCAGATGGTCCGCATCGACGGCTGTGATTACCGTGCGCAGCGGAGTCAGATGATGGAACGAACGGTCAAACTCATCGGCCTCAATTACCACGCGGCGGCTCTTGTTTGAAATCATCAGATTGCTGCCTATGTTCTTGAGAATACCGCCCAAGAATGCATTGCAGCCCTCATCGGTACCGTTCAGAATGTATGCCACCATTGATGATGTGGTGGTCTTGCCGTGTGTACCGGCCACGCAGAGACCGTCCAGCGAACGGGTCAGAGTACCCAGCACCTGAGCGCGTTTCTGCACGTCAAAGCAGTGCATGTTGAACCAGCTCAGTATCTTGTTGTCAGCCGGAATGGCCGGAGTATAAACCACCAGTGTCGATGCTGAATCCTTGAAACAGGGGTCAACCTTCTCCACGTCATCCTCAAAACCGATCATGGCACCCTCCTTTATCAGGGCCGATGTCAGCTCAGTCGATGTTTTGTCATATCCACCCACCTTGCATCCACGGGCCAGGAAGTAACGTACCAGAGCGCTCATTCCTATGCCACCGGCGCCTACAAAGTATACTGACTTGATGTCATCCAGCTTGAGTGATCCGCTTCCGTAACCGGCCAGCTTGAGCACCTCGCGGGCTATAATCTCGGCCGAGTCATACATGGCCAGCTTGAGTATGTTGTCATGCAGCTGCTCCAGACGGGCGTTGTCCTTTACAAGGTCAATGGCTGCAGGAATAAGTTCCTTCTTGGCATCCACGTCACGGATATGGATTGCGGCATCCCTGTCGGCCAGGGCCAGGGCGTTCTTGGTCTGATGGTCCTCGGCCACGTTGGGTGAGGGAACCAGGATGACCGGCTTGCCCAGCAGGCAGAGCTCGGAAATGGTACCGGCACCGGCACGTGAAATCACCAGGTCAGCGGCTGCGTAAGCCTGGTCCATATCCTGCACGAACTCTGTGGGGAAGAGATTGTCAACGGCATCCTCCTCGGCCAGACGGCTCTTCATCTCCTCAATGTAGTACTTACCGGTCTGCCATACGAACTGAACGTCATAAGACATACGTATCAGGTCCAGGTTGGCCATCACACTCTCATTGAGCGTACGTGCGCCCAGGCTGCCTCCTACAATAAGTACCGTTCTCTTGTCGGGATCAAGACCCATGGCAGTGCAGGCCTTCTTGCGGGTGATTCCGCCCTTGGTAAGGGTGGGACGAACCGGGTTACCAGTCTTTATTATCTTGTCGGCAGGGAAGAAACGGTCCATGCCGTCATATGCTACACATATCTTGGAGGCTTTCTTGGCCAGCAGCTTGTTGGTGACACCGGCGTATGAGTTCTGCTCCTGAAGCAGTGTGGGTATACCCATCTTTCCGGCTATGCTCAGAGTCGGTCCGCTGGCGTAACCGCCCACTCCCACTGCAACCATGGGGCGGAACTGGCGTATTATGCGGCGTGCCATCATCTGGCTGCGCATAATCTTGAACAGCACCACAATGTTCTTGAGCGGGTTCTTACGGTCAAAACCGCAGATGGGCAGTCCTTTGATGTTGAAACCTGCCTGCGGCACACGCTGCATCTCCATACGGCCTTGGGCTCCCACAAAGAGTATCTCCGCCTCCGGACTCAGCGCCTTGATTGCATGCGCTATCGAAACTGCAGGAAATATGTGTCCTCCTGTACCGCCTCCGCTGATTATAATTCTTGGTTTTTCCTCCATATATATTGTTAGTTTTCGTCAAATGATTCGTTTCCGTCAACCGGTGTGGGGACATCGGCCTCTGTTCCCAGAACCTGCTCTCCACGCTCCTCCTTCTCAAGGGTATTGCTTATACCCAACAGCATGCCTATGCATCCGCTTGTCATCAGGACCGATGTTCCTCCCTTGCTTATGAGCGGCAGCGGCTGTCCTGTAACGGGGAACAGACCCACTGCGACAGACATGTTGATGAATGCCTGCAGACCGAGCAGCATACCCAGTCCCATCGCCAGATAGGCGGGATATTTCTCCTTGCACTTGGTGGCTATACGGCCCACCCTGAAGAGCAGGACTATATAGACAAGCATCACAACTGCGCCTCCAAGTATACCCAGTTCCTCTATTATGATTGCATAGATAAAGTCACAGCTGGCCTCCTGCAGATAGTCACGCTCATCGGAGTTACCCGGACCCTTGCCCAGAATGTTACTGGTTGCAATGGCTATGTTGGCATGGGTCTCCTGAGGTTTCTCGGGAGCCACCAGTTTGGCATACTCGTATGCGCTGGGTTTGTTCCTGGTCTGAGAGAAATCCTGCAGACGCGCCTGCCATGTGGTGGCACGTGAAGGAATGATCTTGGAGTCACGTATGGTCTGCGCCGGAACGAACAGCAGTATCACCACTGCTACGATTCCCACTCCCACTACTACACCTGTCAGGGCAAGCATCCTGCGCCATGCAATACCGCCCAGTATCATCATCACGAATATCACACCTGCCAGAAGTACCGCAGTGGAGAGGTTCTCACCCACTATCAGCGCATCTACAAATCCGGTCAGCGCCAGTATCTTCCAGAATGTGTTGGCCTGGCTGAGTTCATCATCCGGTTTGAGTTTGGAGAGCCAGTAAGCCACTGTCATGATTACACCAATCTTACCGAGTTCGGACGGCTGCAGCTGGAAGAATCCCAGATTGATCCAGCGTTCGGCTCCCGATGAACCCATACTGCGTACCGACAGATAACCCAGCAGCAGTATTGACAACGGCACGAGCAATACCGGGAACAGCCTGTACCACTTGTAGTGGAGCAGATGCACCAGCCACATACCCACCAGACCTATGCACAGGTGCATGGTATGTGAAATGATAGGTGCCAGGAAACTGCTCTTACCGAATGTAAGACGGCTGCTGGCGCTGAATACCTCGACCAGAGATATCAGGCACAATATGAAGACCATGGTCCAGATGGTACGGTCTCCGTTAAGCAGTTGTCTGCGTTTGGGTTTATCCTCAGTATTCTCCATATCTTTTAATTACAATGCTCTTACGCAAGCCTTGAACTGTTCGCCGCGGTCCTCATAGCTCTTAAAGAGATCGAAGCTGGCGCAGCAGGGACTCAGCAGTACAATCTCACCGCTGTGAGCCATCTTGTATGCAGCGTCAACCGCATCCTTCATTGACTGAACATCGGCCACAGGGAGTCCGAATCCGTCAAAGAAATCATGCAGTTTCTCATTGTGCAGACCCATGTAGACCAGGCCGCAGCACTTCTCGCGAACCAGATCAGCTATCTCGTTGTAGTCATTACCCTTGTCCTTGCCTCCCAGAATCAGAACGCACTTTACCGGCATGCTCTGCAGGGCGTACCAGCAGCTGTTCACGTTGGTAGCCTTGGAGTCATTGATAAAGTCGATTCCGTTTACGCGGGTCACGCGCTCCAGACGGTGCTCCACACCCTGAAATGTCTGCAGGGCCTTGCGGATGGTCTCGCTCTTGATACCGGCAATGTTGGCCGATATTCCCGCAGCCATTGAGTTGTAGAGGTTATGCTTGCCTGTGAGCGAGAGTGACTCCTGCTCCATGTTGAAGGCGTACGGCTTGGTGAAGTAGAGTGTGCCGTCCTCAACATATGATGCCAGATCCTCCTTCTTTGCCTCGGCAAAGGGATAGAGGGTAGCCTGCAGACCGTACTTCTTGAGCTCACGGGTGATGATGGGATCGTCACTCCAGTAAACAAATGCGTCATCCTTAGTCTGGTTGCGTATTACGCGCATCTTGGCGTCCACGTAATTCTGCATCTCATGGTCATAACGGTCCAGATGATCGGGGGTTATGTTCATCAGGATGGCTATGTCCGCCTTGAAGTCATACATGTTGTCCAGCTGGAAGCTGCTCAGCTCAATTACATAATAGTCAAAGTTCTTCTCGGCCACCTGCCAAGCCAGACTGCTGCCTATGTTACCTGCCAGACCCACGTTCATGCCGGCCATCTTGAAGATGTGATAGATGAGCGATGTGGTCGTGGTCTTGCCGTTGGATCCGGTTATGCAGATCATCTTGGCGTTAGTGTATCGGCCCGCAAACTCAATCTCCGAAATGATGGGAGTACCCTGCGCCATGAGTTTCTGTATGATGGGAGCCTCCTTGGGGATACCCGGACTCTTGATAACCTCATCGGCAGCCAGTATTCTGGCCTCGGTATGCTGTTTCTGTTCCCACTCTATTCCGCGCAGGTCCAGTTCATTACGGTAATGCTCCTTAATCTCGGACAGGTCCGATACAAACACGTCAAAGCCCTTGGCTTTAGCCAGAATGGCTGCGCCTGTACCGCTCTCTCCTGCACCCAGAACAACAATCTTCTTCTGTGACATAATTCTCATCTGATTTTCAAGGTCAATATCGTTATTGCTGCAAGACCTATGCTTATAATCCAGGTCCTGAGCGTTATCTTGGTCTCAAACTGTAACTTGCTGTCATTTCCGTGGAACTTGACGGTGCTGGTGGGATCGGCCTTGAGCACCTGCTCCATGCTGGTACGGAAATGGTCATGAATGGGGGTGCGCTTCCATATACGCTGATGAACGCCCTTGCGCTTGCCTATCTTGTAGTAGAAACGCTGGCAGATGACCGACAGGCTTTCAACCAGGAACACACCGCAGAGTATGGGAAGCAGCAGCTCCTTGTGAATGCAGAGCGCAGCCACGGCAATGATGCCGCCGATGGTCAGACTGCCCGTATCACCCATGAATATCTGTGCCGGGTATGAGTTGAACCAGAGGAAACCTATCAGGGCTCCCACGAAGGCGGCCAGATACACAACCACCTCCTGGCTTCCCGGGACATACATAAGGTCAAAGTGACTTGCCGTCACGACGTTACTGGATACGTACGCCAGAATACCCAGCGTAACTCCTATTATGGCCGAGTTGCCCGCAGCCATACCGTCCATGCCGTCGTTCAGGTTAGATCCGTTGGATACTGCGGTCACGACAAACAGTGTAAGCAGTACAAAGAAAATCCAACCTGCCTTGTACTTGTTGCTCTCACCCAGCCAGCCGAATGCATCGGCATAGTTGAGGTTATGGTTCTTGAAGAACGGTATCGTGGTACGGGTTGACTTTACATCGGGAGTCTTTACAACAATCTCGGTGTTGTTCTCGATGCGTGTCTCAACCTTCTCGTTTATCACAACCTGGGGGCTGTAGCGCAGGGTCAGGCCCACTATCAGACCCAGTGCCAACTGACCGGTTACCTTGAGCCAGCCGTTGAGTCCCTCCTTGTTACCCTTGAATGTCTTGATGTAGTCATCGGCAAAACCTATGACACCAAGTATGATAGTGGTTATGAGCATGAGCCACATGTAGACATTCTTGAGGTCACCTATCAGAATACAGGGAAGCAGGATGGCCACGATGATAATCACACCGCCCATGGTAGGAACGCCCTTCTTGGTCACGCCGAACGGATCCAGCTTGGCGTCACGCTGAGTCTCGGATATGTTACGCTTCTTGAGCAGGTCAATGAAATGACTTCCGAACCAGCATGACACAATCAGTGACGTTACCAGAGCGAATATGGCTCTGAAGGTCACATAACTGAACATTCCACCACCCGGAATATCGATTCCGGCATTCTTCAAGTATTCAAACAGACTGTACAGCATCTATACCTTTTATTTAAAAGCATTCACGAATAACTTCATGGTCATCAAAGTGGTGCTTGACTCCCTTAACATCCTGATAATCCTCATGACCCTTTCCTGCCACCAGGATCACATCACCTCCCTGGGCTATCATGCAGGCCGTGCGGATTGCCTCGCGACGGTCAACTATGGTTATCACCTTCTGCATATCCTCCTTTGTCAGACCTGCCAGCATATCGTTGATGATATCCTGCGGCTCCTCAAAGCGGGGGTTATCGGATGTGATTATAACCTTGTCGCTGTATTTGACGCTCTCCTTGGCCATCAGCGGACGCTTGCCCTTGTCGCGGTTGCCGCCGGCACCCACAACGGTAATGATCTGACCCTTGCCGTCCAGCACATCCACGATAGTGGTAAGTACGTTTGTCAGGGCATCGGGGGTATGTGCGTAATCCACGATTGCGGTGAATCCCTTGGGTGAGCGTATAGCATCGAATCGGCCGTTCACGGGAACCAGTGTACTCATTACGGTTAGCACTTCCATCGGGTCACGGCCCAGGTTGACTGCCGTTCCGTAAACAGCCAGCAGGTTGCTTGCGTTGAACTTGCCTATGAACTTGAGGAACACCTCACGTCCGTTTATCTCCAGCAGCATTCCGTCAAAACCGGACTCCAGCAGACGGCCCTTGAAATCACTCATGCTGCGCAGTGAGTATGTGGTGACCTTAGCCTTGGTGTTCTGTGCCATCACCAGACCGTTCTTGTCATCCAGGTTGGTAACCACGAAAGCATCCTTGGGCAGATCATCAAAGAATTTCTTCTTGGCCTTGAGGTAGTTCTCAACGGTCTTATGGTAATCCAGATGATCACGTGTCAGATTGGTGAATATTCCGCCGGCATACTTCAGGCCGCCAATGCGCTTCTGCACGATGGCGTGCGAGCTGCACTCCATGAAGACGTACTTGCAGCCCTCATCGGCCATACGACCAAGCAGACGGTTCAGTGTAACGGCGTCAGGTGTGGTATGATCGGCCGGGATGGGCTCTCCGTCAATGTAATTGCATACCGTTGAGAGCAGACCGGTCTTGTAGCCGAACTTGCGGAACATGTTGTAGAGCAATGTGGCGATGGTGGTCTTGCCGTTGGTACCGGTAACACCCACCAGCTTTACCTTGTCTGTGGGGTTGCCGAAGAACCTTGTGGCTACTATTCCTACTACATCCTCGCAGTCAGGCACCTGGATGTAGGTCACGCCGTCGACCGTCTGATCGGGCAGCACCTCACACAAAACTGATGTAGCACCAAGTTCGATAGCCTTGGGTATGAACTGATGACCGTCAACGGTAGTGCCGCGCATGGCCACGAACAGACAACCCTTGGCTGCCTTGCGTGAATCCAGCTGGATATCGGTAACCTCAACTCCGGTATCACCTACCGTCCTGAGTATCTTAAGTCCTGAAATAAGTTCTCCAATTGTCACCATATATGTCACATTGATAATGTTAACTGTATTCTGTCACCCTTCTTGAAACGGGTATTGCGTGAAGGAACCTGGGTCTTTACCTTACCCACTCCCTCTATGCTCACTCTCATTCCCATACGCTCCAGCAGATAAAGGGCGTCCGATGCCCCCATCCCGCGTACATCGGGAACGATACCCTCGGCATACTCCACGTAGTTCATCACGTATCGGCCCGAATCGGAATTCACCGAGCCCCATATGCTGTCAGGCAGTGAACGGTCTATCTTGCGCATCAGGTTCTTCTTGCCAAGTCCCTTGAGCACTGTGCTTGCCTTGGCCAGATCACCCGGCATCACCTTGGGTATGAACTGACGCACCGAATCATACGCCTCATGGACATCCCTCAGGTTACGGCTTGCCATCACCTTCTCGGATATCTCATGGAACGCAGGAGCGGCCCATGTGGCACCACCTGCCGCACCGCCGTCGGTACGAACCGATACTATGCACGAGTATTGCGGGTTATCGGCCGGGAAATATCCGCAGAACGATACCATGTATCTCCTGGGACCGTTCCTGTAACCTGCATCACCCTGTGACAGCTGAGCAGTTCCGGTCTTTCCGGCAACGGCAAAGTATTTTGATCCGGCATTCTTTCCGGTACCGTCGGCCACCACAAGTTCCAGCATGCTCTTTACCTTGGCCAGAGTCTCGTCCTTGCACATATGGCGCACCACCACCTCGACCGGGAACTCCTGGACCACCTCATCCTCACGGGTAACCTTGGTAACCAGGCGCGGAGCAACCATGCAGCCGCCGTTGGCTATGCCGTTGTAGAAGGCCAGTGTATTTATTACCGGCAGCTGGGTGTTGTAACCTATCGACATCCAGGGCAGGCGTGTGGCATCCCAGTAGCCGTCACGTCTTATGACAGGTGCAGCAGTACCGGTAAGCTGTAAGCCAAAATGGGTGTTTATTCCGGTGCGGTAAACACCGTCCACAAACTCCTGCGGATTATCCTTGTACGCGGCATGTATCAGTTTGGATGTGCCTATGTTGCTGGAGTTGGCAATGATATAGGGAACACTCAGCCATCCGTACTCATGTGAATCGGTCATCCGTGAGCCGCCGAATCCGGTATAGACGCCCTTCTCGCAATAGACACTGTCCTTGAGGTTTATCTTGCCGGCATCAAGCGCCACCATCATGGATACGGGCTTGAATGTAGAACCGGGCTCATAAATCTCCCTTACCGCGTTGTTCTGTATCTCGTCAAACTGACCGGGAGCCGTCTTGGTAAGACTGGCCATGGCCTTGATGTCACCCGTCTTGACCTCCATCAGAACTACTATGCCCGATGCAGCGTTGTGTGAATCCATCACCTTGCGCAGGGCCACCTCGGCGATATCCTGCATATCCACATTAAGCGTGGTATGTACGTCACAGCCGTCAATCTGCGGAAGATCGGCCACCATACGGGTCACGTTCTGCACCTTCTCCTGATGTCCGCGACCTGGTGTGCCGCGCAGAAGCGAGTCAAACGAAAGCTCCAAACCGTTACGGGCCGAATCCTTTGCCTCATACATGCTTCCGATGGTACGTGCAGCCAGGGCACCGAACGGTTTCTGACGTGATATCTTGGACTCTGCGCTGTAGAACCACATCTCATACTTGGGCTTGAGCCATACGGTCTTGACCAATGACTTGTACTGGTTGTATGATATGGGGTATGAGTTTCTGGAGGTACCGGGAAGCAGCAGCCATGAGTGTGACTTGGCTTCAAAACCCTTCTGGTAATGGTCAGCGAACTCCTGAACCGAATACTTGGGGAATATCTCGTGCATCTGACGTGCAAACTCAGCCAGATGGTTGTTGTAAAGGGTATCCTTACGCATCTGGTCCTTCTTGGCACGTGCCTCATCCCTCTCGGCTGTCTTGAAATCCAGGAATATGCGGTACTGCTTCATACTGCTTGCCAGCAGCAGTCCCTCATCACTGAGTATGTTTCCGCGACGCGGCTCGATAACCCTGTTGACCGGAGTCATGTTACGCTCCACATCATTCCAGTACTGCCTCTCGCCGAACATGACCACAACCATCTTGATAATGATGAGAGCGCCCCACACAAGCATGAGCAGGAACAGAGAGAGGTATTTGCGGGATACCCTCTTCTTCTCCTGCTTGCGTGCATCGTCCTTCTCAGCCATATCAATCATTTGGGCAGTTTGTACGGCGGTTCTGTACTGGGCTGCAGTCCGGAGCCGTTCCGGGTAGCCACCTTCTCCACGTATGACGGTTTACTCTTGGCCGATACGTCACTCGTGGTATTCAGTGTCTGGTACTGCATGTCCACCAGCTCACGTCTGAGTCTCTCGGCGTAAGCCTGGTCGCGCTGGTATGCATATCGGTTGCCGATGTAGAAGATCACGCATGCCAGAATCTCCAGCAGCAACCAGAAATTGCGCTGGATAAGGTCGGGCATGGACTTCATCAGTCCTTTGCGCTTTGGAGTGCTCTGTGTTGCCTCTTCCATATCAGATCTTCTCGGCTATTCTCAGTTTGGCACTGCGGGAACGCGGGTTGGCGGCCTGCTCGGCGGCATCGGGAATAACGGGTTTCCCTATTGCCTTGAACGGCACCTCGCGGTTTCCGTAGAAATCAGTCTTAATCTCACCCTCAATGTTTCCGCTCTTCATCAGGTTCTTGACCATGCGGTCCTCGATGGAGTGATATGTTATCACCACCAGACGTCCGCCCTTGTCAAGCAGTCCCACTGCACCGGTCAGCATCTCACGCAGGGCGTCAACCTCATGGTTCACCTCCATACGCAGAGCCTGGAACAGTTTTGCGGTATCTTTCTTTTCACGCTCACGGCCTATGACCGGACGTACGGCATCCAGCAGCTGGGTAACAGTCTCCAAACGGCTGTTCTTACGTGCACGGCCGATGGCAGCGGCCACCTGACGTCCGTTCTGCAGTTCGCCGTACAGCCAGAACAGCTGTGCCAGTTTCTCCTCGGGGTACTCATTGAGTACGTCCGATGCCTTCATACCCTCCTTCTGGTTCATGCGCATGTCGATGGGACCCTCAAAACGGAATGAGAATCCGCGTGTGCTGTCATCGAAATGATGCCATGACACACCCAGGTCGGCAAGAATGCCGGTAACCTTCTCATGGCCGTACCAGCGCATGAAATTGGGCATATAGCGGAAATTGGAATAGACGAAAGTAAAGCGGTCGTCCTTGATGATGTTGTTCATGGTATCGGCATCCTGGTCGAAACCGTACAGATGACCTTTGTTGCTGAGTCGGGACACTATTTCGCGCGAGTGGCCGCCACCACCGAAGGTGGCATCCACATAGACCCCGTCAGGGTCCACCACAAGTCCTTCTACACTCTGTCTGAGAAGAACCGGCACATGATATGTCCCACTTGTGTCCACTTACCTGTTATGTGTGTTGTATGTATCACTCAGTCATGAATTTTTTCAGGTTATCAGCAAAATCGCTGTCCGACATGAACGGCTGCTTGCTCTCCGTAGCCGCAATGTCCGGAGCCCATATCTCTATGGTCTGCTCCATTCCCACAAACAGGGCGTCCTGCTTTATGCCCACCTTGTCGAGCAAGGCCTGCGGCAGCAGCATACGTCCGTTGCTGTCCAGCTGCACTTCCTGAGCCTCAGATACAAGTTTGCGATACACCATCTGCTGGTTTCCGTCAAAACGGTTCAGCTTGGCACGCACCTTTGCAATCTCCTCCTGCCACTGTGCTGCAGGATATACCACAAGACAGTTCTCGAAGTAGTCCTTGCGAACCACCAGTGTCTGGCTCTCGGACTGCTGCAGGATGCGGCGGAATCCGGCGGGCATGAACGCTCTGTTCTTGGCGTCCAGACGTACGGGGAACTGACCTATGAAGCTCATTCTTTGCTGATAATCGATATTCGGTTTCAAAGTTAAAACAATTTCACCCACTTTAACCCACTTTGCCCCACTTTTTATTTAAAAAAGTTTTTAACAATCAGTTGATAAGTCAGAAGACTGCAAGACAGATTGTTAACTACAAATGGTTAAAGCAGTGCTTTTAGGATTTGTATCAGGATGTTGATAAATTGAAAATTGAGAATTGAGAATTGAGAATTAAAACCTAGAACCTGCGTAAACCCGCGACATTAAGAAAGGGTCCGGAAAACTCCGAACCCTTTCTTAAAATTTTCAATTTTCAATTCTCAATTATCTCTTGGGCGCGCTTGAGTGCGATATTGATGTGGCTGCAGATATTCTCCTTACCTACAACGTCATCCATTCCGACATCCTCAATCACTTTCATAACCTGCGGATTTACACCTGACAGAACCACCTTGACACCCATCTGAGAGCACATACGGCACATGTTTGACAGGTTGTGTACGCCGGTTGAATCAATGAACGGAACCTTACGCATACGGATGATGCGCACCTTGGCGCGACCGCCCATATCACCCATCATCTCCTCGAACTTGTTACCGATGCCGAAGAAATAGGGACCGTTGATCTCATAGACCTTGACACCCTCGGGGATGGTCAGGTGATCCAGATTACCCTGAACGTCAGAATCGGCGTTGGGATCAATCTCATCACTGAGCACTGATACGTTGGTGGTCTCGGCCATACGCTTCATGCAAAGCAGGCAGGCAATCAGTACACCAACCTCGATTGCTACGGTAAGGTCAAAGATCACTGTCAGGAAGAATGTTACCAGCAGTACAACGATATCGGACTTGGGGTTCTTGAGGATGGCCTTGAAGCTGCGCCATTCACTCATGTTGTATGATACGACTACCAGAATTCCAGCCAGGCAAGCCATGGGGATGAACTTTACCAGCGGCATGAGGAACAGGTAGATTAAAGCCAATACAATGGCGTGCGCAATACCTGCCACCGGAGTGCGCCCGCCGTTGTTGATGTTGGTCATGGTTCGTGCTATTGCGCCTGTGGCAGGTATACCGCCTATCAGAGGTGATACCATATTGGCAATACCCTGTGCCACAAGTTCCTGGTTGCTGTCGTGACGGTCACCAATCACACCATCGGCTACTGCTGCAGAGAGCAGTGACTCAATCGCACCCAACATGGCAATTACCATTGCAGGCTGAGCAAGGCGACGGATGCTGTCCCAGCTGAGCTTGGGAACCTCGGCCTGAGGCAGTTGGGTTGATATTGAGAAACGGTCACCGATGGTCTCTATGCCCTCTACGCCTACGCCGCGCAGAATGAGGCAGACAATTGTCATAATGATGATTGCCACAAGAGAACCGGGAAGTTTACGACTGATCTTGGGAGTGAAAACAATGATAAGTATGCTGCCCACACCAATGAGGAGTGACCACCAGCTTACCGTATCAAAGTTCTGGAAATATGCCACCCACTTGTCAAGGAAGCCTGCCGGAACACTCTCAATCTGGAGTCCGAACAGATCTTTGATCTGGGTAGCGAATATGGTCAGGGCGATACCGCTTGTAAAGCCCACGACTATGGGATAAGGAATATACTTGATGATGGTTCCCAGGTGCAGGACACCCATGAGTATAAGGAACGCGCCTGCCATGAAGGTTGCTATGCAGAGTCCGCTCATTCCGTAATCCTGTATGATGCCATACACAATGACGATGAACGCTCCGGTAGGACCGCCTATCTGAACCTTGCTTCCGCCAAAGAATGAGATGATGAAACCTGCTACGATAGCAGTGAGAATACCGGCCTCAGGAGTAGCACCTGATGCGATACCGAATGCGATGGCAAGCGGCAGAGCCACAATACCGACAATTACACCTGCGAGCAGGTCCTGAACAAGAGTCTGTTTGTCGTAACCGTTCTTGAGAGTTGAGAACAGTTTAGGTTGGAAACCTTTGATATTCATGAAGTTGGACGTCTTTTTGCCGGCCCTTTGCCGACATGTTTTTTTGTTACTTTTCGTTTTCGGCCGCGAAATTACACATTTTCCGGCCCCATTGTAACACCTATCCCCTTCACAACTTTATAATATTGTGCAAATTATACATTTTTAACCCCATTTGCAATCTGCAGATACCAAAAGAGAGGCCGATATTGCAGATTCAGGAAATAAATGTACCTTTGTTGCGCTTTCAGAAAAACCGATCCTTTAGCTCAGTTGGTTTAGAGCGCTTGCTTGACAGGCAAGAGGTCAGCAGTTCAAATCTGCTAAGGATCACAAAAGGGGGAGTGGCCAAATGACCACTCCCTCTTTTATGATCCCCTTTCCGACCTTTTTTTATTTTCGCTACGCGAAAAAGACTCCGTTTTTTTTAGTCCCAGTACTCTATTTCGCGGACAAGCACCTCAAGAGGAATGCGGAACTCATTGTATGTGCGGCAGTCCTTCCAGTTGCCGTGCTCATCCATATCTCCGTACTCGAAAATGATTGAGCTCTGCTCATGAGAACCGTCAATATCATACTCGGTATAGAGGTGTTTCTCTATAATATTGTGATTCTCATCGAATCTGTTTGTCTGAATACTCTTTGTACCCTGATTTGAGTCCGTAATGGTAATCTTTACAGGATAGCCCTGGCGGTCTGTCTTTACCACACTCACCGTGGTAACCTTTCCGTTCTCAGTAACCACTGACTTATTACGGCGCAGGAACGAACTCTCCTTGACGGTCATACGTGTGAAACGGCCGTTCATCTCCTTATTATATTCAAGGGTTCCCTTATCCTTAGATATAAGGTTGAGGGTAGCCACTGTTCTGCCTCCCGATTTCTGTGAGCTGCGTATGGAGACACCGTCCTCATACAGGCTCTCGGTCTCCACCTGGACACGCTCTGCACTGTCCTGTACGGCTGAGTATATCTCATTTCCGTAAACATCATATATGGAGGTGATGATTTTCATGACATCCGTTCCGCCGGAACCGGCATGCCAGACCTCGGGCATAAGATGATAGACCGTGACCTTCTGGACGCGTCCGTTCAAGCCTCCGAAAGGTTTCTCCTTGTAACGGTTTCCGCATGAAATCATAACCATGGAGCATAATACAGCCACTAAAACGGCCAATTGTCTTCTGTTCATATTCATATAATGTTCTGTTTCTTCATTTCTCCTACCGTAAGTTCCAGCTCATCATACCACTCCTGTCCGAATCGGCGTATAAGCGGCTCCTTAAGGCATTTATACACAGGAATATGCTCGCGGTGCCCCTTTATTGCGGCAGCCTGGCATACATCCCAGCGGTCATAGTTCAGTCCCCAATAGGGGCCGATTTTCTTGACGCGGATGGGATACAGATGGCACGATACCGGCTTCATGAAGCTGACCTTTCCCTCACGGTAAGCCTTCTCAATCGCGCAGTAGCAGCAACCCGTCTCATCGTAGCAGGTAAAGACGCAGTCCTTGCCGTTCACTATCTGGGTCACCAGTTCTCCCTCAGGATCGGGATAGGCAATGCCCCTCTCCTCTATGGCCTTAAGGGCATCGGCCGATAACATATCCTTTATGACAGGCAGGAGTTCCTCAATCTGCGCTATCTCTTCGGAGGTAACGGGCGCACCGGCGTCACCCTCAATGCAGCATGCTCCGTGACACTTCTTTAAGTCACAGCAGAACTCCTTGGTGATAACGTCAAGTGATACTATCGTATCCTGAATCTGAACCATCGCGCAAAAGTAGTGAAATAATTGCTACCTTTAGCCCCAAAACAAGCAAACTATGACTTCAACCATACTGATTGTTCTTGCCGTAATTCTGGCTGTTATCGGCATTATAGGCAGCATCGTTCCGGGGCTTCCCGGACCTCCTTTGAGTTGGGTTGGCCTTCTGCTGGCATACTTCAGCCACAAACTGGGCGGGGCCGATATGTCCCTCACTTTCGTAATGATCTGGCTGGCAGTGACCGTCATAGTCTCCATCCTTGACTACACCGTACCTGCCAAGTTTACAAAACTGGCCGGAGGCTCCAAAGCCGGAAGCCAGGGAGCCCTGATAGGAATGGTAATAGGAATTTTCCTTACCCCCATAGGCATGATCCCGTGCAGTCTTGCCGGAGCGTTCCTTGCCGAGATGTTCCAGGAGAACAAATCCGCAGGTGATGCACTCAAAGCCGCATTGGGCACATTCGCAGGTTTTATCGTAGGAACAGGCATGAAACTCATAGTTTCCGTGACAATGGCCTGGTACATCGTTTTCTGAAAAAAATATTTAACTTTGCGTGCCTCGTAAGGTATTATATACAGAATATTACTTCTTAATTACATCAATAAAATGAAAAAGAAAATTCTTCTCGCAGCGGCTATCATGATGTCGCTCACATGTTTTGCCCAGTTCCCGGGCGGTGGTGGTTTTCCTGGCGGCGGTATGCCTCCTATGGGTGGCGGCGGATTCGGCGGCGGAATGCCTATGGGCGGTTTCGGCGGATTCGGTGGTCCTCAGGGCGGTGCTCAGGTTGAGTGCTCAGAGAAATTCACAGACATCAACTACGCCGGTGATGACGGTCAGGTTTATCATATGCTCGACATCTACCTGCCCAAGGAGGTTAAGGATAAGTATCCTGTAGTTGTACACATCTACGGTAGCGCATGGGGAAGCAACAGCTCAAAGGGTGCTGCCGATCTCAACACTATCGGTCAGGCTCTCCTCAATGCCGGTTATGCAGTGGTTTGCCCCAACCACCGTTCAATCGCCGACGCCAAGTGGCCCGCTCAGGTCAACGATATCAAGGCTGTTATCCGCTTTATCCGCGCTAACGCAGCCAAGTACAAATTCGATACCTCATTCATCGCAACTTCAGGTTTCTCATCAGGTGGTCACCTGAGTGCAGTTACCGCTCTGTCCAACAACGTAAAGATCGGTAAGTACGGCACAGCAGAGTACGATATCGAAGGTAACGTAGGTCCCAACACCAAGGAGTCCAGCTATGTAAACGCATTCTGCGACTGGTCAGGTCCCACAGAGCTCCTGCAGATGGAGTGCGGTAACGCAATGGTATTCGGCGGCAAGGGTAACACTCCCGAGGAGAACCTCATCGGTGCACCAAAGGAGGGAAACGAGGACAAGTTCATGCTTCTGAGCGCATCAGGTTTCTTAGATAAGGACGATGTTGCAGGTTACATTTTCCACGGCGATGCAGACCCTGTAGTAGCATCATGCGTAAGCCAGTATCTGTATGACAAGATGCAGGAGGCAGGTGTTGAGAGCTACATAGTACGCGTACCCAATGGCAGCCACGGTGGCGGTGCCATGTACACTGAGGAGAACCTCAAGAAGATGACAGACTTCCTGGATGCTCAGCGCGCCAAGACAGCAAAGAAGAAATAACACATTACAGTGTCAAAAAGAATGCCGCAGCCCTCACGGGTTGCGGCATTTATTTTGTAAACAAGGAGAGATTTATTTATTCCTTAGTGGGATACAGATACAATACAATTGCGCCATTTTCATTCTCATTGATAAACATATACTGCATTATCTGGTCCTCCTCTGAGACAACCTGAACCATAAACTCCATCTTGAATCTCCTACCCTTGACTTCAAGTTTGTTCAGGCCCTCACGCTCAAGCATCTCATCACGGGGATTCTTTTCTGAGTCAGGCTTAATCCAGGAAAATGAGTACTTACCGTCGGTCATTATGATTGACTTGCTGTCGGACACAGTCATCCTTCCCCTGTTGTCAATCACAATCTTTCCGATTGTATTACGTTCGGTTCCACGTGCTCCCCTGCCGTCTTCCTCAAACTCAAACTGTGCAATCTCGGCACGGTATTCACCCTCCGCAATCACATCGACAAGATTTACAGTGGTACCTTTGGGACGCGGTTTGTTAAGTTCAATGCTTACTGGCTCGTGGCATACGTTGGCCTTGAAAATGTTGATACCCTTGCTCCACTCCTCCTCACTTATGGGCGGGAATACGACCTTGAAATGAGTAGCCACAAAGTCACCGTGACGGTCAAAGTCCTCATCGGTGGGAACACCGGTAACCTTTTCTGCTTTCAGAACCTTACCATCAGACAGAGTAAGAGTGATGTCGCTGCCAAGATAACCCGGGAACGCATGATTCTGCATTATCTCCATCATGGCATACACCTTAGTCTCCTCCTCAGAGAAATCAATTCTGGATATAGTCACAAAATCCTTAACCTCATCCTTCCCCCTATGGGTTGTCTTGAGTTCGACTGCGCTCCTATCACGGATTACCCTGATATTGTCGTAGTCAATGGGAGTTTCAGATACCTGCAGGCCTGATATACGCTCATCACCGTCTTCATCAATCACGTCAATAACCTTCACGTCATCAGGAATGGCTACGTCAAAGTGGACCGATGAGATAGAATAACCGTTATCGGGACTCCAGTAGTGGATGCCTATCATATCATTCAGACCCTCATACTTGGAAGATGTGTATCTCTGACCGTCAACATCAATCATCATTTCTCCGCCCGGCATGATCCAGAGGTCTGTCAACTGGATTGATTTGAATATCAATATCAGTTCACTGGGAGTTTTTACCACATCGGTCAAGTTAAGGAACGAACCGTTGGCATTGTAGAATGACCTGGGATTCTCAATGTGCACGCCCTTGTCGAAATAATCCGTTGAACGGCTGTCATTGAACTTACGGATCACCTTATCCGCATCCATGCCAGGATACTCCTCTGAAAGCTTCCTTCCCTTGGGAATGAGAGTATACATCTTATACCGGTCATTTTCCATATCCACTACGGCCGATACCTGTTCGATTCCGCGTGACCATGCGGCCTGGGTCATCTCCTCAAGGTCAGTGTAGGGCATGCTGCCCGGCTTTGGATAGATAGCCAGTCCGTGACCGTCATACATATCAATCCACTTGAGCATGAGCGCCTTGTCACCGGTGATTGATATGTCCTTGTACTTGTACTCAAACCCTCTTGCCAGGAAGTGCTGCAGGCGGTCTTCGTGAGAGTTGCAGATAAGCTCAAAGCGATACCTGCCTCTACCCTCATCATAAACTCTTGCCACACGGAATTCGGGCATGGTCATACGTGCCAGCATCTCCTCATTGGTAGCCACCGATGTCTTGATACCCACGGCATTCAACTGCTCGGCATAGGGCTGAACCTCGGCCAGGCTCTCAATGGGATACTCAAACATGAGTGTCATACGGGTGGTCTTGAATCCCTGGTAGTTCTTAAGGTACTGAGCCACCTCACTGGCCTTCATATCGGCCTGAACGCCGTCAAAAGTGCGGACTTTGGCACTGCCGTCCTGGAATATCCAGGTCTTGCCGTCCTCAAATATCGGCCAACGGAACGTACCCTCCTGGGCCCTTACAACATTCACATTCGCGGTTGCAAACAAGAAGAAATACGCGATTGCAGGGATGAAAAGGACTCTGAGCCTTCTCCATCCGCTTGATTGTTTTTTGTCCATCATATCTATTCTCTTTTTAAGGTTGGATTGCTTCAGCCAACTGGTCATGGCCATACCCCTGTTGGCGGCTACGGCATTAACCAGCATAAGTTTGTACTCCTTTGGATTGGCTCCGCTGTCAATCACAGCCTTATCAGCTTCAAACTCATGAATGAGCTCGAATTCCTTCCTGAGCAGGATCATGATGGGATTGAACCACTGAAATGCCGTCATGATATCCGCCATCAGAAGGTCAAGGGAATGCCATCGGTGAGCATGAAGATTCTCATGCTTCCAGACCGATGCATTCTCGCTTTCCAGCCAGTCATGCGGCATAACGACATACTTCATCCAGTTCAGAGGTCCTGGAATCTGATCGGACTCAATCACATCGACACCCTCGGAACGGTCTGCATAACGTCCCTTACGGATGATACGTGACATAGCCCACACTGAAATGCCTTTCTTGATGAGCACGAACAGCACACCTGCCCCGTACAATACCAGCAGTATTGTCAAGAGGTTTACGGGATCAGATGTCTGTGCGGCTGCTGCATCAAGATCAGATGCAACAATTTCAGCAGTCTCTTTGGGCACATCAGTGGCAACAGTCTGTCTTGTGATGTGGAAGAGAGGCAAAACAAAGGAGAGAAGTGCAATGGTTATAAGAACCAACCGGTTAAAACGGTGGAACGTCTCACGTCCCAGCAGCAGACGATAGCATCCAAACAGTGCTGCAACAAGTACTGCCACTTTGACCTGATATAATAACAATGCCTCCATTTATATAATTCTGTTTATTTAGCAAAAGGTTCTACTGTTCTCCGGAGGTTTTCATCCCTCCTCTTCTTTGATGCGCTTGATTAGTTCCTCAAGCTCATCGACGCTTATCTTGTCATTCTTGACCAGAGCCGATACCGCATCGATATAGGAATTCTCAAAGCAACGCGATACTATTCGGCCGATGGAACTGTTACTGTACTCATCACGGCTTATAACAGCGTGATACCTGTAACCCATCCCCTCTTTACTGTGCCCCAGGAATCCGTTCGACTCCAGCAGACGGACCTGAGTGGAGATAGTGTTGACGTGAGGCTTGGGATCCGGCAGTAGCTCCCTGAGCTCACCGACAGTCATAGCGCCGTTCTGCCAAAACAGCTCCATGATGTCTTCCTCTTTCTTACTCAATCTCTTCATATAAACTATAGTTTTATGATCATTTCCGCAGCAAATATACAACTATTTTTCATAGTTGAACTAAAAATCCTAATTTTTAACTATAAATTATAGTCAAATTTTTAGTTGAACAAAAAAACAGCCCGCAAAGGCTGCCTAGTGAGCGGAAAAATATGGGGGTAGGGTCTGGGGACTCTCGCACCCACGCGTGACCAGTGGGAGGGGCCCGCGACAGGTTGTAGCTATTCTGGAACTAGGAACTTGTTCATAGTTTCGGAATAGATACAAGATGTTGTGGGAGGGCATTGTCCTCAGACCCTACCCTCATATTTTTCCCCTTAAAGTAGTGAATCAGCTAAAGATTCCAGAGAAGGAATATCAGCCGCTTTCATACGGCTCTTGATAGTGACCATGGGCTCAACTATCTCGATATTGCTCATGGATGAGAGCATCTCCTTCATGACACGACCGGCCGAAGGAGCCCAAGACCCATTCTCCACAATACCGACCTTACGGTTGCAGAACCCCTTGATCTGAAGACGGTGCAGGAACTCATACATAGGAGTAAATACGCCTGCATCATAAGATGAAGCTGCAACCACCAGAGTGGAATGACGGAAAGCATCCTCCACGTTCTCGGCAAAATCAGAGCGGCAAAGGTCACTTACAACCACACGCTCAGCACCCTTGGAACGAAGAATCTCTGCCAGCTTCTCTGCAGCAGCCATAGTGCCGCCGTGGATTGAAGCGCAGGCAATGAAAATGCCCGGGGTCTCAACAGCGTAGTTGCTCCATATATTATAAAGGTTAAGATACTCAGATAAGTTGTCCTCAAGGATAGGACCGTGAAGAGGACGTATTGTCTTGATTGCAAGCTGTGAGGTCTTGCCCAGAAGGGTGCGAACCGGACTGCCGTACTTGCCCACGATATTGAAGTAGTAGCGACGGGCCTCGCAACTCCAGTCATCATCATCGCGGCCATAGAATCCGCACTTGCTCAGAGCACCGAACTTACCGAAAGCATCAGCACTGTAAAGAGCACCATCGGCCTCATCGAAAGAAACCATAACCTCCGGCCAATGAACCATAGGAGCGCCGATAAAGCGAAGCTTATGCTCACCCAGTTCAAGTTCCGAACCCTCCTTGACAGCCAGGGTGCGTCCCTCAATCTGAATACCCTCAAAGAACTGCTCCAGCATCTGGATAGCCTTAGCGCTGGCCACAAGAGTAACAGCGGGGAACTCGGCAAGAGCCCAAGCAATCAGGGCCGAGTGGTCCGGCTCCATATGATGAACGACAAGGTAATCGGGCTGGCGGCTGCCAAGAGCCTCCTTGAGATTGGCCTTCCACTCATCGGCCTTGCGGGCATCGGCCGTATCAAGAACAGCCACCTTATCATCAAGGATGACGTAAGAGTTGTACGCCATTCCTTCAGGAACTATGTACTGACTCTCAAACAGATCCAGATCCAGGTCATCAACTCCGATATACTTTACCTTATCACTCAGATTCCTTACCATAACATTTAAAATTTGATAATACAAAAATAGTCATTCCGCTTGGAATAATGGCTCCCGTTGCTATATTTGCAAAACAACATTAACCTAAAACCAAAGATTATGAGCAAGTACGTTTGTGATATGTGCGGTTGGGAGTATGATCCCGCCGAAGGTTATCCTGAGGGTGGAATAAAACCGGGTACCCCCTGGGAGGAGATACCCGATGATTTTGTATGCCCGATATGCGGCGTAGGAAAGGAGCAGTTCTCAGCCGAGTGACTTCTTACCTGTTCCTGAAACCAGCTTTATAAGAATCGTACCCAGAATGCCGGCAGCCAGAGAGCCCATCAGAATGGCTATCTTGCCGGCATTTCTCATTTCCTCTACTGCAGCTGCATCCTGGAATGAGAGTGTATCCACAAAGATAGACATTGTAAATCCGATACCGCCAAGGCAGGCAACAGCAAAGAACATTGCCCAACCCGCCTTCTCAGGCATCTCGCAAAGCTTTGACTTGATAGCGGCATAGCTGAAAAGCGTGATGCCCAGCGGCTTGCCCAGTACCAGACCCAGGAAAATACCCAGCCCCACTCCTCCGGCCACACCGGCAGTATTGAAGATGTTGAAGTAAGCCAGATCCGGAATCTCAACACCTGCATTTGCCAATGCGAAGATAGGCATGATCAGGAAGTTGACCCAGGGTGAAAGGGCATGCTCAACGCGGTAGCTCATATTGAGTGATCCGTATGCGGTCTTGTGTATGCGACGCAGGAAATGACGCTGAGGACCGTTGGGGAACATGGTCTCATCATCAATCTGGTCAAAGGTGAGCAGTTTCTGTGAGAAGAACTTGATCTTGTGCAGAACGTATGAGCGCTCGTAACGGGCCTCGGAAGGAATGATGAACGCCATCACTACACCTGACATGGTTGCGTGTATACCCGAGTAGTAGAAAAGCACCCAGACTACGACTGCCAGTCCAAGATATACGGCTATATGCTTGTGTCCCAGACGCCTTATGATCAAAGCAAAGACAATCACCACCACTGATACGGCAAGCAGCATCAGGTTTACATGACCGCCGTAGAAGATAGCAACCACCAGGATGGCAATCAAATCATCGGCGATGGCAAGGGCGGTAAGGAACACCTTGAGTGAAACCGGTACCCTGTCACCCAGGACAGAGAGGATGCATACTGCGAACGCGATATCGGTTGCGGTAGGAATACCCCAACCGGAAGCACCTACGGTACCGTGGTTGACCAGAGTATAGAGAAGAGCCGGCATGATGACACCGCCGAATGCGGCAACCACCGGAAGCAGAGCCTTCCCCACCGATGACAGCTCACCGTGTGCCACCTCGCGCTTGATCTCAAGTCCGACGGTGAAGAAGAATACCACCATCAGGATATCGTTGATGAACTTCTCAATGGTCATTCCGTGAGGGAACAGCCAGTCAACGCTGCCCTCGGGACTCTGCATATGAATCTGGATGCTGGTCTCAAGGAAAGCATGGTAGTAGTGGCGTGTTGAAGGCAGGTTTGCCAGCAACATGGCAATGATCACACACAGCAGGAGCAGCACACCCTGGAACCAGGGCTGGTGTGAAAGACGGTCTTTCTTACGGTTGAACTCCAGAACGCTACGGTTCCAAGTATAAATAGGAATCAGTTTCATTCAAAAAATAAAAAAGGACAACCGACGGTCATAGTCCAAGACCGTCGGCTATAATAAACAATAGTTTAGCGGTTATTTTACAAGTACTTTGCCGTTCATCTCAGCCGGTATGGGAAGACCCATAATGGTGAGGATTGAAGGAGCCACATCGGCCAGGATACCTGACTCAACCTTTGCATCCTTACGCGGGGTAACGTAGATTACCGGAACGGGATTGAGTGAGTGAGCGGTGTTGGGTGTACCGTCGGCATTCAGGGCGTTGTCGGCATTACCGTGGTCGGCAATGATGATAGCCTCGTAGTTATGAGCCTTGGCAGCCTCAATAACATCGTGAACGCAGGCGTCAACAGCAACGACAGCCTTCTCGATAGCCTCGTAAACACCTGTATGACCAACCATATCGCCGTTTGCAAAGTTTACAACGATAAAGTCATACTTGTCTGTGCCGATAGCCTCGACCAGCTTGTCACGAACGATATAAGCGCTCATCTCAGGCTGCAGGTCATAAGTTGCAACCTTGGGTGAGGGAACCAGGATACGGTCCTCGCCCTCGAACGGAAGCTCGCGGCCGCCGTTCAGGAAGAATGTAACGTGAGCGTACTTCTCAGTCTCAGCAATGTGCAGCTGCTTGAGGCCCTGAGCTGACAGATACTCACCCAGAGTGTTGTTCACGTTCTCCTTGTCAAACAGAATGTGTACGCCTGTGAATGAAGCATCGTACGGAGTGAGGCAGTAGTACTGCAGACCGGGAATGGTGTGCATACCCTCCTCTGTCAGATCCTTCTGTGTAAGAACTATTGTCAGCTCCTTTGCACGGTCATTACGGAAGTTGAAGAAGATGATGGCGTCACCCTCCTCGATACGGCTGTCATAAGCCTCGTTTACGATAGGCTTCATAAACTCGTCGGTAACACCCTCGGCATATGACTCCTCAACAGCCTTAACCATATCTGAAACCTTGCGGCCCTCACCGTTTACCAACTGGTCATAAGCGATCTTTACACGCTCCCAGCGCTTGTCACGGTCCATAGCATAATAACGGCCTATTATGGTGGCAACCTTGTCACCACGCTTTACCAGCTGGTCGATGAAACCCTTACCGCTCTTGGGGTCGGTGTCACGACCGTCCATGAAGCAGTGTACGTATGTCTTGTCGATACCGTACTCGCGGGCAATATCGGTCAGGCAGAACAGATGCTCCAGTGAACTGTGAACGCCGCCGTCTGAAACCAGACCCATAAGGTGCAGCTTCTTGCCGTTCTCCTTTGCGTAAGTGTAAGCCGATACAATCTCCTTGTTCTGACGGATGCTGCCGTCTGCGATGGCGCGGTTAACCTTTACCAGATCCTGATAAACAACACGGCCGGCACCGATATTGAGGTGACCTACCTCTGAATTACCCATCTGACCGTCGGGCAGACCAACGTTCTCACCTGATGCAAGTAACTGTGCATTAGGATAATTGGCATTCAGATAATCCATGTAAGGAGTGGGAGTGTTGTAAATCACATCGGCCTTGGAGCGGTTACCTATGCCCCAGCCGTCAAGAATCATAAGGAGTGCTTTCTGTTTCATATAGTAGTGTGTTTTTAACCTTGCTTTTTTAAACGGGTGCAAAGGTACACATTTTTAACATTTTCAGCGCATTAAAAATGTATAAATAAAGGGTGGCCGCGTTATGCAGCCACCCTTCAGTTAAAACTGTTATATCAGTCTGTTACAATTATTTCTTCTTGTCTGAATTCATCTCCTCGATAAACTCACCAAAGACAGCTTCGAACTTTTCCTTAATCGTGCCAACCATGTTGGAATAATCAATCTTTTCAAAATAGTCCTCAATCATTACCTCAACCTCATTGCCTTCCTCGTCATGTACAATAAAGACGGGACAAGCACCTGCGCGGTCAAACAGCTCTCCAATCTTGTCAAATACGCTCCTTCCCTTATTTCTGTCACGTATCTCTCTGAAGACAAACTTGAACTTTGCCTGAGGCTGGTTGAAGCCCTCGAAGTAGATTCCTGCATTGATGATAGCGTTGAGCTGCTCAACTGTCTCCTTAGCCTTCTCCTCAGTGATAGTTGCACCGGGAACCATAAGGCTGCGCAGTGTAGTAGCAAGTTCCTCGTTCTTGAAAGGACTATCCAGAGTACCCTTTATCTCAACCTTACCTCCTCCCAGTGAAGCATTCAGGCTGATTGACTTGAGTTTCTCGGGATTCTGAGCCCAAACCAGAACGGCAGTGGTATCCTGTATGTCAAGACCTTCAAATACGGCATCAACCTTACCGTTGATTGAAAGCAACTGATAATCGTCGTATTTTGCAGCCAGATTGGCTTCAATACCCTTGCTCTGATCGTACTTG
>JAEEGJ010003863.1_pt1 | contig 53884 bp, 34 predicted proteins | sample 8958761 | NCBI WGS metagenome assembly JAEEGJ01 (sample SAMN16246546, study PRJNA631951) | gut metagenome | biome: gut microbiome; feature: rumen; material: RS-attached | host: Bos | place: Iran: Karaj | collected 2018-10
TGCCAGACATTCCCTCGTTCAGACCACCCCACCCATACGGGCACCCCTCCTAACTTAGGAGGGGAAAAAGATACTTCGGAGGCTCCAATTATAATTACGTCAGGGTATAGATCGCCGGAGCTGAATAGGAAGGTGGGAGGATCGCCGACGAGTAATCACCTGACAGGTTGTGCTGTTGATATCAGAGTCGCGGGGATTGAGCAAGCGATGAGGTATGCGGTGATTCTGATGGACTACGCTGATGAAACGAAACATGACTATGATGAAATCCTGATAGAGAAGAACCGCTATGGCGCTATCTGGCTACACTTCGCCGTGAGGCCAAAGGATAATCGGAGAAAGACTGCGTTTATTGTAAAATAAGTGTTAAAAACGGGCTTAAGTGTGTTTTTTACACCTCTATATTTCGTCCACTCTTTTTAGGGTGGGCGATTTTTATAAGTGGTTGAAAAAGAGAAGGATAAATGAAATGACGCACTAAATTCATCCACTTTTTCGGCTTTGGAACTTGAAATGAAACGAAATTTTTCGTAACTTTGCACTGTCGAAACAAAAAAAGCGACACAACCTATATCATCATTAATAATAACTAACAAAAGTATGAAAAAAAGCAGGTATCTATTGTTGTTGTTGGCACTGATGGTGTCAATGGCTTCGAACGCCCAGGGCATCCTGGGAACTGTGACAGACGACGCAGGGGAAGCGATCATCGGTGCTTCCATCGTCGAGAAAGGTAACCCTCAGAACGGAACCATCACGAATTTCGATGGTCAGTTCAACATCAAGGTGAGTGAGGGTACACCTATTATTATTTCTTATATTGGCTACCTCTCACAGGAGGTGAACGCCAAGGAGGGTATGACCATCGTGCTGAAAGAGGACGCCCAGACATTGCAGGACGTCGTCGTGATCGGTTACGGTGTCCAGAAGAAGAGCGTGGTGACAGCCGCCATCGCCAAGGTTTCTGCAGAAGATCTTGAAGGCAAGACCCGTCTGCGTGCAGACGATGCCCTGAAGGGACTCGCAGCAGGTGTGAACGTGACTTCCGCTTCCGGTCAGCCTGGTTCTCAGTCGATGATCCGTGTACGTGGTACGGGTACCATCAACGACACGAACCCTCTCTATATTATCGACGGTATGCCTGCCGACCAATACGGTCTGGAGTCAGTGAACCCGAATGATATCGAGAGTATCGAGGTGCTGAAGGATGCTGCCTCTGGTGCCATTTACGGTGCCCGTGCTGCCAACGGTGTGATTCTCGTGACCACCAAGAAAGGTAAGATGGGTAAGGCACAGATCAACTACAACTTCAGTTACGGCTGGCAGAGTGCCTGGAAGAAGCGCGATGTGACCAGTGCCACCGACTATGCCATCCTGCAGAACGAGAAGTACATCAACGGTGGTCAGGCACCTCTCTATGCCGATCCCTATAACCTGATCGATGCCAATGGCAATGCTATCAAGGGCTTTGGTACCGACTGGCAGAAACTGCTCTTCAACGACAATGCACCCGTGCAGCAGCACGACGTTTCCGTCAGCGGTGCTACGGAGAAAGTGAACTACTACCTGTCCCTTGGCTATTATAACCAGGAAGGTATCGTGGGCGGTAATTACGGCAAGTCGAACTACGATCGTCTGACCATCCGCTCAAACAACAACTTCAACATCATAGACGCTACCAAGGAGCGCTCATTCCTGAACAAACTCGACATCAGCGCCAACATCTCTTATATGCGTACGCACAGCACTGGTATCGACGCCAACTCCACATGGGGCTCTCCGCTGGGCTCTGCCCTCTATCTGGCTCCCACGCTGCCCGTCACACTCACAGGAGCCGTGGCTCAGGACATGATCGACCGCTACAGCGCATACGACCTCTATCGTGATGCTAACGGTGATCCTTACACCATCCCTGGCTACTTAGGCAGTTATCAGGAACAGAACAACCCCATCGCCATGATGCAGCAGCGTCCTTCTAAAGGCTGGTCGCATAAGTTCATGCCGAAGTTCTCCATCGACCTCCAGTTGTGGGACAACCTGAAATACCACTTCACCTGGAGCGCAGAACAGTCGTTCTGGGGTAGTGATTCTGCTATCACGGAGAAGTTCTATTTATCTGGTAACAACAATTCCGACCACACACAAGCTTCTACAGAGAAGTCGAACAGCACCTCCTGGCAGATTGAGAACACGCTGACCTACGACAAAGAGTTCGGAAAGCACTCGATCGGCGTAGTCCTCGGACAGTCGGCCCTGAAGTACAAGGGCAGTTATGTAGGTGCCTCTCACTGGAATCTGATCAACGTCGACAAGCCTTATGTAGACTACACCACAGGCGGCAGCGTACAGACCACGACTGATGCCGATGGCAATATCACTGGCGTGACCAGTCTCGTCAGCGGATGGGGTGGTCCAAACGTGGAACATCATCTGGCCTCACTCTTCGGACGTTTGAGTTACAACTACGACGAGAAGTACATGATCCAGGCTACCATCCGTCGCGATGGTTCGAGCCGCTTCGGTTCCAATAATAAATATGGTGTATTCCCCTCAGTATCTATAGGTTGGAATATCATGAACGAGAAGTTCATGGAGAGCACTCGCGACTGGCTGACCAACCTGAAGTTCCGTGCCAGCTGGGGTAAGAACGGTAATGAGAATATCGGTGACTTCCGCTACACCGTGCTCACCACCACTGGTGGTACCAGCAACTACTATTTCGGACGTCAGGCCTCAATGATCTACGGCTCGAAGGCTAACGGTCTGGCCAATGAGGATCTGAAGTGGGAGGAGAGTGAGCAGACTGACTTCGGCCTCGACTTCGGTTTCTGGAACAACCAGCTGACCTTTACCGTGGACTACTATATCAAGAAGACCAACGGCATGCTGATGACAATGCCTATCCCCTCATACGTGGGTGAGACCAAGCCTATCGGTAACGTAGGTGACATGGAGAACAGCGGTATCGAGTTTGAACTTGGCTATAAGTTCAACGTCAGTGACGCCCACTTCTCTGTCAAGGCCAACGCCTCTTATCTGAAGAACAAACTGAAGAACCTGGGTAACGATACAGGTTTCCTGAACTATGGCATCAGCCAGTTCAGCGACGGTGGCACCCGTGCTGAGAACGGACAGCCCTTCCCCTACTTCTATGGCTACAAGACCGCTGGCGTGCTGCAGAACATGGCACAGGCTGCCGAGTACAATGCCAAGTATGGTACGACCTCTAATCCTGGCGACCTGATCTTCGTTGATATGAACGGTGATAGCAAGATTACCTCTGACGACCGTACCAAGATCGGTAAGCCGACACCTGACTGGACCTTCGGTCTGAACTTCGATGCCGACTGGAAGGGCTTCGACCTGAACGTCTTCTTCCAGGGCGTGAGCGGTGCCGACATCTTCGATGCCACCTGGCGTCAGGATATCGCATCTGGAAACTATCCCACTTGGGTGCTCAACCGCTGGACGGGTGAGGGCACTTCCAATAAACTGCCTCTGCTGAAACTGGGTGACTCGAAGAACTGGGTCTGCAGCGACATCTATATCCAGGATGGTTCTTACCTCCGTCTGAAGAACATCTCGCTGGGCTACACCCTGCCGCAGAACCTGACCAAGAAGATCTGCATCGAGCGCTTCCGCGTCTATGTCCGTGCTGAGAACCTCTTCACCTGGACCAAGTACTGGGGCTTCGATCCCGAAATCGGTTCTAGCAGCACTTCTATGGGTGTTGACTACGGTGTATATCCACAGGCCCGCATCTGGACAGTAGGATTCAACCTCTCACTTTAATTGAAGAAGACTCATCCCTGGCCTTCCCCCAAAAAGGAAGGAAATGAATACAGAACAAGTCAATATAATTAGAAAAAGAAAAATTCGTATGAAACAGAATATTATAAAAATCGCAGCTTATCTGGTAACCGCTCTCCCCATTGGGGGAGTCGGAGGGGCTCTTCTCGCCTCCTGCAGTGAGGATTTCCTCGAGGTAACGAATCCTACGGGTGAACCCCTCAACGAATATTATACTGATGACGAGCACCTTAGCGAGTCGCTCACCTCTGCCTATGCGCCTTTGCACTGGCCCGACTGGGACGGAACAGCCTATAACGACTTGACCTGCGATGCAGAGATCATGGGTGATGACTTCTGGGTGGGTGGTTCCAGCATCTCCGACAACCAGCACTGGCACAGGCTCTTCAATTTCGAAGGCGACGGCAATAATACCCTTGGCACGCTCTGGGGCGACTTCTACAGTGGCATCAAGCGCTGCAACGACGTGATCCAATACTGCTCATGGGGTGGTGGCACAGATACCAATCGCCGCAGTTTCGAGATGCAGGCCCGCCTGCTCCGCGTCTATTACTACAGCATCCTCTGGCATTACTATGGCAATGTGCCCTTCTATCTGGTGAACCTCTCTTCACCCTACACGGCTCCGCAGATCACGGCCGACGAGATCTATAACAATCTGCTGCCCGAACTGGAGGAGATCATCGCTTCCGGCGTGCTCCCGATGCGCTGGGGTGCCTCAGATGCTGGCCGCGTGTCACAGGCGATGGCTTACATGCTCTATGCCGAGATGGTGATGTACCAGAACGATACTGCCCGTCTGCCACAGGCTCTGACCTACATGAAGCAGATTATCGGCGACTCCAACTACTCACTGAACCCCGATTTCAAGGACCTGTTCGCCGAGAGTGGTGAGATGTGTGCTGAGAGCATCTTCGAGATAACCTACGATGATGACAATGCCCAGCGCGACTGGGGCACCTCCATGCATGCTGGTGGTACTGTCTTCCCGACCCTCTGCTCGCCCAACGGCTGGCCCGGTGGTGAGGGCTGGGACAGTGGTAACGACGGCTGGGGATTCCTGCCCATGCGAGTCGAGACATACAACATGTATGCAGAGAACGACAAACGTCGTGACGTCACCTGCTGGGATGTACGTGGCTACACCTACACAGAGCGTTATCAGGACACCCACATCTGGCACGGTAAATATCGTCCGCAGAGCGCCAACAATCAGGATTGTCCTACTTCGAAGAACCTGAACTATAACAACAACAAGCGCATCTATCGCTACGCCGAGACACTGCTCAATGCAGCCGAACTGCTGCTTGAGACAGGAGGCAATGCCGCAGAGGCTGCTGGCTATGTGAATGAGGTTCGCGCCCGTGCTGGTCTGGAACCACTTGCCAGCGTCACCATCGACGATATCCTCAACGAGCGCCATCTGGAGTTCTGCGGCGAGGGTAAACGCTACTTCGACCTCGTACGTGCTGAAGGCATCAGCGGGGTGGTCACCGAGAAGGCTTCCGTAAAACTCGTGCCCGACAGCTACGGCTATCGCACCAACAGCTGGACACCGAGCAAGAAGCATATTCCTCTGTCTCAGAGCGAACTCGACGCCGACCCCACACTGGTTCAGAACAACTATTAAGATTGAAAATTGAAATAACGAAAATTGAAATAACGAAAGATTATGAAGAATCTGTTTAAATATTCAATAGGAGCTCTGTTTGCAGGACTGGCCATGACAGCCTGCTCGCCCGAAGACTTCTCAGGCGCAGACCCCAACGGAGTCCCCACGGTCAGTGGTACCGACTTCCAGATGACCGTCGATCAGGAGACCAACCAGATGATTGCCACTTATACTCCAGCACCGGGTACCTATCCCATCTGGATCATGAATGGCACACAATATTCCACCCTGCAGGAAGTGGGTTATCAGAACCCCGAGGCAGGAGACTATACCATAGAACTGAAACTCGGCAACCGCAACGGCTTCAGCCAGGGTACGGTGTCGAAGACCTTCACCTTCAACGAGACGAAAGTTGACTACAGTGCTGACTTCCGCCGCATCACTGGTAAGGAGTGGCGTATCGCCAACAAGGAAGTGGCCCACATGGGTTGCGGTCCTGCCGGAACTGCCGGTACAGAATGGTGGTCGGCTCAGCCTAACGACAAGAAGGACTTTGGTGTCTACGATGACCGTATTACCTTTACGGCCGACACACGCAAGGGTGGTACCTATAGCTACAGTGCCGGTGCCGACGGCAAGACCTATGTAAACACTGGTACTACGAAGTGGGGTTCTGAGCCTGCCGATTTCGACGCAGTCATCGGCGACCAGACTACTACCTGGAGCTTCGAGGTCTACGAATGGCAGGATGCCGAAGGTAATGTGAGCAAGCAGACCTACATCCAGCTGGCTGCCAACACCGCATTCCCCTATATCTCGAGCGATGCTCAGTACGAGAATCCTAAGTTCCGTATCGAGACGCTGACTGCCACCAAGATGGTGCTGGTCTATGATGCCCCCGACCGCAGTATCGCTTGGCGCTTCATCCTGACCAGTGCTGCCGACGAGCGTCTGGTAGAGGAGCAGGGCTTCGATGCCAACAGCGACTTCAACCTCTGGAAGGGTGTCACTCCCGATGCCACCTTCTACTTTGCTCCCAACTGGTCACCCGACCGTACCGCAGAGATGCAGGCTACCTATACCGACAAGGGCAATGACTATTCCGTGACTGTTCCCGATGCAGCCTTCGACCGCTGGCAGGCTCAGATGCACCTGCATACTACCGGTGTAGAAACCTCGGCAGCCAACCACTATGACTTCTCTTGTATCTTCGTGGCTGATGCTGATATCGATGGTGTCACCGTGAAGGTTACCAACGAAGCCGACAACGAGGCTATCATCGATGTTGACAACATCAGCCTCAAGGCCGGTAAGGAATATGTGTTCTGGAAGAGTGATGTTGAGGGTAAGGACCTCTCACCCGTGAAGATTGTCTTCGACTTCGGTCACGCTACAGGTGCTACCAACATCAGCGTCAGCAACATCGTACTGAAAGATCATGCCAATAATGATGGTACCATCGTTTCTGGAGAAGGCGAAGGTGGTGGTGACGACAAGCCAACTATGGACTGGAACTACGAGGCTGGCTCTAACCTCTGGAAGGCCGTTGACGACGGCACTCTCTTTGCCGATTTCGGCTATTGGTTTGCCGACGACGGTTGGGGTGAACTTCCTAATCAGCCTGTAGCCTCTCATGATGGCGATGCCTACGAGCTCACGCTTCCCGAGGGAATGGGTGGCAGCCAGTGGCAGGGTCAGTTCCACATCGACACCAAGCTCACGGCAAGTGCAGCCAAGACTTACAACTTCTACTTCGTTATGGAGACCGATAATGATTGCCCAGGTGTGACTGTTAAGCTCACCGACTCTGGCGACAGCAACTTCTTCTGCGAAGGCCGTCACGATGTGAAGGGCGACGAGCCGTTCATCTTCAAGCTGGAAGGCGCAACCCTGAAGGATGGTGTCGACGCAACAGCCATCCGCCTGTTCTTCGACTTCGGAGGCTCTCCCGCAGGCACTCACGTCAAGATCAGCAAGATCTACTTCGAGGAGGCCGTCAGCCTCAAATACGACGATGCCGATAACCTCTGGAAGGGTGTTGACGACGGCAGCGTGGCCAGCGAATTCGGCTACTGGTTTGCCGACGACAGTTGGGGCGAACTGCCTAATCAGCCTGTGGCTACCCACAATGGCGATACCTACGAGATCACAATTCCCGAGGGTATGGGCGGCAGCCAGTGGCAGGGCCAGTTCCATATCGACACCAAACTGACGGCCAGCGCCGCTAAGCAATACCACTTCCAACTGGTCATGGAGGCTGACGACAACTGTCCTGGCGTGACCATCAAGTTAACGGATGCTGGCGACAGTAACTTCTTCTGCGAAGGTCGTCACGACATCAAGGCCGACGAACCGTATGTTTACACGTTGAAGAATGCTACGTTGAAAGATGGTACAGATGCAGATGCTATCCGCCTGTTCTTTGATTTCGGAGGTTCTCCTGTTGGCGCCCATGTTAAGATTAGCAAGATTATCTTTAAGGAAGCACAGTAAATGAAGCGTCTTATGTTGAATACACTATTGCTCTCTCTCACCGTAGCCCTCTGGGGCTGCGGGGGGGATAGCGATGATGCCCCCATGCCTTCAACGCCCACCATCACCGTGTCGCCAGAGTCCATCTCCGCACCTGCAGAAGGCGGTATCTTTACCGTCAGCGTCTCGACGACTGGTGCAGAATGGGGCAAAGGTGAGGCAAGCAGTTTCCTGACTGTCACCGCACAGAATACAGCATCCTCGTCGGGCACTCTGGCCATCACGGTTCCTGCTAATCCTGAGACGGAGGCCCGCACGGGGGCTGTCACCATCATGTCGGGCAGTGCCCGAAAGACCATCACCATCACTCAGGCTGCAGCTGAAAAACCAGCCTATTATGCTCCTGAGGGCTACAAACTGGTTTGGAACGATGAGTTTACGGGACCAACCGATCCTTTAGCAAACTATGTGGCTGGTGCCAGTTACGAACTGAATGCCGATGACTGGACCCATGAGGTGCAGAAAGACCACTGGGTGAACAACGAACTGCAGAACTACGTGAACCACAAGTCACCAGACGGTGGTCTCGTCACTGAGGTCAAGGACGGTCATCTGCAGATCCACTGCTTCAAGGAAAATGGCAAGATCTATTCCGGCCGTGTCTATGCCCACGTCAACCAGGGCTGGCAGTATGGTTATTTCGAGGCTTCTATCAAACTGCCGAAGGGCAAAGGCACCTGGCCTGCTTTCTGGATGATGCCCGTAGGCAACGACTGGAACACGAACCCCTGGCCGAAGTGCGGTGAGATTGATATCATGGAAGAGGTGGGCGTCGTGCCCAACGAGGTTTCTTCCAGTATCCACACCCAGGACTACAACCACACGAAGAATACGCAGAAAACCCATGCCATGACTATTGCCGATGCAGAAGGTGCCTTCCACACTTACGCCCTGCTCTGGACGGCAGACGAGATTATCACCTACGTCGACGGTAAGGAGCAACTGCATGTGGAGAAATCCAAACTCGGCAGCGGTCACGACCAGTGGCCCTTCCACTATGCCTTCTATCCCATCTTCAACCTTGCCTGGGGTGGCGACTGGGGCGGCATGCGTGGCGTCGACGAGTCAGCTCTGCCTATCACTATGGAAGTGGACTATATCCGAGTCTTCCAGAAGAAGTAGGGTTTTTAGTTTATGAGTTTATGAGTTTATAAGTTTTTTGTTTATTGTTTATTGTTTATTGTTTATAGTTTATAGTTTATAGATGATTACTGAGATAAACGATATAATGAGGAACAGTCTGTCTGCGAAAAGAGTATTCTCTTTCCTCTTTCCTCTTTCCTCTTTCTTCGGAACGTCTTTCCTCGGAACGATTCTCTTCCTGTTCGCCGCCTGCACAGCAGGTGGCGGGCAGGAGGATACCAAGGGCTTCGTCACCATCAAGGGTCATGACCTCATCCAGCCTAATGGCGAGAAACTCTTCATCCAGGGCACGAACCTCGGCAACTGGCTCAATCCAGAGGGGTATATGTTCGGCTTCAGCCGCACCAACTCTGCCTGGATGATCGACCTGCTGTTCAAGGAGGCTGTGGGGCCTGACTTCACGGCAGAGTTCTGGCAGCAGTTAAAGGACAACTATGTGACGAAGGCTGATATCGACTTCATCGCCTCGCAAGGTGCCAACACTATCCGCCTGCCTTTCAACTACAAACTCTTCACAGACGAAGACTATATGGGAGAGACAACAAAGTGGAAAGAGGAAGGAGAAAAGAGGAAAGTAGAGGCCTACGAGCGCATCGACTCGGTGGTGAGCTGGTGCAAGGCCAACAACCTTTACCTGATTCTCGATATGCACGACTGTCCTGGCGGGCAGACGGGCGATAACATCGACGACGGCCACGGCTATCCCTGGCTCTTCGAGAGCGAACGCAGTCAGCAGCTCTTCTGCGACATCTGGCGAGAGATAGCCGACCGCTATCAGAATGAAACGACCATCCTCGGCTACGAACTGATGAACGAGCCCATCGCCCATTACTTCGCCAACAAGGATTCGCTCTACACACTGCTGCAGCCGCTCTATAAAAAGGCTGTGAAGGCTATCCGAGAGGTAGACCAGAACCATATTATATTATTAGGTGGTGCCCACTGGAATAGTTTCTTCTGGATGCTCGACGATGCCAGCTACGACGATAAGCTGATGTACACCTGCCATCGCTATGGCGGCCCTGCCACCAAGGAGGCCATCACCCATTATATCCAGTTCCGCGACTCCATCAACCGTCCGATGTATATGGGAGAATTCGGACATAACACCGACGAGTGGCAGCGCGACTTCGTCAGGGTGCTCAAAGAGGTTAACATCGGCTATACGTTCTGGCCCTACAAGAAGGTCGACGGATCGTGTATGATGGGCATCCAGCGCCCTGAGGGATGGGATAGCATCGTCGTGAAATATTCCGAAACCTCACGCAACACCTATCAGGAATGGCGCGAAGCCCGTCCGGATCAGGCACGGTTCCGCCAGTTGCTCACGCAGTTTGCAGAGAACTGTCGCTTTGAGAACTGCAAGCCTCAGACGGACTATATCCAGACAATGGGGATGGTGAAAAAGTGAAAGGGTGAAAAGGTGAAAAATAAAACATAAACGAATATGAAAATGAAGAATTACATCATGAAGGGAAAAGGATTGGTGATAAGTATTTCACTTTTTCACCTTTTCACCTTTTCACCTTTAAGGGCTCAGATGCCTGTCTATCTCGATGAGTCGAGACCTATTGAACAGCGCATCGACGATGCCCTTTCGAGGATGACGCTCGACGAGAAGATTGCCGTGATCCATGCTCAGTCGAAATTCTCAAGTCCTGGTGTAAAACGCCTCGGGTTCCCTGACCTGTGGACAGACGACGGCCCTCATGGCGTGCGTCCTGACGTGCTCTGGGATGAGTGGGTACAAGCTGGACAGACCAACGACTCGTGTGTGGCCTTCCCAGCCCTCACCTGTCTCGCTGCCACCTGGAACCCCCGTATGGCCCGCCTCTATGGCGAGAGTCTGGGCGAGGAGGCTCTCTATCGTGGAAAGAGCGTGATGCTCGGTCCTGGCGTGAACATCTATCGTACGCCCCTGGGAGGCCGTAACTTCGAGTATATGGGCGAAGACCCCTGGCTCGCCTCACGTATGGTGGTGCCCTACGTCCGCGGCCTCCAGTCGAAGGGCGTCGCTGCCTGTGTGAAGCACTATGCCCTAAACAACGACGAGGAATACCGTCATCAAGTGAACGTCATTATCTCCGACCGTGCCCTGCATGAGATCTACCTGCCTGCCTTCAAGGCTGCTGTGCAGGAGGGCGACGCCTGGAGCATCATGGGTGCCTACAATCTCTACAAAGGCCAACACAACTGCCACAATGATATCATGCTCAACAAGATCCTGAAACAGGACTGGGGTTTCGACGGCGTGGTGATCTCTGACTGGGGAGGCTGCCACGACACTGACGAGGCTGTGAAGAATGGACTTGACCTCGAGTTCGGCACCTGGACTGACGGTCTGACGATGGGCAAGACCAACGCTTACGACAGTTATTTTCTCGCCGATGCGTATAAGCAAGGCATCCTCTCTGGCAAATATACCACGAAGGAACTCGACGACAAGGTGCGTCGTTTGCTTCGTCTGTACTATCGCACGACCATGAAAAGAGGCAAGCCCTATGGCTTCCTCTGCTCCGACAGCCACTATCAGGCCGCCCTTGAGATCGCCCAGCAAGGCATCGTACTGCTGAAAAATGATGCAGTAAAAGGTAATCATAAAGCTCAAAGTTCAAAGTTCAAAGTTCAAAGTCCTTTGCTGCCTATTGACGTGACGAAGACCCAGCGCATCCTCGTCGTCGGTGAGAACGCCATCAAGATGATGACCGTCGGTGGTGGTTCTTCCTCCCTCAAGGCCCAACGTGAGATTCTCCCCCTCGATGGCATCGCCTCCTATCTCCACCAAAAGGGTAATCATAATTCTCCGCTCGGCTTGCCGCTTGCTACCGAAGGGACGCAAGAATTCTCAACTCTCAATTCTCAATTAGATTATGCTCGTGGCTACGTTGGCGATACCATCCAGAGCTACAACGGCGTTACCGTAGGCCGCTCGCTCTATGAGACCCGTTCTCAGGCCGAACTCACGGCAGAGGCTGTGGAAAAGGCAAAAGATGCTGATATCGTCATTTTCATCGGAGGTCTGAACAAGAGCAATCATCAGGACTGCGAAGGTCACGACCGCCTGTCTTACGACCTTCCATACGCTCAGAACGAGGTCATCGAGACCATCCTGAAGGTGAATCCCCGTCTGGTCTATGTGAACATCTCCGGCAATGGGGCTGCTCTGCCTTGGCTCGATAAGGTGCCTGCCGTCGTACAGGCTTGGTTCATCGGCTCTGAGGCTGGTGAGGCGATTGCTTCCGTCCTCTTTGGCGATGTCAATCCCTCAGGCAAACTCCCCTTCACGTGGTATGCTTCCCTTGATCAGTGTGGTGCCCACGCTCTCAATGCCTATCCTGGTATTTGGCGCGAGGATCACAAGATCATCGATGAGGAATACAAGGAAGGCATCTTCGTCGGCTATCGCTGGACAGACCGCCTTCAGGCAAATCATAAAGCTCAAAGCTCAAAGCTCAAAGTTCAAAGTCCTTTGTTTGCCTTCGGTCACGGTCTGAGTTACACCACCTTCAAGCTCGGCAAACTCATAGCCGATAAGAATTCAATGACGGAGGGCGATGAGATCACCTTCACCATCCCTGTCACGAACACAGGCAGTATGGCTGGTGCTGAGACGGTACAGCTCTATATTAGCGACCTCGAGGCTTCTGTCGAGCGTCCCGTCAAGGAGTTGAAGGCCTTCCAGAAAGTCTTCCTCCAGCCTGGTGAGACCCAGCAGGTGAGCCTTACCATCGACAAGGGAGCCCTAAGTTTCTACGATGAGGCCAACAGTCAGTGGAAGGCAGAACCTGGTGCTTTCGAGGCCCTTGTTGGCACGGCATCAGATAAGATTGTCAGTCGCTGCTCATTCACATTGAAATAATCCCAAGGCAAATAGGCAAAAGATTAGTTAGTTTGATAATATATATGTTTTTCAGCAGGAACCTCACGCTGTGAAGTGGTGGGTTCCTGCTTTTTTTATCATGCGGAAGCCGCTCGGCTTTGCCGCTTGCTACCAACGGGACGCAAGAATTTTTTCACTTTTCACTTTTCACTTTTCACTTTTTTTCGTATCTTTGAGCTTCACTCGAAGGTACTCACGTTCGAAAAAACTCAAATAATATTTGGTTTTTTGCTCACTTATTCGTACCTTTGCCCACGCAAAGACGAACTTTATGAAGATAAGACTACTACTTACCTGGCTATTCATGGCTTCTGTCAACTTCTCGCTCGCTCAGGGGAAGAAGGATTTCCAGTCGCTACTCCTTGAGATTGATCAGGCCATCGAACAGTCTCCAGAAATCGTGGGACAGTACGAGCGGCAGATTGAGGAGACGCGACAGCAATACCTGCATGCCCGTCAGCCAGAGGAGAAATACGAGCTGGCTTTTGATCTCTATGAACGCTATAAATCGTTTATGAATGACTCCGCTCTCTACTATCTCAGCGAGGCGATGCACTGGGCTGAGAGGAACCAGGAGTCAGGAGTCAGGAGTCAGGAGTGGAAGGCACGGGTGGGCAACTGTCTGGCGCTGAAGGCCTTCCAATGCTCCACCGTGGGCTATTACAACGAAGCTCTCGCCTTCCTGAAGAGCATCGACAAGCAACAGCTCGACAGCGTCGGACTACGCAACTACTACCAGTCGCAGATGCACGTCTACGGTGAGCTGGGCTACTACTCCATCATCCCTCCGATGAAGGAGCAGTATTTCAAGTTGCAGACCACCTATCGCGACTCGCTCTTCGCACATATCGACCATCAGGATGCAGACTATCTGATGTATAGGATTCAGGAGTTGAAGGGCCGTCAGCAGTTAGAGGAAGCGCGCAAGATCAGCGACCATTGGGTGAGTCGTGTCAGTCCTGACAGTCGTGAGTACGCCATCGCCTGTTACTACCGTTGGCTGAGCAGTGAGGACGAGGATGAACTGCGTTACTGGGGAGCACAGTCGGCCTTGAGCGATGTGCGCCACGCCGTGATGGATCAGGCATCGCTTCTCTCATTGGCAGAACTGCTGAATGCCGATGGCGATCTCGATCGCAGTTACCGATATATCCGCTTTACGTGGGACTGCAACAACCGTTTCAACACCCGTATGCGCTCCTGGCAGATTACGCCGATACTGAATGTGATCGAGAAGAACTACCAGAAGGCCGTAGAACACAACAACAGCGTGCTCCGCATGTCGATCATCGTGGTGAGCATCCTCGCCCTGATAGTGCTGGCTGCTCTCTTTTTCGTGCATCGCAGGAACAAGCAGTTGGCCAGTGCACGAAACGCCCTCTCTGAGGCTAACGGACAATTGTCCATTATCAATTCCCAATTATCCATTCAGAAAGAAGAACTCGCCACTCTTAATTCTCAATTATCAATTGTCAATTCTCAATTGACTGAAAGTAACCGAGTGAAAGAAGAGTACATCGGACGATTCATGAGCCTCTGCTCGCAGTATATCGACAAACTCGACAACTATCGTAAGATGGTGAACAAGAAGATGAAGAACAAGGAACTCGATGACCTGTATCAGATCTCCAAATCAACGGAACTGAAGGAAAAAGAACTCGAGGAACTCTACGAGAACTTCGACACCGTGTTCCTCCACCTCTTCCCCAACTTCATCGACGATTTCAACGCCTTGTTGTTGCCAGAGGTACAAGTACAGCCGAAGGAGAACCGTCTGACCACTGACATCCGCATCTTCGCCCTCATCCGTCTGGGCATCGAGGACTCCTCGAAGATTGCGGAGTTCCTGCACTACTCCGTCAACACTATCTACAACTACCGTGCCCGCTTGAAGAACGGTGCCATCGGCAATCGTGAAACCTTCGAGAAACGGGTGAAGGAACTGTAGGGTTTTGTTTATAGCTTATGAGTTTATAGTTTATAGATGATTACATTTTAAAACAGTTATAATTATGAAGACCATTATGAACAAAAAATTACTGGTAGGTTTATCATTTATCATTTATCAGTCATCATTTAGCCACGCAGTGGCGCAGACCAGCGATGCGGCCTTAGAGGCTAAGATCGAGAAGACCCTCTCCCGTATGACGCTCGATGAGAAGATCGGCCAGATGTTGGAGTTGAATCTTGACGTGATGGGCAAGATGACTGTTGAGAACGCCAAGGTGGATCGCGAGAAAGTACGCTCTGTATTGCAGCAGTATGGCAGATCGGAAGCAGAAGTAAACGATATGCTGAGTAAGACAGATCAGCAGATTATCGACTTGTTGGGCGCCTTCCCTGTAGATATCTATCAGGGTGAGACCAGACGTCTCTGGAAGATTAACGAGGAGATGCTTGATACACTTATCTCGAAGTGGAAGGTGGGCTCTATCCTCAACGCCCCAGGTTCCAGTGCTGCTACGATGGAGCAGTGGCAGCAATGGATCCGTCTGATTCAGGAGAAGTCAATGAAGTATCTGGGCATTCCTGATATCTACGGTTTGGATCACAACCATGGTGTGACTTATACGCAGGGCGGAACTCTCTTCCCGCAGCCCATCAACCTGGGAGCCACGTTTAATCCAGAACTGGCTCGTAGGGGTGCAGAGATCACAGCCTATGAGAGTCGTGCAGCCAGCTGTCCTTGGGTGTATAACCCTGTGGTGGATCTGAGCCGCGATCCTCGTTGGCCTCGTGTGTATGAGAGCTTCGGTGAGGATCCCATCGTGAACGCAAAGATGGTGGTGGCAGAGATCAGAGGTTATCAAGGTGATGACAATAACCATATCGATAAGTATCACGTAGGTACCAGCACAAAGCACTATTTCGCCTATGGTGCCCCCTGGACTGGTAAGGATCGTACACCTGCCTATCTCTCTCCGCTGATGATTCGCGAGAAGTATTTTGAGCCCTTCAAGGCTGCTGCCCTCGCAGGTACGTTGACGATGATGGTGAACTCTGCCTCTGTCAATGGTGTACCTCTGCATGCCAGCTATGAGTATCTGACCAAGTGGTTGAAGGAGGATCTGCAGTGGGATGGATTCCTCGTAACCGACTGGGCTGACATTAATAATCTGTACTCGCGCGAGAAGGTGGCAAAGGACAAGAAAGACGCTATCCGCATTGCCATCAATGCAGGTATCGACATGTCGATGGATCCCTATAGCGTGGAGTTCTGCATTCTGCTGAAGGAGTTGGTAAACGAGGGCAAGGTGAAGATGTCCCGTATCGATGATGCTGTTCGCCGTATCCTCCGTGCCAAGTATCGCTTAGGTCTCTTCGATGAACCAAATACTGGTGGCAAAGGTTATGAGAAATTCGGATGCGAAGAGTTTGCCGCTGCCTCCCTCCACGCTGCCGAAGAGTCCATCGTCCTCCTGAAGAACGAAGACAATATCCTGCCGCTCAAAGGTAATCATAATTCTCAACTCTCAACTCTCAATTCTCAATTCAAGAAGATCCTTCTGACTGGTCCTAACGCCAACCAGATGCGCTGTCTGCATGGTGGTTGGAGCTACACTTGGCAGGGTTCAAGAGCTGAGAATCTCTCAGAGAAATACAACACCATCTACGAGGCCCTCTGCAACAAATACGGCAAGGACAACATCATCCTTGAACAGGGTGTGACCTACAACGAAGATGGAGCCTACTACGATGAGAACGAACCACAGATCGACAAGGCTGTGGCTGCTGCCGCTCAGGCTGATATCATCATCGCTGCCATCGGTGAGAACTCCTATACTGAGACACCTGGCAACCTCACAGACCTCTGGCTCTCAGAGAACCAGCGCAACCTCGTAAAGGCCCTCGCCAAGACGGGCAAACCCATCATCTTGATATTGAATGAGGGCCGTCCCCGTTTGATTGCTGATATCGAACCCCTCGCTAAGGCGGTGGTAGATATCCTGATTCCTGGCAACTATGGTGCTGATGCGCTGGCTAACCTGTTGGCTGGCGATGCCAACTTCTCTGCCAAGATGCCTTACACCTATCCGCGTGAGATCAACTCCCTCAACACCTACGACTATAAGGTCTCTGAGGAGGTGGGTACGATGGAAGGTGCCTACAACTACGATGCCAAGGTTTCGCTCCAGTGGCCCTTCGGCTATGGCATCAGCTATACCACCTACGAATATTCAAACCTGAAGGTGGACAAGGCCTCCTTCACTGCTGACGACATCCTCACCGTCACTGTCGATGTGAAGAATACAGGTTCACGTGCTGGTAAGGAAGCCGTGCTCCTCTATTCCTCAGACCTCGTTGCCAGTATCGTACCAGACAACAAGCGCCTGCGTGACTTCACGAAGATTGCCCTCGAGCCAGGTGAGACCAAGACCGTCACCTTCCAGCTCCCAGCCAAGTCCCTCGCCTTCGTAGGTGCCGACGGCCGCTGGACCCTCGAAGAGGGTGACTTCCTCCTCAAGGTCGGCACCCTATCCGTCCCCACTGCCTGCACTCAGACCAAAGTCTGGGACACCCCGAATATTTAAAAACTTAGCCACAGATTACACAGATTCTCACTGTTTTAATTCTGTGATAATCAAAATATCTGTGTTTTTCTGTGTAATCTGTGGCTTTTTTCGTACCTTTGCACCCAAATTCAGAAAATACGTATTTAAGGAATGGAAAACAAGACTTTCAAGCGCACGACGGTGACGTCAGCGCTGCCCTATGCTAACGGTGGGGTGCACATCGGCCATCTGGCTGGCGTGTACGTGCCTGCTGATATCTATGTGCGCTATCTCCGTCTGAAGAAGCGCGAGGTGCTGTTTATCGGAGGTTCTGATGAGCACGGCGTGCCCATCACGGTGCGTGCCCGTAAGGAAGGCATCACGCCGCAGGACGTCGTAGACCGCTATCACAAGATGATCAAGGACTCCTTCGAGGAGTTCGGTATCTCGTTTGATATCTATAGCCGCACGACCTCTGAGACACACCACAAGTTTGCCGCCGAGTGGTTTAAGAAACTCTACGACGAGGGCAAGCTGACGGAAGAGACGACAGAACAGCTTTACGACGAGGAGGCCAAGCAGTTCCTCGCTGACCGTTATGTCACTGGCGAGTGCCCCCACTGCCACAACGAGGGTGCCTACGGTGACCAGTGTGAGAAGTGCGGACGCGACCTCTCGCCCACAGAACTCATCAATCCGAAGTCGACCATCAGCGGCTCTACCCCTGTGCTGAAGAAGACCAAGAACTGGTATCTGCCCCTGAATGAGTATCAGGACTGGCTGAAGCAGTGGATCCTCGAGGAGCACAAGGAGTGGCGTCCGAACGTCTACGGACAGTGTAAGAGCTGGCTCGACATGGATCTGCAGCCTCGTGCGATGACACGCGACCTGGACTGGGGTATCCCCGTGCCTGTGAAGGATGCTGAGGGCAAGGTGCTCTATGTGTGGTTCGACGCTCCCATCGGCTATGTCTCTAACACTGTTGAACTGTGTGCGAAGGAGCCTGAGAAGTGGGGCAACTGGGAGAAATGGTGGCAGGATGAGGATACCCGTCTGGTACACTTCATCGGCAAGGACAACATTGTGTTCCACTGCATCATCTTCCCTGTGATGATGAAGGCCCACGGCAAGTATATCATGCCCGACAACGTGCCTGCCAATGAGTTCCTGAACCTCGAGAACGACAAGATCTCCACCTCTCGCAACTGGGCCGTATGGCTCCATGAGTATCTGGTCGATATGCCTGGCAAGCAGGATGTGCTGCGCTATGTGCTTACTGCCAACGCTCCTGAGACGAAGGACAACAACTTCACCTGGAAGGACTTCCAGGACCGCAATAACAACGAGCTCGTGGCCGTCTATGGCAACTTCGTGAACCGTGCCCTCCAGCTGACGAAGAAATACTGGAATGGTGTGGTGCCTGCCTGTGGCGAGCTGCAGGATGTCGATAAGGCAGCACTGGCAGAGTTCAAGGACGTGAAGGAGAAGGTGGAGTCGCTGCTGGAGCAGTTCAAGTTCCGCGATGCCCAGTTCGAGGCCATGAACCTCGCCCGCATCGGCAACCGTTATATCACCGAGTGCGAGCCTTGGAAGGTGTGGAAGACTGATCCCAAGCGCTGCGAGACCATCCTCAACATCTGTCTGCAGCTCACCGCCAACCTCGCCATTGCCTTCGAGCCCTTCTTGCCGTTCAGCAGTAAGAAACTCCGCGAGATGCTTAATATCGACTCCTTCGAGTGGGAGCAGTTAGGCAGCACAGATCTCTTGAAGGCTGGTCATCAGCTGGGTGAGCCAGCACTCCTCTTCGAGAAGATCGAGGACGACGTCATCCAGAAGCAGCTTGACAAGCTCGAGGCCACCAAGAAAGCTAATGAGGCAGCCGCCTATAAGGCAGCGCCCATCAAGGATACTGTCAGTTTCGAGGAGTTCGAGAAGCTCGACATCCGCGTAGGTCTTGTGAAGGACTGCCAGAAGGTGAAGAAGTCGAAGAAACTTCTGCAGTTTACCATCGATGATGGCTCTGGCACAGACCGTACCATCTGTTCAGGTATCGCTGCCTTCTATGAGAACCCTGAGGAACTCATCGGCAAGCGCATCCTCTTCGTGGCCAATTTCGCTTCTCGCAACATGATGGGCATCGAGAGCCAGGGTATGATCCTCTCTGCCGTCGATGCTGACGAGAGCCTCAGCGTCGTCACCACCACGAAAGACGTGAAGCCTGGCAGCCAGGTAGGCTAAACATCCACGAACTCATAGATAAGAAAGACTCTCGAGATTGGTTCCCGAGAGTCTTTTAAATCCTTACCTTTGCACACCGTATGGACGACAGGCGTTATCTTCTCAACCTCATTCAAGAGGGCGAACATCAGCAGCAGGACTTCAAATACCGTGTGGCCGATGCCTGCAAACTGGCCAAGTCGGTGTCGGCCTTTGCCAACACCTATGGTGGTCGTCTGCTGATTGGCGTTCGCGATGACGGCCATCTCTCCGGCGTCCGTTCCGAAGAGGAAATCTTCATGATGCACCAGGCGGCCTACAAATACTGCAAGCCTGAGGCTAGCATCAAGTTCGATACCTATCATATAGAGGGACGAACGATTGTCGTTGCCACCGTTCCGCCATCCGACAAGCGCCCAGTCTGTGCACTCGATGAAGAAGGAAAACGGCGAGCCTATATCCGCATTGCCGATGAGAACATCGTGGCCTCGCCTGTGCATCTGGCCCTTTGGCGTGAGACTCAGAAGCCCAAGGGATCCGTCATGACTTACGACGCCACCGTCCGCCAGTTACTCGATGCGATGCAGGGTCGCCAGACGCTGAACCAGATTGTCAGGCTCTCAAGACTGCCTCGCCCCAAGGTCATCACCCTTCTGGCCCGTCTCATCCGCTTCGGCACAGCCCAATGGGAATACACTGACCAGCAATTCCTGTTCAGCCTGGCATAATCAAATTAGTTGCTTTTTGTTTTTATTTCCTATCGAATATCATGTCCCCAGAATATGTGATGCGCTCACGCTGACGAGGCTGGACTTCTATTTGTGAACTGCCATTATCCCAAACTTCAATCGTGTAGAGATACGTGTCCTCGTCGTTCTTCACCCCAATTTCTATGTGTCGCTGACCATTCTTCTTCTGGGATTCCTGATAACTGCCGATGCGTTCTGAGAAGTTCAGCCCCTTGCCACCACCGTATGGAATCTGATAAGCCCGTCCGATGTACGGCAGATAGGAAAACAGGGAGTCGTTCCGCACCTCTACAGTATAGCCGGCTGACACGCTCTTTGCACCGCCTTTCATAGGATACATGTGCTCTATACCTATTATATAATTTCTCTCCGTCAGTGCATTCCTTACCTTCGCAGCCTGTTCCGCTGCCCTTGCAGCCCTTTCCTCTGCCGTCGCACATCCGTTCAGCATCACAAGTGCCAGGAGCGCAATCATCGTTGAAACAAAATACTTCTTCATAATCTTAACGCTTTAATGCCACAAAGTTAGCAATTATTTTCCATACTGCAAGGTTTTTATTGAAGAATCTTGGCGGTTCGCTGAATAAATTTGTGGCATAAGGACAATGTTTGTACCTTTGCACCATCAAAACGCAGTTAGTTTTTTCATACATAGATTAGGTTATTGTTAGTTAATTGGTTAGTAATGCTATCGGGGTCGCAGTGATGCGGCCCCGATGCTTTAAACGAATATCGGAATAAACCATCAAACTCAGAACCAAACTATTTCCTCAGCTCCCAATCCACATCGAAGTCGCTGCCGGCATCAGAGACGGTCACATCGTATGTGGCATCCTCACCGTTGAGCTTTCCTGTCAGCACACCTTTGTAGCCATTCCCCTCGCTCTTCTCAAGTTTCAGGTCAGTCACTTCAAGGCGGTTGCCATGCTCCTGCTCATACTCTACCATCGCCTCCTGTACCTTGTCAGTCAGTTTCTCTTCCGATACAACGCACCCACTCAGCATCACCAATGCCGAGAGTGCAATCACCATTGAAACAAAATACTTTCTCATAATCTTAATGCTTTAATGCCACAAAAGTAATAAATATTTTCCAAACAACAAGGTTTGCACCATCATTCCTCCTTCGAATCCATTATCACACTTAAGAAGTCGGCAGGGCTAATAACCTTAGGGGTTTGAGGATAATGCTTGAGGTTGCCAGTAACCAGAAAAGAATCCTCGACACACAGCGACACTTCATAGAACACACGATCGTCCTCATCGGGCATAGATTCCAGAAAAGCAGTCCGTGAAGTCTCGATACCATGTTCCTGGATAAACGAAATCAATGTATCGGCAACACTGGGAACGAGTTTGAACTTCGTACGATGCAGCACTTCCTGGTATTCTTCAATGATGCTGCTTTCGTACAAAGGCGTAAACTCACCCTCAAGCAACAGCCTCACAACCTTTGCCGTTGACGACAATGAATTGTGAGTGATAAGGGCTGATACCAGCACATTGGTATCAATAACTGCGTAAATCATACCTTCACACTCTTCTTTTTGCGCAAATCTTCCCTTGCCGCACGGATCTCCTCGTTGATTTCATCCAACGAGAGTTCTGGTTCTTTGCTCAACTCCGCAGCGTTTCTTTGCTGCATAAATAAGTCCAAAGCGCTTGGTGAACCCTTAATGGTAAAAGGAATGCTGCGACTTCTTATTACCGCTTTCACGAAGATGTTGAACGCCGTATTAGCACTCATACCAAACTGCTCGCAGAGTGCGTCGAACTGCGTTTTCAAGTCAGAGTCTATTCTGACCGTAACTGCCGATTGTGCCATAACTTCTTATTTCTTTTGTCAGCAATATGACGGCACCATGCCATCATTTCGACGGCAAATATACGGATTATTTCTGATATAAACAAATTTTTAGCGAAAATTCCTCCTTAATTAATCGATTTTCAAATGACAAGGTTTAATTTATTGAAGAATCTTGGCGGTTCGCTGAATAAATTTGTGTCATAAGGACAATGTTTGTACCTTTGCACCATCGAAACGCAGTTAGTTTTTTCATACATAGATTAGGTTATTGTTAGTTAATTGGTTAGTAATGGTATCGGGGTCGCAGTGATGCGGCCCCGATGCTTGTTGCCCTTATTCAATAAATGGAAAAACGATACGAAGGTGAAATCTTTAAGACATTGTGTCTTGATTTTTTAGGCTTCGTGTCGTATTTGTCATTTGAAAGTTTGAGATTTTGAAAGGCTAAGTAAAGTCCGACTTTAGTTAGGGTAAAGTCGGACTTTAGTCTATCTAAAATCCCTCGCTTTTGGATGGAGGCGTTACTCTCGGCCGAAGAGGTATTTCTTGAGGAAGGGACTGACGCGGAGGATCTGGGAGGTGATGACGCAGAAGGCGACAACCACCAGGGCGACGGCGAGGGCGGCTGTGGTGTCGAGGATGAAGTTGTGACGGTTCACGCGGAAGAACTCACCCACCATCGGCAGTTTCGGCAGGAAGAAATAGTGGAGCAGATAGATGTCGAGCGTGCGACGGCCTATGAACTGCAGGCCTCGGCCCAAGGCGGTCTTGTCGGAGAAGAAGTCGCTGTAATGTCTGAAGAACATGAATACCATCGTTAGCAGCAGGAACATCGCGAGGGTGTGGGGTAGTGAGGCCCACTCCATTCGGAGGTAGTGCCACTTGATGACTTCGAGCGTGGTGATGACTGCGAGAAGAACCACTACAGGGAAGAACCAGCGCGAATCCATCAGCCGCTGCGCACGATCCCAGTAGCGATGCACGATTGCACCATAGAGGAAGAAGGGGAAGTAGCGTATCATCTCCACGAGGCTGGAGTAGTTCATAAACTCGTTTGGCGGTCCTTTGTAGCCCAAGGCCCAGGAGAACTGGCGTGGCAGGTAGCAGGTCTCGAAGAGGCAGAGGGAAACTACAAATAATATAATGGATAATGGAAAATGGACAATGGACAATTTTTGCTCGACGTAGGAGAAGAGGTAGAACGTGAGGAGCATGTAGAGCAGGACGAGAGTGAACCAGTAGCCGGCTTTCATCGAGGAGGCGAGGGCCTCGTTGAGGTTGTCGATAAAGGGCGTGGTGGGGACCATCGCCAGAAAGAGCAGGAAGAACACGGCCGTGGGGATGATCTGCACGCGCAGTTTCTTCAGGGTGAGTTCCCCCAGCGTACGGGCATTCCAGATGCGACTCGCCTTGTAGGCCAGGAAGCCGCTGATGAAGAAGAACAGGGGCATGCGGAAGAGCAGGAAGAACTGCAGGGCTGCCGACCAGCGTATCTGCATGCCGAAGGACTTCAGTGCCACGTGGTTTGTCACCACGAGCAGCATCGTAAAGCCACGGAGGGCATCGAGCCATCCGAGACGCGGTTTCCTGTTATTGACGTCCGGCTGTTTCATATCGTCGCTGCAAAGGTAGTGCTTTTTTTAGACATAAGAACATTTTTAAGACATAATAACAGACTAACATATTTTATCTAAGAAAAAAGCTGTATCTTTGCAAGCGAAACGTGTGTCACGATGGAATCACTGAAGGATAAAACGGCGAAGGGGCTCTTCTGGGGCGGAATGAACAACGGCGTGCAGCAGTTGTTGGGTCTGGCCTTTGGCATCATCTTAGGGCGCCTGCTCGATCCGTCGGATTATGGTATGACGGCGATGCTGGCGGTGTTCTCCGTGATTGCCAACGAGCTGCAGTCGAGTGGTTTCAAGACGGGCCTCATCAATCTACGGGAGCCGAAGCACGAGGATTATAACGCCGTGTTCTGGTTTGACATCGTGGCGGGTGTGGTGCTCTATGTGGCGCTGTGGTTCGCTGTGCCGCTGATTGCGGACTATTACCATGAGCCGAAACTGATTCCGCTGAGCCGTTATGTGTTCCTGGGGTTCGTGTTCTCCAGCTTCGGCATGGCGCAATCGGCGTATCTCACGAAGCAGATGCAGATCAAGCAGATCGCGAAGTGCGGTATGACGGCGACACTCTCGTCGAGTCTCGTGAGTGTGGCTATGGCGGCGATGGGTTTCGGCTATTGGGCCTTGGCGACGCAGTACCTGATGTATATCGCGGTGAATACGATATTGCTGTGGTGGTTTAGCCCGTGGCGACCAACAATTGTTGGAGTCAGGAGTCAGGAGTCGGGAGTCAGGAGAAATCTACCATCTCCTGTTTTCTGTCTCCTGACTCCTCTGAAAAGACTGTTCCCATTCAGTTTCAGAATTATGTTGTCGGCGATATTCACGCAGCTGAATAATAATGTGATGAACCTGCTGCTGGGACACTATTACGGCAAGACGAACACGGGTCACTATAACCAGGCCTACCAGTGGAGTTCGAAGTGCTTCCTGCTCGTGGGGAATATGCTGCGGCAGGTGGACCAGACGGTGCTTGTAGGACTGCGCGACGAACGGGAGCGGCAGTTGGCGGTGCTGCGGAAGATGATGCGGTTTACGGCCTTTATTTCGTTCCCGTTGTTGTTCTGTCTGGCGATGGTATCGCATGAGTTTATTGTACTGGCGATAGGCGAGAAGTGGGCGTTTGCAGCGTCGCTGTTGCCGTTGCTGTGCCTGAGCGGGGCGTTTATGCCGTTGTCCACGTTGCTGACGGACTCGGTGATCAGCCAACATCGCAGCGACATCTACCTGTGGAGTACGGTGGCGCTGGGAGTGCTGCAGATGGTGATGATGGTCAGTCTCTGGCATCAAGGCATCGTCGTGATGGTCTGGGCTTATACATTATTAAATATAGTATGGGTGTTTGTGTGGCATTTCTTCGTCAGGAGGCTGGTGGGGTATGGGCTGCTGTCGTTCCTGAAGGACATCGTGCCTTTCGCCCTTGCAGCAGCAGGGGTGATGCTTTTTGCTTGGTGGATGGGTGAGTTTATAGTTTATCGTTTATGGTTTATAGATGATTACCTAAAACTCTGGATATTGCTCATCAGCAGGGTTGTGATTGCGATGCTATTGTATTACGCCGTGATGCGCATAGCGGGGGCAGTCATCTTGAAAGAGGTAATCGCATTTTTTAAGGGGAAAGGAATTCGAGCTTTCCGACATGGACGGCAAGTTTACTGAGATCAGGCAGTTTCATATAGTCGCCGTAGAGGTGGCGCAGATGGGCATCGGCATCGTGGGGCACAGGCAGCTGATGGCCTTCGAAGACGTGCGTGGTCAGGGGGAAGATCTCCTTGGCATAACGGCGGTTGTGGAAGGGGATACCCATGCCGCTGGTTATGAGAGGTGAGAGGTGAGAGGTAAGAGGTAAGAGAAATGTTCGGAGGCAGGGGAAGAGCACTTTGTTATTAAAGTCGAAGATGCGACGGACGGACTTGATGGCCTTAGAGTCATCGGTGCTTGTGCGCCAGATCTTATACATGTGGCCTACGGACTTCTCCGTCAGCTTGTGGAGCCAAATGGGATGCTGTTCCATGGGGAAAATGTCGATATAGATGCCCTGCTCCTGCCACATACGGTCATAATTGTTATGCTCCAGCATCTTTGAACGACGGTCACGCACCTTGGCGTAGAAGAAGAAATAGTAGGGATCGGTCTCGTCGTTCTGCAGCGCGAGCCACTCTGGAAGTTCCGAGGGCAGCACCTCCATCAGCCGCAGATAGTCTGAGCGCATCATCTCGATGTCGAGATCGTCGTCCCAGGGGATGAAGCCGTCGTGGCGCATGGCACCTATCAGCGTGCCGCTGCTGAGCCAGTATTTGATGTCGTGCTTCTTGCAGATCTTGTCCACCTCGAGCAGTATCTCCAGCATCCGCATCTGCTGACGCCGCAGCATCGAGCCCTCGGGATTAAATCGTGCACGCAGTTCTTCGTTGTTCATTTCTTTGACATTTTTAGTCCCCACGCGAGAACCTGATTAATCGTCTGCGGCCCATTCCTGCCGCCAAAATGATTGCTTGCATAGCGTATTGAACTTTATTTTGGTGCAAAGTTACGAAAAAAGCCACAGATTACACAGATTCTCACAAATTTTTTGTATCTTTGCGCTCTAAAAGTGTAAATGGTAGTACAATTTTTAATCAGTGAGAATCTGTGAAATCTGTGGCTAAAACTGACATCGCCGTGCTGCTGCTGTTCTTCAACCGCAGCGATACTTTCCAGCAGGTGTTCGAGGCCGTGCGACAGGCACGACCTTCGAAGCTGTTCCTCTATCAGGACGGTCCCCGTGGGGAGCGCGATATAAAAGGCATCGAGGCCTGTCGTGAGATCGCCAGCGACGAGCATATAGACTGGGAGTGCGAGGTACATCGCATGTATCAGGAAAAGAACTACGGCTGCGATCCTTCGGAGTATATCTCCCAGAAGTGGGCCTTTTCGATTGTCGACAAGTGTATGGTGCTTGAGGATGACGATGTGCCCTCGCAGTCGTTTTTCCCTTTCTGCAAGGAGATGCTCGACCGTTATGAGCACGATGAGCGCATCACGATGATCTCTGGCTTCAACATCGACGAGGTGACTGCCGACTGTCCCTACGATTACTTCTTCACCTCCACCTTCGCCATCTGGGGCTGGGCATCGTGGCGCAGGGTCATCGACCAGTGGGACGAAAAGTACTCCTTCCTTGACGATGCCTATAACATGCAGCAGCTGGAGGCGCTGGCCCGTCAGCGTGACTATCGCAAGGATATGATCCCGATGTTTCGTAACCACCGTCAGACAGGCAAAGAATATTATGAGAGCATCTTCTGGGCGTCGATGCTCTTCAACTCCGGCCTCGCCATTATGCCCTCAAAGAACCAGGTGAACAATCTGGGACTGATGGCAGACTCTACCCATTTTACGGCCTCTGCGAAGACCACCCCCAAGCGCCTGCGACGTATCTTCACGATGCAGCGCCACGAACTGACATTCCCCCTGAAGCATCCGCGATACATTATTGAGAATGTGGAATACAAGGAACGGCTATATCGCACCAACGGCTGGAACCACCCTTGGGTCAAGATCGGCAATTCCTTGGAAGAACTCTGGCTGAATCTGCGCTATGGACAGTTCCGCAACATCGGAAAGTCAATAGCCCGTCGCCTGCGTAAGTGGACTGGCACTTACCACCACGCTTAGAGTATCGATTTGATCGGCGTCAGCAGGAAATAGGTTAACAAAATACCATTATAGGTAAAGAGATACGCTGTCAGGGCGGTGATGGCGAGACGGATGGCGTGGCCTCCTTCTCTCCTTCTCTCCTTCAACAAATACGATGTCGCTATGGGCAGGATAAACAGGAAATGCGGTGCCATGATAAACACCTCGTTGATGCCGAAGCCCAGCACCAGATGAATCGCCATATCAATCGCTAAGCACGACAGACAGAGCCATAAGAAATGGCTCCGTCGGCCATACCATACCCCCACTAATGCCAGGAGCACCACCAATGCCTCAATCACATAGCTGAACACCGAGAGATACGGCACGAACAGCGGACGCCCCACAAGCGTGTCCTCTAGGAAATGCCTGCGATGGAACTGTATGGTCTCACCCAACAGATTCTCATAGATGGTCTGCCAGCGTGAGGTCGAGATGTCCGTCCATTTCAGATAGCCGTGATCCTCCATAGGCTTGCCTGTCTTCTCTGCCTGTTTTCTCAGTACTGCCTCACGACGGGCTTTCTTCGCCTCATAACGTGCACGCTCGTTTGGCGACATCTGCGCCACGCGCTCTTTCACCCTTTCACTTTTTAACCTTTCCACCTTTTCCCGTGCCTGCTGACGAGGCTCCACGAACGTGTAATGCTGCCATACGGCTATTCCCCACAGCAATGCCGAGGGCAGGAGGACAGCCAACAGCAGATACTTTGGACGGAAGAAATCCCTTCTGTTCACGAAGAATCCTGAGAGGAACACCTTGATGCCGTTGGAGAGGGTGACGCCTGCGGTGATGAAGAAGAGCACAGCCGACTGCCACCATCGGAACTCCCTGCCTTTCTTGATGCAAATGCCGGAGATATAGAAGGTCATCAACAGCAGGAACATCGATACCGTGAAATGGTCAGGCACAATCACTGACAGCAACAGATACGCCATCGAGAAGGCGAACATCGTCAGTAGCGTGGCATCGTCGCGCCGCAGTCCCACGATCTCACGATGGATGCGATACAAAAACACATAGGAATACAGAGAACTGGGGATCACCACCAGCGCCACGACATATTGCACGCAGTTGACACCAAACAACCACGTGAGTCCCTGGTTCAACAGCCATAGCGGCCAGATGAAGAATGCCAACAGCGGATGGCGGTGCGCCTCATAGACCACGTCCCAGTCTGTAACCGTCAGATAGGTGTACGGGTCGTAGCCAGACAGATGCAGTTCTCGTTCGAACACCTTCCAGTAGGGTCCGAAGCCTGGTTGCAGGAACAGTTCGTGGAGGCGGAAGATAAACAGGGCGTTCAGGAGCACGATGACCGTCAGGGCCACTGCTGCCTGTACCCGTTCCTCTGGTTTCAGTCGGAACAGGCCGAACACGTCCGTCATCATCTTTCTGCCTCTCATATATGTCATTTGCAGTTGAATTCCAATACTTTGCGGTTTTCGAGCCAGCCTTCGAGGTGGTCGCCGATGTGTACGGGGCCTACGCCTGCGGGGGTGCCGGTATAGAGCAGATCGCCCGTCTTCAGCGTGAAGAACTGTGAGATATAGGCGATGATCTCATCGACGGTGTAGAGCATATCCGAGGTGCAGCCCTCCTGCACGGTCTTTCCCTCGTGCCCTTGCTGACGGTCTTCCTCCGTCTGGATGTCGAGATGGAAGTGCAGACGCTGGAGACCAGACTGTTCGCATGGCGACTCAGGATCCGTCAGCAGTTTCTCCTTGGGAATCCACTCGCCGATGGCGGCAGAGCCGTCGAAACCCTTGCAGATGGTCCAGGGCTGACCTGCCTCAGAGGCTTTCTTCTGCAGGTCGCGGGCTGTGAAGTCGATGCCTATCGTCAAGGCGTTGTAATAGCGATGGGCAAAGCGCTGGGGAATATTTTTTCCCAAGCGGCAGATGCGCACCACCACCTCCGTCTCGTAGTCGATGCGTCCGAGGTGGTCAGGGATGAAGAAGGGCTTTCCCTGATTTAGTATTGCCGAGTCCGCCTTCGTAAAGATCACGGGCTCGTCAGGCCGCTTCAGCGTCCCGTGCAGCTCTTGATTATGCGCTGCGTAATTCATTCCTATTGCAAATATCTTCATATTTCTTTATCCCTTGTACTCCGTCGGCGTAATGCCGAATTGTTTCTTGAAGACCACGGAGAAATGGCTCTGGGTACTGAAGCCGCAGAGGTCGGCAATCTCCGAGACGGTGTACTTGCCACCCTTGAGCAGTTCTGCCGCACGGTTCAGCTTATAGGTGCGGAAGAAGCTGGAAGGTGTCTCGCCCGTCAGGCCCTTGATCTTATAATAGAGTTTCGTGCGCGAGATCAGCAGTAGCTTCGTGATGCGCGACACGTCGAGTTCAGAGTTCGAGAGTTCTTCCTCCATCAGCTTGTAGAGCTCCTCCATGAAGTGCTTGTCCTGTTCGCTGAGGGCATTGTCCACCCCCTCTTCCTCAGTCGTTGTGGCCTTCGTGAGGAGCTTGCGCACACGGTCACGGTTCTTTAGCTGCGACTGGATGAGGGCAGAGAGCACAGCAGGCTCGAAGGGCTTCGTGACGTAGGCATCGGCACCCACGTTGAGGCCTTCCACCTGATTGTCAGCCGTAATCTTCGCCGTGACGAGAATCACGGGGATATGACAGAGCTGGATGTCCTGCTTGATCTCCTGGCAGAGCTGATAACCGTCCTTTCCTGGCATCGCCACGTCGCTGAGCACGAGGTTGGGCTCTTCGGCACGCATCTCGTCGAGGGCGGTGTCGGTATCGAGGCAGGTGATAAGACGGTAGTCCTTCGAGAAGAGCACCCGCATGTAGTTGACCACCTCCGTATCGTCATCGACGATGAGAAGCGTCGGACGAGCGTCTTCGTCTTCGAATTGAGAATTGAGAATTGAGAATGGAGAATTATGATTACCAGAGTCCACGGGCAGGGTGGCATCAGAAGCGAGAAAGGCGTCTGCAGCAAGGGGACGACGCTCTTCCTCCGAATAAGCCTCCTCATTCATGGGATAGACGAGGGAGAAGACGGCACCAGTGCCTGTGTCACGATTGCCAGCGGTGAGGCTTCCGTGGTGCAGTTCGGCCAGGCGGCGGGAGTAGTAGAGGCCGATGCCCGTACCCCAGTTGATAATGCCCTTCGTCTGGTTGTCGAGCTGGTAGTAGCGCTTGAAGATGTTCTCGAGCTGGTTCTCGGGCAGGCCCTTGCCCGTATCGGCCACGCAGACTTTGATCTGGTTGTCTGCCACATCGAGACTCACATCGATATGTCCCCCTCTGGGTGTGAACTTCAAAGCGTTTGAGATGAGGTTCGTGAGAATCTTCTCCAGCTTGTCGCCATCCGTCCACGCCATTAAGGCATCCTCCATGCCGAAGCGGTTGATGGTGACGCCCCTCTCCTGCGCATTGTAGATGAAGTAGTCGCACACGCCGTTGATCACCTTCACCACGTCGAGCTGTTCGACGCTCAGCCGCAGCGTGTCGTTCTCAAGCTTGTTGAAGTCCATCAACTGGTTCACGAGCTTGAACATCCTTTGGATATTTCGGTTGGCGATGGTCAGCAGACTCTTGTCGTCGCCACTGAGGCGTTCGCTCTTCACGACCTGTCCCACTGGACCCGCTATCATCGTCAACGGCGTACGGAACTCGTGGGCGATGTTCGCAAAGAAACTCATGTTCATCTGGTTCGTGCGCAACTCCTGCTCCTTCTCCATCTGAGCCTGACGGGCAGCACGATGGGCAGCCACCACGCGGCGGGCATTGCGGTAGAGATACCAGACGAGGGCAGCGGCGAGGGCGAGATAGATGCACCAGGCCCACCAGGCATTGGCGGGAGCAGGCTCTACGACCACACGCAGGGTACGCTCGTCGGATATAATCTCGTCGCTGGTGTCATCGGTGGCTTTCACGCGGAAGGTGTAGTTGCCCGTAGGCAGGTTGGCGTAGCTGGCGGCGTGGGTGTTGCCCGCATCGATCCAGTCGCTGTCGAAGCCGTCCATCTTAAAATAATAATGTACGCGTTCGTATTCGCCGAAGTCGAGGGCCGTAAACGAGAGGCTGAAACTGTTCTGGTTGTGGGCGAGGCGCACCTCACGGCAACTGTCGAGTAGGGCGTCGATAGGGCCGTCGGTGGCAGGACGCACCAGTTGGTTGTGGATCTTCAGGTCGCAGAAGCGGATGGGCAACTGTCGTAGCGTGTCGATGTCTTCGGGGTTGAACATCGTGATGCCGTCCGTGCTGCCGAAGACGAGACTGCCGTTGGGCAATTGGCACGAGGCACGGTCTGTAAACTCGTCGCCACCGATGCCGTCGGCCTTGTATAGCGAGGTGATGCGTCCTGTCTTACGGTCCCAGCGGTTCAGACCCTTCATCGTGGCCACCCAGATATTCCCCTGACGGTCTTCCTCGATGCTGCCCACGTCAGAGCAGGAGAGGCCAGCAATACGTGTCATCTCGTTGGTCTTGGGGTTATAGCGCAGCAGGCCGTTGCTCACGGTGCCTATCCACACGTCGCCCTGCGAGTCCTGCAGCATGTCGGTGGGGATATAGACACTGCGGCGGATGCACTGTGCCATCGTGGGGATGTCGAGTTCGCTGAGTTTGCCCGTCTGCGGGTTCATCTTCACGATCTTCTGGAAGAAGGCTGAGATGAGCATCTGTCCGTCGTTGAGTTTCAGCAGCGAGGGAATGAAGCAGAAGTCAGCATTAAATGCCTGCTTCACGATCGGCTCCTGACTCCTGACTCCTGGCTCCTGACTCCTGACTCCTGACTCCTGACTCCTGACTCCTGACTCCTGACTCCTGACTCCTTCTCTCCTAAACCCCACGATATCATTCGTGCTCGTCGAGACCCATACCGTCCCGTCGTCCGTCTGTTCGAAGTCCATCGCCCCAGGCACGGGCGTCTGACTGAGTATGGCGAGCCTTCCCCCTTCATATCGGCACTTCATCACGATGCTGCCCACAGAGAGCCACAGCCCTCCGTCGCGGTCGCAGAAGATGTGCGTCACGGCGTTCTTCTGTTCTCCGGCAGGCAGTCCCTCGAGGGGAACGAGTTCCGCCTTCTGCGTGTCAAGGTGGTACACATAGAGCCCTTTCAGCAGGGTGCTGATCCAGAGGTTCTGCTGTCGGTCTGTGGCGACGGCGAGCACGCTGGAGTTGTCGATTGTGCGGTTCAGGTAGTTGTCCGAGCCGCCGAACTTCTCCTTATAGTAGTAGTCGGCGAAGAGCCCCTTGTCGTAGGTGCCCAGCCACACGTTCTTCCTGGAGTCCTGGAACACCTGTGTCACCATCGCGTCAGGCACGGGTCGCGTGAAGCCCGCGTCGCCCTCGCCGTGCAGCGTCTGCGCCAGTAGGTTCAGTTCGAACATACCGTTCTTCGACGTGCTGAGCAGGATAGTATTGTCTTCCAGCAGCCGTGCCGCCTGGATGATGCTGTTGTGGGCCATCAGCCTGGCCTCCATCTCAGGGGCGATGGGCACGATCTTTACCGACTTCGTATCAAACAGCCGCAGGTTGCCGTAGCCGGAGAGGATCATCAGTCCGTTGGAAAGCATCTCGGAGTAGAAGAAATACTGATCGTCGAAGTTCACCTCATGCTTCAGCTTGAACGTCGTGGGCTCGTAGATGAGGATGCGCTGGCTCTCGGTGATGAGTATCTGGTCTGAGGCGTCGATGATGCAGTTGCCCCAGGTCCATTGCTGGCGCTCCATCTGACGCTGGATGATGGTGTGGAAGGCCTGCAGCTGGTCGTCGTAGTGCATCACCTCCGTACCGTTATAGATAAAGATACGCCCTTTGCTGTCCTGAAGGAGTTTCTGGATGTTCAGGTTCGACGATTTCACGTCGATGCGTTTGAAGCAGTCCTGGCGGGTGTAGCGGCAGACGCCGTTTACCGTCGCCACCCAGAGCTGTCCCTGCTGGTCGCAGAGCACGTCCTTGATCTGGTTGTCAGGCAGTCCCGTCGTGTCGTCAGCGCAGAAGTATTGGTGGTACTCGTGGCCGTCGTAGCGGTTCAGACCTCGGAACGTGCCTATCCACAGCTGTCCCGCCTTGTCCTCCGCGATGCACTGCACACGGCTGTTCGACAGCTCCTGCGCCACGACAAAGCCGTTCTCCTCGTCCTTGTCGCGCTGCTGCTGCGGCTCCGTCTTCTGGCAGGAGAGCAGGACCAAAGCCAACAGTCCAACCGCCATCTTTATCGTCTTATTCATACGCATTTAGGTTTGCTGTGTGCAAAGTTAAGAAAAATAATTGAAAATTGAATAATTGAGAATAAAAATTCCTAAATTCCTGTATTCCTTAGCCTTACAAATCCCCAGATTTGAACAAATCGGAACGATTTTGAACAAATTGAAACGCCGGAAAACACTTTTGAACACAGGCGACAATCAAAAGAACGCCTTGAAATGATAGAAATAAGAATAATAACTACTTTTGCACCCGAAATCGGCCGCAAGGCCAACTTGGATTGAACAATTTTATTTCTAACATTTTTAAACTAACAATTAAAGACTCAATGAAAAAGAGCAGTATTCTGATGATGTTGATGGCACTATTCGTGTCAGCTACATCCTTCGCCCAGGGAATCAAGGGCACTGTGATTGACGAGAACGGTGAGGCCGTGATCGGTGCGACCGTCAGCGACAAGGCTGACGCCAAGAACGCCACCATCACCGACTTCGACGGTAACTTCACCCTCAACGTGAAGGCCGGACAGACCATCGTCGTCTCCTACATCGGCTACGAGACTCAGGAAGTGGCCGCTAAGAACGGTATGACCATCAGCCTGAAGCCAGACAACAAGGTGCTGGACGAAGTGGTGGTCGTGGGTTATGGTGTACAGAAGAAGAGTTCTGTGACAGGTGCCATCTCGCAGGTGAAGCCCGAGGACATCGAGAACCGTACCATCGTCAACGCCCAGCAGGCCCTGCAGGGTAAGACCTCGGGTGTGCAGGTGATCAACACCTCAGCTGCACCGGGTTCATCTCCTACCGTACGTGTGCGCGGTTATTCCTCTAATGTAAGTTCCGAGCCTCTCTACGTGGTTGACGGTGTACGTCTGAGCGACATCAGCGGTATCGACCCCTCGACCATCGCCTCCATGGAAATCCTGAAGGACGCTGCATCGGCTGCCATCTACGGTGCCGAGGCTGGTAACGGCGTCGTGCTCATCACCACCAAGAAGGGTAAGCCCGGTGAGGGAAAGATCACGTACGACTTCCAGTGGACGGACGAGAGCCTCGCACGTATCCCGAAGATGCTGAACTCTGAGCAGTACATCAACTATATGGACGAGGGTAACATCTTCACGAAGGACTATCTGCTGAGGAACTGGGACGGTGTGACGAACACTTCTTGGACTGATGCAGCCTTCAACCACGGCCACATGCAGAAGCACTCCATCTCATTCACCGGCGGTAACGACCGCGGCAACTACTTCCTCTCGCTCGCGTACCTTAAGAATAACGGTATCGTGAAGGGTGATGCCGACGTCTACAAGCGTCTGACGGCTACCATCAACGGTGAGTATAAGATCAAGGACTGGCTGAAAGTGGGTACGACGAACCAGATTGAGAAGTACGACGTGCGTACGGTATCTTCAAGCAGCGAGTACGGCTCACTGCTGACCTCTATCCTGATGCTCGACCCGCTGACTCCTGTCACATACTCCTCCGAGGATCTGCCTTACGAGATGGCATACGTCATGTCACAGGGCAAGCATCTGCTGCAGGATGAGAACGGCGACTACTACGGCATCTCCAAGTTCTATGCCGGTGAGCAGTACAACCCCCTCATCATGCGCGACAACAACACCTCGAAGACCACAGGCTTCAACGTGAACGGATCTATCTACGGTGACTTCACGCCTTTCCAGGGCTTCACCTTTACTTCACGCTTCGGCTATCGTCTGAGCGGTACACGCAACAGCGGCGCCTCACTGCCTTTCTACGGCAACTCCGTGCAGAGCCGCGACTATCTCGACTTCAGCGCCAGTTCATCCACTTCGATCTACTACCAGTGGGAGAACTTCGCCAATTATATGAAGACCTTTGGCGGCCACACCGTCTCAGCAATGGTCGGTATGTCGTTCCAGAAATCATCCAGCGACAATGTGTCAGGCTCTCTGTCGAACGACGGAACGGAGGATGCCCTGAAGAAGAACGATCCGCTGTTCTACTATCTGAACTATGCCAACGCCTCAGCCGTGAAGGGCGTGAGCGGTGAGACCACAGAGAGCACCAAGTACTCCTGGTTCGGACGTGTGGGCTACGACTATCTGGGCCGCTACCTCCTGCAGGCTTCGCTCCGTGCTGATGCTGCCGACCTCTCGAAGCTCTCGAAGAAGACCCGTTGGGGCTATTTCCCCGCAGTGTCCGTAGGTTGGACCATCAGCGAAGAGAAATTCTTCAATCCGATCAAGAAGTGGTTCGACAGCCTGAAGTTCCGTGCATCGTGGGGTCAGAACGGTAGCCTCTCCGCCCTCAGCGGATACAGCTACAGCACCGACATGGCACTGGGCGGACTCTATCCCTTCACCTCTGGCATCAGCTACACGCAGGCCGCCGCTCCCTCAACGATGGGTAACGAAGACCTGAAGTGGGAGACTTCTGAGCAGCTGAACTTCGGTCTCGACGGCATCCTCTTCGGCGGACGCATGACCTTCGGCATCGACTACTTCATCAAGAAGACTAAGGACCTGCTGGTATGGGGTACCACACCTTCACTCATCATCGGTGGCAGCACGTCGCCCCTGAACGCCGGTAACGTGGAGAACAAGGGCTTCGAGTTCGATCTCGGCTGGCGCGACCATATTGGCGACTTCAGCTACAGCGTCCGTGCTAACCTCTCTACACTGACCAATGAGGTGACCTATATCGATCCTTCTATCACCCGTCTGAGCGGTAGCACCTTCCACACCTATACCGTGACCTACTTCGAGCAGGGCTATCCCGTCTACTACTTCCGCGGCTATAAGTTCGCCGGTGTGGATCCAGAGACAGGTAATCCCACCTTCACGGACCTCGACGGCGACGGTATGATTACCGATGCTGACCGTACCTATATCGGCGATGCCATCCCCGACGTCACATACGGTCTCACACTGACGGCTGCCTGGAAGGGCATCGACCTGACCGTCTTCGGTACGGGTGCCGTAGGCAACAAGATCTTCAACTGTATCAACCGTCCTGACTACGCTTCTTCCAACCGTCTGAAGGAAGTGTTCTACGACAACCGCTGGACCGTTGACAATCCCAACGGTACGGTGCCCAAGGCTGGTGCTGCCGATATGGACAAATACGCTGACTCTGATGCCATGGTCTACAACGGATCATACTTCAAGGTGAAGCAGATCCAGCTAGGTTACACACTCCCCAAGAGCCTCATCAAGAAGGTTTATATGAACCACGCACGTATCTATGCTTCTCTCGACGACTTCTTCACCATCTCCAGCTATCCCGGATTCGATCCTGAGGCTTCGGCCAACTCTACGTCGGGTATGGGTATTGACAAGGGTGGATATCCTACATCCAAGAAGCTCGTATTTGGTCTGAATATCGAATTCTAAATAAAGAAACAAATTACCATAATTTACCATAATTATAATTACGGACAATTACGATTGATTACGGGAATTAGTTTCCATTAAAAAACAGAAGAAAATGAAAAAGAATATATTATTTATCGCATTGGTTGCTTTATTGTCAATTAGCTTTGTTTCCTGCGAAGACAAGCTCGACATTCAGAAGCACGGCAATCTGGGCAGTATGGATGACTTCTATACCAACGATGAGAACGTGATGCAGGCTACGGCCTCTCTCTATACCGAGATGAGAGACCTCTACTATAACTGGTTCTTCACCAAGAACCTTCTCTCTGACGACTTGTATGCAGGCGGTGGCTCACGTGGTGACAACGGTGAGATGGAGAAACTCAACGAGTACACCTTCGACTCAGACCACAGCATGATTCAGAGCCTCTATTCAGGTCTCTACGGCGTCATCTACAAGGCAAATCTCATCATCGACAAGGTGGAGGGCGAGACAGCCGTTGCCAAGCGTGCCATCAACGAGGCCAAAGTGTTCCGTGCATGGGCTCACTTCGAACTCGTCACCCTCTGGGGAACGGCTCCCGTCGTTGACCATCTGTTGGAGCCGGGCGAATACCGTAAGCCCAACAGCGATCCTTCTGAGACGTGGGCACTCGTGGAGAGCGACCTCACTGAGGCCATCAATAGCGGTACACTGCCTTCAAAGACCAGTGCCAGCGATGAGGAGACAGGCATCCGCATCACCAAGGAGACGGCACAGGCATTCCTCGGCAAGGCTTATCTCTTCCAAGGAAAGTACAGCGAGGCTGCCGCCATGCTCGACAATGTGATCAACTCTGGCAAATACGAACTTTTCGCAGGTGAGTACGACATGCAGTTCCATGCGCTTTACAACAACAACTGTGAGTCGCTCTTCGAACTCCAGAAGCGCAACGACCAGGAGAATATGAGCATGGACTTCCTCTTCATCATGCAGGGTTGGCGTACAGACAAGCTCACCTATAGCGGAGAGGCTGCCGAGGTCCTGGCACAGGGTATGTATGGATTCATGAATCCCCGCAAGGCGCTCTATGATGATTTCGTGGCGTGGGAGGGTACCAACGGTGCTCGTCTGGCAAAGACGATCATGAACTACGATCAGGTGACCAACTTCGGTGTCACGCTGCAGGCTGGTAAGTATCTCTATGGCAGCGAGGGTGTCTTCCTCTTTAAGAACCAGTCGCTCAAGAGCGACCTCGTGATCGACTTCTCTGGTTTCCAGTGCTTCCAGTTCACCGACCTGAAGGTGATGCGCTATGCTGAGGTGCTGCTCTTGGCTGCTGAGGCTCAGTTGCAGGCTGGCAACAGCAGTAAGGCACTGAACTACATCAATCAGATCCGTGAGCGTGCCAAGGAGAGTGCTCTCTCAAGTGTCTCTCTCGACGACATCAAGAACGAGAAGCGTTTCGAACTCTGCAACGAGGCCGTACGCTATCAGGACCTCATCCGCTGGCGCGATGCAGACAAGGCGATGAAGGATCAGGGTAAGGAAATACCCGTCTTCTCTACGACTGGCGTTGAGTGGCAGTACAAGAACCAGAACTACGGCTTCAAGGAGAGAAACTGGCTCCTGCCCATCCCTCTGAAGGAGATTGAACTTAATCCGAACATGCAAAAGAATCCCGGATGGTAATCTGTGAATTAATTGATAATTGATAATTGAAAATTGATAATTATGAAGACATTATATAATAAGGTAATTGCAGGAGTATTCTCTTACCTCTTACTTCTCACCCCTTACCTCCTGGTAAGTTGTGAAAACGACTCCATAGAAGGCCTCAATGGTGAGTTCAGCGACATCACCTGGTGTACCTTCGACAATGCCACCGTTCAGCCCACCCAGAAGCTGGGCAAGGGCGTGAAGGCTCTGAACATCCAGTTTACCGATACCGACGGTTGTACGCTGGCTCTCAGTTTCCGTACCAAGGATTGGATCCTCGGCGAAGGAACGTTTGTACTTGACTATACAACCGAGAGTGCCGGTACCTACACCGGTACCGTCAATAGCGCCACTATCAATGATGGTAATATTGACGTGAACCTCGTGGAGGGTACCTATTTCATCAATGGTCTGGTGGAAACCACCGACAATAGAGCGTATAAGATCTACTACAAAGGCCCGTTGTCCTTCGTCGTCGGTGAGGATGATCCTGAGCCCAGCGGCTACACCATGAGCATCCAGACAAGTGAAGTAGCCATTATGGACTGGACCACTTGGCAGACAACAACCTATCCTGAAGTCTCCAAGTACACGATTACCGTCAGTGATCCCACAGGTGCTCAGGTAGCTACGTTCGACGTCATCAACGGTAACGACAAGACGCCAGAGCAGCTCACGGGCTCTTACACCATCGTTGGCGATGCCCACGATCCTATGCAGATCAGCGCAGGCTACTCTCTGCCGGATTACGGTATGGCTGGCGGTAGCAGTTATCTGGATCCAGCCGGAAAGATGCAGTATCTGACAGGTGGCGGCACCGTACAGATCACCACTACCACAGGCATCGACGGCAGTACGCTCTACTCGTTCAAGGGCACAGACCTTGGTACGACTGATGTGACAGGCGCAACAGGCACAGGATCGTTCAACATTATGTTCGTTTCCTTCCTTGAGGTGAAGGGAGCGGTGATGAGAGACTTTGCCGTCAATTCTCAGATCTTAGGTCGTGAGATGAAGTACTCCGTCTATTTCCCAGAGGGTTACGACGGCCAGACTACGCTCCCCGTGCTCTATCTGCTGCACGGCTATGGCGACGACAACAACTCATGGCTCGACAAGGGCGATATGGCTACTCTCACCAGTGCTGCCATCAGCAACGGCGAAGTAGGCAAGATGGTGGTCATTACCCCCGATGCCATGCAGACCTTCTACTGCAACGGCTATCAGGACGGAATGGCCTATGAGGATTATTTCTTTAACGAACTCATTCCTACTATCGAAGCTACGTTCAACGTTGGCGGCGACAAGTCCAAGCGTGCCGTCGGTGGTCTGTCGATGGGTGGCTACGGCACACTCTACTACGCTGTCAAGCATCCCGAGATGTTCTGCTGTGCATACGCCATGAGTCCTGCCTGCTATATCGACGGCCTGCCCAACCTCTTCGAGCTCTATCCTGCTGCTAATGTAGCCGAACTGCCTGACTTGACGATGGAAGTAGGCACGGAGGATACCACCGTCTATGATATGTGTCCTTGGCTCGCCGGCACCATCCAGTCCATCGGCTTTGACAAATTTGAGTACATCGAGCGCTCTGGTGTCCACGATTGGGCCTTCTGGAAGGGATGTTATCCAAAATTTATGGCAAAACTTGGCAAGTATTTCAAATAATTTATGTATCTTTGCACCGTTGAATAGCTAATTATAAAATGACAATGAGAAAACTAATGATTTTGGCTGCCCTCTGCCTGATGGGTACGGCAGCACAGGCTCAGCAGAACCTCAGTTGGGGACAAGGCCCGCAGGTGGCTTCTCCCGTAGTGAATGCCGACAACACCGTTACCTTCAACATGATTGCCCCACAGGCACAGAAGGTGGAGATTACTGGCGACTTCCTCCCCCCGAAGAAGATTGAGTTTGGTGGTAACACCTACGACGCTCCTGGCGTGGTGGATCTCGTGAAGGACGACAAGGGTGTGTGGAGTTTCACCTCCGAGCCACTGAAGCCCGAGCTCTATACCTATAATATGATGGTGGATGGCGTGAAGATCATCGATCCGCTGAACGTCTACAATATCCGCGACATCAACAATCTGTTCAGTGTGCTGCTCGTTGGTGGCGACGCCCGTGCAGATCTCTATAAGGTGAACAAGGTGGCTCATGGTACCGTGAGCAAGATCTGGTACGAGAGTCCTACGGCTGGTCTGACACGTCGCGTGACGGTCTATACCCCTGCAGGCTATGAGACCAGCGGCAAGGAGTATCCTGTGCTCTACCTGTTGCATGGTATCGGTGGCGACGAGAACGCGTGGAGCGAACTCGGACGTGCTGCCCAGATCCTCGACAATCTTATTGCCCAGGGCAAGGCTGAGCCGATGCTCGTGGTGATGACCAACGGCAACATCTCGCAGGAGGCTTGCCCGGGTGAGACCTCTGAGGGCTTCAAGGTGCCCACGATGATGCTCCCCAAGACGATGGAGGGTTCGTTCGAGACTGCCTTCCCCGATGTGGTGAAGTTTGTCGAGAAGACCTACCGTGTGAAGAAGGACAAGGCTCATCGTGCCATCGCAGGTCTGTCGATGGGTGGCTTCCACAGCCTCTTCATCAGCATCAACAATCCGGATATGTTCGGATATGTAGGACTCTTCTCAGCAGCCGTAGACCAGCAGCAGGCTGATCCTAACGGATTCCCCAACATCTACGCTGACCGCGACAAGAAGATCGACGGTCTCTTCGCCAAGAAGCCCAACCTCTTCTGGATTGGCATCGGCAAGACCGACTTCCTCTACAAGAACAACACCGACCTGCGCGCTTATCTCGACTCCAAGGGTCACAAGTATACCTACCTCGAGACCGAGGGTGGCCACATCTGGCGCAACTGGCGTATCTACCTCTCAGAGTTTACTCCATTACTCTTTAAATAATTAATTAGCAACGGACTACACGACTTAAGGACTATACGCAAAAAAGTCCTATAGTCCTGTAGTCCGTTGCAAAATAAAAAAAGCATTATGAAGAAATCCGTAATTTTAAGTCTCGCAGCAGCAGCTGTCGTTGTGGTCGGTTGTAGCACAACCGACAAAGCCCCTGTCCAGAAGACCCTCAATCAGGAGGAAGTGATGTCCAAGATGTCTCTCGAAGACAAGGCCCATTTCGTCATCGGAACAGGTATGGCCGGCTTCTCTGGCAATGACGCCGTCATCGGCGCTACCCGCAGTCTCGTACCTGGTGCCGCTGGTACCACCTATCCTCTCGACTCTCTCGGCATTCCTGCTATCGTACTCGCTGACGGTCCTGCCGGACTCCGTATCGATGCAACTCGTGAAGGTGATTCTGCTACCTATTACTGCACACACTTCCCCATCGGCACTCTGCTCGCCTCTACCTGGAACACCCAGCTCGTGGAGGAGGTTGGTGAAGCTATCGGCGAAGAGGTGAAGGAGTATGGTGCCGACGTGCTGCTGGCTCCTGCCCTGAACATCATGCGTAACCCCCTCTGCGGACGTAACTTCGAGTACTATTCTGAGGATCCCGTGGTGGCCGGTAAGACCGCTGGTGCCTACATCACTGGTGTCCAGAAGAACGATGTCGGCACGAGCATCAAGCACTTCGCCGCCAACAACCAGGAGACGAACCGCATGAACAACGATGCCCGTATCTCCCAGCGTGCCCTCCGCGAGATCTACCTCAAAGGTTTCGAGATCGCCATCAAGGAGAGCAAGCCCTGGACGGTGATGACCTCTTATAATTATATCAACGGTGTCTATAGCTCTGAGAGCAAGGACCTCGTGCAGACCATCCTCCGCGATGAGTGGGGCTATGAGGGAACCGTGATGACCGACTGGTTCGGTGGTAAGGACGGTGCTAAGCAGATGTGGGCTGGTAACGATATGCTGCAGCCTGGTAAGGATGAGCAGTTCGACTCTATCGTCGCAGGTGTGAAGAGCGGCAAACTCGCTGAGGCCGATCTCGACCGCAACGTGGCCCGCATCCTCAACCTCATCGAGAAGAGCCCCCGCTATCAGGGTTATGAGTTCTCCAACAAGCCCGACCTCAAGGCTCACGCCGAGGTTACTCGTCAGTCTGCTGCCGAGGGTATGGTGCTGATGAAGAATGAGAAGGCCCTGCCTTTTGCTGAGGCCGTGAAGAACGTCGCCCTCTATGGCAACACCTCTTACGACTTCATCGCCGGCGGTACTGGTTCTGGTAATGTGAACCACGCCTATGTCGTCTCTCTGCTCGACGGTCTGAAGAACGGTGGCTACATCGTCTCTGAGGAACTGAAGACCACCTACGAGACCTATATCGCTGATGCCAAGAAGGCTGCAGAACTTGCTGCCGAGGAGGCTGCCAAGAAGGATCCGAAGACCGCTATGCTCGTGAAGTTCCTGCCCCAGCCGCTGCCCGCAGAGAAACTCTTCACCGCTGATGAACTCGCGGCTCAGGCTGCCAAGGCTGATGTCGCTGTGATCACTCTCGGACGTCTCTCCGGTGAGTTCCTCGATCGTAATGTCTCCAACTTCAACCTCAGTGCCTCTGAGCGTTCGCTCATCGAGCAGGTGTGCGACGTCTATCACAAGGCTGGCAAGCAGGTGGTGGTGCTGCTGAACATCGGCGGTGTTATCGAGACAACATCGTGGAGGGATCTGCCCGATGCTATCCTCTGTGCCTGGCAGGCAGGACAGGAGGGTGGTAACTCTGTCGTTGATGTGCTGAGTGGCAAGCAGTCGCCCTCTGGTAAGTTCACAATGACGTGGCCCGTCCGCTTCACCGATGCTTACTCTTCCAAGAACTTCCCCATCGATCAGGATCCCCGCATCGATATGATGAACCAGGGACAGAAGGGTAATGTCCGCACCGTCGACTATACCGAGTACGAGGAAGACATCTATGTCGGCTATCGTTATTTCGACGCCTTCGAGGTGCCCGTGGCTTATCCCTTCGGTTATGGTCTGAGCTACACCACCTTCGAGTATGCCGATGCCAAGGTTGCTGACAAGGGCGAGGGCTACGAGGTCACCGTCACCGTCAAGAACACTGGAGATCGTGAGGGCAAGGAAGTCGTAGAACTCTACGTCGCTGCACCTGACTCCAAGGCTGCCAACAAGCCCGTGAAGGAACTGAAGGCCTTCGCCAAGACGAAGAACCTGAAGCCCGGTGAGAGTGAGACCATCACGCTCAACGTGAAGGCTACCGATCTCGCCTCGTTCGACGAAGCCGCCTCTGCATGGGTGGTCGCCGAGGGTGAGTACCAGTTCCTCGTAGGTGCTTCTTCTGCTGACATCAAGGCTACACTGCCTGCTGCCGTCAAGGCCAGCACCGTCAAGGCCAACGATGTCCTGAAACCCCAAACCCCGTTGAACCTTCTGAAACGTTAATTCGTTTCTGTTTCCTACGGATTATACGGATTTTACGGATTTCTAACCTACTGGTCATCAGTTGATGGTTAATCCGTATAATCCGTAGGTTATCTTTGTAAAAAAAGAATAATTCTTTTGTGGTTTTAAGATTTCTTCGTACTTTTGCAGCGAAATAAGACAAACTTTTTGCTGTTTGCTAAAAAAGACCGTGTATGAAGAAGATCGCTCGTGTGCTGTTTCTGATAATCCTGTTGCTGGCAACAGGAGCCTCTCACCATTGGGCAGGAGAGCAGTTGCCTCCTAAACTCCAGTCTATTACCGATGAAGCCTACCGTGCGTACAGTACGCGAGATACGGAAAACTTTTTCGAGACTATACAGCGGATCAAGACAGCCACCGAGTTCTCTGAATATCAGGAGACATACTATCGTGCCTGCAGCTACGAGGCCATTTATATGTTCGAGTACGTCGATCGTCAGAAAGGCGTCGAGTTGTCACATGCCATCTATCATCACGCCAAGGAGAACAAGAGCAACATCGGCATGTACTTCGCCACCTTTACCTTAGGCACCATCCGTGAACAGTCTGGCAACATGGGACTGGCAGAGAAGAGTTTCCACCAGGCACTGAAACTGAAGGAGCAATACTTGACTGATGAGAGTGCGGCCCCCTGTTACTTAGGTCTTTGTGAGACGGCCCTCCACAGGAAGGACTACGAGGAGGTGAAGGAGTATGCCCGTAAGGCGCTTGAAGAGCCCGGCATCATCCCAATGAACCAGATCACGGCTTGGTCGTATAAATGTCTGGCCCGCTATAACGAGGGTGATAGCCTTGGTTTCGAGGAGGCCTATAAGGAGCGTGCTCAGCTGATTGCCGAGTTCGGAGGACAGGGTGGACTCTTCGGCGAGCTCATCAATGTCTATCAGGCGAAGAACCGCAAACAGTGGCAGCTGGCCCTGCAGCGTGCTGACAAGCTGATCCATCAACAGAACAAATGTGCCCAGAAAGCCTCTATCTACGAACACATGGGCGACTTGAAGCAGGCCCTCTATTGGCAGAAGCAGACCCGTGCGGTCATCGACTCCATCCAGTCGTCGGAGGCCCGTGCGCAGACGAACGAGTTCGATGCCGAGCTTACCCTCACCTACGCCGAGAACGATGCGAAGGAGATGAAGTTGGCAAAGAATCATGTGATGCTCACGGCAGGTGCTGTCATCGCCGCTCTCGTCATTGCCTTCCTAGCTTTCTACGGCTATCGCAGCAACAAGCATACGAAGCACATGAAGGCTGCCAACAGCAAGTTGCAGGCGGCCTACGACCAGCTGGAAGAGACCACGAAGGCGAAGGAGCGCATCGAGAGTGAACTCCGCATCGCCCGTGAGATCCAGAAGCGTATGCTTCCGCACGTCTTCCCCCGTCGCAGAGATGTGGATCTCTATGCGATGATGACGCCTGCGAAGGAAGTGGGTGGCGACCTCTACGGCTATGCCCTCATCGACGATCTGCTTTACTTCTGCGTGGGCGACGTCAGCGGCAAGGGTGTGCCGGCTGCCCTCTTTATGGCTGAGGTGACACGTATGTTCCGCACACTAGTGGACGGCCGTCTACAGCCGGAAGCCATCGCCAGCCGTCTGAACCACGCTTTGGCTGAGGACAACGATCAGGGTATGTTCGTCACGATGTTCATCGGACTCATCAACCTCAAGTCTGGTCACATGGAGTACTGCAACGCAGGCCATAATCCCCCGCTTCTCGACGGCGAATATATGAAGATGGAGGCTAATGCGCCTATCGGCCTGTGGCCGGAAGTGAACTTCGCGGGTGAGGAAGTGGCCGATATGCACGGCAGGACGCTCTTCGTCTATACCGATGGTATCAACGAGGCCGAGAATATCCATAAGGAACAGTTTGGCGAAGACCGTCTGCGCGAGTTGTTGCAGAAGGACTGGGGCGATGCCCGCCAGACCTCAGAGTCCATCCACCGTGCCGTTGAGGAGTTTGTCGGCGATGCCGAACCCTCCGACGATCTCACGAAGATGTGTATCAAGATGAGGTAACTTTTTCCCCTCCTAAGTTAGGAGGGGTTAGGGGTGGTCTGAACAGCTTCATTACTCCCTTGCTCAGACCCCCTCTGACTCCCCCTACTCAGGGGGAGAAATAAATACTACTGCTTTTCCGTCATATACTTCCAATACCGTCTGGGCATATCTTTCAATTGCTTGCGCGGGTTCATGCGTTCCTTGATGCAGATGGCCTTGAAATAGGTGCGCCACAGATCCTGTAACAGCTGGTCGTCGCTACTCAATACATCCTCATTGAGTTTGCCGTTCTCTAAGCTGAAGGGAACGGCTGCTTCATTCTCAAACGTGATGCGTATCGGCTTCGTACCTCCGCACCCCTGTGCCCCCGTACCTCCGTCATAATAATAGCCATAATGTCGCTTGGCATCATAGATAAGCCACGCCTGATCATTAAATCGGTCGCTGAAATGATCAGTAATCAGTGGCAGCACATTATGATCGGGAGCCACAACAGCGAGATACGTACCGTCCTTCGCCTTCTGGAAGCGTATGAACTGTTTCATCCTCAACTGCTCATGCAGCACCCTCCTTGCAATATTCGTCACGTTGAGCACATCGGGGTCTGCAAAGTTCCTGGCAATATCCCCCAACTTGAACACCTTATATATATAATGGAACAATGGCGTATTCAGTTCCCTCACTTCCGACAGCCAACTGACCGATATCAGTTTCAGCGCCTCGCGCTCCAGCCGTTTCTCCAGTCCTGCCCACACCCTCTGTGCCTTCTCCTCATCCGTCGCCACCTGATAGGTCCGCTCACAGAACAACGGCAACGCGTCGCCGCTCTTCAGCAACTCCTCCGGCTGCTCCTTCAGGGCATACGCGTCGAACACCGCCGTCAGCAGCCCGTCCATCGTCCCGTCAAACACATATACCGTCATCGCATAATCCGTGTAATCCGTGTAATCCGTTGTCTTAGTCCTCGAAATCCAGCTTTAGCTGTAATTCCTCCGCTGCTCTTTTTTGTTGCGCCTTACTGATGAGCAGTGGGCGGAGGCGCTCTGGACGCAACTCGTTGATGCCGATGATGGGCTGGGAGAATTGCGAGGTCAGTTCGTTGCAGGTGATAAAGTACTTCGCCTTTTTCATCACCACACCCATCTTCTTCAGGTCATAGCTCGTCAGGCGGTTGAATCTCCGTGAGTTCACGATGAGCCACGCCGACTTCGTACCCAGTCCAGGCACACGCAATAACTGCTCATAGTCCGCCGTATTGATATCCACAGGAAACGCCTCCGGATGTCTCAGCGCCCATGCGAGTTTGGGATCAACCTCGAGGTCGAGGTTCGTATGCTGGTCATCCACGATCTCCTCCACCTTGAAATGATAGAACCGCAACAGCCAGTCTGCCTGATACAGCCTGTTCTCGCGCACCAACGGCGGCTGCTTCAGAATCGGCAGACGGGGATCGTAGGTATTCACGCTGACGTAGCCCGAGTAATACACCCGTCGCATCGTGGGCTGTCCGTAGAGCATCGACGACATCGTGAGGATGTCCTTGTCGCTCTCCTTCGTGGCACCCACGATCATCTGTGTCGACTGTCCTGCAGGCACGAATCGTGGTGCGTGGCGGTACTTCTTCCGGTCCTCCTTGTTCTCGAGCACCCCCTGCTGAATCAGTTTCATCGGCTGAAACACGCTCTTGTGGTCCTTCTCCGGCGCCAGCAGCTTCAGCGACTCCTCCTTGGGAATCTCAATGTTCACGCTCATACGGTCGGCATAGCGTCCCGCTTCGTTCAGCAGTTCCTGCGAGCAGCCCGGGATGCTTTTCAGGTGGATATAGCCGTTGAAGCGATGCACGGTTCTTAAGTCCCTTGCGATGGCCGTCAGCCGCTCCATCGTGTAGTCGGGGTTGCGCACCACGCCGCTACTCAGGAAGAGCCCCTCGATATAGTTCCTGCGGTAGAACTCCATCGTGATGTCCTCTAACTCGCTGACACTCAGCGTCGCCCGCTTGATGTCGTTCGAGCGGCGATTGATGCAGTAGGCGCAGTCGTACATGCAGTAGTTCGTCAGCATCACCTTCAGCAGTGAGATACATCTTCCGTCGTCTGCAAACGAGTGGCAGATGCCCACGCCTCCCACCGTCGAGCCCACCATCCCCTGCTTGCCCTTGCGCACGGTACCGCTCGACGAGCACGACACGTCGTACTTCGCCGACTCCGCGAGTATCCGCAGCTTCTCCATGGTCTTTTCCGTCAGCATAGGGCAGATTGAACGTTATTTCTTGGCATTGGGACAGTGCTGGCAGAGGAAATCGTAGACGAAATCGAAGTCCTCATCGGGCACGAAGACGCGGTTCTTGTTCAGCAGTTGGTTCACCTTGATGAGGTTCAGACGGCGACGGGCCTTGATGCGCTTCACGTTAGCAAGCACGGAGGTCGATGTCGAGCGCGAGGAGGCGAGAATGCCCGATCCTACTACGCCGGGCTTGCCTGCAGCAGCACCCACAAGGGCCGTCAGTGCTCCCAGCACCTTCGCCTTCTTCATCTGACGGGGCATCTGCTGGTGTACCACCTCCTTTTCGTCGAGCGTGAAGAGCACCACGTATTTCCAGCCGTAGGTCCACGCCACGATGACATACGCCACGTAGCCGATCACGGCAAACACCAGCATCAGAATCAGGAGTCCAGACGAGAAGCCCCACAGGCTTTCCAAACTGAAGCCGTCCTCGCAACTGATGAAGATCACATTCAGCAGCCACACCAGTCCGAAGCTGATGCCCAGCACCCAGTATACATCAAACAGGATGCTCGGGTTCTTCAGCATCGGCACCTCGTACACCCAGCGGTATTTCCCGTCCGGGTACAGCGTCACGCGACTGTCGGTAATTTCTTTTTTTGCCATGAGTTTTGTGCTATTTGGCGACAAAGATAGTGCTTTTTTCTGATTCCACCAAAGGATTTCAGACAAAATGATGGCATCGCCAAAACCAAGTGCTATCGTCAGTCCCGCCATCTATGGCTCATTAAGATGCCAAGTCACTCTGTTGGAGATGCCTTCTATGGGGGTATACTAAACATTACTTACTCTGTTAGTAGGTATCATTTGCTGTCATGCAAGGCATCAGAACGCCCCTTGACTATATACCCTTATGAGCATACTCCCGATTTTGCTATGCCAGGATAGCAAAATGAATCCTTTTGTAATGCATAAAAATCACGTGTGACTGATTTTGTGCTGAGACCTCCCGTCGCCTTTGAAAATGCCTGTGTTTATCAGGGTTTCAAGACGGGAGGTCTCCAAATAGGACCTCCCCTACATCTCCCGTAGACCTCCCGTCACCTCTCCATGGTTTCTCCTTTAGGATCCGATAATCATCATACCTATTGTAAATTGTGTGCAATAGCACGTGGCCTACTACAAAGTAGTTCCGCTTCATACTGCCTGAGGCTGGGGAGGTCAGACGGGAGGTCTATGGGAGGTCTAAGGGAGGTCTCAAAACAAGACCTCCCGTGCCGAAACCCCGATAAACACAGGCATTTTCAAAGGTGACGGGAGGTCTGATGGTTTTTCTGCTTGCACCTCATTTATCAGGACACAGTAGGTCTTGATCATTTCGTTTCTTGTAATAGATTTTGTCAACAAAATTCACAACAATGCATTTCTGCCCAAAGTTTCAGCATCTACTTGATATACAAGCAGTTACAAAAGCTTCGGTTCTGAGCTAAGGAAAACGGGACTTTACAGTAAGTAAACTCCGAGTTTAGTTACTGCAAACTCCCAGTTTGGACTATCTAAAGTCCGTCCTTTCTCCTTGCTTTTCCGACTTGTAAAATAATTTCGAACCGATCTTCAAAAAAAGGTCACATGGTCACACGTGTGACCGTGACCAATTAAATAATAGGGATTTCCCTATCCTCTTTTAGGGGAAACCTTATTGTGGGTTTTGGAAATGGTTGTACTTTTGCAGAAACAATTAAATTGTACGAAGATGAAGAAGATCATTTCATTGTGTTTGCTGATGGCATACGGTTGTATTAGTGTGATGGCGGGACAAGATGCCAAGGAATACAAAACTTATGTCAAGGATAACCATCGTGTGTATTACTGTACCAATCAGGGCATCAGTATCGTAGTTGCCCCATCGCCAAGAGGTCTATTCGAACCTCACATTACTATCATCAATGACAGCGGCCACGACTTTGTGTTCGAGCCAAAGGAAATCAGGGCCTACGCCTATGCTGCACCAGGAAACACTTACAAGGAGACCCGCTATCGGGTTGAGCGTTTTTTGGAGAAAGGTGGTGATGCTTCGTTGTTAGAGCAGGATTCCTTGGATATCTATACGCCAGAGAAATACATGAGAAAGACTAGTAATGCCTTTTGGTGGAGTAACATCCTGACTGAAACAATTGTTGCAGGAGTCGAGGCCATCGGACCTCAAGATGCTGATACCCGCTATCTTAATGAGATAAGCAGGGAAAAACGAATAGATGAGGCTTCCTATGACAACAAACAGGAACTGAAACGAATTGAGGAAGGCTACTGGCGGGCAAACACGATTTTCGACCACTCCGAGCACAATGGCTTTATCGCCGTTAAGCCTGTGAAATCGTCATACCTGATTCTTGATATACCTGTTGATGGCGAAACATACCGTTTTGTCATCAACGATTGGCAATACACAATGGGGAACGCTATGTAAAATCAATTCTCATTTTTCTCGCATTAATATTTGGCGGAATGAAGAATTGTGTGTATCTTTGTCGGCGATTATTTAAAGAACTTATACAACCATTTATATCAGATGAAATTAAAGAGACTCTTTTTATATATACTTTTGACTACGGCCTGTATATCAGCAATAGCGCAGCAGAGCGTCAAGATATCAGGCCGTGTCACTGATTTTGATGGCAAGCCTATCAGCCACTGCGCTGTGATGCTGATGGACAAGCGATTTCATGCCGTGGATAGCGTGTCGACCGATAGTGCAGGGTACTACCTTATTAATAATGTAAAACCAGGACGATATATGGCTCTTACTGCTGTAAGGTGGGACGAGTATGTACGATTCAGCAAACTGCCAGAACAAGACCGAAGGCTGGAGTTTTGGGCATGGAATATCATTGCCGACAAGGATCTGACTATCAACCCTCGCTATCACCGACTTGAACTTTATGGCACCACGGCATTCTGTCCCACAGGCACCAATGCGCTGATGGTTTACACGCGCCCGATGAGTGCTACCGAGGCAATGAAATACGATGAAAAGCTATATCGCGACAATAACAATGGCGTAATCGACTATTCCGTAAAGCTCGAGGATTTCAAGGTTCAGGCATTCGTAGATGACAAGGAGGTAAAGATACTAAGTATTCAGAATATGACCGAGCAATACGGCAATCAGAAGATGGGTGCATTCCTGATGATGCTAGACTATACCGTTCGTCACGACGACACCACCATCCATCAGATACGCATCACCGCTGAGAACGCAAAACACCACGAGAAAGGCGAAAACATCTGTTTCTACCTATCCCCCGATTTCGAGTAGCATATTACATTCTCATTTTTCTCGCATAAATATTTACACAGCGGGGACATGAACGGTGTGTACATTTATGCCAACGGCTTTGAACAAATAGCGAAGAGCTTCTTGCCAGCAGAAAGTATAAAGATTATACTAACTCGGGTTCCAAATCTTTCCGTGGTACGGTTACGACTTCCTCGTCGAGGGCGGCAGAGATCTTGCAGATGGTGGAGAGCGTCAGGTTATGGGTTCCTGACAGCCATCTGCTTACCTCGGTCTCCGTCTTGCCCAGAAGCCTTGCCAGTTCTTTCTGCGTCATCCCCTTGTCCTCGAGGATTTCATAGATTCGGTTGGCGATGGCCACAGACATCTCCATCTGTAACTTCATCTCCGGAGAGATGGTGCTGCGGATTTCATCCATAATTCTGTTCGTTTCTTATCAGGCGACAAATTTTGAGGCGGTTTGGGTAGTTTGTCGCCTGATGGGAGAGTTGTCGCTATAAGTTGGAGAAAAATAAGCGGGAATGTTTGGAATGAGATGAAAATCGCCGTAACTTTGCATCAGATTTAAGATTCATACATGAGTTAGTTAGAGTTAGTTTTTCATAATGCTTTTGGTTTTTGGTTATTGATTAGTTAGCATATAGGACTCGCAGGGATGCGAGTCCTATATGCTTATAGCAGGTAACGTTACTCGTAGTCGTCGATCACGTTGTTCATCATGTCCATCATAGGTTTGGCGGCACGGAACATGGGTTCGATAGCATCGAGCCAGGCATCACCTTGATAGAAGTCGTCGGGCACCTGATGCCAACAGCAGTAGTCCTTCTGACGGAGATAGTCCACGTATTTCCAGTCGCGGGGGAATCCGGACGGGCAGGTCTTCAGGCGTTCCAGGCCGAAACCCTGTGGCTGGTCCCAGCTGGACACGTCGGTAGGCGTGGGGAAGCTGGTGGGGTCGGGATTACTGAAGTACTTCAGGAACTCCGGACTCTGGACGCAACGTAGCCACTCGGCAGTGTTCAACATAATCTCATTGCGACAGGAGGTCAGAATGTTGGTGGGCAGCCAGTAGTTGCCACATGCCACCATACAGTGGCCAGGCTCCAAGTGGATGTAATAGCCCCCGTGCAGAGCCTTCTTGCCATGAGCGGCGATATAGGCTCCAAGATGGTTCTTGTAAGGCGACTTGTCGTTTGAGAAGCGGGTGTCGCGATAAAACCTGTATGTGCAGTCCTTCACCGTCAGGTGGATGACCGAGGGATCGAAGGTGACGATGCGGCGAATGGCCTGCTCTACACCGCGCTCGAAGTCTGCCCGTACGGCGTCGTACTCCTGCTTGTGCTCCTGGAACCATGTGCGGTTGTTGTTCTTTGCCAGCTGACGCAGGAACTTTAATATCCTTTTGGCATCCATAGTCGATTCTGATAAATGCGGTTATTTAGTGGTGGTGATTTGGAGCGTCGAAGTGCTGAGGCCTTCGGAGGTGCAGGTGAGCTGCAGGGTGCCGGCATCGTCGGTGCTCTGGATGAGCAGTTGGGCCAGACCGTTGAAGGCAGGGATGGTGAACTGTCGGCAGTCCATAGCGTCAGGATGGTCGAGGCCGGGGTAGGAGGGATCGCCATTGCCGGCACCAAGGATGCGGCCGTTACCCGTGAGGGTGAAGGTGAGCACGGGACAGGCGTCGGGCACGATGTGGCCTTTCTGATCCTGCACCTCGATGGTGATGACGGCGAGGTCACGACCATCGGCGACGATCTGGCTGCGGTCTGCCTTGAGCACGGTCTTAGCGGCAGGCTTCGTGGTCTCGATGGTCTCGGTGAGGATGCGCTTGCCGTTCTTATAGCCGTAGGCCACCACGCGGCCAGGCTGATAGACGGCGTTCCACTTCAGGTGTCCGTTTTTGGGCATCGTCTGACGACCGAGCTTTTGGCCGTTGACGACGAGTTCCACCTCGTCGCAGTTGCTGTAAGCCCAGAGTTCGATGGTCTCGCCCTCGTGGCCCTGCAGGTTCCAGTGGGGGAAGATATGGAGCGTGGGTTCGTCAGTCCACCAGGATTTCAAATACCACGCCTCGTCTTTCCAGAAACCGCAGTAGTCGAGGATGCCGAATTCGGAGTCGTGGGCAGGGAAGACGAGGGGATTGGGCTCGCCACGATAGTCGAAGCCCGTCCAGTAGAAGAGTCCGGCA
>JAEEGJ010003864.1_pt1 | contig 53862 bp, 41 predicted proteins | sample 8958761 | NCBI WGS metagenome assembly JAEEGJ01 (sample SAMN16246546, study PRJNA631951) | gut metagenome | biome: gut microbiome; feature: rumen; material: RS-attached | host: Bos | place: Iran: Karaj | collected 2018-10
TAGGCACACCCTTCGCGCGGGCAATTATGCACACATGGCTGGTACTGCTCCCCTTGTGGCAAAGAATGCCTCCAATGGCCTTGAAATCAATGAGGGCGGTATCGGAAGGGAGCAACTCTTCTGCCACCAGAATAGAGCCGCCGGGCATCTGCACCTGACCGCCGAAAGACTCTCCCGCCATAGCCGCGCGCAAGCGCCCGAAAATATCCCGCACATCGTCTGCGCGAGCCCGGAGATACTCGTCATCTATGCCTTCAAACATAGCCACAATGCTATCTCTTGCAGCATCTAAGGCATCAGAGGGAGCAAGGCCGGACTGCAGGCCTTCCTGTACGGCATCGCGGAGCATAGGATCGTCAAGCATCTCAAGATGAGCGGCAAACACAGGATTGCTCTCCGCCTGAAGAGAAAGATCCGAGCGGACAAGGTCGAATGCCTCATCGAAAGAGCGGACCGCACTTTGGGATGCACTCCGCCTCCAGATAAATGCCGGTCCGCTGACTATCATTATTCTTTGATCGATTCGATGAACTTGACTACCGCCTCAAGCGCGGCAGCCTCTTCCCCTCCATCGACGCTGACTACCAAAGCAGTACCGCTCTTGATGCCCAGCGAGAGAAGGGAAAGCATGGAAGCGGCATTCACGCTGCGCTCCCCGCAGGTAATCGTCACCTTGGAGCCTTCCAGCCCCTTGACGAGTTTGACCAGTTCGCCCGCCGGACGTGCGTGAAGCCCGGTGGGGGCGCTTAAAGTTACTTCAGCACTCTTCATTATGCTTCCTCCTGTACGACGCTGCGGGAGCGGTCTTTAAGGTTCCATAAAGTGATAATCAGCACGAAGCCTATTACCGACACTACAGCCATAAGCAGGAAGATAGGATGCCAGCCGTAGGTATCGGCGAACTTGCCGAGAGGATAGCCGGTGATGAGGGTGCTCAGGTAGCTCATGAAGCCTATGATACCAACGGCCGAAGATGCGGCTTTCTTGGATACTTCATTGGAGGCCACGACACCCAGAAGGGCCTGGGGACCGTAGAGGAAGAATCCGGCAAGGGCGAGCACTGCGAGGAACAGCACAGGAGAGTGCATGTCCTGGATGTAATGCAGGGCCACAAGGCATAGGGCCACAAGCACCATTTCGATAGCACATACCCTCTGGCTGCGGCTCTTGAAGAGTTTGTCCGAAATATAACCGGCGAAGATCATTCCAAGGCAGCCCGCCACCTCGAAAATAGCTACCGTCCAACCCGAAAGGGCCTGGCTGAGCCCCATATCCTGAAGCATCGAGGGGCCCCAGTCAAGTATGGCGAAGCGCACCACATACACGAACAGGTCGGTGAGGGCGAGGATCCAGATTACAGGATTGAGGAACACTTTCTTGACCAGGAACTTACGCCACTCTTTGTTGTCTTTGCCCTTGCTCTCGTCCAGCTCGCCTTCAACCTTGGGCAGTTCGGGAAGACCCACCGACTTAGGAGTATCGCGAAGCGTTATTATGATGAAGAACACGCCCACGAGCGATATGGTGGCAGGCACCCAGAAGCACAGTTGCCAGCTGGTCATATAGCCGCAGATGATGGATGCGATGAATGCGCCCACGCTGTGCGAGGTGTTCCATATGCTCATCTTAGTGGCCAGTTCATGCGGCGGTACCCAGCTAACCATCAAGTGGTTGCACGGAGCGAACCCGCAGCCCTGGAATATCTGGTTGATTATGTACAGCGCCGACATTATGGCTATGAAGCCGCCTATGAAGTCCGGTCCTCCGGTGGCGCCGGTAATCATAGTGGTCAGCTTGTCGGTCCATCCGAAGAGGAAATTCACCGCCACGCATATACCCAATCCCAAAACAAGATGCCAGCGGGCGTTGGTACGGTCACCTATGACGCCGTTGATAAGCTTGGAGATACCGTAGATGATGCCGCCGGCGGAGATGATGGCGCCGAACTGGGCCTTTGTGATGTCGGGATAAACCTCCTGTAGCATGGGGATGGCAAAGGAGAAGTTCTTGCGTACGAAATAGAACATCGCGTAGCCTATCATCGAGCAGATAATGACTCTCCACTGCCAGTACTTGAAACTGTGTTTGGTCTTTTTGACTTCAGTCATAGTGTATTAACTTTATCGACATGTAAATATACAAAAAAGGCGCGACATTATTGCCGCGCCTTTAACATAATATTGCAAAACTATTTTGCCAAAGTGGTTCCGGTAGCCGAGCCGGAGCTGCCGCTACCCTGGATCAAGGTAGCAAAGTTGGCGTCGGTAAGGGCCGTTCCGTTGACGGAGCCGCCGGCCTGGCAATTGACCAGGCTGGCAACGTTGTAACCGGCTATAGAACCGACCCTGGCTACGTTGCCGCAAGTTACTGCGCCGGTGTTCTTGTCGCCGGTGACGGTAATCTTGGTGTCGTCGGTCTTGGTAGGATAGTAGCCCACGTTGCCAATCACACCGCCTGCTGCGCTGAGGGCGTCATCTGAGGTCTTGCAGGAAACTGCACCCTCGTTGACGTTGCCGGAAAGTGCGGTAGGATAATCGTTAGCAGTGGATACCATTGCGCCCACGATACCGCCGGCCCAGCTGTCGGCCGCACCCTTGTTATCCAGGGTGACGGCGCCCTTGTTGGTATTGCCAGACACCTCGGTAACCAGAGTTCCGAGTCCGAAGATACCGCCTGCCGAAATTCTGTTCTGGTGGGTAGTGTTATTGTTGGCAAGCGTTACGGTGATCTTACCGGTATTGGTATTGCTGATAACCTTGGCGGGAGCGGCATCTTCCCTCTCCTGGGAACCTACGATTCCGCCGGCTGCCTGCCAGTTGGCGTTGTCTTCGGCCTGGTTGAGGACAATGTCACCGCTGTTCACGCATCCCTGTACGGTACCGCCACGGTTGAGGGTACCGAGAATACCGGAGATACGGTTGACCTGCTGCAGGTTGGAAGAGATGGTTCCGCTGTTCTTGCAGTTGGTAAGAGTTATACCGTTGTAGTACACACCGCCGATTCCGCCGATAGCCATCCAGGTGCTAGGCTTGGTGGCCTGCTCGTAAGAAATATCACCCTTGTTCTCGCACTTGTCGATGACGATGGTACCGTTGGTACGGCCGGCGATACCGCCGATCATGACAACCTTTGCCACAGGGATGGTTATAGTAAGGTTGGCAGCGTTGACACAGGAAGTGATGGTTACGTCGCTGGACTTGGTGTATCCGAGGATACCGCCGATGCCCATTTCCTGTGTCAGGGTTCCCTCGGCATTGAGGGTCGCATAGTTGGTGCAGTTCACGAACGATCCGGCTGCAGATGCAGTACCGGCAAGACCTCCCAGACCGATGTAATCTCCGGGCTTCTCTGTTCCGGCCACATAATTGACGGTAACGAAAGTGGTTACGTTGTCAAGCACACCAGCATTGTCTCCCACGAGACCGGCATAGTCGCCGCCGGCGCCCTCAACGGCCGAGATGGCGCTCTTGCCGTCGTAGTTCTTGCCGTCGGACGAACCGAACACTACGTTCTTGATAGTACCCGTATTCAGCAGCACGAGGCCGGCCTTGGCATCGGTTGACTCAACAGTGAAGTTGTAAACCTTGTGGCCCTTGCCGTCGAGAGTAGCGGCAAACGAAGGGATAGGGTTGATCTTGGCGCCTCCGCAGTCGATATCGGCATCGATAGAGTAAACCTCATCGGCGGTATAGCTCGAAGCCTCGCTTACGAAGTTAAGCAGCTGCTCGGCGGTCTTGATAACTGTAGGATCCTCGGGAGTGGGAGGAGTGGGAGGATTGTCGGGGCCGGGTTCCTCTGCCTTACCTGCCTGATAGACAAGCAGCTTTGCAGTGCTCTTTGCATCTTTGGCCACAACGGTTACCTCACCGTCGCGCTCCTTGCCGTCATTGGCAGCGACGATGATGGACAGGCTGGTGTTTCCGGTACCTGCAGCCGGAGCTACAGTAACCCAGGAGGGCCCGGAGACTTCCCACTCGCAGTTGGCGGTAAGGGCCGCGGTCTTGGTTTCTCCATCGGCCGTCACCTTCACGATAAGCGGATCCAGCGACACCTGTGAGGGAGTCAGGATCGACTGTTTCTCCTGGCAGGCCACGAAGGCGGTCAGGGCCAGGACAGAAAAGAGAAGGGATTTGATTTTCATGACTATGTGATTATTTTAGTTTCGATAACATCCACTTTGGATAATTAGTGCAAATAAACCTAAGGTCAGCGTAGCGGTTGACATAATAGTTAACAGCCTCGTCGGTGTAGACGGCGTTGCCGTCACCCGCCGCTTTGTCAATGTTGAAAACACTGATTTGCATGCCTGCATTCTTGAACTCGTCGATAGTGCGTTCACCGTCACCGTAAGGGTTCATGTAGCTCTTGGCCGACAGGTTGGCCCAGTTGAAGCCCTTGGCCTTGTGGCCGGCGGGATTCTTGTTTGCCATCCAACCCACCGGAACGCCATATACCACCATACAGTTGGCAGCGGCGGCGGCGACAGTCTCGTTGCCGGTGCAGATGAACTCGCAGAACTTCTCGGCCTTGCGCTCCTTGATTATCTCGCAGGCGCGCTGGACAGCCTTGATAGGATAAGCCGTCAGGTTGCCGTCGAGGTTCTTTATATCCAGGACAAGTTTGGTGCAATTCCCCTCAACCTGAACTATATCAAGGAAATCCTCGAGAATAGGAATAGTCTCTCCGTTCTTGAGCACCCCGGCCTTGCGAATCTCGGTGAGCGTATGCTCCCAAGGCCTCAGGCCATTGATATAGTACGTATCCGTTGCATGCCCGATGATAACATTATTGTCTTTGGTCCAATAGATATCGCACTCCATGGCATAGCACTTAAGCGACATAGTGTACTTAAGTCCTGCACGGGAATTGTCGGGTATGCCGCTTTCGCGGGAGCCGCCGCGGTGCGCGACGACCTTGTTGTCGCAGGGAGCCGGATCCGTGGTGAACACCCCCGGAGCATCCGGGTTATCACCGGGAGTCTCCTGCCCCTTGGGCTGGGGGATATCGATCTTGTTATCACAAGAGTAAGCCACAAGAGCTGCGGCTGCAAGCAATGCAAATAGTTTAAGTGTTTTCATTTACTTGGCTGACTGTGTAACTGTATAAATAATCGACCTGCCGTCGGCAACCGTAAACCTCAGATTGACTGTACGTTTCTTGCCGGTAGTGTTGGCCGATAGGGTGCAGGATACACCATCCTGCTCCACGTCCATGTCATCTCCGCTGTAAGTGCCGGTGAAATGGGACTTGTAACGGATCTTGCTCGCTGTTACCCAGCCGGGCGTTCCATCGACGGACAACTCCCACGGAACGTCAAGCTTGGGGCCCTGGTTTACTACCACCGCCGCCTCGAAGTTGCCGCCTACTGCAGGAATGGCAGAAGGCTCCGGGGTGAGTGCCACCCTCAGGCTGGTCATGTCCGTTCCCTCCGGGAATTGCTCCTTGCTGCAGGAGAGTACACCCAGGCCGAGAACCGCTGCAAAAGCTATAGCAAATATCTTTTTCATAACTTCATTCATTTTAAGACATTAAGACCATCCTTGAATCTGGTGGAGATTGGAATTCTTGTTGATGGAGCTCTGGAGAATCGGCCACAGCAGAATATTAGGATTCTTGGCCTGCATGGTACGGAAAGTCTGGCCGGGGATCTCGGAGTTGGGCTCCATGTCCCAGATCTTGCCGGTACGGATCAATGCCCACCAGATCATACCCTCGGCAGGGAACTCCATAAAGTACTCATGGACTATATTGTTGAGCACATCCGCAGGCGCAGTGCTGGTGTAGTAATTATCCTTGCCGTAGGCACGCTTGGCAATAAGGTTGAGGCTCTTGTTGGCCCCGGCATAGTCTTTCTTGTAGTACTTGAGCTCGGCGTCGAGCATCACCACATAGCCATAGCGGTAGTAGATAAGGTCGTTGTCCTGAACCACCGGGCTCTTGGACAGGTCACCCACCAGCTTGTTGCACCAGGTAATCTCATGCTTGTCAGCAGCCGAAGAATAATTGCCGTAGCCAAGATTGGTCTTGACGCGGGTGTCGCCCTTGGCCTCGCTGGCCTTGAGTTCATCCACGAACTTCTGAGAATAGCTCCACCACTGGGTGGACGAAATAGGAACCGGCTTGTTGCGGTACGCGCTGGCAATAGCGTTGGAAGGATGACAGAAGAAAATCTGGTAGCCGCCGGTGCTGGAAGCACTGAGGGCCAGCGAGAAGATTATCTCGTTGTTCTTCTTGTTGGTCCGGTCGAACACCTTGCCGTAGTCGTCCAGCAGATTGGTGGAAGAAATGCCGATGGCGTTCAGAGCCTCCTGGGCCATGTCGAGGTACTTGGCGTCACCTCCGCGGGTAGCGTACATCCAGATGGCATAGTCGGCCTTGAGGGTATTGTATGCGTCTTTGGTGGCAAAATACTTCTCGTTGCCCAGCTTGTCGGCAAGGTCGCCGCAAAGCTTCAGGTCTTCCTCGACCTGCTTGTACACGGCATCGATACTTTGCTGCTCTGGATAGCACTCAGGCTGTGTGGTGGATTCCACAGGCTTGGTGTTCACAGGAACTTCTCCCCACACCCTAGCAGCGTGGAAATAGCAGTATGCGCGTGCGAAATAAGCCTGTGCAAGTGCCCAGTCAAGACGGGCCTGGGTGGTATTGCACTCTTTTCCGTGCTCTATGACAGCGTTGGCCTGATCGATTGTGGAATACAGGCCCGACCAGCCTATAGTATTGGACGGGTTCATAGTATTGTGACGGCAGGCAATCTTGAAATTGTCAACTGCATGGCTCTCAAGGGAGGGTCCCCACATATAGTCGCCCACGCGGAGCTCGCCAAAATAGAAGACATTGCACTCACTGTCGGAGAAATAGGCCTGCATCCTTTTGTAGATACCCGGAACAGACTGTTCCAGGTCGGAGGCGTCTTTCCACATATTACTCACCGACAAAGCGTTGTCATAGGGAATGTCAAGATCTTTGTGGCAAGCGCTGAAGGCAGCCGAGCATACAATCAGAAGGCAGAATGTTTTGAGTATATTTTTCATAACCTTGTCCTCCTTAGAATGATATTTTAAGATTGAACAGCACCTTTCTGGCGGCAGGCATGATGTTGGACGTCGCGCTGCCCATCTGTACGGAGCTGTACATGTTGGAATCGGAGTCGGTGCTTATACCGGTCTCGGGGCTGATTGCTCCGGAGAGCTTGGTGAAGTACCAAAGGGTGTTACCCGTAACGCCCACGGTAATCTTCTTCATCGCTATGGCCTTGGCCCACTTGTCGGGGAGATCGTAGTAGATGGAAGCGTCGCGGAGGCACAGGTAACTTGCATTCTCAACATTGAAACTGGAAGCACGCGAGTAGTTGCGGTTTCCGAAGTCGGCGTCGTTGGGGAAGAAGCGCGCCCATTTGGCATTGGTATCACCAGGCTTGCGCCAGCACCCGGAGATGAGGTTCACATCCACGTTGGAGTTGGAATAACCAAGGGTGTTCTGCACCATACGGGTCTTCATATAATTGTAGATGCTGTGACCCAGAGCATAGTCGAAATAGATGTTGAACGTGAGCCTGTTCCAGCGGATGGTGTTGTTGATACCTCCGGTGGAGTGAGGCATGACGTTACCCAGAAGGAACATGTCGGTAGCGTCAATCTGCTCAGCTCCGTCTGCAGTCTTTGCAGTACCGTAGCGGTTCACCCACTCGAAGTCACCTGCATCCTTGCGGCCTGTAACCGACTGGCCGTCGGTTCGGCGGTAGCCGTGCGACTGAGTATCGTAATAGGCAGCGGCAGCCTGCTCATCTGTCTGAATGATTCCGGCAACCTGGTAGCCCCAGATACGTCCCAGAGGCTCGCCCACCGCCGTACCGCCGAAACGGTAGCCGTTGGCAGTGGTGTAACCGCCTATACGCCAGCCGTAAATAGGCTCGCCAGCCGCATTGAACAGCAGGTTGCCGTCCATATCCTTAAGCTGGTACTTGTACTCATCGGGAAGCGAAAGGACCTTGTTACGGGAATAGGAGTATGTAAAGTCGGTCTCCCAAGAGAAGTTGCGCTTCTGGACATTGACCGTATGGAGCTCAAACTCGGCGCCCCAGAAGCGGACACTGCCCACATTGGCGTTTACGCTTCCGATCTGGCCTGTATCGGGAAGGGTGATTCCGTAGATAAGGTCGTTGGTTACCTTGTCATAGTAGTCGGCAATGATACGCACGCGGTCGTTGAACAAGCCCACGTCAACACCAAGGTCAAGCTGGGTGGTGGTCTCCCACTTCAGGCCGCTGTTGACCATCTTGGAAGGCAGGAGCACGTTGTACACATCGTAAGTGCTTGCCGCGTAAGCTCCAAGAGGGTCGGTACGGGCTATATCGTTGTTACCGGTCTGACCATAGGAAGCACGTATCTTGAGCATGTTCACTTTGTCTTTGCTCACATTGAAGAAAGGCTCCTCGCTGACTACCCAGGCAGCCGACACCGAAGGGAAATAACCCCATTTGTTCTCGCCCAGAAAGAGCGAGCTTCCGTCGGCGCGGAACGTAGCGGAAAGGATGTAGCGGTCGGCGTAATTGTAATTCAAACGTCCGAAGTAGGAGATGAGAGCGGTTTCATAATCCTGGTTGCTCATGCTCATGGTTCCTGCGGTGTTGGAACCGCCGGATCCGAGAATGGGCACTTTGTCGGACAGAGAGCCCTTGTTGCCTGCGTTCAGGTACCAGTAGTGCCACTTTGACCAGTCGTAACCTACAGTGCCGCCCACACGGTGCTTGCCCAACTGCTTGTCGGCAGTGAGGTAGGCCTGGAAGTTCTCCCTCTGCGTCTGGGTGCGGGTTTCCGTAGTGCCGCGTTCCGTGCTCACGAAGTTGGAGGAGCCGTTGACTTCTCCCCTTGTGTAGTAGCTGCCGCGATAGCTGTTATCGTAGAGCGCATACTGGGCGGTACCGGTAAGCCAGTCGGTGATCCGGGCCTTGAGGTTCATGCTGCCCATGAATTTCTGGCGCTGTGTCTCACGGTCATAGAATGTCTCGTAGAACTCGGCGGTCTGCTGGTTCTTGTTGGTACCGCCGGTGGCGAAGGTGCCGTCGGGATACTTGCCGATGTGGGTAGGAGACATCATGATACCACGTCCAAGGACCGTAAAGTAGTCGTTGGTCATGGGGTTCTTGACAGCGTTGGAATAGTCGAACGTGGTGGAAGCGGTGAGCCACTTGGTCACGTTGAAGGCGGTGTTGCCGTGCATCGTGAAGTTCTTGTAGGCGCTCATCGCCACCATACCGTCGTCTCCCATATAACCTACAGAGGCAGCGTACTTGACGTCTTTGTTGCCGCCGTTCACACCCACATACTGCTTATGATACAGCGAAGGATGATACCACTCATTCTGCCAGTTGTGGTCGGTGTAGATTATGGTCTTGGTCGGATCGATAGGGTCGGCCATGCTAAGGTATCCGGCGGGAACGGCTTCTCCGGCCACCAGATAACGGGTGGAATAAGTAGAAGTGGCCTCGGTGTTGCCGATACCCGCGCCGTTGGCACCGTTGAGCACTAGTGCTGCATTGGGGCCCATGAAGGCGGCGGGACGGATGATAGTGAGGAACTCCGTAGCATTGGCAAGTTTCCAGGTGCGTGCAGGAGAGGTAAAGCCCACCTGAGAGTCGAACACCACCTGGGGCTGCTTGAAAGCGTTGCCCTTCTTGGTGGTAACGAGGATAACACCGTTGGATGCGCGGCTACCGTAGATGGCGGCTGATGCGGCATCCTTGAGCACCTCTATGGACTCGATATCGTTGGGGTTGAGGTCGTCGATTCCGCGCTCGACTCCGTCCACCAGGAACAGAGGGTCGTTGCTACGGTTGATGGACGAACCGCCTCGGATAAGGAATCGGGGGCTCTCACCCGGAAGGTTGTTGTTGGAAGCGATGCGCAGACCGGTCACTTTACCCTTGAGGGCGTCACCCACCGTAGATACAGGGGCGTCCATGAGCTTTTCGCCGTCAACCTTGGCAATGGCAGTACTCAAAGTCTTGCGCGACTGGGTACCGTAACCCACCACCACCACATCGTCGAGGATGTTCTGGTCATCGGACAGGGTAACGTTCAGAACCGAACGTCCGCCAACGGGAATGACCTGCGTGGCATAGCCGATGAAGGAGAACTCCAGAGACTGACCGGGAGCGACCACCACGGAGTAGCGGCCGTCAGCGTCGGTAGTGGTACCCTTTGAGGTGCCCGAAATCATAACCCCGGCACCGGGCAGAGGGTCGCCGTTGGAATCGACAACACGTCCGGATACCACCGAGCTTTTGTCCTGGGGCTGCTGCTCGGCAGTAAGGACTACTGTCCTGTTAACCACTTTCCAGGCAATCCCCTTGCCGCTGAAAGCTCTTGTGAGAATAGATTCCAATGAGGCCTGGCTTTGTTTGATGGAGATATTCCCCAACGATTTGGAAGCCAAGTCGGTCTCATAAGAAAACAGCACGCCGGTCTGCCCCGTAAGGGCGGCCGAGAACGAGCTAACTGTAGCCCCCGGTATGGACAGGTCCACATCGTAGAGCTTTCCCTGGGTCTGCGCCGTAGCCGCAGGGCCGGCAAACAGGCCCAGCAGCAGGGACAACCCCAGAGTCAACAGAATTCTTTTTCTCATAATCGATTGGTTAGAAGTATTATAATAATTACTGAATAGTGAATTGTGCTCCAGTCATGTATTCCAATATGGAAAGGATATCTTCGAGCGAGTCGGATTTGAGAACCGCAAGATTGTAGCGCTTGTCGGGGTCGCCGCCCTCGAAGACTATTTTCTTGTGGAAATTGGATGAAAGCTTGGCGGTTATCTCTTTGATAGTAGCGTCCGATATGGACATCAGCTTATATTTGTCGGTAACGAAGGCGGTGGCATACACCGGCTCGACCCGCACATCGCCCGAGATTGACTTGAACGTAGCCTTCTGGTTGGGGCTGAGGGTCACCATGGAAGCGCCTTCCGGCGAGAGCAGTCGCACCGCGCCGCGCTCCAGCACCACCTGTGAAAACTCAGGTGATGAAGAAACGGAAAAAGCCGTTCCAAGCACCCTCACGCCAATATTTTCTGTCCTTACAGTAAAAGGACGGTTCTCATCATGAGCCACGTCAAAATATGCATCGCCGTTCAACACTGCTTCCCTGCGGCCGGTCAGAGTGGTCACATTGTAGCTCAGGCTAGACCCCGGACTCAAATAAACCCTGGTTCCGTCATCAAGCGCAAAGTGGATGGTTTCGGCCGTGCTGTTGAGCAATTGCTCCATAGGATCTTCCGGCACCGCCTCGGGACGGCGGAAAGGATGGAAGACCAGCAACAGCGCAAGAGCCGCCGCAGCAACTGAAGCAAAGGCAAGGTACAGAGGACGGAAGTTTCGGCGCGGCGCAGCAGCATCGATACGCGCATTCAGGCGTGCGACCATCGACTCGCGGTCACGGTTCAAATTGTCCGAAGATATGGTATTATGGAGAGAACAATTGGCAACGAACAACGAATAAAAGCGCTTGTTTTCTTCTGACTGCTTCAGCCATTGGAGCAAACGTGCCCTTTCATCTTCCGTCACGCTATGGCGAAGATATTTGATTATTATATCTACAATTTCATCTTGCATACATTATATATACAAGCCAAAAGACAAAAACACCTAGTGAGAAATACGAAAAATTATACTCCGGACAAACTCATCCGCAGCTGTTTGAGAGCTATGTACATATGATTCTCAACGGTACTGAGCGAAATGCCCAGACGCTCGCTGATCTCTTTGTTGGAAAGACTCTCTAAATAGCTGAGCGTGAACACTTCGCGGCAGCGAGGCGAAAGCTTGCCGACGGCCTCGGCGATGATATCCCGCAGGTCGGCATTGAATACGCTGGCAATAACAGGGTTGCGGTCAGGCGACCAGCAGTCTCCCAGCACCGAGAGCATCTTTTCTTCGTATTCGTTGTTGAACATCTGAAGGCGCCGGGCGCGCCTGAGGTAATTGACGCAACGGTTATAAACCGACCTGAGCAGGTACGAATGGAGTTCGGCGTCGTTGTCGCGCAGGCGGCGTCGGTTCTGCCAGACTCCGAACAGGACATCCTGCACCACATCTTCTGCCCACGATGAGTCCAGGCCGGAGAGGAACAGCCTCGCATACGAAATGAGAGGCACATAACGCTCGCGGCAAAGTTCATCAAAGGCAGTTCGGTCAGAAGCTTTGATCCGTGTTATTAATCCGGCTTGCATATGGGCAAATATACAAAAAAAATGGACACACAATAGAGTGCGTCCATTTAATTGCAATTTACTATCTGGGGCCCCTGCCGCCGGGACCTCCGAACCCGCCAGGACCACGTCCGCCGGGGCCGCGCATATTGTTGCGGTCAAATGTGCCGAAACGCCATGTGAGCGAGAGAATTATGTAGCGTCCCAAAGTATTGTTGATAACTTCGCTGTGATAGTTGGAGTTGTCGGAAACGCTGAGGTTCTTGGCCTGGCCGAGTATGTCGTAGCCCTTGAGGGCCAGGGTAACTCTTTTCTTGAAAAGCAGTTTCTGGATCTCGGCGTTCAGGATGTACTCGGGAGCATAGTTAAGGGCGCTCGAATATCCGTTGTACCAATTGAAATTGAAGTCCGACTTAAGCGTTATACCGGGAGCGTCCCAGGTCCAGTTGACGGTGGCCCGTACCTGATTGTTGAAAGTCATGGTATTGTCGGCCTCCTTGGCAATGGTGTACCAGCTCTTGTTCATACGGGTACGTCCGCTGAGCGACAGCTCAAGGTCGTCGGTGCGGTAAGTTACCCTCAAGCGCTCGGTCGCGCTCAGAGTGCGGGTAGTATTCTCGTCAAACTTGAATTCATTATCGGCGTAAGCCTTCAGGAATCCATCATAGTCCATATCGCCCTTGGCCGCGTCGTAGTAATTGTCAATCTTGCTCGACACGTCATTGCCTCCCACATAGGCGGACGACTTGTTGTAACCGACGCGCGACATATTGCTGATGGAGAAATTGGACTGCCCGAGAGGGATGTTGGCGAACATGTTGACGTTGGCGTTGAACGACGAGGGCCCGTTGAAAGGCATGGAGTACTGGGCGCCGTTGGGGCCGTACCAAATGGCTTTGACTATGGGATCCTGAACGTAACTTCCGTCAAAGCGCACGTTCACCGACGAGAAGCGCTTGCGGTTGGAGTAACGGTAGTCGCCCCTGAGGCTATGGCTGAAATAAGGTGCCAGATAAGGGTTACCGAAGCCAATGTTCAGAGGGTCGGTATTATCGGGGACGGGAATCAACTGCGACACGCTTGGCTGCTCGGATGAGCCGCGGTAGAAAATACGCATATTGGCATTTTCGCCCATCTCCCACCAAAGCATACCCTGGGGAGCGAAACGCCAGCGGGTATCGTCGTACGGTTCGAGGGTCTTTCCGGCGCGCGTAGTCTCGTTGTGCGTGCGGACGTGCCTTGCCGACAAGCCCAGCTGGGCGCGCATCTTTTCGGTCTGATACAATGCGTTGGCGCCGATATTATGCATCTTGTTGGAGTTGATCACACGGCTGGAGTAGAACTCATCCTTGACCCCCTCGTTCAACATATCATAGGTATCCTTGATTGACGAAGAATTGGACCAGTGATATGCATAATTAGCCTCCACATAGAAATTGTTGCCGAGAGGCTCGGTGTAGGTAACACGGCCGAATATACTGGTGCTGCGGCTGTCCTGGTCGATACGCTGGTCCTGGTTCTGGACGTCTCCCCAAGTGCCGCCGGAATAGCCGCCGGAATAAACCGTCGATGTGTTACGGCTGTCCAGTTCGTTGTTGGAGAAACTATAGTTGACCATAGCGGTAAGGGTCCTTCCGGGGATTCCCAGCCTCTGGCGCAGCAATAAGAAACCTCTGGTGCTCAGATTGCGGTTGTCGCCCAAATTTGCCGAAGAACCTTCGTTGATCTTGGTCAGAGGGGCGCCCTGCAGATAATCGTAGTCGGTGTTGTACGTGCTAGCCTGATTGTAGTTTCCGCCGCCGAAATTCAGCTGGGGCTCAAACAGTATGGACGTATTCTTCGAGAACTTATGGTCCAGGCGCATGCCAACCCTGTGGCCCCAGGTGCGGGTGTCGTTGGTGCCCAGAGTATTATAAAGCATATTGTGGTCCTGCAGGTAGGTGGTCTTGGCGCTTTCTTCCTCGACGTATTTGTCGGCCTGGTTGTAAAGGTAATTGCCTCCCAGTTCCATCTTGCCGTCAAACAGAGTCCAGGCGCCGTTGACTCCTCCCATCCAGGAGGTTGTGATACCGTTGTCGTTCCAGTTGCCGCCGCGGCCGCCGCCGAAACCGCCCCCGCCGGGGCCGCCCATTCCGCCGCCGCGCATGCTGCCCATCATGGAACCGGCCAGGTCGTTAAAGCCGCGGTTGTTGGTATTGTTGCCGTTAGCAATCAACGAGAGCTGGGTCTTGTCGGTAAACTTACCCACGAAAGCCGCGGTCTGGAAACGCCAGTCGCCTTCTACGTCGGTAGAAGGAACGTCGTGGCCGCCTCCGGCCATAACGTTACCGATGGCGCCTTTCATCATGCCGGGCTTGATGCTCAGGTCGATGACCTGCTCTTCTTCACCGTCGTCGATGCCGGTAAATTCGGCTTGCTCCGATTTCTTCTGGATAACCTTGAGCTTGTTGATGATCTTGGCGGGAATGTTCTTGGAGGCCAGCTGGGGGTCGTTCAGGAAGAACGTCTTGCCGTCGATGGTTATCTTGGTGATAGTCTGGCCGTTGTGGGTTATGGAGCCGTCTTCGCTCACTTCAATGCCCGGGAGCTTCTTGAGAAGGTCTTCCAGCACGTCGCTGTCGGTAGTCTTGAACGACGTGGCATTGTACTCGATTGTATCTTTCTTGATAATGATGGGGTTACCCACCGCCGACACCGACGCCGCGTCGAGCTGCTGCTGGTCGAGTTTCATCTTGATCTCTCCCATATCGCTCACATCGGGAATCTTGATCTGCTTCTCGAATGGCTGATAACCCAGCAACTCTGCCTTGAAAGTGTAGTTGCCGGCACGTATGCCGGTAATCTCAACCTTGCCGTCAGCCTCGCTGAGGACATATTTTGCGGGCTTGGAGGCACCTTCTTTGGTCAAAGAAACGGTGGCGAATCCAACAGGTTCGCCGCTGGTTTCGTCGGAGAGTACCGCAGTCAGGCGGTTCTGGGCATACAGGCCGGTGCCGAGGAGCAGGGCTCCAACAAAGCACAATATTCTATTCAACAAATTCATAACCTTCGGTTAGACGCAAAAGGTTCTTCAAAGTTTAATCACTTTACCCTGTCGGGATTGGCGGCAATAAATTTCTCCCAGGAGCCGCCGGAGCCCTTGCCTACCAATGGGCTTGTCATCTGGTAGAAGTGGCACATCGCGATGGCGAGCGCATCGGTGGCGTCGAGGTGCTTGGGATCGATATCGATCCCGAGAGTCTTTTCGACCATAAGGGCCACCTGCTCCTTGCTCGCCGCCCCGTTACCGCAAATGGCCTGCTTTGCCTTTCGCGGAGCATACTCATAAACCTTGGCGCCTCGTGTCAAGGCTGCAGCCATGGCCGCTCCCTGGGCCCGCCCGAGCTTGAAGATCACCTGGGCGTTGCGCCCGTAGAAAGGCGATTCTATGGCCAGGTCGTCGGGGTGGTGAAGGTCGCACAAAGCGCACACCTTGTCGAAAATGATGTGCAGTTTCTCATACAGGTCGTCAACCCGGCGCAGGTCGAGCACGCCCATATCCACGTAATGCGGTTTGCCTGCTGCATCCACACGCACAATCCCGAAACCAAGAAGATTGGTTCCGGGATCGATACCTAGTATGGTGCTGCTCTTAGTCAATTACATCAAAGCCGGTGTATGGACGCAGGATTTCGGGAATGACTATTCCGTCCGGCGTCTGGTTGTCCTCCAGAAGGGCGGCAACCACCCTCGGAAGTGCAAGCGAGCTGCCGTTCAGAGTGTGGGCGAGCTGAGTCTTGCCGTTCTCGTCGCGGTAGCGGCAATGCAGACGGTTGGACTGGTAAGTCTCGAAGTTGCTGACCGAACTTATCTCGAGCCAGCGGCCCTGAGCCGCGCTCCAAAGCTCGAAGTCGTAAGTGATGGCCGACGTGAAGGACATATCTCCTCCGCAGAGGCGCAGGATGCGGTACTTGAGCCCGAGCTTGTTGACTATGCTTTCCACGTGGGCGACCATCTCGTCAAGGGCGCGGTAGCTGTCTTCAGGCTTCTCCACACGCACTATCTCCACCTTGTCGAATTGATGCAGGCGGTTCAGGCCCCTGACGTCCTTGCCGTACGAGCCGGCCTCCCTGCGGAAGCAAGGCGTGTAGGCGGTAAGGCGCTGGGGGATCTGGTCCGCGGTGAGGATAACATCCCTGAAAATATTGGTCACAGGCACCTCGGCGGTAGGAACCATATAAAAATCGTCCACCTCTGCGTGGTACATCTGGCCCTCCTTGTCGGGCAGCTGGCCGGTGCCGAAGCCCGAGTCACGGTTGACCATTACGGGAGGCTCAACCTCTTTGTATCCCGCTGCCGTGTTGCAGTCGAGGAAGAAATTGATAAGAGCCCTCTGGAGCTTGGCTCCCTTGCCCTTATAGACAGGGAAACCGGCTCCGGTAATCTTGACGCCCAGGTCAAAGTCGATGATATCGTACTTCTTGGCGAGTTCCCAGTGAGGCAGTGCCCCCTCGGGGAGCTTTACCTCGGGGCCGCCCATCTTGACCACCTCGTTGTCTTCGGCGCCTGCGCCCGGCTTGACAAGAGAGCAAGGGACATTGGGCATAAGCACCAGGTTGCGTTCCATCTCGGAAGCGGCCTCATCCATCTTGGTCAGGAGTTCGGCAGAACGTGCCTTAAGCACGGCGACGGCCTCCTTGGCCTTCTCCGCCTGGTCTTTGAGACCCTGCTTCATAAGGGCGCCAATTTCGGCGGCCTTCTGCTTCTGGGTGGCCAGAAGAGCATCGGCCTCAGTCTGGAAATTACGGCGGCGCGTGTCCAGTTCAAGCACCTTGTCCACTATGGGCTGCGCGTCGAAGTTCTTGATTTTAAGTTTCTCCACGATCCCATTCGGATCGTCACGGAGCATCTTGAGCGTCAACATAAGTATTCAAATTAAAAAAAAATGACCCGCTACCCCGATCCCGAAGTGCAAGTCATTGATCTACATAAAACCTTCGAGATCAGTTCTCAAAAGGGAGCACAGACACGTAGGACTTGTCTCCTCTCTTGCGGGAGAACTTCACTGTGCCGTCGATAAGCGCATAAAGAGTGTGATCCTTACCCATGCCCACATTGACATCGGGATTGTGGACCGTACCCCTCTGGCGTACGATAATGTTGCCGGCCTTTACGACCTCGCCGCCGAATTTCTTGAGACCCAAGCGTTTGCTTTGTGATTCACGTCCGTTCTTTGAACTGGATTGACCTTTCTTGTGTGCCATAATTCTTAAGCGATTGCGTTGATTTTGATCTTGGTAAGTTTCTGACGATGACCGTTGAGCTTCTGGAAGCCCTTGCGACGGATCTTCTTGAACACGAGGACCTTGTCGGCCTTGGCGTCGTCATCCAGAACGGTAGCCTTAACAATGGCTCCCTCTACATAAGGAGTTCCGACCTTGACGGCCTCTCCGTCGGCGACGAGGAGTACCTTGTCGAACTCTACATCAGCACCCTTGGCATCGGCAAGCCTCTGCACAAAGATTTCGTTGCCAGCCTCTACTTTAAACTGCTGGCCTGCAATGTCTACGATTGCGTACATCAAACAATTCTTTTAAATGTTTGGGCCGTGAGCGTCTGCGAAGCGGCAGATCTTATCGGGCTCATCGGTCATAAAATGGACCGCAAAGATAGTAATTATTATTGATTTTCCAACACTTGCTTTTTAGAAAAATCTTAATCATATTTGTGAAACATAGTTGTTTTATAATGGATACTCCTTTTATTTACAATAAACCCGTCACCGGACGCCACTTCATAGGGCGCAAGGCCGAGACAGCAATCCTGGGCAATTTGTTACGTGAAGGCGAGAATGTGGTGATGTACGAGCCCCCGAAAGCCGGCAAAGATTCGCTGCTGCAGCAAGTGTTCTTCGACATGAAACTTTCGACCCAGCAGTTCCGCATCGCGTCGCTCTCGCTCCTCAACATCCGGACCATCAACGATTTCTGCATTCATCTGGGATCTTCGATAGTCAAGCTCTACGGCACTACGCCCGACGAATACGACCGCCTCGTGGCAACACATTTCCAGGGCACCCATTTCATATTCGACCAGACAGCTTACCAGGACACAGGCAACATCATTTCGCTCAACTGGGACATAAACGAAGAGGACATCCGCTCCCTTCTGAGCCTCCCCTACCGCCTAGCCCGCTCGGACGGCCGCAGACTGTATGTGTGCATCGACGACTTCCAGAACGTCATGCTCACCGAAGACGGCGACCGGCTCTGCCGCCTGCTGCAGGAGGTTTTCAAGGCCCGCACCCCGGAGGACCGGGCAGCTGCCTGCTACATCCTTTACGGTTCGCAGGTCAATGCAATGAAAGAGATTTTCGAGCATCACAAATACTTTTACCGCCAGGTGGAAAGAGTGGCCCTTGGCACCATAGACGCCAAAGACATTGCGGAATCGGTCAACAGGGGCTTCCTGTCGAGCGGAAAGGTCGTGGACAGGGCACTCATGCTCGGAGCATGCCAGTTGTTCAAGAGCAACGCATTCTACATCAACACCTTCGCCGCAATTTGCGACTCCCTCTCCAAGGGCTATATGACAGAGCCCGTGCTGCTCGAGGCGCTCTCGCAGCTGCTCTCCATCCATGAGCCGCGCTTCAAGGCCACGATGAGCGACCTTACCACTTTCCAGGTCAGCTTGCTCCGCGCCGTGATTGACGGGCACAGCAAATTCAGCAGTGCCGAAGTCATTCACCGCTACGGCCTCAACTCGTCGGCAAATGTTAGGCGCCTCAAAGACGCGCTCTGCAAAAAAGAAATCTTGACCTTCGACGAAGAGGACGTCCCCCACATCATCGATCCTCTTTTCGAATACTGGGTAACGAAATATTATTTTGAGATTAAAATATGAGACAGTACATCAAACCGTACGCCGAGGCTGCGGAGTACAGCCCCGTCCTGATCATCTGCGAGAGCCTTACCAGCACCTCGTCGGAAGATTTTACCGAATCTGAAAACATTAACTGGGAGTGGTAGGAGGACAGCTGTATGAAAAAGTCATTATTCTTTCTGCTTGCAGCAGCCGCTGCTATTGTCTCTTGCGCCAAAGAAGGTTTCGAGACCCTTCCCCAGCAGGGGCGCGTCCGCTTTGAAGTTACCGGCACCGAGTCTTTCCCGGGCACACCCGGAATAAGCCCGGCGGAGGCTACCAGGGCCTGTCTTTCCGACGGTTATACCATTTGTTGGGAAAAAGGCAAGGATGTAGTCTGCATTTTCAACAAGAACGACAAGTATCCTTTTACCGTAACGGTCACAGGTACTTCCACCTGGCTTGAAGGAGATGCTCTCCCCGCCATAAGCACATACTATGCACTGTATCCGTTCAACGACAGCGCAACCAATTCCACGGGTTCCATCACCACTGTACTGCCCGCAGAACAGAAAGCAATCCCCGGCCAGTTCAGCAATATCGTTGCCGTCGCCGCAAGCAAGACCAAGGAATTCGTGTTCCGCCCCTGCGTGAGCCTGGTCGAAATCGACCTCCAGACCGACGGAGTGGACAAAATATCGTTCCGGGGCAACAACGGCGAGCTTATAGCCGGGTCGCTGCGAATGACCGCATCTACATCGGCGGAGTCGCAGCCCGATCCCACCATAGTGGACGGCATTAAAGAAGTCAGCATCTCCGACGGAGGGGTCATCCTCCAAAAGGGTGTTTACTACCTCGCCATCGCTCCCCAGGAGTTCAAGAAGGGTGTAACCGTCACTTTGAGCGGCCCCGGCGGAATCGCCGAGAAGAGCACCGGCAAACCCGTTGCCGCCAAACGCTGCAGCCGCGTACGCACCGGATCGCTTGCCCTGAGCCTGGTTCCCGCAGACGGCTCCTTCTGTTTCGAGTACAACGACGGACAGGACTCCGGCGTCATTTATCCCGGAGGGGATAAGCACTTCGTGTATTCTTATTCCGGCATCAACTCGCTCTCTTACAACCTGAAGAGCAGCGGTTCCGTAGATGTGCAATACTTCCTTGACGGTTCTTCCTCTCCGGTCACCGAGGCTCCTTCGAGACTCAGGACAGGCATCGACGCCGGAAGCGGTGTCATCGAGCTGCTGCCCACCGAAGAAAGCGGTGGTCTGAATGCCAATGTCAGCCGCCTGCGCAGCATGCGCATAAGGGGCACCATGGATGAACCCATCGACCTCTCTACCGACAACAATACTCTGATGGGAGCGTCGCTGAGCGGCGTCAACACCGCCAACTGTTATGTAGTCACGACTCCAGGCTGGTACTCGTTCCCTCTGGTGTACGGCAATGCCATCAAGGGCGGTGCCGACAACAAAACGGCCTACGCTCCCCCGTCGGGTTCCAAGTCTTGCCTTTCTCCATTCGTAGGAGCTGACGGCAAGGGCATCACGGAGCCTTATATCAACGGCTCCGGGGCAAAGGCGGTAAGCGCCCGGCTCGAGTGGCAGGATGCGATCGGGCTCGTCCAGAGGGTCAAGCTCAAGGGCTCCGGCAGCAAGAACGACATCATTTGCTTCGAAGTTCCCGCACCCACCATCCGCGAGGGCAACGCGCTCATAAGCGCTCTCGATGCTGACGGTCAGGTTGTATGGAGCTGGCATATTTGGGTATGCGGTGCCACGGCAGATGAGCTAAAACCCGTCACCGTAACCAACAAGGCAAACAAAAGCTACAAGTTCAGCCCCGTCAACGTGGGCTGGGTAACGCCTTTCCAGGGAGCCATTTCCTACGCAGGTCACAGGACAGGAGTGCGCATCACCGAAAAGAGCAGCGGCAAAGTGATAGAATTCACCCTCGAGCAGCTTGCAGGCACTCTTTCCGAGAACGTAATAGGATATTGTCCTTTCTACCAGTGGGGGCGCAAAGACCCGTTACCGGCAAGCGACGGTGTGCCTTGCGACGTTTCGGTCGACGCCACCAAGAAAGTATGGTACACCAGCGAGATGCGCGATACCGTGGGCACCCGTGCGGCCGTGCTCGGCAATAACATAGCCGCTTATATCAACCATCCCACCCACTACAACCTCTCTTCAGGCGGCGACGGTATTTACGCCAATATATGGAACGCCACCCAGGCAGTATTCTCCTCCAGCAGTACCTCCGAAGAGAATGCCCTCCCGATAGTCAAGAGCGTCTATGACCCCTGCCCGGTTGGATGCTCCCTGCCACCTATCGGAGCCTGGAGCGCATTCAGCAAAGACAATGTGCAAGGAGAGTTCAACAACGGATTGCTGTTCTACACCGCTCCCAATCAAGGCGGGAGCACTACCTTCTACCCCGCTACCGGATCGATGTCCACCACCAACCTAACCTCCAGCAAAGTGCACGCCTCGCTGCGGAACGTCGGTACCGGCTTCTCGTATTGGTCCGGCAACGCCAATAACGGCACTTCGGGCTTCAGCATGACCTGCTACAACAAGGGTGCAGTCAATACGACTTACGGCAGCAACCGCCAGTACGTTTACCCCATACGTCCGGCTATCGAGCAATGAAAAGACTACTGATAATTCTCTCCCTACTGTTTACCGCCGTTACGCTTCAGGCTCGTTGCAAGACGGCGGTTGCAGTTGTAATAGACTCCGCCACCTACGCCCAGACGGAGACCTCGGTCCAACGCTATGCCGACGCCATCAAGCAATATGACCGGAAGAATGTACTGATACTTGTCGCCGACTGGACTCCGGAGCGCCTGAGGGACACCCTGCAGTTGCTTCACCGCACCAAGGGGCTTGAAGGAGCCGTGCTCGTGGGAGACATACCTGTTCCGATGATACGCCGCGCGCACCACCTGTGCACTGCGTTCAAAATGAACCCCGCCATGCCCATCAAGCGCTCATCCGTACCTTCCGACCGCTTCTACGATTGCTTCTCGCTGCGCTTCGACTTTATCAGCCGTGACGGCCGGCTGTACTACTACAACCTCTCGCCCCAAGGGGCGCAGAGAGTACGGTGCGATATCTATACCGCCCGCATAAAGCCTTCCAAGGCCGATCCGGAGCACAGTTTTACCGACCTTGTGGGCGAGTTCCTCGACAAGGCCGCCGAGGCCAAAAAGAGCAGGGAGCCCCTTGACGAGGTGTTCCATTTCGGAGGTCACGGCAACAGCTCCGAGAGCTTCAACGCCCGTATCGACGAAGAAAGAGCTTTCTACGAGCAATTTGCTCTCAAAGAGCCGCAAGGCAGGGTCCGCTTCCTCAATTTCGATGAAGACCGCTTCACACGCACCCGCCTTATGGCCACGCTGGCCGACCCGGCCGTCGATTTTGCGCACATCCACAGCCACGGCGCGGTAGATGCCCAGTACATCAGCAAGGAGCCTTATACCTATATGACCGGCGAGCATATCAACAATGTAAAGTCGGCCCTGCGCGCACGCATGCGCCGCTCCAAGGACAAAGAATCCACTGCCGCCGAACTTTGCCAGTCATTCGACGTGCCCGCCTCCTGGCTGGAAGGATGGGACGATGCCGAAGTAAGCCGCGCCGACTCGGTGCGCGCCGCTTCGGTTGACATTACCCTCGAAGACCTTGACGGCTATAAGCCCGGAGCCAAGGTGATCCTTCTCGATGCCTGCTTCAACGGAGCCTTCCTTCACGACGACTATGTGGCATCGCGCTATGCCTTCGCACACGGCAGCCGCACCCTGGCAGTCACAGCCAACTCGGTAAACATCATCCAGGACCACTGGAAGAACGAACTTGCCGGCCTGCTGGGCTCCGGTGTCTGCGTAGGTGAATGGGCACGCAATTATATGACGCTCGAATCGCACCTCTTCGGCGATCCCACCTACAGTTTCGCTCCGTCCAAGGCCAAAAGTCCCGACTCACAGCGCGGCAAAGCCATCCACGACGGACGCTACAGCCCCGAGAAGTGCCTGCAGATTCTCTCCGGCGATCCGTCAATGAATGTGCGCCTGGAGGCATTCTACTATATTATGCGCGAGGCTTCCGACATCAGCATCATAGACCAGGCGCTGCGCAAGGGCCTTGACGACCCCTACGAGATGCTGCGCCGCATGGCTGCCCGTTACTCCGAGAACTACGGTGCTCCCGATATGCTGGAGGCCATTGCGGGGCATTATCTTGACCCGCAGGAAGGATCGCGGGTGCGCTATCACCTGCTCAATGCATTCTCGCTCTATCCGGCCGAGAGTGTTGAAAAGGCCCTTCGCTCGGCCTGGGACGGCATTTGGCCCACAGCCGAGGATTTCGAAGCCGGTGTCAAAAGGATTTGCAACAGCATCCGCAGCAGCGATGCCGACCTGTCGGCACTTGCCAAGGGAGAAGGCAGCGAGAAAGACCGGACGTTTACCGTCAGCCATCAGCGCAACGCCTGCATCCCCGCTGCGATCGATCCTATGATTGCCGTTATAAGCAACGAGAATTCGCCTCAGGACCTCCGCCTCAAGGCCGCTGAAGCCCTTGGATGGTACACCCACTCGTTCCGCCGTCAGGAGATTTATGAACGGCTGAAAGCGGTCAAGGTCACCGACAGCGCCCTCGCCGACGAGATTTACCGCACCCTCAGAAGACTTGAAGACAATGCGCACACCAAGTAGAACAGCCATACTGACGGCGTTGCTGCTGGCGTCCATAGGAGCGCAGGCGCAGCAAAAAGCGTCCATCCAGGGGCGGGTGACCACGATTGAAAACGGGGTCAGCATTCCGGTGGATTATGCCGTTATTCTGCTCAAGCCCGCCGGAGTCTATACTACTACCGACGAGCAGGGCTCATACCGGCTGGGAGGGCTCGACCCCGGTTCGTATCAAATCAACATACAACTCATCGGATACGAGACAATCGACACCACCCTGACCATACGGGGCGAGGTTCACCGCGACTTCGTCCTCACCCTGAGTTCCTTCAGGCTGGAAGAGGTGCACGTGGTTGCAGAAGCGTCAAAAGCCGGAGAATCTACCGCTTCACTTATCTCCCGCCAGGCAATCGACCACAGCCAGACCAGCTCGCTGCGCGACATTATGCAGTTGCTGCCAGGCGCCTCAATCACCAATCCCGACCTGAGTTCGGCGCACAGCATAGGCCTGCGCTCGGTTAACGGGAGCGACATGAACAGCCTCGGGACCGCCATCATAGTGGATGGCGCACCAATGTCCAACAACGCCAACATGGAAGGCATCACCGCAACCATGAACGGCGTATCCTCCGCTATTGCCGGCACCTCCGTATCATCCGGAGGAGCAACTCCGGGCGGAGGCATTGACGTACGCCAGCTCTCGACAGACAACATCGAGTCGGTTGAAGTGATCCGGGGTATCCCTTCCGTACAATACGGCGACCTGACCGCCGGAGCGGTCATCATTAACTCGAAGGCCGGAGCAGAGCCCCTTACCGTGCGCCTGAAAGCCGACCCGAAGATATATCAGGTGGCTGTATCCAAGGGTTTCAAAATCAGCGAGAAAGCTGGCGACCTGCACGTCTCGGGCGACTACGCCTACAGCAACGCCAAGACAACCGAATCGTATGCACACTATCAGAGGCTCAACCTCAAGGGCCTGTGGTCCAAACGATTCGGCAGCCTCAACACTTCCACCGCCCTGGACCTGCGCCTCGGCAAAGACACCAGGGACAAGAACCCCGACGACCTCCGTACAAATCTGGCATCCGGAGGCACGTCGTTAGGATGGCGCATTAATACCAACGGCACCTGGAACATCAACCGCGGCTGGCTCAAGACCCTGCGCTACGATTTGTCCAATAGCTACACCTACAAGGAGTCTTTCCACGAGCAGGACAACATCAACGCCATAGCGGTATTCACCACCAACATGACTGACGGGACCACGGTGGCAGACGCCGTAGGTAAGCATGTTTTCGACGCCGAAGGGAATGAGCTTACCGCCTTCGGCGGCTCGCCATACGCCTACGCCATCATGACTCCTTACTCCTACTTCTGCCATTACGACTTCTACGGAAAGGAGCTCAGCACTTTTGCCAAAGCATACCTCAACCTTTTCAAGCAATGGGGCGACACCAGCGAGAAGATTATCGTAGGCGGAGACTTCAAGTCGGAAGGCAACCTTGGCCGTGGCCTGGTGTTTACCGAGGGCCTGCCGCCTAACCGCAGCAATACCGAGTCGGGCTACCGCGAGAGACCATTGAACGATATTCCTTTCGTCAACCAGACCGGACTGTTCGCCGAAAGCAGCTTCAGGACCAAAGTGCTTAAGCGCAATTTCAATCTCAGCGCCGGAGTTCGCCTCGATATAGTCAACTCCCTTACTGCCCTGGGGCCCCGTATAAATGCTTCACTGGACATCATTCCCGACATCTGGACCCTGCGCGGCGGCTGGGGAATCACTGCCAAAGCCCCCACATCGGCTTACCTCTACCCTACCGACGCTTATTACGACCAGGTAAACATCAACACCAGCCAGGCCCCGTCGGAAGCCGACCGAACCGTCATGGCCACCACGCGCATCTTCAGCGCCGTCAATCCCGACCTGGAGATTGCCCGCAACAGGAAGGCCGAAATAGGCTTCGACCTCAAGATTGCCGACCGCTACCGCCTCGGGGTGACCTGGTATGATGAACTGATGAAGAACGGCTATTCGTTTGCCCGCAGCCGGGAGTCATTTGCCTGGGTTCCGTACAAGACCTGGAACATAGGAGGGCACAACCCCGACGGATCTCCGCTGTTCGTGCCGGATGCCGACACACACCGTTTCTTCGGCTGGTACCGGCCGGCCAACAATGCCATGGAACATCACTACGGCCTTGAGTATGAACTCGACCTGGGCCGCTTCAGCGCCATCCGCACGTCGTTCTTCCTTAACGGTGCGTGGATGCATTCAGTATCTTCCAACTCCGGCGAGACTCTATCCCTCAATCTCAAGGAAGGCAGCTACGTAAACAGCAACGTGGCCATCTACGACCCCGGTGTGAGAAAGTATCATTACGAGAAGTTCCTCACCACCCTCCGTACCACCCACAATATCCCGTCAATAGGTTTCGTGGTGACGCTAACCACCCAGTTCAACGTCTTTACGCGCAACTGGAGCGAGTATCATAACGACGAAGCGCCCCAGCGCTACATATCGGTGGAAGACGGCAAGGTGTACGATTTCACCTCCCAGATGGCCGCCGACCCCGCCTACAAATACATGATAGGACAACTGTCGGAGTCCCGCTTCATTGTCAGCCGCACTATCCCTACGGTCGTGTTCAACCTCAACGTAACCAAGGAAATCCGCAAGTTCATGACGGCTTCCTTCTACGTGAACAACTTGTTCAACTCCAGGCCCCTGGATCCTTCGGAAATATCCAAGGGCAGTTTCACTGAGCTGAACAATCCCATGTACTTTGGTTTCGAAATAAAGCTCAAGATATGAAAAGGATACTCTACTCTCTTCTGGCGCTGTGGCTGGTCCTCTCCTGTGAAGAGACCAGGCTGCCCTCGCTTGTCGAATGGTGTCCGAGCATTGACGAGTCGGCCCTCGGGGACGTCCCCAGGCCCGACAGTTACAAAATCACCGTCAGCAACATAGGCACCGAGGCCGTGGAGGAGATGGTCTTCGACGCCCTCTCCCCGCAGACATTCAACCTGGTGCAGGGTATCTACAACATTACCGTACAGGCCCACGGGACCATGGGCGGGCGCGCATTCAACTATATAGGCACCGCAAACGCCGTAAAGATCAGTCCATACGAAACCGGCCCGACACTCATAAAAGTATCTGCTTCCGAGTCTTCCGCGCTGGTTTTCAAAGAGATCCACTACAACGCCAGCATGGTCAAAAACTCAGCCTCGGCGCGCTACCTCAAAGACACTTATTTCGAGGTCTATAACAATTCCGACCAGACGGTCTATGCCGACGGAATATGCCTGGGCGACGTCCTGAGCCACAAAGTATATGACTTCTCCGACAAACTGTCCAATGCCTCTGACTATGTGTTCATGGGTACCTATGTCTGGCAGATTCCCGGCAGCGGAACCGACTACCCCATAGCTCCCGGAGAGTCCTTCATAATTGCCGCTTCCGCTATCGACCATTCGCAGACCGCAGAGACCCTCGACCTGTCGACAGCCGAGTTCGAGACCATCTGCGACAGGTACAAGGAAAGGGGCGGACAGCCGGATGCCAATGCCGTCAACATGGCACTGGTGTGCACCATCAAGGAAAGCGGTCTGGGCAATCAGCTCGGCAAATTCACCGACGGAGCCTGGGCCCTGTTCTACCCTTCCGTCCCCCTCCGGAAAGACGGAGAGTACCTGGAGTCCAACCATGCCAACAATTACGGCCTGGAGGTGCTTAAAACAGATGTTCTGGACGCCATCGACCTGCTCAAAAGCGAGAATCCCGACGACAAACGCCTCGAGAGCGAGCTCGACGCCGGCTGGATCAAGTGCGCCACCACAGGAGGCAACCAGAGCGTAGTCCGCAAGATTTCCGGGAAACGCGAGAACGGCAGCATAATACTGCAAGACACTAACAATACCACCGAGGATTTCACCGTCAGCGATTCACCCCAGATTCGCCGTGACGGAGCAAAAAGGCCCGGGTGGAGTAACTGGACTACCGCGCAATGAGAACCTACAGATTAATACTGTCACTGCTTCTGACAGCGCCCCCCTGCATCAACGTGGCGGCGCAGGAGCTCCACGACAAAGCCTGGAGCGTTCTCAATGAGGGCGGCGCACTCTGGATGGGGTCCGAAAATGCCGCAGGCCTTTCTTTCGATGCTCCCGCCGAATTCAACCTCCTCGATGCCGACTTTTCTTATGAACGTGGGTACTACCGCCTGAAGCAAAGCCCCAAAAGAGAGGGAGAACTGACATTCGATACCCAAGGGCTCAAGAAAATAGGCAGAATAACCGCCTGGGGGCGCTTCAGCTACAGCAACTCCTCCGAGAGCGGAGCATCGTTCAACACCCTCCTGGGCAACCCGTACGATGAGCGTTTCATGTACACCGCCGCCGACTCCGTAGAGGGCCAGTGGAAAAAGCAGAGCTACTTACTCCAGTTCAAGGCAGCGCTGCCGCTGGGAGACAGGGTTTCGACAGGCTTGCATGTTATTTACAACGACCGTATAGCCGCCGGACAGATAGACCCAAGGGCCGAATCGTATCATTATTCGGTATCGGTGAAGCCTGCGCTCGCTTGGACTACCGATTTTGGTACCATGGGCCTTAACGGGTTATATACCAACACTTTCGAGCGTTCCACCCCAAGCATCAGCAACTCCCAGGAGATTCAGAAAGTATTCCTTCTCCGCGGACTTGGCAACTGGGTGGGCGACCAGGTAGGCGGCAGCGGCCTGAGTACTATGTATTTCCGCTGCAACAGCTGGGGAGGCGGCCTTCAGTATTCCTGGAGCGAAGGATGGAAACTGCTTGCCGACCTTGGCTACACGGTGGATAAAACCGCCATCACCGAAAGCGCCACCCAGCCAAAGCCCCACGGCAATACTTACCGCCAGAGCATATCCGGCTCAGTATCAGCCATCTGGGGTGAAAAGGTGCAACATTTCCTGCGCCTGTCGGCAAAAGGCGTGAAGACCAAAGGTACCGAGCATACGGTGCTTTGGGACACCGGTTCAGGGCAATGGATAACCGCCATGTCAATCGACCAGGTAATGCTGCGCTCGCTTGACGCTTCGCTGGACTGGAACGCATACCTTACCGATGGCGAAGCCTACTCCTGGCACTGGGGAGCAGGCGCCGCGTGGGAAGGGAAAGATGATACTTACGCCCTCCCCCACTCTGTCTTCAGGTACGGCAACGCCTCCCTTTCGGCAATCGGCGAGAGGCGCTTCCGCTTCAGCAATTCCAGCCTTACTGCTGCCGTACGGCTGCGAGTGACAAAGAATCTTTATGGCGAGTATTCCTATCAAGGGCACCGCAGCGCCACCGCCCCCGTGAGAGATCTCTACACGCACAATCTATCCATTCTCAGCGCCGACCGCCTCCAGGCAGGCCTGGAAGCGGAATATGCATTCGGGGTAGCAAAAGGTATTAACCTCGCCTTCTTCGCCCAAGGAAGTTATCTTACGGCCTCCTGCGACTGGGTGTACGAAGCCTCAGGCACCGCCCGGCGCCAGCGAGGGAACGCCATCGGAGGCGTAAAGCTTTACTTCTAAAAAAGAGGCCGCGCACTGAGCGCGGCCTCTTTTAACATATCAGAGAGACTCTTTTAGTCTGCCTTGCGGATGCAGCGGACTTCCACACCCTGAACAAACTGGGCGTAACTCAAGTTAAGACGCCCTTCATATGCTGCAGAGAATGTGGACATCAGCACAAAAATCTGGAAACTGGTACCAGTCGCATTGGGCTGGTATGCCGAAGAAGTCATGATCTGATTCAAAGCGCACTTTCCTAACCACTCGGGAACAGAACAGAAAGTAGCCTTGACATCAGTGGCATTGTAAGATCCTGTAGCCGTAGTGCTGGTCTTGTTGCGGGCCCCAAGGAATGAGAAGTTCCATCCTTCGGCATTGAATCGAGCTATAGAAGACCCCTTGAAATCTGCCTCATAGTAAACTGCAGTATTATCATCAATGGCGGCACTTTCACCTTGATCTTTGTTAGAATTGCCAACCAGTTTCAGGAAATCAGCACGGGTAGGAATATACCAGCCCGGAGGGCAAATACCCTGGCTGCCTTCGAAACTTCTGTAGTTTCCTTCAGTAGGAGCAGAGCTGGTGGAATACGTAATGGAACTCCTCTCCACGCCCAAAGCTGTAGCAAAATCATACAGATAAGCATCAGTCCTGTCCGTAGAAGGGATAGCGGTTTTGTTATCTGTGTCGATGGTGTAAGTATACCAGATACCTGAATCCTCTACGGGATTGGAAGAGACTTTCTTGCCGGCGGGAACATAGGCAAGAGGAGCTGCCATCCAATACCTGTTGTCGGCCAGTTTGATAATAGGATACTCTTTGCCGGCATAAGTGAACTTATTGTTCTCAAGGTCTTCCTCGAACTGGACGGTAGCCACGCCGTTAACCACAAGGTTCACGCAGTTGAAAACATGGTCGCCGTTGATGTTGCCGACCAAAGGCAGAGATGCTGCACCGCCGGCAACTTCCATACCGCCGTCGACACCGGCGTTGATAGTGGCAAAATTATAAGCGGCGTCAGATGCACTGTTATAACGGAAACGGCCGAGGAATGCGCCTGCAGTAGCAGCACCGCTGATTGTGCAATCTACTTTGCAAGCGTTCCAGTTGGTAACTGCATCCTTCTCGGAATTATAACCGCCAACTATACCACCGGTGGCACCGCCGGCAGCCGCATTGGTAATGTTGCCTGTGCTTTCTACATTGGTGTAATTGCCAAAGGAATAACCGGCAATACCGCCAACTTCAGGCTCCTTGCCCACTATAGTGGAGCAATAGCTGGTCTGATTATTAACAGCACCGCTGTTCTTGAGGTTGCTAAGCGAACCGTTGAGCGCACCGCCGATACCGCCGAGCACAACAGGTATATTACATTTGTTGGTAACAGCACCGCTATTCTCAGCCCCGTTCAGGGTAATGCCGCCCTTGTAAGTACCCATAATACCGCCGATGTAAGAGAGGATATTATAAGTAGTGTTGGCAGGGTCACCACAACTGTACATATCTTCAATGGTCACATCCCCGGTGTTCTTGACATTCTTAATTACCGACTTCTTTGTGACTTGTCCTATCACACCGCCAAAGTATGCCTGGACAGTGATAGCTGCCGGATGGCTTGCAGAAGCGCCGTTCAGAGTCAGGGAACCGCTGTTGGTACAGTCTTCCATATCAGCTTCCAGGAAACCTACAATACCTCCTGCGTTGATAGTCTTGATCTGGGACTCGAAAACAATTTTACCCTTGTTCTGGCAGTTCTTGACATTGGCAGTAGAAGCGCCTATAACACCGCCGAAGCACATCTGAGGGCCTCCGGTAGTAACCATATAAGGCTTAATGGTAAAGCTTGCTTCGTTGCTGCAGTTCTCAACAAGTACTCCCTTACTTGCACAGTTAGTATTGTCAGCTGCGAAAGGGCCGGCATTGCCGAATACGCCGCCTATTGTAGTGAAAGACGTATTACCGCCGCTCTGTGCCATTGAAGTACCGCCGGCAAGCGTGCCATCGACAACAATTTCTCCGTAGTTATGGCAATCAGATGCACCAAGGGTGACATAACCTGCCACACCGCCTATGCTCGCATCGGTAGCGGCAACGTCCGTGCCGCCATGGTAGGTAACCTTTCCATAGTTCTTTGCAGACTTAAGCTGGCCTTCTACTATACCGACCACACCGCCAAGGGCAGGATAGCTGCCGGAACCGCCTGCAGGATAGCTCCACTCGATATCACCACGGTTGATACAGTTCTCGATAATGCCACAATCCTTATCGGCATTTTTGACAGAAGGTGTCTGGCCGACTACACCGCCGATACCGAACTTCTTCATTCCTGCGGAGGGTCCGCTGAAGACAAACTTGATAGAACCTGTATTCTCACAGTCCTTGACAATTGTCTTGCCGGCCTGCTCAGCATTGCCGATACGGCCGACAACACCGGCTATGGCGCTGCAGGATGCAGAGTTATTAGTGAGTTCAACGTCGATAGAGCCTGTAAACTTACAGCCCTCGACTATACCCTTTTCTGATTCACCGACCACACCTGCGCAATAAATACGGCCGGCATCACCGGACTTAACCGTAATCTTACCTGCGACATTGCAATCCTTGACCAAGCCTTCGGAAGAAGACACGATGAACGATATTCCAGTCATGTCGGAGATAGCCTCGGTCCAATTGATAGCGCAAGTGGCGTCGATATTGACATCCTTAACGACACCGGTGGCGGCAAGTTTGGCAAACAGTGCGTTAGTGGCAGCAAGATTCTTGATAGTGAAGCCCTTGCCGTCAAATGTACCTGCATAAGACTCGGCAGGGACAATCTCAACCTCGGTGCAGTCGATATCGTTGCCAAGTTCGGCAACGTCGCTATCGGTATAATTTGATGCGTCGGCAAGGAATTCCTTAAGCTCCTGGGCGTTGGTGATTACACCGAACTTCCAGCCGCCTAACGGAGAAATGTCGCCGAGGGGAAGGATGGCGCCGCGGGCGATGGTAGCACCGTTTTCACTGACCTTCTGGGCAGATTTGCCATCTTTAACCGATGTTACATTGAGGCCGCTGAACTGGCCGGGAGCAACTGCAGCATAGTAGGTGGTTCCTACCGCAAAGCCTTCAGCGCATGACACCGCCACGCCTACGGCAGGAGTTGCAGCAGGGGTTGCAGGGAAAGCAACTTCAGGGGCTGCACTTGCAGAAGCAGTCACTTGCACGGTGCCGCCGAACGATCCGGTAGCAGGAGCGAAAGTCACCTTGGTAAAGCCTTCCTGGGCCACCTGGAAAGAAACCAGCGACACAGTGTTGTAGAATGTCGGCTTAGATGCCACGCTCTCGAAATAGGCTACAGATGAAAGGGCGTCAGGATCGACAGTCGCGGTACCGGAAACAGTCTGGTCACCAATTTTCATCGTCACCACATTGCTGGAGCAAGATACGGCGTTCTTGAAAGGATAAGCAGCCACAAAAGTAGTGCTTCCTTCAGGTACCGAACCGGAAATGGTAACGGAGGAGCCGTCAACGGCGCTGACCGTAAACTTCTCTGCGCTTCCATTCCCGCCGGGGAACACGGCGACTTCTTCGCCGACGCTCCATACGACCTTCTTGCCGTCGAGAACAGCCTTGGAATCTACATCGCAATTAGCGGAAAGTGTAATCTGCACGTAGCCCTTCTTAGGTCCTACGATTTCTTCGGTAGCAAGTTCCCTGGTACAGGAAACTGCGGCAGCAAGGACGAGTGCTGCAAAGACAAAATACTTCTTCATAGCAACTCTCATTTTACCAGTCGAAAGACTCTTGCTCGGTGAAATCCTCGGTGCTTGCATCGGGGCTTTCACAAAGAAGCGCTGCGAGGCTCTCCTCTACTGTTTCACAAACCGGAGCAGCGTATGCTCCAAACAAAGGTTTTTTGATCATAATAATATGGTTAATAATGATAATCAATCTTATTCGCCAAGATGCAAAAATAAAAAATTTCGAGCAAGAACAAAATAATCGGGAGGATAATTTAAATGCCCGACAGCATCAAATTATCCTCCCGAATCGAGAAAACGGACTTTCAATCAAAGCCGCATATACAGCATCCCTACCAATTAAACTCTCCCCCGTCTTCGAAATCCTCGATGACGGCATCTTGGCTTTCGCAGATCAAGCCCTCGATGAGTTTCTCTGCAATTTCACATACAGGAGTTAAATAGGCTCCGGAGAATGCTTCTTTAATCATAATCGAAAAAAACTATTTCAGAATAACATTAGTCAGGAGAATATAACCAGCATGACCGGATTCTGTCTCTATATGGCCCACGAGTTTGGAAATGGAGGCTACATCCATACCGGTAACTGCAGCACCGTTAACCTTGGTGGAAGAAGCTATGTTAATCGGCTGCCCTGCCAGACCCATATTAACATTTTTTTGGTTGTTTATCTGCCCGCCAATAATAATACCAGTACACACCCCCTCGGAAGATGTGATGTTCACATCCATATCTATATTGTAGAAGTCCTGGGCAGTATTTCCAACGGCTCCCACAAGGCCTCCTATAAACGAGTTAGCCTGGGAATTGCTGGAAACACTACATTTGACGGTACATCCAAAGATATTGCCCTGCGCAAAGCCGGCGATTGAACCGACGGAACTTGCATAATCAGAATAATCTACTGCGGAATCCTCCTTCTTTCCCCAAGTAGCACCTGTAACGGAAATATCGCCATAATTAGCACTGTTTTCAATAACTTTCGGCAATCCACCAATACCGCCGACCCTCAACTGAGAAGGTGAGGTAGTGGTAATCTTACCCTTGTTGGTACAACCAGTTATGATAAATGCACTATTAGTTCCTCCAACAATGCCCCCTATGTAGCTAAAAGTGGTATTAACTTGAGCGGAAGATAACGTAATATCGCCTTCGTTAATACAATCTTTCCATTCAAGCTCTCCGGCCTTATGAATAGCACAATACCCTCCGATGCCGCCGATCGCGGTCTGCTTGCCAGTGGAGGTAACAATCACGTCTCCCTTGTTTGTACTACCGTTCATGCTGGCATTGACAAATCCGCCAACACCACCGACGCGGATGTAACCAGAGCTCCCAGTAGCAGCGTCAAGAGTAACTTTACCGGTATTGTGACAATCGTCACATATAACTGTCTTTGAGGCATGCCCAACGCAACCGGCAACACCACCTATAGCCGGGTAGGGCATAGACCCGGCAGAGCTAGGAGTATCGGCGCCTGTTTTGGTAGCGCCGAACATACCGGTTACGCTTACATCGCCACTATTGCTGCTGCCCGTAATACCGCCCGACACATACCCGGCAACACCGCCGATATTGGGACGTGTACTCTGGCTCTCTTTAGATGTGGTGTAAGTAACTGCTGCTGTATTTGAACAATCTATCATCTTGGCTGCAGTATATCCAACCACTCCGCCTAGATTCACATAAGCCCCGGTTCCGCCCGCAGTGAACTCATAAGATATTTCTCCGGAATTCTTGCAATTCTGGATGATACCACTGTTGTTGATGGTACCAAACAAGCCACCAGCATAAAGATTCTTACCGACTCCTGTATTCTTAATAGTGAGTTTCCCAGTATTCGTGCAATCTTTTACTGTTACTTGACCGTTCGCACCTATTGAGCGTCCGGCAATGTTGCCAAAGTAAGGCACATTTGTCTGCCCAGCAAATGTAAGGGTAACGTCTCCGCTGTTGGAACAACCGTCAATAAGACTTTTGTCCCCAGTGGGCTGTCCAACAAGAGATCCATAATAAGCACGGGCAATTTCAAAGTCCCAGTTAGACGTAATATCGGCAGCATTAGAGCAATTCTCGAGCTTGCCATCGTTATAGCAGCAGATAAAGCCGAAAGATTTTTCAACATCCGGGTCGGGATAGCTTAAGGTGCAAGACTTGTCAAGTTTCAGATTTGAAATCGTTCCAGTATTGGTGCCAAACAAAGCCACGCCGGCGGAAGTCCAGTTCTTCAAGCTATAGCCGCAGCCGTCAAAGGTTCCGGCCCAGGATGCCGCGGAAGTAAGGGTTACACCGGTCAGGTCAATGTCGTTGGCAAGAGCCACCTCGTCGCCCTCAGCGTAAGTCTGGGCTGTTGAGAGGAATTCCTGCAGCTCGGCAGCATTGTGTATCTTGCTGTACTTCATGGTTACCTTGGAAGCAACATCACCAAAATCAAGGCCTTTGTTGCGCTCCAGAGTAAATGATTTATCGCTTGTGACAGTACCAAGTTTACTATCGTTTCCCACTCCCACGGTAAAGCCGGTAACGGCACAGGGGGCTACAACAGCATAATATGTTTTTTTAGGGGTAAAAGCCTTGTCGGAAAACACCTCGATACCATTCCAACCCTCCCCGTCAGGGGCGGTGATAACGGGATCGGCATCAGCAGAAAGAGCAGCCTGAACATTACCGGTAACGGCAACCTTATCGTCATTGGCAAGCAGTCCGACTATGTTGGCATCTGCCATTTCGCCAACGTTAAACGCAAGCAGGGCAAAAAGGTTCTTGAACTGAGCCTTTTGGGTTAAGTCAGTGTAAACCGCGGCAGAAGACATAGCCTCAGGGTCGATGTTTCCATCATCGGGAATGTTCTGCGAGTCGGGAATACTGAACTTCACGGAATTGCCATCACGACTGACAGCATTATCAAACGGATACACAGCAACCAGGCTGGCCGTACCTTCCGGCACCGATCCGGAGATGGTGACGTTGCTGCCGTCAACAGCCGTAACAGTGAACTTTTCGGCTGTAGTGGCTTCGCCCGGATAGACAGCTACCTCGTCACCTACCGCCCATACTACTTTGCTGCCGTCAAGAACTGCCTTGGTGGAGTTGTCAACACCGGCAGAAAGAGTAATCTGGACATAGCCTTCGCGAACCGAAGGCTCAGGAATCTGCTCAACTGTAGCGGTTTCTTTGTTACAGGAGACAAGAGCGGCAAATGCAAGCGCCGCTAAAGCAAAATACTTTGTTTTCATAAGGCTCAACATTTACCAGGTGAAATCTTCAACGGCACCAAAATCCTCGGTGGTGCCTTCCGGGCTTTCACAGATCACTCCTTGGGAGAGTTCCTCTGCAAGTTCACATTCTGGAGCTGAATAAGCTCCCGGAACTGATTTTTTGATCATGGTTAAAAATATAGTTAAGGTTATTTGCGATATTTTGCCGGCACACTCACGTGGTACGACACTTTGAGAGGAGTGTCGGTGTCGGTGAGCCAGTTGGTCACATAAAAATTGACATCGAATTCATATACATTCCAAGGCTTGCGGCTGTCGATGCCGTTGACTGAGAAACTGATTTCCTCTTTCTCGTTCAGACGCCCCAGACGGGAATAAACCACCATCTCGCTCCCTGGAGCCTTGACAAAACAAACTGGAATGGTACTGAGGTTCTTGACCGTGACGGTCATTTTCTTTTCCGAAAACTTAACGTCGCTTATGCTAATGCAGGCATCAAGAAGAGGCTTGATGAATTCTTCTTTTCCGTAAATGCAACCGTCCGCGAAAGCTACGGTCCGTCGGGCGTCAAGAGCCTCGCGGATGCCCTTGAGAGAACGCTCTTTCGCAAACACCAGGGTCATGGGGCGGTACTCGCCCTTTTCGTAATCGACCCACTGGAACATAGGCTTGTGGGCATCGGTACCCGTGGTTATGGCAAGGTCTTTTTCCATTGCCCAGTGGAATGCCTCGGGATCAAAGCCGGAGAAGCTGTTATAAATCTCTATACCGTCTATCAGGCCCCCGTTGAGAAGTTCCGTATGGATGGGCCACCATTTTGTTTCGTTGGGTGCCTGCTGCTCCCAGTCGGGATGGTTCCAGGTAACGAATGCACCCTGCTTCTTGGCCTCGGCAAGGCCGGCCTTGATGGCGGTTTCTTCCTGTTTGACTTCATCGGAGCCGAATTGACCGTCGGAGGCCTCGGCAGCCGCGCATATAGCGTCGGCGTCAGAAATGAAATGGGTGTTGAAGTGCCCGGGGAAGATCCTGGTGCCGCGTGTGAGCTCGGCGCCGTGAATGACCATTATGCCGTACTTCTTGGCGGCCTTGGCAGCCATTTCATAGGATGAATTGCGGTTAACATTAGCACTCCAGTCCTTGACCATATGCTGATGATGAGTATCAAGATGATCGGTGATGGAGATAAAATCAAGGCCGTCAAAATCGGCCTCGTCAACGCGGGTGACCGGCCAGACCTGGGCGTCGCTGAAGTTGGTATGAAGATGGAAATCTCCCTTGAGGGTTATGTATCCTGGAATGTCGGGAATGCTTGAACGATGTGGTACAGTAGCATTTAAGTTGATGGCCGTGAAGGCCAAGATGGCGAATACAAGTAATCTTTTCATAATTTTTAGTGTCATAAGACTACAAATATAAAAAATTTATTTATCTTTGCCGTCCAAAAATGAAAAAGGGGGTGATAAAAGAATGATCATAGTACCGGTAAAAGAAGGCGAAAACATCGAGCGCGCTCTTAAGAAATTCAAGCGTAAGTTCGAGAAGACTGGCGCCGTGCGCGAAATGCGCTCCCGCAAGAACTTCGAGAAGCCTTCAGTGAAGAAGCGTATCGCTAAGCAGAAAGCGATCTACGTCCAGCACCTCCGTCTCCAGGAAGAGCAATAATAACTACCAATAAAAAAGGCGCAGACTTCAATCAAGTCTGCGCCTTTTTTATTTAAGGGCCTGGCTACACAGTGCCCTGCTCAAGCATTGCGGTTGCGACCTTCATGAAGCCGGCGATATTGGCGCCCTTGACATAGTCGACGCTGCCGTCCGGCCTGGTGCCAAACTTCACGCACTGCTCGTGGATGGACTTCATGATAAAGTGAAGCTTGTCGTCCACTTCTTTGGCATCCCATGAGATATGCTCGGCATTCTGGGTCATCTCCAAACCGGAAGTGGCCACGCCGCCTGCATTGACGGCCTTGCCGGGAGCGAACAGGATACCATTGTCCTGGAAGTAGTGGATAGCGCCCGGCTGGCATCCCATATTGGACACCTCGCAGCAGCACCAGCAGCCATTGGCTGCGAGTTCCTTGGCATCATCCTCGGAAAGTTCGTTCTGGAAGGCGCAAGGAAGGGCAATATCGACAGGGATGCTCCAAGCCTTCTTGCCGGCGGTGAAGAATGCCTTGCCGGGGAACTTGGTGGCCATATCCTCAACCCTGTTGCGGTTGGATGCGCGCATAACAAGCATATAGTCGATCATCTCCTTGGTAATGCCCTCGGGAATATGGCATACTCCGTCGGGACCGGAAATCGCAACGACCTTGGCACCGAGTTCGGTAGCCTTGGTTGCTGCACCCCAGGCCACGTTGCCGAAGCCCGACAGGGCTATCTTCTTGTCCTGGATATCCTTACCAGCTTTCTCCAGAAGGTGCTGGGTAAAATACAGAGCGCCGAATCCGGTGGCCTCGGGACGCAGGATGCTGCCTCCCCAGGTGCCGCCCTTTCCGGTAAGCACACCGGTATTGTACTGGCGGGCCAGTTTCTTGTACATTCCGTACAGATAGCCTATCTCACGGCCGCCTACACCCACGTCGCCGGCAGGTATGTCCTGATCGGGGCCTATACACTGCCATAGTTCAAGCATAAAGGCCTGGCAGAAGCGCATGATCTCGTCGTTGCTCTTCCCTACCGGGTCAAAATCGGAGCCTCCCTTGGCACCTCCCATAGGAAGGGTGGTGAGAGCGTTCTTGAAGGTCTGCTCGAAGCCGAGGAACTTGAGCATGGAAGGAGTTACCGCCCTGTGGAAACGGAGCCCGCCCTTGTAAGGGCCGATGGCGCTGTTGAACTGGACGCGGTAGCCGGTGTTGGTCTGCACCGCTCCCTGATCATCAACCCAGGTCACGCGGAACGTAAAGATGCGGTCCGGTTCGACCATTCTCTCGACAATCTTTGCCTTCTCGAATTCGGGATGCTGGTTATACACATCCTCCACCGATTCCAAAACCTCCTGAACAGCCTGGAGATACTCATTCTCCCCAGGATACTTGGCCCGGAGCTTGGCCAGAATTTCATTGGTATTCATAAGTGTTATTAAAATAGTGTGTGGTTAGGTCTTATTGCTGCATCTGTTCAGCTTTGGCCTGAAGCTCCTTCTGGAGCGACTCCATAGTCCTGTCGGCAGGAATGCCGAGGGCCTTGCGGGCGGCGGCGGTAAGATCGTCGGCCTGTGCAGGGTCGATGTACAGGGCAGTGGTCTGGTCGAAAACGAACACATAGCCGCCATCCTTAGCAAGCTTCTCGATCGTATCCTGGGCTTTCTTATAGAGCGGAGCCATAAGCTGCTGCTGTTGCTGCTGAAGCTCGGCCTGAACAGTCTGGTTGAACTCCTGGATACGCTGCTGGATGTCGGTCAGTTCCTTCTCCTTGGTCTCACGGATAGCCTGGGTCCAAGTAGAGGCCTTCTGCTGATACTGCTGGTATTTGGTATTGAACTCATCGGCCATAGCCTGATAAGTCTCGCTTGCCTCCTTGGTGGAAGCGTCAATAGTGGCACGGGCCTGGTCCGCCTCGGGCATCAACTGTACCAATTCGGTAAAGTTAACATATGCGAACTTCTGCTGTGCGAACGCTGCTGCGCTCATCATTGCCAATGCGGCAACCAAAAGAATCTTTTTCATATCAAATAATTTAAAATTGTTGTCCTATAACAAAATGGAATTGACTGCCGCCGGTGCTGTCGTTGGCATCGAAACCGTAGCCCCAGTCAACACCCAGCAAACCGATCATCGGCAGGAAGATACGCACGCCCACACCGGCACTGCGCTTGATTTGGAAAGGATTGAAATCCCTGATATCGCTCCAGCAGTTGCCTCCTTCCAGGAAGCCCAGCACGAAAATGGTCGAAGACGGCTGCAGGATTACAGGATAACGCAACTCCACGGTGAACTTGTCGTAAACATTGCCCGCATAGGCGGTACGGTTGGAGTTGTATTGGGTAGGAAGGTTAGGAGTCAAGCTGCCGTTGGTGTAACCACGCATGGCTATGACCTCCGTACCGTACGAATAATAGCCGGACATTCCGTCGCCGCCCACAACGAATCCCTCGAACGGAGAGTATCCCCAGTTACGGTTGTAGAAACCAAGATAGCCGAACTGCGCCCTGGTCATGAGCACCAGGTCTCCGATGAGCTTGGTATATGTAGCGGCCGAGAATTTCCATTTATGATACTCGATCCACTTGTAGCGGTCCGCGACCGACCAGTTGTTGTACTGCACGTCCCTCCAGCCGATGGGCTTGCCGTCACGCTCGGTAATCTTGTTCCCCTTAGGGTCAAGGTCGTAGTTGCGGAACAGCGAGAAAGGAGGCGTGAGCGACAGCGACAGCGAGAAGTCCGATCCCGTACGGGGATAGATCTGCTGGTCGGTGGAGTTACGCATCAAGTTGATGGTATAGCTAATATTATGCGAAATACCGTTGTCGAAGATAAAGTATCCTCCGTCCCAGTTCTTGAGCCTGTAAGTCTGCCAGCTGAGTCCGTTGTAAAGCACGAAGTAATTGTCAGGCCACTTGAGGCGGTTACCCAGCGACGCCGACACGCCGAATACCTCCATCTGGCGGCTGTTGTCAAGAATGCCGAGCCAGAGGTTGGAATTGGTGTAGCGCGTATAATAGCCCGACAGGTTGAGCGAGGTAGGCTTCTTGCCGAAGAGCCAGGGCTCTACGAAGCTGGCGGTCAGGGCGGTATAGTATTTTCCGTTGGTCTGGAAACGGAAGGCAAGGCTCTGTGCGTCTCCGAGCGGCACAGGCCTCCAGGCGCTCTTGTCGAAGAATCGGCTGGTAGAGAAGTTGTTGAAGCTCACGCCCACGGTGGCCACGAAGGTGCCTGCACCCCAACCGCCCGAAAGTTCAAGCTGGCTGGAAGGCTTCTCGGTGACGTTATAGACTATGTCAACCGTGTTGTTTAGCTGATTGGGTATGATTGACCATCCCTTGGCGGGGTCGGATATGGCTTCCGGATCGAACTGGCCAAGGGAAGCGATTTCCCTTATGGAGCGCTCGAAATCGGACTGCCTGAACAGATAGCCCGGACGGGTGAAGACCTGGCGGCGCACCACCTTTTCGTTGGTAAGGTCGTTACCGTTGATGATGATGTTGTTGAGAGTTGCCTGCTTGCCTTCGGATATACGTAGCTCCACATCCACAGAGTCGTTCTGGATGTTGGTCTCGACGGGAGTGATGTTGAAGAACAGGTATCCGTTGTCGCGGTAAAGTTTGGAGACGTCCATCTCCGTCTGCTTGCCGCCGCCCCTGAGGCGCTTTTCCATCGACACTACGTCGTAAACATCGCCCTTCTGGACCTGCAGCACCTGATTGAGGACCTCGGAGGGGTAAACGGAGTTACCGGTCCAGGTGATGTCACGGAAGTAGTACTTGTCGCCCTCTTCGAATACCAGGTCGATGCCGAGGCGCTTGGGCTCGATGTAATATACCGAATCGCGCACCAGGCGGGCGTCCCTGTAGCCAGCCTCGTTGAAGGCGGAGAGCACGGCTTTTTTGTCGTTGATGTATTCCTTCTCGTTGAACTTCTTGCTGTTGAAGAAGTTGTAAATCTTGTTGGACTTGGTCTTCTTCATGGCGCGGGCGAGCTTGAAGTCTTTCACGTGCTCGTTGCCTATGAAGTTAATGTCCTTGATGCGCACTTTTTCTCCGCGGTCGATGTTGAAATTCACGCGGATGGCGTTCTTGACTATCGTGTCTTTCTGCGTTTCTGCGGTGACTGTGGCATTAAGGAAGCCCTTTTCGGCATAATAACGCTTGATAATGTCGGAGGAAGTCTTTTCGACATACTCGGAGAATTCGCCGCCCCTGCGCAAGTTCAGGCGCTCCTGCAGCTCTTTCTTGTCGCCGCTCTTGATGCCGGAGAACGACCAGCGCGAGACCCTGGGCCGCTCCTTGATAATTATTTTGAAATATGCCGAGTCGGGGGTTTCTCCCAGATGGTCGATGACCAGCGACACGTCTTCAAAATAGCGCTGCAGCCACAGCCTGCGCACCACTCCCGACACGTCGTCGCTGGGAACGGTAAGTTCCATGCCCTTCTGGAGGCCGGTAAGCTGAATGATCTGCTGCGCGCTGAAATAGCTGTTGCCCTCAACCGACACGCCACCCACAAAATACTTCTTGGGGTGGTTATAATCTATTTCCACATTGCTTTCCTGCGCCCGGAGGGACAAGCAGGAGAGCAGGACCGAAATCAGGACAACAATATATTTGTTTCTCATCTCTTCTCTTTCCGATAAATGCGCAAATATACGGAATTATTTGACTTTTCCGAAACGTCTGTCCCGTGAAGCGTACTCCCGCAGCGCATCAAGATACTGTTCCTTTCTAAAATCAGGCCAAAGTGTGGGAGTGAACACAAATTCCGTGTAGGCAAGCTGCCAGAGCATATAATTGCTGATACGCTGCTCCCCCGAAGTGCGTATAAGAAGGTCGGGGTCGGGAACTCCGGCAGTTACCAGATACTCTTCGATATCTTCCCCGCCCTCTTCCGCCATGCGGCGGGCAGCCTGGCGGATGTCCCATTTGCCGCTGTAGCTCATAAAGATAATCATGGTCATCTTGTCGCCGGAAGCGGTTGCAGCCTCCATATGGGCGATTTCGGAGCGCAGCTCGTCACTCAGACGGTCAAGGTTGCCAAGAACCCTGAAACGTATTCCGTTGGACAGGAAAGAATGCAGCTCGTTCTTCATAGAGCGCATCATAAGCGACATCAGGCCAAGTACTTCCTCCTGGGGACGGCCCCAGTTCTCCTCTGAAAAGGCAAAGAACGAGACATACTTGATGCCCCATTCCACGCTGGCCTCAAGTACAGCCCTTACACTTTCAACACCTTCAAAATGACCGAAAATACGCTCTTTCCCGCGCGCTTTGGCCCAACGACCGTTACCGTCCATTATGAAACTTACGTGTACGGGAACTACCTGGGGAGAATCCATATACTATTCACTTTGATTTCTGACGTCCCCGCCCCAAAGAAGGCGGGCCTTGAGGGCCCCGATAAAGTTGGAGCCTCCCAGAACCACCACTTGCAGAGCACCGGGAACGGCGCTCAGGCACAAGGAAGCCGAAGAAGGAACGTCGTAATTACGATTGTCGGCAGTAAGCCGCACCAGCGAATCTCTGGAGCGGAAGCTTATTTTTATCTCCGAGCTGTCTGGCACCACAAGCGGACGCACATTTAGGTTGTGAGGCGCTATTGGGGTGATTATCAGCACCCTGGAATCAGGAAGACAGATAGGGCCGCCTGCGCTCAGCGAATAAGCGGTAGAGCCGGAACTGGTGGCGACCAGAAGCCCGTCTGCCCAATATGTAGGCAGGGGCAGGGAGTCCACTTCCACATCAACCCCGAGCATGGCGGCGCCTTCCCGCAGGACGCTCACCTCGTTGAGTGCCAGCTGAGGGCCGTCACCTCCGCACAAGCCGACGACCTTGACAAGGCCGCGGCGCTGTATGGAATAATCTTTGCGGGCCAGAGCGTCGGCAACGCTCTCGGGCTTGTTCTCCGACAAGAACCCGAGACGCCCGAAATTAACACCGAGTATGGGAAGAGAAGCCTCCAGGGCAAGAGCGGCAGCCGACAGGAAAGTACCGTCACCACCGAAGCTCAGCAGCATTTCGGTGCCCTCGCGTACATCTTCTTTGGTCCGGACCGGATAGACATCGAAACCCTGAGCACCCAGGTCGGCCAGAAGGCCGAGCACCCGGGGATCAAGTTCCAAACTCTTGTCCTTTAAAAAATAAGCGAAAATCATATCAGGCTTCAAATTTAGTACTTTATTTCTACTTTTAGGATATAAATTTATATTTTTGCACTCTATGACAAGACTAAGTGTAAACATAAACAAAATAGCCACATTGCGCAACGCCCGCGGAGGTAACCTTCCCGACGTCACCAAAGCGGCGCTTGACTGCGAGCGTTTCGGAGCCCAGGGCATCACGGTCCATCCCAGGCCCGACCAACGTCATATACGCTACTCCGACGTACTCGATATCAGGCCTCTGGTCAAGACCGAGTTCAACATAGAAGGCAATCCTCTCCCCGAATTCCGGGACTTGGTATGCAAGGTTAAACCCGACCAGGTTACCCTGGTTCCCGACGCTCCCGACGCCCTTACCTCGAATGCCGGCTGGGACACGGTATCCAACTGCGAATTCCTGACAGAGATGTGCCGGAAATTCAAAAAAGAAGGCATCAGGGTGTCGATATTTGTCGATCCCGACCCTGACATGGTGCGGGGAGCCGCCCTGTGCGGAGCCGACCGCGTAGAGCTCTACACAGCCGCTTATGCCGAAGAGTTCAAAAACGGCCCCGAGAAGGCTGTGGAGCCGTATCTTAAAGCCGCTCTCGCAGCGCGCGAGTGTTCCCTTGGCCTAAACGCAGGGCACGATCTCAACCTTGATAACCTGGCGTATTTCATACGTACAATTCCCTGGACCGATGAGGTTTCGATAGGCCACGCCATCATTTGCGACGCGCTGTATATGGGTCTGGAACGTACTATCGGAGCATATCTGGAAGAGATTCGGAAAAAATAGTTAAATTTGCATTTTGCAACATAAGAAAACACAACGATAAAAATGAAAAAAATCATCCTCGGCATCATTGCCACAGCAGGGGCAGCCGCCCTTATTTCTTCTGCATTAGTCAGCTGCAACACCACTCCCGGAGGCAACACCAAGTCTGCCGCCGACTCCACGGCCGTAGCCGGCTCGATAGTGTACTTCGACCTCGACAGGGTACTCAATGAGTACGATATGGCAAACGACCTCCGCAGCGTGGCCGAAACCAAAATCAACAGCATCAACCAGGAGGTTAACCGCAGGGGCTCCAAACTCGAGAAAGACACCAAGGCTTTCCAGGATAAGATCAACAAGGGTCTCCTTACCCAGTCGGTGGCCGAAGTACAGTACAAGAAGCTCCAGGACCAGCAGAACAGCTTCCAGCAGTATGCAGCCCAGAAGCAGCAGGAGATAGCTGAGGAGCAGCAGGTTATGATGAACCAGATTGCCGACGCCATCAAGACTTTCATCGACGAGTTCAACGCCGAGAAGGGTTATGCCATGATCCTCACCACCCAGGGTGACATCATGCCCGCTCCCGTGGTAACCGCCGACCCGTCGCTGGACATCACCGACGCCGTGCTCGAGGGCCTCAACGCCGCTTATGTAAAGAGCAAGGCCGAGAATAAAGAATAAGGAATTGAAAATAGCCATCCTGTCCACTTTCTATCCTTTCAGAGGAGGAATAGCCCAGTTCAACGCAAGCCTTCTTGACGGACTGAGCAGGGAGTGCACGGTCAAAGCTTTCAATTTTACCCTTCAATATCCAGATTTCCTGTTCCCCGGAAAGACCCAGTACGTCACTCCGGAGGACAGTGCTTTGCAGGTGGACGCCCAGGCGGTCCTGAGCACCGTCAACCCCTTCAGCTGGGGAAAAGCCGCCAAGGCCATACGCGAATGGGGCGCCGACTTATTGATAGTACGCTACTGGATGTCGTGGTTCGCTCCTTCGCTGGGCAGCGTTGCCAGGAAAGCCGGCTGCAAGGTGCTTGCCATAACGGACAACATTATCCCTCACGAGAAGCATTTCTTTGACAAGCCGTTCACCAAATGGTTCCTGGGCGGCGTCAAAGCCTGCGTCTGCATGAGCGACGAAGTGGCCGCCGACCTGCATTCCCTCAAGCCCTCCATGCCTTGCAAGGTTCTCCCCCACCCGCTCTATACCCACTTCGGGAGCAGGGTCGACAGGGCCGAGGCCGAAAAGCGCCTGGGACTTCCGGGCAAAGGGCATAATCTTCTGTTCTTCGGGCTTATACGCCACTACAAAGGGCTGGATATCCTTATCGATGCATTCGGTTCCCTTCCCTCCGACTACAATCTCATAATAGCCGGAGAGCCTTACGGCGATTTCAGCGAGTACCGCAGCGCCATCGACAGCAGCCCCGCACGCGACAGGATATTCCTGTTCAACAACTACATCCCCGACTCCGAAGTCAAGTGGTTTTTCTCGGCAGCCGACGCCGCAGTACTCCCCTACAGGAGCGCGACGCAAAGCGGTGTCAACGCCCTTGCACTGAACTTCGAGGTGCCGATGATCGTCACCGACACCGGATCGCTTCGCGCTACAGTCGAAGGACGCGGCACCGGAATAGTGGTGGACAGCCCCGCTCCGGAGGCGGTCAGGGATGGTATTCTACGTTTTTTCAGCCAGCCCGCCCTGCGGGAAGACTGCATCGAACATATCCGCCAGGAGCAGCGCCGTCTGTCTTGGTCCGGATTCTGCAAGGAACTGCTTCAGTTTAGCGAATCATTATGAAACGATATCTGCTTTCCTCTCTGGTGTTTTTGCTCCTTCTGCCCGTGGGAGCCTCGGCTCAATGGTATCTGTTCCCGGGCGGGCGTCACGCCAAAGACAGCTCCGGGGTCAAGACCTCCGACAATGCTTTCGTCCCCCTGAGAGATGAGAGTCAAAAAAAAGAAGCTGCAATCGACTTTGAATTTGAAGAAGAGGAAGAAGTGGAGGAATTGGAGGCAGTGCACGCCGCGAGGGTGTCGCTGATACTGCCTCTCAAGAGCACCGGTACACCAAACAGCAATTTCCTGGATTTCTACAGCGGAGTACTTATGGCTGCAAACAGCCTGTCCGAGGGAGAAAGACCTATCGAACTGTCGGTTTACGACTCCACGGTGGGCATGCCCAGCATTAGCGAACTCGAACAGAGCGACCTTATCATCGGTCCGGTAAATTTCGACGACGTCCAGCGTCTGCTGCCACGTGCGCGAGGCAAGCTTATCGTATCTCCCCTTGATCCCAAGGTGGCATCGCTCACCGGCACCCAAAACGTTGTGCAGGCGCCCTCTGGCTGGGAGGCCCAGGTTGACGAACTGGTGCGCTGGATAGCTTCCGACAAACGCGGAGGCGACACCGTGGTACTGCTGCAGAGCGCTGACGAGAGCGACGGAGAAATGACCAAGCGCCTTGCCCTCAAGCTCTCGGAGGCCGGCATTCCTTACAACATTTCATCTACTCCATCGGCGTATGAGGGAAAGGTCAAAGGCACTTGCCGCTTTGTGATCTCCTCCGAGAAAGATGATTTCTGCAGCTCAGCCGTACGCGAAATCGCGCTCATGAACTTGAAGGGCACCCGCAACGCCGTTTACAGCACCTCACGCATCCGCTCGCTGAGCGACCTCGAGGTAGAAAGCCTCCATGCCGCATCGGCCCATATCGCAGCCACTTATTATGCCAATCCCGCCGACGCCAAGGTAAAACGCTTCGCCCAGCAGTACAAGAGCCTGTTCAAGGGAGAGCCCGGCCAGTGGGTCTATCAGGGATACGACCTCATGAATTACTTCGGCACCCTGCTCGAAAAGAACGGGGAGTTTACCACCGAGACACTTGCCGCCACCACTTGGAACGGCCTGCAGACGGATTTCAAGTTCGACGAGAGCGGAAAGAACAACACCGCCGTACGCCGCCTGCTTTACAACGCCAACAACACTATCACCCTTATTCGTTAGAATGGAAAAAGTTAAATGCCTCATCATAGGAGGCGGCCCCGCAGGTTACACTGCAGCAATCTATGCCGCCCGCGCAGCTCTGAACCCGGTCCTCTACGAAGGTCTCGAACCCGGAGGGCAGCTTACCACCACTACGGTGGTGGAGAATTTCCCCGGATTCCCTAACGGAGTTGACGCCAACGCACTTATGGCCGATATCCGCAGCCAGGCGGTGCGCCTTGGAGCCGACGTGCGCAGCGGCGCGGTAAGCGCAGTCGATCTGTCGCAGCGGCCTTTCAAGCTCACCATCGACGGCAGCACCGAGATAGAAGCCGAGGCGCTCATCATCGCGACCGGCGCCACAGCCAAATACCTCGGACTTCCCTCCGAACAAAAATTCAGGGGCCTGGGCGTATCGGCCTGCGCCACATGCGACGGATTCTTCTACCGCCGTAAAGATGTGGCCGTGGTGGGCGGGGGCGACACCGCGTGCGAAGAGGCCACTTATCTGGCAGGCCTCTGCAATAAAGTATATATGATAGTGCGCCGCGACGTCCTGCGCGCTTCGGCCGCAATGCAGGAGAGAGTAGCATCCACGCCCAATATCGAGATTCTTTGGAACTGCAATACCCGCGAGGTACTCGGTGACTCTTCCGGTGTGACCGGAGCCCGCCTGGAGCGTAAAGACGGCGAGGTGTTCGACATTGCCGTCGACGGTTTCTTCCTGGCCATCGGTCACCATCCTCAGTCGGAACTCTTCGCCCCCTGGGTCAAGACCGACGAGGCCGGATACATAATCACCGAGGCTCCCGGCAGCCGCACCAACGTCGAGGGCGTCTTTGCCGCCGGAGACGTTCAGGATCCGCATTACCGCCAGGCCATAACCGCCGCAGCATCGGGCTGCCGCGCCGCCCTGGACGCCGAAAAATTCTTGAAACGATGAAATCATTACGCCGCATATTCACCGCAGCGCTCGCACTTGTCCTGTGCCTGTCTTCCTGCAAGAGCCAGTACGAAATCTTGCTCGAGGGCAATGACACCGAGGCCAAGTATGCCGCCGCGTTCGATTATTTCAACCAAGGCAAGTTCACCAAGGCCAGCCAGTTATTCGAGTCGCTGTCCATCATTACCAACGGTACCAGCAGGGACGATACGGTCCAGTACTACTGGGGCCTGAGCAACTACAGGGCCAAGGACTACATGACCGCCGAGACCAATTTCGAGCGCTTCATCAACAACTTCCCCAGGAGCCCCTTCGCCGAGTCGGCGGCATTCCTTCATCTCGACTGCCTTTACAGGGGCACCTACCGCTACGAACTTGACCAGACTCCAACCTACAAGACTATAACCGCCATCAGCGAGTATCTGATGACCAATCCCGGCACCGAGTATCGCAACGTATGCTACCAGATGCTTGACAATCTTAATGAGAGGCTCGACCGCAAGGCCTACGAAAACGCCTACCTATATTATAAGATGGAAGATTATCTGGCGGCCAGGGTAGCGCTGCGCAACGTCCTCAAGGACGATGCCGACAACCGCTACCGCGAGGATATCCTGTACTACACCGCCATGGCGTCATACAAGTATGCCAGCCTGAGCGTGCCCTCAAAGCAGAAAGAGCGCTTCCTGGTATTCTATGACGACTATTTCAACTACATCGGCGAGTACCCCGATACCGACAGGCGCAAGGAGCTCGAGAGACTGTACACAAAAGCGAAAGAAAAATATTGAAACTACCTCACTCGAGGGTTTCGTAATAAAAGTATGGAAAACAAAGTACCCAACAACACTATCACGAGGGATATCAAAGACCTCGCCGCCCCTACGGGCAATATTTATGAGACTGCAGTAATTCTCGCCCAGAGGGCGAACCAGATTGCACTTGCCGAGAAAAAAGAGCTCAATAAGCGTCTGGAAGAATTCCGCAACGAGCGTGACACCATGGAGGAGACCTTCGAAAACAAAGAGCAGATTGAGATCTCCAAATATTTTGAGCGCCAGCCCAAGCCCGGCCTGGTAGCCATCTCCGAATTCGAGGACGGCGAACTGTCGTTCCGTTTTGCAAAATCCGACGCCAAGGCGGAATAAGCTGCGTTGCGATGCTGCGCAGCCTGCACATACGTAATTACATTCTCATAGACTCTCTGGATATACAGTTTCCGGAGGGCCTTGTGATTATTACGGGCCAGACCGGAGCCGGAAAGTCGGTGCTGCTCGGGGCCTTGGGGCTCCTTGCAGGAGGTAAAGCCGACCCTTCGCTTATCAGCGAGGGAGCCGAGAGTTGCGTCGTCGAGGGAGAATTCGACACTCCCGAGGGGCTCCGCATCATAAGGCGCGTGCTTTACTCAACCGGCCGCTCGCGCAGTTTTATCGACGACTGCCCGGCACAGGCAAGCGAACTCGCCGCGCTCAGCGAGAGCCTCTTTGACATTCACTCCCAGCACCGGAGCCTGCTTCTGACCGACAAGGCCTTCCAGCTCTCGCTGCTTGACCATTATGCCGGACTGGACGCTCAAAAGGCCGAATGCGCCAAGCTCTGGAGAGAGTTGGGATCAGCCAGGAGCGAATTGGACAAAGTCCGGGAGCAACTGCGGCGCAGCAAAGCCGAAAGGGACTACAACGAGGCCCAGTGGCAGGAACTGCAGGCAGCCGCCCTTAAAGAGGGAGAGCTCTCCGAGCTGGAAGAAGAGCAACGCCGCCTGGCCAATGCCGAACAGATACGTGAGAGGCTCTCATTTGCCCTCGGCTGCTTCAATCCACCTTCGCAGACAGGCATCTCCGAAGCGCTCAAAGAAGCACGCCGCAGCCTGGAGCAAGCCGGCAAGTACATGAACGGAATGCTCGAGCTGAGCGAGCGGATCGAATCGGCACGCATCGAACTGGAAGACATTTTTGGAGAAGTCGAAGACAGTGCAGAGCGAATCGACTGCTCGGGAGAGCGTCTCGAAGAAGTGGAGCAAAGGCTTTCGTTGCTATACCGCCTGATGCACAAGCATAGCTGCAACGATATCGAAGGTCTGATTGTAGTTCGTGACCGCTACAATTCGGAGCTCAGCGGCACCGAAGAACTGGAAGAGAACTGCAGCGCCCTCGAGAGCAAGATAGGCTCCCTGGAGAAAGCATTGGGAGCTGTATGCCAAGCGTTAAGCGCAGCGCGCAGCGAGGCCGCACCCCGTTTTGCAAAAGAGGTTGAAGAACATTTGCACTTCCTCGAACTGGAGAGAGCTTCATTCAGCATTCAAGTCCTCCCCGCCCCTGCAAGCGCAAGCGGCACCGACGCTGTGAGTTTTCTGTTCTCCGCAGACGGCAGCAAGGAGGCCGATGTGGCCAAGTGCGCATCGGGAGGTGAGATTTCACGCATAATGCTGAGCCTCAAGGCGCTTATGGCCAAATTCAAAGGCATGCCTACCCTCATCTTCGACGAGATCGACAGCGGAGTCTCCGGCAGCGTAGCCGACAAGATGGGCAAGATGATCTGCGAGATGGGCCTGACAATGCAGGTATTCTCCATCACCCACCTGCCGCAGGTGGCGGCAAAGGGCAGCGCGCACTACCTGGTAAGCAAGCAGTTCAATCCCTCAAGCGGCCGTAGCACTACCGGTATCAAGCTTCTCGAAGGCGAAGACAGGGTGATGGAAATCGCCCGCCTGCTTAGCGGCGAGAGCATAACGTCCGAGGCCATAGCCAACGCAAGGTCACTTATGCAAGAAAGCTGAGATTCATTATGCCGCGCATTACCCGAAAGAAGATCAAGGACGAAGAAGCGTTCCGCCGGCAGCTCAAGAGCCGCTCTCTTAAGCTTACCCCGCAGCGTCTGGCCGTACACAGGGCAATGTGCGAGCTGATCCACGCCAGCGCCGACATGGTGCAGGAACACATAGGCGAAGAATGCAAGATAAGCACCGTAAGTATCTATAATATCCTTTCGGAGCTGGCCGACAACGGTATTTACTCCCGTAGGTACAGCCCCAACAACAAGATGTATTTCGATGTTGACCCGAGCCGCCACGTGCACCTGTTCGACAGCCGCAACAACGAGTTCCTCGATGTCGGAGACCTCGACCTCATCCCTCTGGTTGAAGCGGGGCTCAAACGCAAGCGTTTCCGCGGATACAAGATGGACAACATAGAGATACAGATTATCTGTCACCCGACAAGAAAGAAATTGATATGAGAATCAGATTCATATTGTTGGCGGCCTTTGCCGCCGCCCTCTGCGCATGCGCGCCCGACAACGAGCCCTTCCTGTTCCGGAGCGCCCTTATGGGCTACCTCCAGGAAGACGGATCGCTGAAAGGCGACGACGGACGCATCTACTATTTCAGCAACGTCCAGGACAGCAACGGCTGGGAAGATGTCAAGCGCCTGATGGTACTGATTGACGTCACCGAAAAGATAAGCGGAGAGAACACCTACTCCGCCCGCCTCCTCAATTACGAAGTACCGTTGTACAAAGAGCCCGTCGTCGGAGATGACCAGCACCTCATAGATTCCCTTGGCACCTCTCCCCTGCAGGTCAACGATGCCTGGCTTGCCGGAGGATGCATCAACATGGTCAACACTCTTCTGTTCGCCGACCGCGAAAAAAAGCACACTGTTGACTTGCGCCTCAAAGAGTATCCGCCCAGCGGCGACACTCTTAAATTTGCCCTGATGCACAATGCGGGAGACGATATCGTGGACGAATATGCCGAGGATTTCTCCGGCAGCACTTTTTCTTTCTATTCTTCTTTCCCCATCGACCAATTCTTGCCCGAGAACAAAGATAATCTGGTGCTCACGCTGGAGTGGCGCTGGAAGGGAGAAACGAACGTCATAACCCATTCTTTTAAATAGTCTGCACTATGGATAAAGCGACGGTTAAAAAATACAATTACTGGCAGTGGCGCACCCTCATAATACTTATCATAGGATACGCTCTCTTCTATTTTGTAAGAAAGAATTTCAGCATTGCCATGCCGGCCCTGGAGGCCGAACTCGGACTCAGCAAGACCCAGCTCGGTATATTCCTGACTCTCAACGGAGTGATTTATGGCGTTTCGCGCTTTGTGAACGGCATGCTGGCCGACCGGTTCAGCCGTAAGCGCATGATGGCCCTCGGCCTCCTGCTATCCGCGCTCGTCAATATCGCCATAGGTTTCATACCTGCCGTAAACGGCTTCTTCAACGTGCTGGACACCACCGGCAAAGCCACCATCGGCTTCGTGTACGTATTAGGGTCGTTATGGCTCATCAACGGCTATCTGCAGGGCATGGGCTATCCCCCTTGCTCCAGCTTGATGGCGCACTGGATCAAGCCCTCGGAGCTTGCCACCAAGCAGTCGCTCTGGAATGCTTCACACTCTATAGGCGCCGGCCTGCTGGCACTTATGATCGGTGCCATTCTGGGCCATTTCGGCAATTCGGCGTGGCAGTGGTGCTTTTGGGCGCCCGCCATCCTGGCCATCTTCGGAGCCGCCCTTATCTTCTTCGGACTTAAAGACACTCCCGCTTCGGTAGGCCTTCCCAATCCCGAAGACATGGACGCCCACAAGCACGAAGAAGCACCCGCCGAGCAGGAAGACCCCGAGTTTACGCGCCTGGCCTACAAAGCATTCGTCAAGAAAATGGCCTTCGGCAACCCCATCATCTGGATGATTGCCATCGCCGACTTCTTTGTATATGTAATCCGCTTCACCATACTCGACTGGGGTTCGACTATCCTGGTTCAGGACAAAGGGCTCGACATCAGCCTTGCCGCTTCGATAGTGGCTGCTTGTGAGATCGTAGGAGGAATCGTGGGCATGCTCGTGGCAGGATGGGCCACGGACAAGTTCTTCAAGAGCAAAGCCCAGTGCACCAGCGCCATATGCACCATCCTGGCCGTTATCTGCCTCTTCGTATTCTGGCAGGTCAAGGATATCCCCTGGCTGTTCATCGCCATGCTGGTACTGTCGGCATTCTTCATCTACGGTCCCCAGGCACTCCTGGGCATAGCGGCATCCAACCAGGCCACCAAGAGGGCTGCGGCTACTGCCAACGGCATAGTGGGCATAGTGTGCTACCTCAGTCCCCTAGTGTCCGGAGAGGG
>JAEEGJ010003865.1_pt1 | contig 53861 bp, 36 predicted proteins | sample 8958761 | NCBI WGS metagenome assembly JAEEGJ01 (sample SAMN16246546, study PRJNA631951) | gut metagenome | biome: gut microbiome; feature: rumen; material: RS-attached | host: Bos | place: Iran: Karaj | collected 2018-10
ACCTGACGGTCACGAGAAATCATCCCTTCAGCCAGTGTCAGATTCTGAAGTTACTGATACGGTAGACCATACGCTGCCGGATGGCGGCTGCCCAAAATGCGGCTCTGCCGACTGCATCCCTACAGGCGAGTCTGAGGTAAAGTACGAATACGATGTCCAAATCAAAGTGGTCCGAAAGAAGCACCGGTTCTTCTACTACCTCTGCAGGAAATGCGGGAAAGTCTTCCGTTCGCTGATACCGCCTAACCTCAAGGAAAAGGCGCAGTATGGCAGCGCACTGCAGGCCCTGCTCCTGTCACTCACGAATACTGTCAACGCAGCCATGAACAAGGCGGCCATGTTCCTTGCCGGGATTACCGGTGGCGCTCTTACTCCGTGTGAGGGATATATCGCGAAGCTCCAGTCGCGCGCAGCCAAGGCTCTTCGCAAGTTCCGTGTGGAGCTTAAGAGCGTTCTCATCAGCAGAAGCCTGGTTTACTGGGATGATACTGTCATCTTCATCCTTCAGAAGAGAGCATGCTTCCGTTTCTATGGTGACGAGCACATTGCCTATTACACTGCTCATGAGCACAAAAACATGGAGAGCCTTGAGGCAGACAATGTTTTTTGCGTTCTGACTGAAGACATCAAAGTCATGCACGACCACAACACTATCAACTACAACGAGAAGTTCCGCTTCGAGAATATCGAGTGCAACCAGCATCTCCAGAGGGACTGCCAGAAGAATGCGGACGATACCCACCACATCTGGTCTCTGGAGCTCAAGGAGCTTATCAGCAAAACCATCATGGAGCGCAATGACGCCATAGCAAGAGGTGAGAAAGCCTTTGATGCCGAATATGTCATGGCTTTCCATCGCAGGGTTGATGAATGCCTTGAAAAAGGCCGGGCAGAAAACAAAGCCGAGACGGAAATATACGGAGCTGACTTTGAACGGGCCCTGATTAACCGGATTGAAAAATACAGGAGGAACTACTTCATGTGGCTGGAGGACTTCAGCCTGCCGACTACTAACAACCTCAGTGAGCGCGGACTAAGGGGTATCAAGTCGCACATGAAAATATCAGGGCAGTTCGAATCAGAGAAGGCAGCTGACAACCATGCGCTCATCCGGAGCTACATTGAAACGTGCCGCCGGAATGGCATCAATGAAATCCAGGCTCTGCAGCGGCTGTGCGATGGAAAACCGTATACGGTTGAAGAAATCTTCCAGGCTACTCCGGCCTGATCACACAACCTCGAAGACATCGATCATGAAGCGGGCTTGAAAAAGCCCGCTCGATTAGCCATGCCTATGGAACGGCCGTGAATAGTAACGATTTTCTGCCTAATGGCAAATAAAAAGCGTGATTTTAATTGCCTACAGTCTATAATATCTCCCTGTTTCAGCCAGATCCCGGCATATTTTCCACATTCACGCGCTTCCGGAGGTTTCCATGGTACCGTTTGGCAGGGTAAGCCCTCTTCAGATTGTATCGGTCGATGAAAAAGGCTGCTTTCTCCGCTATGACGACGAGACCGGCGCCAGCGCCTTCATCCCGCGCTCGCAGATGCCCGAGGGAGCCGGGGTCGGATCGTTCGTCAGCGCGCTGGTGTACCTTGATGACGGCCGCGTAACTCTGACCGCGAAGCGCCCCAGAGTCGAGGCCGGCGGCCTTGCGGCGCTTGAGGTGAAGGGGTCCGGAAGGTTCGGCTACTTCCTCGACAACGGCATCCCGAAGGAGCTTTTCCTGCCTTTCTCGGACAGCGTCTCCGAGCATGAGGCTGGCGACGTCGTGCTTGTCTACTGCCGGCTTGACCACGAGAACCGCATGTGCGCCACCGAGTATTTTGAGAAGTTCTTCAGATCGAAGGCTCCATCGTCCGTCCATGAGGGGGACCGGGTCAGGCTCTTCCCCTACGCGAGGACCAGGCTCGGTGTGAAGTGCGTGGCAGATCTGAAGTTCACCGCGCTCATGCACTCAGGCTCCGTTCCTTCGGGAATCAGGCCGGGAAAGAAGCTCTGGGGAATCATCAGCAGGATAAGGAGCGACGGCCTCGCTGACGTCATCCCGGCAGCAGCCGGCTCTAATCATGATGACGCGGCGCAGCCTCAGGGAGCAGGCGCCGGAGAATCAGCCGCCTCTTCTGAGAGGAAATCCGGAGCCGCACCGCAGGAGGGATCCCGCTATGGCGCCGGCAGCCCTGACGCAGCGGCGGTAATGGAGGTGCTCCGCGCCCATGGCGGCAGCATCGGAGTCGGCGACGGCGCCTCGCCCGTGGAGATTGAGAAGACCTACCATATGAGCAAGGGGCGCTTCAAGAAAGCCGCAGGCGGCCTCCTCAAGGCCGGGCTCATCGAGCTTTCCAAGACCTCAGTCAGTATTGCCGGTGGAGGTGAATGACGAGGGGGCTCACTGTTGACCGGTACAGCGTGTCATACTGCCTGCTGGTGCTTCTTGCCGGCATAGCGGTATCCCTGCTTACGCCTGTGCTCTCGCTGTTCCTCTCGGATGAGCTCGGCGTCTCGTCCTTCAAGGTCGGCGTCTACTTCACCTGCTATGCCTGCGCCGGCATCCTGGTAAGCCAGATCCTGGCGGTTATATCGGACAGGACCGGGAACCGCAGGATCATTGTCCTCATTGCGTCCCTGATGGGCTTTCTCGCGATGCTGCTCTACTCTTTTTCGGACAGCTACGAGGTGATAGCGACGCTTGGCGTCTTCATGCTGAGCTTCATCACCTCGATTACGCCGCAGCTTTTCGCGGCAGGGCGCGAGTTCTGCGCGAGAACCGGCCGGGAGCCTGTCATGTTCCTTCAGATCATGAGGATACAGTTCTCCCTCGCCTGGGTTATCGGGCCCCCGCTCGCCTTTGCCTTCATGGGATCCTTCGGCTTCAGGAAGCTCTTCGTCCTATCATCGCTCGTGTACTTCATAACGTTTGCGGCTGCTCTTTTCCTGCTGCCGAAGGGCGACTCCCGTGATGCCGGCATAAAAAGTGCTCACAGGGACAAAGTCTTCGAGAAGAACGTCATACTTCTTTTCATTGCCTGCACGCTGATGTGGACCTCCAATACCATGTACCTCATCGCCATGCCGCAGTACGTTACGCACATCCTCAAGTACAGCTCCGGGCTCTCAGGCTACATGATGGGAACGGCCGCGTTCCTCGAGATGCCGGTCATGCTCATTACCGGAAAGCTCGCGAACAGGCTGGGGATAAAGACCTTCATGATAGCCTCCGCTGCAGGAGGAGTGTTATTCTATGTCATGATGCTGCTGGTTGTGAGCCCTGAGCTCCTTCTGGCGGCGCAGCTGTTCAACGCCATATACATCGGCATACTTGCCGGAATCGGGATGGTATATTTCCAGGAGCTCCTCCCGTCCGTTCCTGGAGAGGCGACGACGCTTTTCTCGAACTCCGGAGCGGTCGGCGGGATGGCAGCCGGCGTCACTGCCGGAGCGATTGCGGCCCTGTACGGCTTTGATTATGTCTTCACTGCTGATCTGCTGCTTGCAGCGGCAGCCTGCGTGATGCTGTTTTTTGTCAGGAAGGTGTGATTCATGAAAGAAATGCTGATTGACTATGCAGGCTTTCTGCTTGAGACGGTGACTGTGCTTGTTGCGTTTATCATTGCGGTCATCTTCGTTGCCGCGAAGAGCGTCTCGTCCGTAGGGAGCCATGCCGACAGCGAGAGCGACGGCGACGGTGACAAGTCCAGCCGCGTTGTCATCAGGAACGAGAGCGCGAAATACCAGGAGGAGGTCGACAGGCTGAGGCTTGATCTGCTCGATGACGATTCCAGGAAATGCGTCGACGAGTTCATGAAGAAAAAGGAGAAGTCCTCCGGCAGTAAAAAGAGCGATGAGGCCAAAAAGCTTGACGAGGCGCTCAAGGCTCTCGCCGGCGACGATGAGAAGGACGGCAAGGCTGGCAAAAAAGAAAAGGCAGGAAAGTCAGAAAAGTCAGAAAAATCTGAAAAGAAAGAGAAGTCAGAAAAGGCTGACAGGATGGTGAGCGCGGAGAGCGCTGCCGACGCCGCTGATGCTGACAGGCCGCAGCCTGAGGCGGGGGCGAAATCCACCGAGGCAGCGCAGAAGGACGATGCCGGGAAGTCCGGGAAGGGTGATTCCGAATGGGACGGCAGCACGGAGGGGATAAAGGATATCCTTGACTCCGCCGCCAAAAAGCCCAGGCTCTTCATCATTGATTTCAACGGGGACGTCATGGCCTCCGACGTACGCGATCTGAGGCGCCTCGTCTCGTCCGTTCTGGCTGTTGGCAGGAAGGGCGACGAGGTGGTGCTCCGCCTTGAGTCCCCCGGCGGCTCAGTTCCCCATTACGGGCTTGCCGCATCGGAGCTCATGCGCATCAGGCGCTCCGGCATGAGGCTTACGGTCTGCGTTGACCGCGTGGCCGCAAGCGGCGGCTACATGATGGCCTGCACCTCGGACCACATTGTCGCGGCTCCCTTCGCCATCGTGGGATCAATCGGCGTCGTCGCCGAGTTCCCGAATTTCCACCGCCTGCTGCAGAAGCTCTGCGTTGACTACGAGCAGGAGACTGCGGGAGAGTACAAGAGGACTCTTACCCAGTTCGGCGACAATTCAGATCCGGAGGCCAGGAAGAAGTTTGAGGAGCAGCTCGCAGACGTTCACAGGTACTTCAAGAAGTTCGTCAAGGAAAACCGTCCGGCAATCGACATTGACAAGGTCGCGACCGGCGAGTTCTGGTTCGGCGAGGAGGCCCTTCAGCGGCATCTCATCGATGAGATCATGACCTCTGACGACTACGTGATAAGCAGGATAAGGACCCACAGCGTCTGGCGCATATTCGTCAGGAGGAAGAAGAAGCTGGGCGGCATCCTGGACAGCCTCCCCTTCGGCAGATCCGCGCGCCTCCTCAGGGGAGCGCTCAGGCACCTGCCGTTTTCGAGGCTCCGTGCCTGAGGGCTTTTCCCTGATGGGTATTGATTTTTAAAAAAACAGAGTTCTATTATATATGCGCGGCGGCATTGTGCGATGCCGGAAGAACAACAGAAATAAAGGATAAGGGCGCAAGAAGCCCCGGGAGTACGCATTATGAGCAGATCGCTCGTTATCGTCGAGTCGCCTTCCAAGGCCAAGACCATCAACCGCTATCTCGGAAGCGAGTATGAGGTGATGGCCAGCGTCGGGCATATCCGCGATCTTCCCCAGGCCGGCTCGTCGGAGAGGGAAAAGGCCAAGCGCATGACTCCCGCTGAGCTCAAGAAGCTCTCACCGGAGGAGAAGGCCCGGCTCAGGGAGGAGAGGGAGCACGGCAACCTCGTGCGCCGCATGGGCATAGATCCTGACAACGGCTGGAAGGCCGACTACCGGATCCTCCCCGGCAAGGATAAGGTTGTAAGGGAGCTCAAGGCGGCTGCCGCAAAAAGCGATGCCGTCTACCTCGCAACCGATCTGGATCGCGAGGGAGAGGCCATCGCCTGGCACCTTCGCGAGGTCCTGGGAGGAGATCCGTCACGCTACAGACGCGTGGTGTTCAACGAGATAACCCAGAGCGCCATAAACCGCGCCTTCGCGGAGCCCGGGGAGCTTGACATGAACAAGGTCAATGCCCAGCAGTCAAGGCGCTTCCTCGACCGCGTCGTCGGCTACATGGTCTCCCCGCTCCTCTGGAAGAAGGTGGGACGCGGTCTCTCCGCAGGGCGAGTCCAGTCAGTGGCTGTCGAGCTCATCGTCGAGCGCGAGCGTGAGATCGGGGCGTTCGTTCCCGAGGAGTACTGGGAGATCACCGCAAACGGCAATGCCGGAGAGGGCAGCGTGCCCCTGAAGCTTGCCATGAAGGACGGGAAGACCGTAAAGCTCGGCAGCAGGGCAGAGGCAGAGTCCGCGGCGAAGGAGCTCGGGGAGCTTCCCTTCACTGTGAGCTCCTTTGTTAAAACCGAGAACAAGCTCCATACCCTACCGCCCTTTACCACCTCGACGCTGCAGCAGACCGCCAGCGCCCGCCTGGGCTTCAGCGTCAAGAAGACGATGTCAGTCGCGCAGAAGCTCTATGAGCACGGCTACATCACCTACATGCGAACCGACTCGGTGAACCTCTCGAAGGAGGCCGTCGCCGCGGTCCGCGACCTGATAAAGTCAGACTACGGCGAGAAGTACTGCCCGGAGAAGCCCCGCTACTACGCCTCTGGCGAGAATGCCCAGGAGGCGCATGAGGCGATAAGGCCGTCGCATGTCGATGTCAGGCCCGCAGATTTTGCCAAGCGCGCCATGGATCGGGACGATGTCAGGCTCTACGAGCTCATCTGGGACAGGTTCGTCGCCTGCCAGATGTCGGACGGCCTTGTCGACGTAACCAAAGTTAAGGTCCAGGCCGGAGCCTATGAGCTCAGGGGGCAGGGCAAGGTAATCCGCTTTGACGGCTTCTCGAAGGTGTTCAGGCCGGTGATGATGAAGAACGAGTACATCACCATCCCGGAGCTCCATGAGGGCGACACGCTCACTGCGTCTGACATTGATCCCAGTCAGCACTTCACCAACCCGCCTGCGAGATATACCGAAGGCACCCTCGTTAAGGAGCTTGAGAAGCGCGGCATCGGCCGCCCGTCGACCTATGCCTCGATCATCTCCACCATACAGAACAGGGGATATGTCAAGGTCGAGAACCGGAGGTTCTTCGCCGAGAAGATGGGCGAGATAGTGACCGACCGCCTCTCCGAGAGCTTCAGCAAGCTCATGAGCTATGACTTCACGGCGGAGATGGAGACCTCCCTTGACAAGATCGCCGAGGGGCAGCTTGACTGGAAGAAGAGCCTCGATGACTTTTACGGCGAGTTCACCGGATTCCTCAGGAAGGCTGAGCTTCCGCCTGAGGAGGGCGGCATGAAGACCAACCCCAGCGTGCCGGTGGAGTCGATCCGCTGCGAGAAGTGCGGCCGCCCGATGGCCATCCGCACTGCGGCAACCGGAGTGTTCCTCGGTTGCTCTGGCTATAACGATCCAGATCCGAAGAACCGCTGCCGCATGACCATTGACCTGGTCCCGGTCGAGTCATCCGCAGCCTCGAAGGACGAGAACTATGAGACAGACGTCCTCCGCGAGAAGAAGCGCTGCCCGAAGTGCGGCACGGCAATGGACGCCTACTACATTGACTCCAAGACCAAAATCTACATCTGCGGCAACAACCCTGACTGCGACGGCACGGTAATCGAGCACGGCGAGTTCAAGGTCCCGGGCGGCGCAAGGGACTTCACCATTCCCTGCGACCGCTGCGGCAAGCCGATGGTTATGCTGAAGGGACCTTTCGGCCCCTTCATGAAGTGCGAGGCCTGCGGCAACATCAGGAAGTTCCTGAAGAGCGGCGAGGTTGCGCCTCCGCATGAGGATCCGGTTGACCTTCCCGAGCTTAAGTGCTCGAAGTCAGACGCGCATTTCGTGCTCCGCGACGGCGCCGCAGGAATATTCCTTGCGGCAAGCACCTTCCCGAAGTCCCGTGAGACAAGGCCGCCGAAGGTGAGCGAGCTCAGGCGCTTCCGTGACCGCATTTCGGAGAAGTTCTACTACCTGGCTGACGCTCCCGAGAAGGATCCTGAGGGCAACGAGACTGTCGTCAGGTTCAGGAGGAAGGACAAGAGCCAGTATGTCGCCTCCGAGAAGGACGGCAAGGCGACCGGCTGGATTGCCGAGTACCTGGACGGCGCCTGGACTCCAAGGATTGACGAGACGCTGAAGAAGGCCGCGTCAAGGACCGTGAGGAAGGGCTCTGCGAGGAAGGCATCAGCCTCCGCAAAGAAGGCCTCCGCGGCAGCGGGAAAGCGCGCAGCGGCAAAAAAGTCTGAAAAGGCTGAAAAGCCTGAAAAGACGGAGGAGTGAGAATGATTTCAGGGAGAAAAACGCTCCTCATCGCAGCGGCGGCAGCGCTGCTTGCCCCCTCTGCCTTCTCCGAGGTGGTGGGCTCCTACAGCAACGGCTGCATCATTGATCCGGATGTTCTTCCGCTCGAGGGCCGCAACTACCAGGTCACGAGGCCTCAGATTGACCGCAACTACGGCGATCCGACGCTTATACGCTTCATCGAGACGCTCTCCCGTGAGGCAGAGAGGAAGGGCATCGGCTCGGTGCAGGTTGGAGATCTCTCCGCAAGCCACGGCGGCCCAATGAGAAGCGGCCATGCGAGCCATCAGACCGGGCTTGACGTCGATCTCTCCCTGAAGTTCGGCCGCCTGCCGAAGAAAAGCCTGGGCACCACCTCATTCCTTGACGTGGTCTCGAAGGATGGGAAGAGCGTCAATTCCAACTTCACCTGGAAGCAGCTTGAGTTCATCCGCCTCGCCGCAAGCCACGATGAGGTAGAGCGCATCTTCGTGAGCCCTGCCATCAAGAAGTCCATATGCGACTATACCGGGCAGAATGAGGACCGCTCCTTCCTCTCCAAGATCAGGCCCTGGTTCGGCCACCGCGGGCATATCCATGTGCGCCTGCGCTGCCCGGAGTCATCTCCCTACTGCGAGAAGCAGAAGGCAGTTCCCGAGGGGGACGGCTGCGGGGAGGAGCTGATGAGCTGGTTCGAGCCACCGAAGAAGACCGACCGGCCGGCAAAGCCCCAGAAGAAGCCGGAGAAGCCTCTCCTGCCGAAGCGCTGCCAGACTTTCTTCGTCAGGTAAAGTCTCACGGGGCCACCAGCCTGATACTACCCGTGACATATTGAGCCGCCTCACATTTTCTTTGCTAGCGGCTCCTCATTATTGGCTCATAATCATTCACACATCACATATCTGCCTGTATTATGCAGAGGGGTATTGCGAGCGGCGGCAAAATGGAAACTAGAAGGTATCTGACATCAAGAGGCTACTGCAGAAAGCTCGGAGCTCAGCTGAGCAGCGACGGCTCCGGCACCAATTTTGCCGTATGGTGCCCGAACGGCACGCAGCTTGAGCTGGTGCTGTTCAGCTCAGTTGACGATCTGCGGCCTTGTGTCATCACGCTCGATCCCTACGAGAACCATACAGGCTATTACTGGCATGTTTTCGTCAAAGGAGTGCATGAGGGGCAGCTTTACGGCTGGAGGGTAATAAAGATCAAGCGCCGCGATCCGAAGAATATCTGGAATCCGGCCAAGGTCCTCCTCGATCCCTATTCCTACCGGGTGGTTTTCCCGGAGAGCTACTCCAGGAAGAACATGTGCGTGTCAGGCAGCAACATCCACTGCTGCCCGAAGAGCGTTGTCGTCAACTATGAGGACTTCGACTGGCAGGATGACCGCCCGCTCAATGTGCCGCTCTCGCGAACAGTCATTTACGAGATGCATGTAAAGGGCTTCACGGCTGACTACTCGTGCCGCGACGTCCCCCGCGAGAGGCGCGGCACCTACCTTGGCCTCATTGACAAGATCCCCTATCTCAAGAGCCTCGGCATAACTGCTGTCGAGCTCCTGCCTGTGTTCCAGTTTGACCAGGACCTGGGCTTCGGCAGCCGCACCAACTACTGGGGCTATGATCCGATAGCGTTCTTTGCCCCGCATGAGGGCTACTCTTCTGACAAGAGCATACGCGGGCCCCTTAATGAGTTCCGCACCATGGTCAGGGAGCTGCATAAGGCCGGCATCGAGATCTACCTCGACGTGGTCTACAACCATACCGCAGAGGGCGGCGAGGGCGGCCCCATAATGTGCTTCAAGGGCTTTGACGCCGGCGGGTATTACCTCATGGACAGCTGCGGGCACTACATGAACTTCTCCGGCTGCGGCAACACCGTGAACGGCAGCAACCCCATGACCAGAAGGCTCATCATCGACAGCCTCATCTTCTGGTCAGAGGTCATGCATGTTGACGGGTTCCGCTTCGATCTGTGCTCGATACTCTCGAGGAACGAGCACGGCGAGCCGGTGAACAACCCTCCCACGCTTCTTCAGATCGACACTGACTACCGCCTCGCGGACATCAAGATCATCGCCGAGGCCTGGGACGCAGGCGGGCTATACCAGGTGGGAAGGATCCCGGGGCAGCGCTGGCGGGAGTGGAACGGCCAGTTCAGGGATGTGGTAAGACGCTTCGTGAAGGGCGATCAGGGCCAGGTTGCCGACTTCGTGAGGCGCTTCACCGGCAGTCCCGACATCTACAACCCGCAGCTGATGGATCCGCAGAAGAGCGTGAACTTCATCACCTGCCACGACGGCTTCACGCTCTGGGACCTGGTCTCCTACAACAGCAAGCACAATGATCTGAACGGCGAGAACAACCGCGACGGCTCCAATGACAACTTCAGCTGGAACCACGGAACCGAGGGACCTACCGACAAGGACGACATCAACCGACTGCGCCTCCGTCAGGTGAAGAACTTCATGCTGGTGAACCTTTTCGCGGTCGGCACGCCGATGATCATGATGGGCGACGAGTTCCTCCGATCGCAGTTCGGAAACAACAACGCCTACTGCCAGGACAACACCATCAGCTACTTCTCCTGGAAGAGCACGCCATACCGTGAGGAGATGCTGCGCTTCACGAGGGAGCTGCTTCACTTCAGGTCCGAGTATTTCCACAGGAACAACTTTGACGGCGACTTCCGGACGCTTGAGGAGTTCCTGAACTCGGCCTCCTTCACCTGGCACGGCGTGAGGTGCTATGACCCTGACATGTCGCCGGTCTCGCACTCGATCGGCCTCGAGTTCAGGAGCGTGAGCACCGACGCGAGCTTCTACATGTTCTTCAACTTCTTCTGGGAGAAGCTGCAGGTCGAGCTGCCGAGGAACAGGGACAGCAACCTCGCGAAGTGGTACCTCCTTGCGGACACCAGCAGGGAAATGCCCTATGACATCGTGCCGAATCCTGAACTCTGGGAGGAGGAGGACGACATGTTCATCATGAAGCCCAGGAGCTGCGTGGTCATGGTCTCGAAGAGGCTGCCCAAGGTCTTGTAGGGCATAGCTGACAGAGAGGGGCGCCGTGAGGCGCCTTTTCATTTTCTGCCATGGAAATTCCGGGAATGCGTCTGAACGGGCAGTGTCTGTTTCTGCCAGTGCTCCCTTAGGGGGAGACGGGCGCGCACTCCCGGGAGTGACAGGAAAAGCCGGAAAAGCCTGTGCAGCAGGTAAAAAGGAACAGGAGAACTTAACAGGAAAGAACTCAAAAGGGAAAAAGAGGTATGGTGCCCGGGGTCGGGGTCGAACCGACACGGAATCGCTTCCGAGGGATTTTAAATCCCTTGTGTCTACCAATTTCACCACCTGGGCGGCAGTGACTGTTGAGATGGAGGCGTGGACCGGAGTCGCACCGGTCTGAACGGATTTGCAATCCGCTGCATAACTGCTTTGCTACCACGCCACTGGAGCGGGAAACGGGACTCGGACCCGCGACCCCGACCTTGGCAAGGTCGTGCTCTACCAACTGAGCTATTCCCGCATCGACAGGAGAATGTCGAAAACAGGAGCCATTATAATGAATTATTTTTACCTGTCAATAAATTTTTGAAACTTATTTAAGCAGTCACAGGACGTCATGCTCTGGAATACGACCGGCAGGATTTTTTGACAGCCCGTTGTATTAGTGCCTTGCAGGTCAATTTTTTCATCCATCATTTGCGGCACAATGCTCAAAGTCTGTCTTGAGGAGTCAAAAATGCAGCGATTCAAACTCAGTGCCATTGCGGCATGCCTGCTCTGGGCATGCCTTCCTGCCATTTCTTCCTGTGCCTCTGATACGGTGAGCACGTCATCATCATCCCTAAGGGCCGTTCCCGCCGAGCCGAAGAGCCAGGTCGTGAGGCGCCCTTCAGCCGCTGCTGCGGCCAGCATCGGGCAGTGGGCCGACACCACCGGCATGTATGACAGGGCGCTGGTCTCCTCAGGCGGCAGCACCTGCCAGGTTCCTCAGAAGTCTATCGTGCTGAAGGCAGACGTGTCCTCTGCTCCATCGATTTATCTCTATGAGGACAGCGGGACGGAGGTCCTTGGCTCCTGGCCGGGAACAGGCATGGAGCGCGTCCCGGGCTGCGACGGGCTCTGGTACTACCAGTACGGCCTTGTTACCAAAAATCCCTTCAATGTGATTTTCTCCTCGGTCGGAAGCGGCAGGTATCCGGCGGATCAGGAGCCCGGCATCCCGTTCAGCCAGTCATCACCCTGCTTTGACTACAGCAACCTGAAGTTCAGGAATGCAGCATTCTGCGGAATAAAGGTGAAGGGCGCGTCTCCCGAGGTCTCTCTCTACGTGGACGGCAGCAAAGTGCCCTCAGGCGGAATGGTTGAGATCCCATCAGGCTCCGGAGTTGATGCCGCGCTCGTCATCGAGGGCGAGGATCAGAATGCCTCAGGCTCATTCAGCGTCAATGGCTCGCAGGGATCGTTCCGCAACGGCGATGTCATCAGGCTCGGCGCGAGGGCTGACGGAGGCAAAAAAGGAGCGGAGTCGGAGATTTCGGTCTCCTACGGCGGCAAGACCTCCTCCTGGAAGCTCAGAAAGGACGGCACCGAGGCGCAGCAGTTCACAGGCGATCCCTTCGTCTGGGGCAACGCGCTTGTCTATTTCGTGGTTACCGACCGCTTCGCGAACGGCGACAGATCGAATGACCACAGCTTCGGGAGGCCCTACCGCGACACCCACGATCACGCGACAGCAACCTTCCACGGCGGAGACATCAAGGGGCTTACCGAAAAGCTCGACTACATCAAGTCCCTGGGCGCCAACGCCATCTGGATAACTCCTCCCTATGAGCAGGCCCACGGCTGGATCGGAGGAGGCGACCGCGGCAACTTCGCGCACTACGCCTACCACGGCTACTACGGCCTTGACTGGACCGCGATGGATCCCAACATGGGAACAGTCGCCGAGTTCAGGAAGTTCGTAACTGAGGCGCATAAGCGCGGCATCAGGGTAATCATGGACGTGGTCATGAACCACTCCGGCTACGCGACGCTCAAGGACATGTGCGATTTCAAGTTCGGCGCAACGAGCGACGGCTGGGATCCCTGCCAGGACTGGACCGGATCCAGCTTCCACAGCAAGCCTATAGACGAGAGCAGGAACCCCAAGTGGGACAGGTGGTGGGGCACTGACTGGGTCCTCCACGGCGGCTACGGCGACACCTGCGGCGCCGGCGACGGGCTTGACGCCTGCGTCTCCTATCTCCCTGACTTCAAGAACACCGACACCCACGGCAAGAAGGTGAGCGTTCCGCAGTTCCTGCAGGAGAAATGGTCAAAGCCCAATCCCTCCTACGACATACCGGCCTCGAAGCCCTGGCGCTCCGGCAGCTACTCAGTCGCCGAGTTCCAGGCACACTGGCTCGCGTCCTGGGTTGAGGAGTTCGGCATCGACGGCTTCCGCTGTGACACGGCAAAGCATGTTGCCCAGTCCACCTGGAAGCTTCTCAAGGAGTACTCCTCCGAGGCTCTCTCGAAGTGGAGAAGCAGGACCTCTCCGGAGCAGGATCCTGCGGCTGCATGGAAGGACGGCTTCTTCATGACCGGCGAGAACTGGGGCATGGGGCCTGATCCTGATGACAGCAAGGGCTACGCCTCCGCAGGCGGCTTCGACTCCATGATCAATTTCGCCTTCAACCCGAAGAGCGCCTGCACTGAGCCCGATGAGAACGACTTTGAGCAGTACGGCGGGTATTTCGGAACGGGCTCCGGCGCGCCGAGGCTCAACGCGCTCACCTACCTCTCCTCCCACGATACCTCGCTCTGCAGGCCGGATGACATGAGGCATATGGCCGCAGTCCTGGAGCTCCTCCCAGGCGGAGTGCAGGTCTACTACGGCGACGAGACCGCGCGCGAGAACGATGACGGCGACGGCGTCGGCGACTTCGAGCACGGCACCCGCTCTGACATGAACTTCCCCTCGGATGTCGGCAATGCCAGGTCCTGGGCAAGGAACACCTCTTCCTACAGCGGCACCTTCTCCTCTGATCCGCTGGTTGCCCACTGGCAGAAGATCGGTCAGTTCAGAAGCCGCAACCCGGCAGTCGGAGCAGGGCGGCAGACCTCGCTCATGGACGGCTCCTTCTGCAGGAAGTACTCTGATTCCGCGAAGGGCATAAAGAACTCCGTAGTCATCCACATCACCCCGGCGCAGACGGTTGAGACCGGCGACTGCTTCAAAGACGGCACTCTCGTTCAGGACGGCTATACCGGAGCAACTGCAACCGTCAGCGGCGGCAGGGTCACGCTCCCTGCCTCGAACGGGCCGGTGCTTCTTGAGGTCAAGAGGTAATCAGGGATTTCCCCCTGAATAAATGCAGGGCGGCGGCTTCTTCCTGGGCTGCCGCCTTTTCCGTCACTGTCTCCATAGGATGGCATGCCTTACAGCAATAGGGTTTCTGCTGTACAATTGATCCCTGCTGTAGGACAGGCTTTTGCTGCTTCTGAGGTGCTTATGATTAAGGTGGATCTGATAACCGGCTTTCTGGGCTCGGGCAAGACGACGTTTATCAAGAAGTATGTGCGCTATCTGCTGAAGCAGGGCCTCAGGGTCGGGATAATCGAGAACGATCTGGGGCCCATAAACGTTGACATGATCCTCCTGCAGGATCTTGACTGCGACAGGCTGGTCCGCGAGATGGTCGTCTGCAACGAGGACTCGGACTGCCACCGCCGCCGCTACAAGACCAAGCTTATCTCACTTGCCATGAGGGGAATAGACCGGGTGGTCGTCGAGCCCTCCGGCATCTACAACCCCGACGAGTTCTTTGACGTCCTCTACGAGTCACCGCTTGACCGCTGGTATGAGGCGGGCAGCGTCATCTCGCTGGTGGACGCGCGCCTCCCGGACGGATTCACGAGGGCTGAGGACTATTTCCTGATGAGCGAGGTCGCCTGCTCGGGGAAGACCATCCTCAGCCATCTTGACCTTGCGCCGGAGGGCGCTGCCGAGAAGGCTGAGGCGCACATCGCGAGGGCAATGAAGGAGTTCAGGTGCGGGAGGAGCCTTGACGGGCTCTTTGTCAGGAAGCCGGTAGGCGAGCTCGATGACGCTGATTTCGCGTCATTCATGAACGCCGGCTGGTATGGGGCGGATCATGAGAGGCTTGCCCCTGCGGAGAACACCTTCCGCTCAATTTTCTTCTTTGACGAGCCTGAGTCGAGAGACGAGCTTTCCCAGGCGGTGAGGAAGTGCTTTTCGGACAGGTCGCTCGGGCATGTCTTCCGCATCAAGGGCTTCATCGAGGAGGGCGGTACCTGGTACGAGATCAACGCGTCAGGCCCTGACTTCACCTTCACGAAGATGGACACTCCCGCGCAGAAGGTCATTATCGTCATCGGCGACTCACTTGACCGCGACGCCATAGACCGCGCGTTCGGCAGGAAGTCAGGAACGGCAGCGCCCGGTGCGGTCTGACCTCAGGCCTGCCAATGGCAGGCCTTCCCTTATTTTATCCTTTTGCCTCTGATGCTCATTATGCATTTTTAGGACATTTTATGCACTTTTCTTGGAAAGCTGCGACCGGAGCGCGAAACTTCTGTTTGTGATCAGGACCTCATTTTTTTTTTGCCTGGATCATTTTTTAATCAGAAATGCGTGAAAAATGAGCGAAACTGTTTGCGGGCCTCGCGTCAGGGCTCTATGATCCGTATCGGAACTAATTGCGATAATAAAAAAACAGAAGAGCAGAAAGAATCTGTTCTCCCCCACCTATAACAAGTACAGGATCTTGCTTCTATGAAAAAAACGGCTTCACGCTCATTGAGCTAATGATTGTAATCGCCATCATCGGAATTCTCGCTGCCATCGCGCTTCCCGCGTACTCCAAGTACACCGCGCGCGCCAAGTTCACCGAGGTCTTCGCCGCCGCAGGCCCGCTCAAGCAGCAGGTTGAGCTCTGCTATGTTGATCTTGGCGGCTTTGAGGGGACTGGGGAAAACGGAAATTATGTAACGTGCAACTCAAACAGCCAGGGCAATGGCTGGAACCTGAAGAGAGCTGTAGCTGACACATCGTCCAAGTATGTGAAAGAAGCAGTTGTCGAGAACGACGGTGCGATTATCATTACCTCGCAGAACATCAAGGTGAACGGTGAGGAGGGATTTACCCTCGTGCTTCAGCCCACTAAGGCAAAGGGCAACTATGCGTTTGCCGGCGGCGGAGACAACTGGGGCTATGACTACTATCTGTCAAGGCAGGGCGATTCCGCCATCAACTGGGATATCAATAAGACCCGCTCAACCTGCTACACCGCAGGCATCTGCTAAAACAGCAGCCAGCTGAGTCTGCATAACTATACGGAAAGGGAGCCCCGGCTCCCTTTTTTCGTGACTGCCTCCTTCGGGTGCGCTTGCTTAAATTACGTACGGTTTTCTGAAAATTTTGTGTAAAGAACAAAAAAATTTTCTGCAATAAAAAAGTTTAAATATGCATTTAAGATGAAAAAAACGCAAAAACCTGACAGACTTTGCTAAAATGCTTTCAGGATCTAGGCAGATCTGTGCCGCAACGAGGGATTGCATCCCGGAGTTCGGTCCTGTCCAGTACTTAAGGAAAATATTATGTCAAGAAATAATAATCGTAACGCCAGCAGGCCTCAGTCTCCGGCAAGCCAGGCCCACAAGGCCCAGCCGGCTGAGGTGAAGACCTCAGCAGCTTCAGATCCTCTGAAGGGTCTGAATCTTACCAAGGAGGGAGTTCAGAAGAACATTCTTCACCATCTCCACTCCACTCTCGGCACCAGCGAGCAGAAGGCCAGTGATCTTGCCTGGTGGGAGGCAACCTGCGCTTCCATCAATGAGCTTGTCTTTGAGCGTCTTACCCAGACCCAGCAGACTCATTTCCGCAACGATACCCGTGCGGTGCATTATTTTTCCGCCGAGTTCCTGATGGGAAGACTGACCCAGAACAACCTGATCAACCTTCACCTCTTTGACGTATATGATGAGGCTCTGAAGGCCAGCGGCAAGAGCCTTTCCGACCTCTGCGAGCTCGAGCCTGACATGGCGCTCGGCAACGGCGGTCTCGGCCGTCTCGCTGCCTGCTTCATCGACTCCCTCGCCACCCTCAATTTCCCTGCAATCGGCTACGGCATCCACTACGAGAACGGTCTGTTCCGTCAGGAAATCAAGGACGGCAGGCAGGTTGAGCGTCCTGACTCATGGCGTGAGTACGGCAACCCCTGGGAAATCTGCCGTCCTGAGTCTGTACAGAACATTCCTCTCGGAGGATATGTTGAGACCGTCTTCGACAAGGAAGGCAACCTCAAGAAGATTTGGCACCCCTCACAGGTTATCAAGGGAGTGCCTTGGGATATCCCTATCGTCGGCTACAACGGCGAGACCGTAAACATTCTCCGTCTCTGGGAGTCCAGGGCATCCGAGTTCTTTGACTGGGATGCGTTCAATGCCGGCTCCTATGTTGACGCACAGGCAGAGCAGGCACGTGCCGAGGTCATCTCCCACGTTCTGTATCCTAACGATTCCACCGAGGCAGGAAAGACCCTCCGTCTTGTACAGCAGTACTTCTTCTGCGCCTGCTCCGTACGCGATATTCTCCGCCGCTACAAGCGCGCACACGGCAATGACTTCAGCGAGTTCGCTGACAAGATTGCCATCCAGCTGAACGATACCCATCCGACCATCGCCATCCCCGAGCTGATGAGAATCTTCATCGATGAGGAAGGACTCGAGTGGGACAAGGCCTGGGACATCTGCTACCGTGTATTCTCCTACACCAACCATACCCTCCTGCCTGAGGCACTCGAGAGATGGCCGGTATACCTGTTCGAGCGCGTGCTTCCCCGCCACCTCGAGATCATCTACGAGATCAACCGCAGGTTCCTTGAGAACACCGTTGACAGAAAGTGGCCGGGCGACAATGCCATCAAGGCCAAGCTCTCCCTCATCGAGGAAGGCCAGGTCAAGAAGGTCCGCATGGGCAACCTCTGCGTTGTCGGATCCCACAAGGTCAACGGCGTTGCCGAGATTCACTCCAAGCTCGTCAAGGAAGACCTCTTCCCCGAGTACGCCAAGATCTGGCCGGAGAAGTTCTGCAACGTAACGAACGGCGTTACTCCCCGCCGCTGGCTCCTCAGCTGCAACCGCGAGCTCGCTGCCCTCTACACCAAGACCGTAGGCGAGAACTGGCCGCGCGACCTGAACCTTACCAGGGGCGCTGTCAAGTTCGCTGATGATCCTGAATTCCAGAAGGAGTTCATGGACATCAAGCGCCGCAACAAGGAGAAGCTCGTCAAGATCATCAAGGTCGAGACCGGTGTCGATGTATCTGCTGACGCAATCTTCGATGTCCAGATCAAGAGGCTTCACGAGTACAAGCGCCAGCAGCTCAACCTGCTCTATATCCTGACCCTCTACAGAAGAGTCCTTCAGGATCCTGACTATGACATGGTTCCGCACCTGTTCATTTTCGGCTCCAAGGCTGCTCCTGCCTATGTAATGGCCAAGGAAATCATTTACGCCATCAACAAGGTAGGCGAGAAGATCAACAACGACCAGCGCATCCGCGGCAAGATCAAGGTTGTATTCATCCCCAACTACCGCGTATCCCTCGCTGAGAAGATCATCCCTGCAGCTGATGTCTCCGAGCAGATCTCCACCGCAGGATATGAGGCTTCCGGAACCTCCAACATGAAGCTCGCCATGAACGGCGCGATCACCCTCGGAACCCTTGACGGCGCTAACATCGAGATTGTCCATGAGGCAGGCGAGGAGAACAACGCCATCTTCGGTCTTACCGTTGATGAGGTCAAGAACCTGAAGGCAAGCGGCTACAACCCCTGGGATTACTACAACAGCAACCCTGAGATCAAGGCTGCCCTTGACTGGCTCGACACCGACTACTTCACTCCGGGACGTCCGGGCGAGCTCTCCAGCGTCAAGCATGCTCTCCTTGAGGGCGGTGACACCTACCTCACCCTCGCTGACTTCGCTTCCTACGCTGAGGCTCAGAGCCGCATTGACCGCATGTACCGCGACAAGAAGAAGTGGGCGCACGCTGCCATCGTCAACTCCGCAAGCATGGGCAAGTTCAACTCCGATCGCTCGATCGAGGACTACTCACGCCTGGTCTGGAACCTCAATGAGTGCGATGTAAAGTAATTCCCTGACCTTATCAGGGACTGAAATGAGGGAGATCTCCGGATCTCCCTTTTTCGTCACGCCATTCCCCTGAATCCTTCAGCATCCCGCTCCTCTGTCCCTTCCTCCTGATATAATTCCCATCCCTGTTCCCCGGCATCTGAGGCAGCAGTGAGGAGGCGAAATGCGTATTCTTGCAGATGAGAACATCCCCTATTCAGAGGAAATCTTCGGAAAGTTCGGCGATCTCGTGAGGGCTGACGGCCGGCATATGCCGGAGAGCGAGCTCATGGAGGCGGACGCGCTCATCATCAGATCGATTACCAGAGTGGACAGCGCTCTCCTTGACCGCGCGCCGAAGCTCCGCTTTGTCGGCACCTGCACCATCGGGACCGACCACGTCGACATCGGGGAGCTCCGGCGCCGCGGCATCGGCTTCTCGTCAGCACCCGGCTGCAACAGGATAAGCGTAGGTGAGTACATCATGTCGGTGCTTGCCGTCCTTTCCATGAGGCTCCGGAGGCCGCTCCGCGGCATGACGCTCGGCATCGTGGGCGGCGGCAACACCGGATCCGCGGTATATGACAAGGCAAAGGCCATCGGTATGGAGCCCGTAATCTGCGATCCGCCGCTCTCCTCGCGCAATGACGGGCGGAAATACGTTTCCTTTGACGAGGCGCTCTCCATGGACGCGGTTACCTTCCATGTCCCGCTTATCCGCGAGGGGGAGCTCCGGACCTACCATATGCTTGAGGGTGAGAGGCTCATGGGCCTTGAGAAGGGGAAGATCCTCATAAACGCGAGCAGGGGAGCGGTAATCCCTGCGGAGGAGCTTATCGAGAAGCAGTGCAGCGGCTCGCCCCTCCACCTGGTGCTCGACACCTGGGAGAACGAGCCTGCCGTAAGCCGTGAGCTCGCGGGGTTCTGCGATCTCACCACTCCCCACATCGCCGGCTACTCGCTTGACGGCAAGGCCCGCGGCACGGAGATGATCGGACAGGCGTTCATGAAGTTCTTCGGCATAGAGGGAGACGCGCCGAAGGCGCCTCTTCCGGAGCCTGCCTTCTCCCATATAACGCTCGGGCGCGCTCCTGATGAGAGCGACTGGCTCCGCCTGATGCTCCTTGTCTATGATGTCCGCCGCGACAGCGACAGGTTCATGCGCGAGTACACCGGCGGCGCGTCCTTTGACATTATGAGAAAGACCTATCTTGAGAGGCGCGAGTGGAGCTCACTTCGCGTCAGCCCGTTCAGTGAGACAGCGAAGGCGCTTGGCTTCGCCTGCAGTGAGGATTAATAAAGTGGCAGAGAAATACAACGTTGCGGTAATCGGTACAGACACCTCGGCAGGCAGGATTTTCCTGGATATCCTGGGAAAGAGCTCCTTCCCCATCCAGAACCTTTTCCCGGTGGTCTCCGCGACTGAGGACGAGTACGACGCAGTCAGGTTCCGCGAGAAGACCCGCATGGTTGAGGAAATCGCCGACTTTGACTTCTCGCAGGTGAAGTTCGCGTTCTTCATGACCGACCAGACCGTCGTCAGGCAGTTCGCCCCGAAGGCCATGAAGCAGGGCGCGCTCGTAATCGACAACTCCGGGCTCTATGATGACGACAACGACTATCCGCTCATCGTCCCGGAGATCAACGGCAGCGAGCTTGATCTCGAGGATAAGCTCTGGGCGAGCCCCAACAGCGTTGCTATCGAGGTCTCTCTCGTACTCTCCGAGCTGATGAAGGAGTTCGGCGCGGTGAGGGCGGACGCGGTCTCCCTGGAGGCGGTCTCCTCGGACGGCCAGGTGGGGCTCAATGAGCTCGTGAGGCAGTCCGCCTCGCTCCTCAACGGAGTGCCCTCTGAGTCGCGCCATTTCCGCGGGCAGGTGGCGTTCAACGTGATTTCCGAGATCGGGGATCGGGCTGACGGCGGCAGGACTGAGCATGAGAGGCTCGTCATCCGCCAGACTGAGGCGCTGCTCCCCGATCTGGAGGACAAGTTCAGCATCTACAGCCTCCGCGTGCCGGTATTCTACGGGCATTCGGTCGTCCTCACCTATACTCCGGAGAAGAAGACCTCAGTTTCTGAGATCGAGAAGGTCCTCTCCGGCTCACAGGTCCTGAAGTATGAGCAGGAGGAGCTCGTAACCCCGGCGTCGCACGGCGTGTCGCGCGAGATGCCTTTTGTGTCCAGGGTCGTCTCTAACGGGGACTCCTACACGATGTTCATCGTGATGGACAATACCATGAAGGGCGAGGCGCTCAACTGCCTGCAGATTGGGGAGGCGCTCACAAAGCTCCTTTCCTGATGAGCCCCCGGGCGCCCCGTTATGCTAAAATCGCAAGGATGGCTCAGTGCCATCCTTTTTTATTGTTGACTTTTGCGCTGTTTTCAAACATGTCAGGTTACCGCTATGCCCCGTAAAATTCTGCTTTCGATCGGCCTCGCTGCAATATGCGCCTCATTTCAGTCGTCTGCCTCGGAAGATTACTACTCTGTTGAGATCAAGGGGCCTGACGGGGTCAGCGTTCCTTCAGTAACGGGATCCCACCGTCCCATACAGCCGAAGGTCAACGTGGTGCAGAGGAAGGTCGATCCCAAGAAGGAGATGGTGAGGGGCTATGCGCCGGTTCCGGGATCAGACAGCGCATTCTCAAGCTTCAAGTACCCGAAGGGCGTTGACGCGGAAGCCTCCGCAGGCACCGCCGAGGTTAAGAAGGGCGAGCTCTTCTGGACCTTTGCCTCAAGGACTCTGGACAAGTCATCAGGCGCCAATATCAACCAGCAGCTCGCCGCTATATTCAGGAAGAACATAAAGTGCTTCCCTGACGGGCGCTACACCATTTCAGAGAGCAGCGAGTGCCGCACGCTCGCGCTTCCCACCAAAGAGCAGGCGCTTGCCGAGAACAGCGCCGACGCTGCAAGAATGCTGCACAACAACGGCATTACCAAGAAGGAATGGGACAGCGTTGTCTCCCAGATCGGAACGGCGAAGAGCGATCTTGCCGCGAAGGAGGATGCCGTAAAGAAGGCCGAGGCCGAGAAGGCGGCAGCCGAAAAGGCCGCGAAGGCCGAGGCTGAGAAGGAGAAGGTCTCTGACGCCGAGCTTACCCTCAGATCACCTAACGGCAAGCCTGCCGTCATCGTGAAGGACGGCAAGCTCACCGAGGAGGCGGTTGACGAGGGCGTGAGCTCCCTTGCTGACGGCAGCCCGAAGATCGTGTCTGACTCGGCTGCGGCTCCTGCCCCTGTTTCGGGAAGCGGATCTGCCTCCGCTGATGACGGCGTCGAGCTCACATCTGACGGAAAGATGATCAAGGAGATTGACGGCACCAAGGTCATCTATGACGGCAACACTATAACTGCTGTCGGCAACGGCGGCGGGAATGAAAGCGCCTCAGCGGGGAGCGCTCCTGCTCCCGCGCAGCCATCCTCAGTGCAGGCAGGGAGCTCTGAGGCAGTTCCAGGCGCCGTTGCGGGCTCCAGGATTGTCATGCGCCCGAACGAGGCTCCGGTCGTAACGAACAGCGACGGCTCATCGTCGGTATCGGCAGGCGGGGCGGCTGCTCCTTCTGCCGCATCCTCCGGCGAGATCAAGGATCTCAAGGCCTCGATTGAGGCTCTGAGGGCCGACAACCAGGCGCTCCGCAAGGAGCTCAAGCAGACGCTCAGCGCTCTCTCCGAGAAGCTCGACAGCGGAATCGCCGAGGACGGCTCGCAGCCCTCCGGCGAGCGCGGCGGCTTCTCCACTGCCTTCACCGCGGTGTTCAGCATCCTCCTGGCGCTCCTCTGCTGCGTGCTCGGGTTCTTCATCTACAAGTCCCGCCGCACTGCAAGGATTGTCCATCAGGCCGAGGCCGAGGATGACATGCTGGTCGACAGCGATGACAACTTCGATCACCTGATGACCCAGGGCATGGTGCCTGACGCTGCCGCCGCGGGCGGCGCCGCTCCCCAGGCTGACAAGGGCAAGAAGGGCGTTGACGGCACGGTCATGAGCGGCGAGGAGCAGCCCGCTCCTGTCGTCGGAGACACCGTGGGCTCGGCTGACGCACCGGTGAAGCCGGTGGAGACCACCGCCCCTGAAGCGCCGCAGGCGGGCGAGGCATCAGACTCCGGAGCTGCATTCGAACCGCTTGACGAGTCTGACTTCCTCAAGGAGAACGGCGCAGGCGGCGCTCCGGCGGCTGAGGCTGCGGAGAGCTCTGCTGCCGCTGCCGGCGTTGACGAGGCCTATGTCGAGCAGCAGCTTAAGCTTGCCGACGCCTACCTCAAGCTGAACAACGATGACGACGCGAAGAAGGTCATCAGCGATCTCCTGAGCAGTGCTGACGGCGCTGCCGCTGACCGGATCAGGCAGATGGCCGAGGCCGCGGGGCTCGGGAGCCTCCTTGGGGAAAAGGCCTGATGCTCCCTGAGAACCTCTCAATCCGCATGGGAGGGCGCCAATGAGAGTCGCTCTCGGCATAAGCTACTCAGGAGCCCGCTACAGCGGCTTCCAGAGGCAGAACGACGCTCCTTCCGTGCAGGAGGAGCTCGAGAAGGTCCTCTCGAGGATTGCGGACGAGAAAATTGAGATTTTCTGCGCCGGCAGGACTGACGCCGGCGTCAGCGCCTTCGGGCAGGTCATCCATTTCGATACCGCGAAAAAGCGCAGGGACACTGCATGGACGATGGGAGTGAACGTCTTTCTGCCTCCCGACATCTCGGTTGACTGGTGCCGGTCTGTACCTGACGACTTCCATTCAAGGTTCTCGGCGCTCTCCAGGACCTACCGCTATGTAATCCTCAACCGGCCGCTCCGCTCGGCGCTCTTCCCCGAGGGGATCACCCATTTCCATTTCCATCTCGACGAGCGCCTGATGGAGGAGGGAGGGCAGTATCTCCTGGGGGAGAACGACTTCACCTCATTCAGATCCTCGGAGTGCCAGTCAAGGACGCCCTGGCGCAATGTAGAACGTCTCACCGTGAGGCGCCAGGGCGATTTTGTCATTGTTGAAATAAGGGCCAACGCCTTCCTCCACCACATGGTGAGGAATATCGTTGGCTCGCTGTTCCTTGTCGGGATGGGGCGGAAGAAGCCGGAGTGGATAAGGGAGCTCCTCCTCGCGAAGGACCGCACGCTTGCCGGGATGAACGCACCTCCGAACGGGCTCTACCTCGCGGGCGTGGAGTATCCGGAGCAATATGGGCTCCCCGGAGTGGGCGACGGCCCGCTCTTCCTCAGCATGAGAGGCAGCTGAGCCTTATTCGGACCCGATATTCCTCGTGCCGCGGCACTCCGGAAAATCCTGGCAGCCCCAGAACTCTCCCCTGGCGGATTTCCGCCTCACCATGGGCTTTCCGCATTTGGGGCAGAGCGGCGCGCCGGCATCCGCCTCTGCCTTTTTCCGCCTGCCTGACGCCTTTGTCCTGCGTTTCCCCATGCGCGATTTCAGGAAATCAGCCGCGGCTGACTCCGCATCGCTCCCTGAAGGGGCGGCTCTTCTTCTTCTGATCCTGCGGGCTCCCGGGGACTTCGCTTTCCCTGATGCTGACGGTGAGACGCCGCCTCCGTCCTTAGAGAAGGCGGAAAGAGCTTTGTAAATCCTGCTCTCCGGGTTCATGACGCCGCTCTTTTCCACCTCGCAGACATGCCTTACCCAGGCGCCGACCCTTTCAAGGAACGCTTCGTCTGTCGCACCGCCTCCGGCGATCTTCTCGAGCTCGGTCTCCCATATCGCGGTGAATCCCGGAGACTTGATCTGAAGCGGGAGCAGGTGCATCAGATCGCGCGCCTTGGGCGTTGAGAGGAGTGCCTTTCCATCCCTTACAAGGAAGTCCTTCCTAACCGCTCCGTCGATGATCTCGGCCCTGGTCGCCGGGGTGCCGAGCCCGGCGGTCTCATTGAGGATTTTCCTGAAGCTCTCCTCGCTCACGTATTTCGCGATATGCTCCATGGCATAGAGGAGCGTCGCCTCGGTGAAATGCGCCGGAGGCTCGGTCATCCGGTCAGAGATGACCGGATCGTGCATCAGGACCTGCTCACCCTTCTGAAGCGGCGGGAGATCCGCGACGGTGTCCTCCGGCTCCTTTCCGGGCTCTCCCTCATCAGCCTTCCCGGAGGGGGCCTCTCCGGCGCTTTTTTTCTTCGGGTAGAGCGCTGTCCAGCCGTCCTTACGGAGCGTCTTCGAGGACGCCGTGAAGAGGTGCCCTCTGCAGTCTATGACCGCCTTTGACTGCCGGTAGATTGCCGGCTCGCAGAACTGCGCGATGTAGGCCCTCGCTACGGCGTGGAAAATCTTCCGCTCGTCTGATGAGAGTGCGGCGATGTCCTTTTTCTCGCCTGTCGGGATTATCGCGTGGTGGGCTGTAACCTTAGAGGTGTTCCAGGCCCGCGACTTAAGGGCAGGATCCGCCTTTTCCGCCATTTCTCGGAAGTCATCGGACATGGCGGAGAGGCTCTGGAGGATCCCCGGCGCGTCCGTGAACTGGCTTGTCGGAATATATCTTGAGTCGGTCCTCGGGTAGCTCGTGAGGTGGTGCCGGTCGTAGAGGCTCTCCGCGATGTCGAGAGTTTTCTTGGAGGAGAAGCCGAAGGTCCTGGCCGCGTACTGCTGCAGCGAGTTGAGGTCAAAGGGGAGCGGCGGCGGGGCTTTTTTGTCGTCAGAGGAGTATTCCGTAACGGTTCCTTTCTGTCCGTCAGTCTCAGAGGCGGCCTTTTCGGCGTATTCCCGCTTCAGGCAGCGCCCGCTCTCATCGGATACTTCCTCCGGGACCTTCCAGAGCGCGCTGAAGCTCCCCTTTTCAGCATCGGCGGTCTCCCGGAGTGTGAAGTAGGGCACCGGGACAAAATTCTCAATCTCCTCGTCGCGCTTCACCACGAGCTCGACTGTCGGGGTGGTGACGCGCCCGATGTTGAGCACGCTCTTTATGCCGAACCTCCCCGCGAGCACCGTATAGAGCCGCGTGAGGTTGATGCCCACCAGCCAGTCAGCCCTGCTCCTCGCGAGGGCCGCGTGCCAGAGGCTCACGGTCTCGGAGCCGTCCACAATCGTGCTGAGGGCCTTCCTTATTGACCTGTCATCGAGCGCGCGGAGGCAGACTCTCCTCACCTCTCCCCTGAATCCGGCCCTTTTGAGAAGGTTCCTTGCGATGGCCTCCCCCTCGCGGTCAAAGTCGGTCGCGATGAAGACGGTGTCAGCCTTTTTGATGAGCCCGGTTACCGTCCTGTACTGGGATGAGGTTTCCTTCTTGACGAGGTATTTGTAGGTCTCCGGGATGAAGGGGAGCGTGTCTGAGCTCCAGCGCCTGAGGTCCGGGCTGTAGTCATCGGGCATGGCGAGCTCGAGGAGGTGCCCCATGCACCAGGTGACGACGTTCTCGCCTCCGTCGGTGAGCGCTCCGTCAGCGTGCTTCCTGCAGCCCAGGTTCCGCGCGAGATCGCGCCCCTGCGAGGGCTTTTCCGCTATGTAGAGATTCATAAAGGTCCTTTTCCCCTGTCAGGCCTCAGGAGGCTCTCCGCTGCCCGCATTTTTCCCTGCTGTGAGCTGCTCGTGCGAGGTGTTCCGATCCCAGAACACGCCGTCCCGGTAGCCCTGGATGGATCTGTCGCTCTCCGCCATCTCGAGCCTCTTCTCGGCCCAGACGCAGTACTGCGCGCTCTCCTCGATGCCGATGAAGTGGCGGCCGAGCTTCTTTGCGGTTACTGAGGTTGAGCCTGAGCCCAGGAAGGGATCAAGCACCAGATCGCCCGGATTGGAGCTCGCGAGAATCAGCTTAGCGAGGAGCTTTTCCGGCTTCTGCGTCGGATGGGCGGTGTTCTCCGGCATTGACCAGTAGGGAACCGAGATGTCGCTCCAGAAGTTCGAGGGGAAGGTGTTCCTGAACCTTCCCTCCTCTGTCTCCTCCCAGTCCTTGGGCTGCCCGTTTTCCCGGTAGGGGGCCAGGACGCGCCTCCTTACCTTCACCGCGTCAACGTTGAAGGTATAGCTGTCGGAGAGCGTGGCGAACCAGATGTCCTCCATTCCGCTCTTCCAGTTCCTCATGGCGCCGCGCCCCTTCTCCCTCTGCCAGGTAATCCTGTTGCGTATGGTAAGGTGCCTCTCGAGGACCGGCACGATGTCAATGCCGGACTTCCAGTCGCAGCAGACGTAGACGCTCCCGGTCCTCTTGAGGAGGGGGAGGGCGGCGCAGAGCCATTTCTCGGTGTATTCGGCATAGCCGCTGTGGGATTTGCTGCTGAACCTTTTGCCCGCGAACGATCGGGACTGGTTGTAGGGCGGATCGCAGATGAGCAGATCTACAGAGCCCCTGGGAAGGAGCGGCAGCACCTCAAGGCAGTCGCCGCTGATGGTCCGGTCGATGACGTCAGGAAGCGCCGCGCTGCCGCTTAGTGTCAGGCACCTCGCAAGGTACTGCTGGCCGTCCTCAATGGAGAGGTCGATGGTCTTGTTCCTCGCCGACCTCGCCCTCCTCCTGGGCGGCATGCCGGCACCTGAGGGGACGCTGCGGGCGCTCTCTGTCTCTTCCATGGCTGCCCCGCCTTAAATTCCTGAGGGCCCTTTCAGGTACTCCGAGGTCTTCTCCATGATCCCGGAGAGGATCTCAATATCCTGCAGGACGCTTCCGGTCTCAAGGGAGTGGTTCGCGTTCTCGGTTACGCAGAGGGGGATGCCCGCCTTATCGCAGCCTTCCGTCACCTCGCGGAGCGTCACCCAGCGGTCGGCCGTTCCGGTGAAGGCGATGCCGGGGTTTAAATGGAACCTGAAGGTCGCCGCGACCGGAGTGTAGTAGACGTTCCTCGTCATGAGGCCGTGCTTTTCGGCGTAGCCTGCGGCGACGACGGTCCCGATGCTTTTCGAGATGAAGAGGATGTCCTCGGCTCCTTTGAAGTCCGTGCCCTTAAGGATCTCCTCGGCCTGGGAGAGCGCGATGTCATAGGCGGCCTCCACGCTTTTGAGGGAGCTCTTCACGTCTTTGGGGAAGCCGGTGTAGTCCGAGCGGATTACCGTGTAGCCAAGGGATGACGCGATCTTGCCGGAGTAATAGAGAAGAGGCCTGTCGTTGGTGTAACCTATTCCCGGGAAAAGCACGCAGATTTTCATTTGATGCCTCGCACAAACGCCTGATCCACGTATTTTACCCAAAAGAACAGGCGCGTTATGCGAGGTGCCAGACAGAGCGCGGACGGCGCTGAATCAAGGATCAATCTCACGATTTTGGCCTTATGCCGTGTGATATAATCGGGCAAGTTTTAGTTCGAGGTGGCAAATGAGCTGGTTAGACAAGATTCTGGCTAAAAACGAAAACACAGGAAGCAAGCACAATATTCCTGAAGGCGTCTGGACCAAGTGCGAGAAGTGCGATCAGGTGCTTTACCGGGCCGAACTTGAACGCAACCTCAATGTCTGCCCGAAATGCGGCTACCATATGAGGCTCAGTGCCCGCGAGCGCCTGATGCGCTTCATGGACGCCGGATCCATGACTGAGATTGCCGCCGGCTACCATCCCGTTGACATGCTGAAGTTCAGGGACTCCAAGCGCTACCGCGACCGTCTTGCCGACGCGCAGAAGAACACCGGCGAGAAGGACGCGCTCGTGGTCATGAAGGGGCTCCTTAAGGGCGTCCCGGTCGTCTGCGCTGCCTTTGACTTCAAGTTCATGGGTGGCTCGATGGGCTCCGTCGTAGGCGCGAGGTTCGTTGCCGCCGTTGACGAGGCCGTCCGCGACCGGCGCGGGCTCATCTGCTTCTCCACCTCGGGCGGTGCAAGAATGCAGGAGTCGCTGTTCTCCCTCATGCAGATGGCGAAGACCAGCGCCGCGCTTGACCACCTGAGACAGGAGGGGCTTCCCTTCATCTCTGTAATGACCAACCCCACCATGGGCGGGGTCTCCGCCTCGCTTGCCATGCTGGGAGACATCAACGTCGCCGAGCCCCAGGCGCTCATCGGCTTCGCCGGCCCTCGCGTAATCGAGCAGACCGTCCGCGAGAAGCTCCCCCAGGGCTTCCAGCGCTCCGAATTCCTCCGCGACAAGGGCCAGGTTGACATCATCATTGACCGCCGCGAGATGCGCGACCGCCTCGCCTCCATTATGGCCATGCTGCTCCATGCCGAAGTGCAGCAGCAGAAGGCCTGATCCCGAAGGCGGTGAGCAGGATGAAACGCAGTCTCAACGGCTGGCTGACCTACATCGGCAGCATAAGCGACAAGGCGATGGATCTGGGACTCTCGCGCGTGAAGAGCGCAGGCGCCATTCTTGATGTCCTGAAGCTCCCCTCAAGGGTCATAACCGTAACCGGGACCAACGGCAAGGGATCCACCACCTGGTACCTCGGAGCCGTGCTTGAGAGGCTCGGCTACACGGTCGACATCTACAACTCTCCGCACCTCCTGAGGTTCAACGAGCGCATCCTCATCCGCGGGCATGAGGTGGCGGACGACGTTCTCACCGACGCGTTCGAGAAGACCGACGAGGCAATGAGGAAGGCGGGCGTTGCGCTCACCTTCTTCGAGTTCACGACCCTCGCCGCGCTCCTTATTTTCAAGAACGACGCGCCGGACTTCGTAATCCTCGAGATCGGGCTCGGCGGAAGGCTTGACGCGACCAACGCCGTTGACAGCGACGCCGGGATAGTCGTCAGCATAGGGCTTGACCACACCGGGATCCTCGGGAATACGGTAGAGGACATTGCCTACGAGAAGTCCTGCATCTACCGGAAGAACCACCCTGCGGTATGCAGCCAGGAGAACCCTCCGAAAACGCTCCTGGAGAACTCAGCTGTAATAGGTGCAAAGCTCCTTGTCGCCGGGCGGAACTTCAGGTGCGGCAGCTCAGGCGGCGATCCTGACGTTACCGAGCAGCTCCTTGACGCTGCTGGCGGCGGATCCGATGAGGGCACCTGGTTCTTCCGCATGGAGGACACCGATTTCGAGGATCTCCCGCTCCCGTCGTTCCCATATATGAACGCGGCAGGCGCGCTCGCCTGCCTTTCCGCCATGGGCATCAGGGTTACCCGCGACGCGGCCGCTGAAGCCTGCAGGAGCGTAAGGCTCCCCGGAAGGCTCGAGGTCTACTCAGAAAAGCCCAGGATCATCTTTGACGTGTCCCACAACCCGCCCGCGGTCATGCGCCTCAGGAAGCATCTCGAGAAGCTCTCCGCAAGGGAGCATTTCACGCGCGTGCTTGCCGTATGCGGCATGCTGCACGACAAGGACTACGGCACGGTCCTCCGCGAGATGGATGATCTCATCGACGTCTGGTACCTTGCCGATCTGACAGGCCCCCGCGCGGCCAAGGCCTCTGACCTCGCGCCTGAGCTCCCGGAGAGCTCCGAGACCCATCTGTTCCGCGACCCGGCCACGGCCTGGTGCGCGGCAAGGGCTGCGCAGGGGGAGAGCGATCTCCTGGTGGTGTTCGGCTCTTTCCTCACTGTAGCCGCAGTCAGGGAGTTCCTTGAGTCTGAGGAGAGCAAGCGTTGATTTCACCCCTCGTCAGGAGAATTGTCGGCATCTCGGTCCTGCTGGGCGTTACCGCGGCCTGCCTCCCGTACCTTACGAGCGGACGCTCGCCCAGCGAGACGGCCAACAACCTCGGCATATCCATCTCCCAGACCACTGACAAGAGAAAGACCTTCGCTGACCGCTCCACGGTGAGGCTGCAGGGGCAGAGGGGAAAGGCCGGCGACGCCCTGCCTGAGGCTCCGGATCAGGAGCAGATTGACGTCAGGGAGCCTGACGGGAAGAAGGCCAGTGCTGATGACGGAGAGAAGGGCAGGAAGGCGGCGGTGACGCCGGAGGGCGATCCTGACGAGCCGGTAATGCCGAGCGACGAGGAGCTCAGGACCATACAGAAGCAGCAGGCCGAGGAGGAGAAGGCCCAGCAGGCAAGGCGCCAGGCTGAGGCCGCGAGGAAGGCCGAGGCGGAGAAGAAGGCTGCCGCTGACGCGAGGGCCCGGAAGGAGGCTGACGAGAGGAAGGCGGCAGAGGCCAGGAAGCTCGCGGAGCGGCAGAAGGCGGCCAGGCAGTCGGTAGAGGAAAAGAAAGCCGCCGAGAAGCGGGCCGCGGAGGAGAAGAAGGCCAGCGAGCGCGAGCGCATAGCCGCGGCAAGGAAGGCGGCTGAGGAGAAGCGGGCCGCGGAGAAGAAGGCCGCCGAGGAGCGCAGTAAGACGGCTGCCGCCAGTGCCGCGGAGGAGCGGAAGAAGGCACAGCCCGCGAAGGCCGCTGCCGAACAGAAGGCCTTCGCCTCGAGGCTCAACGCGGTGAAGTACCGCGACTCGCTCAGGTCAAACGGATATCCGAATGCACGCATGGAGCCCATTACCAGGGATGGGAGGGTTCTGTTCAGGGTCGTCCCCGGGGAAAGCAACTGAGAGCTTTCCTGCGGCTGGCGGCAACAGTTTGCCTCAGGGAGGATTTTCATGGCTGCCTGCACTGATATTCTGAAGTTTCTTGACGACTATCTCGACGCTCCTTCGATTGACGACTACTGCCCGAACGGCCTGCAGGTCGAGGGCAGGAAGGAGATCCGGAAAATCGTAACCGGCGTCACCGCCTGCCAGCTCCTCATCGACCGGGCGGCGGAGCTGGGCGCAGACGCGCTGCTTGTCCACCACGGCATCTTCTGGAAGGGCGATGACATGCGCCTGGTCTCAATGAAGAGGAGGAGAGTCGGCGCGCTCATCAGCTCTGACATGAGCCTCATCGCCTACCACCTCCCCCTTGACATGCATCCCAAGATCGGCAACAACGCCTGCCTGGCCGCCGCCATCGGCATGGCGCCGGATGACGGCGCGGTGCTTCACGGCAGGGTAATCGCTCCTGTAGGGAACCTCAGGGAGCCCTGCAGCCTCGATGCGCTCGCGGCGCGCATTTATGATGTTTTGGGATATAAGCCACGTTTGGAGCGCGGCGGATGTGATACGATCACGCGTGTAGGTTTATGCTCGGGAGCCGGCCAGGAGTTCCTGGCAGAGGCAGCGCAGAAGGGGGCCGACGCCTTTATAACAGGCGAGGTCTCGGAGCAGACGGTGCACGAGGCGCGCGAGCTAGGCATAAATTTCCTTGCAGCGGGACATCACGCGACGGAAACTCTCGGGGTAAAGGCCCTCGGGGAGCTTCTCGCGCGAGAGTTCGGCGTAGAGGCAATAAATATAAATATAGACAACTGGGCCTGACTGATTACAAAAAATGGACAGCTTTATCCCGACGGTTCTCATAGTTGACGACTCTGCGCCTCTGAGAATCCTTTACTCGACTTACCTCAAGGATGAGAACGTCAACGTATATTCTGTCAGCAGCGGGAGGGATGCCATCGACTTCATCTCCTCCCACCGTCCTGATGTGATTTTCCTCGATCTGTATCTCCCGGACATCTCCGGCTTCGAGGTTCTGAACTACGTGAAGAAGCAGAATCTCGACGCCAGGGTAATCATGCTGACCGGCTCCGGATCAGTCGATGACGCGGTCGAGGCGATGAGGCTCGGGGCCTTCGACTTCATCGTGAAGCCTATTGACTCCGCGCGCCTCCTCGTTACCCTCCGCAACACGACGCAGCACCTGAAGCTCAAGCAGATGGTCAGCGAGTTCCAGACCACCCAGGACGTGTTCCTGGGCTTCATCGGGTCGTCCCCCGCGATGAAGAGCGTCTACAGCACCATAGAGCGCGCGGCGCCGAGCTCGGCAACCGTCTTCATCACCGGAGAGAGCGGCACCGGCAAGGAGGTCTGCGCCGAGGCCATCCACAAGCTCAGCAAGCAGAAGAACGGGGCATTTGTCCCGATCAACTGCGCGGCCATTCCCCGCGACCTGATGGAAAGCGAGCTCTTCGGCCATGTGAAGGGCGCCTTCACCGGAGCGGTGAGCGACAAGATCGGCGCAGTGCAGCGCGCGGACGGCGGCACGCTCTTCCTTGACGAGATCTGCGAGCTCGATCCGCAGCTCCAGAGCAAGCTCCTGCGCTTCATCCAGACCGGAAAGTTCTACCGGGTCGGCTCCTCCAAGCTCGAGACCGTGAGCACCCGCATCGTGTGCGCCACCAACAAGGACCCGAAGCTCGAGGTCAGGGCGCACCATTTCCGGGAGGATCTCTACTACAGGCTTTACGTGATCCCCATAAAGCTTCCGCCGCTCAGGGACCGCGATGATGACGTCGAGCGCATCGCCACCAGGTTCCTCAAGAACTTCTCGCAGGAGGAGAACAAGGGCTTCACCAGGTTCTCCATCTCCGCAAGGCAGCTGCTGATGGCCTATGACTGGCCGGGAAATGTCAGGGAGCTGCAGAATGTCATCCACCAGATCGTAGTCCTCAATGACGGCGACGAGGTTACGGACGAGATGTTCCCTGAGTCAATCCGGAAGGAGGTGCTCAAGGGCGGTAACCAGACCTCCTGCGACCTGCCGCAGAGGGCGGTCATATCCGTCGGCAACCCGTACGCTGGGAAGACTCTTGCCGAAATAGAGCGCGACGCCATCGAGAAGACCATCGACAGCTGCGAGGGCAACATCTCGAAGGCCGCCAAGATGCTGGGCGTCAACCAGTCAACCATTCATCGAAAGCTCAAGGCCTGGCGCGACGAGGCCCAGGGAAAGCCTGCCGAGGTTGCAGATAGCGGCGCTCCCGAATAGAATACGCGTGCCTCCGGAGTGTCCTTCCGGCGGCCTTTCAATAAGAGAATTACAGACCGGCAGAGCCGGCATATTAAATTACGGTGGAATATGACTGAATTGCTTGATACGAAAGTCCTGACGCAGATGGCAGGAGATGTGGGCTTCGAGGTTCTTCCGCAGCTCATCAGCGTTTTTGTGGATGACTCGACCCAGAAGCTCAGCCAGTTCCGGAAGCTCTATGACGCGGGGGACTGGAGCGGGCTTGCCATGGAGGCGCATACGCTGAAGTCGGTCTGCGCTACCTACGGAGCCATGAGGTGCCGCGATGAGGCCATTGCGTTCGAGAAGCTCTGCAGGGCCGCAGAGCCTGACCGCGCCGCCATCAGCGGGAAGCTTGACAGCCTGCTCGGAACGCTTAAAGAGAGCATCGCTGCGGTAAGCGGGTTCAGCCTCAAATGAGAATAAGCTCCGTCATGGCGCGGGGGGATGGCTCCGGGAGCGCGGCGGAGGAGGCTGTGAGGAAGCTCCGCTCAGCCTCCGGGGAGAATCCCGGCCACATCTTTGTCAGCTATGACAGCCGCCTTGATCCGGCGGAAATCAGCGACTGCCTGAGCCGCTCGTTTCCTGACACGTCCTTCATCGCCGCATCGTCATACAGCGGAGTGCTCTCTGACCAGAGCGGCTCCTTTGACACAGACCGGTCCGTTGCCATGCTGGCGCTCTATGACGGCGAGGGCTCGTTCGGGTCCGCCTGCGGGTATTTCGGGGACGTGAGCTCGGATGCCGAGATAGAGGCGATCATCGAGCAGGCGATAACGCGCGCCGGTCGCAACGGCGAGGCGCCTGACGCCGTGTGGATCTCGGCGTCGGCGGGTGACGAGAACCGGGTAATAGGCGTCATCGAGTCGATGATGGGGCAGTCGGTGCAGATCTGCGGAGGAACCCCGGGGACTCTGAACGGCCTGGGGGCTGATCCGGAAAGCAGATCCGCCTCTGCTCCCGGCGGCATGGTCTGCGGCACCAGGTTCCTTGCTGTTACAGTTTTCTTTCCAACATGCAGGATAACGACCTGCTGCCGCAGCGCGTTCGCTCCGTCAAACTTCGTGGGGAGGATCACGAGGAACTCCGGCAATGTCGTCTACGAGATAAATTACCGTCCGGCAGCCGAGCAGTATGCCGACTGGCTCAGGAGCCTCGGCTATGTCGGGAGGCAGGAGCGCCTTTCCCCGGCTGCGCTGCAGCGGCAGTCGGTGCTGCACCCTATAGGCTTCATGTCCGGATCGTTCGGGGCGCAGGCCTTCTACAAGGCGGCTATCTGCGACCGGGTCGGGACAGACGGCTCCATGACGCTCCTTGCTGACATACCATCGTTCGAGGCGGTCACCGTCATGTCCGATGCCTCCAAGGATGCCGTTGCCGGCTGTTTTTCATGCGACCGGAGCAGCATGCTCTACTACCGCGATGTACGGTATTACGGCTCGATGTACGCTGTCTGCGCCAGCTACGGCAGGAACATCACAGGGGCGGAGGCAGACCGGCTCGCCGAGTCGGTCAGGAGCATACAGTCCCGCGGCGCCTATGCCGGATTGTTCTCTGACGGCGAGCAGGGCAGGGTCGGGGACAGCAGGAACCAGAACGGGTACCTGATGGTCTGCGGGATGCATTTCTACGACGCGATCTGACAGTGTCAGGCGCGATGATTCCCAGTGGTTTGTGATGCCGGAGGAAACAGGTCACAATGCCAAAACTGTCAAGAGCCGACTATGAGCTTCAGAAGGCCAGGCTTCAGCTGACGTTCAGCCGCGACCGCGAGTCGAAGCGCCGCGACGAGATGCTGATCTTCCTCAGCGGTCTCGCCGAGCACAAGCGCGCCCAGACTCCTGAGGAGCAGTTCCTGACCATCGTCGCCATCCTGCGCCGGATCATGGATTTTGAGAACGCGGCCTTCTACAACATCGCCCAGGACGGCGCGCTCTCCCTATTCATCGCGGAAAAGCAGGGGGCCCCGAAGGCCATTCCTGACTGCCCGCTAGTGAGGCGCGTTATTGCCGGAAAGTCGGCGGAGATCTGCCGGCCATGGCTCATCAAGGGATTTGAGTCGCTCGGAAGCGATGATCTCGGAGCCCTCCGGAGCTCGGTGCTGATGGATGTCGAGAGCAACGGCAGAAAGCGTGTCTTCATCCTGATGAGCTCGCGCCCGCTCACGCTCTGCTTCGGCGAGAGGAAGCGCCTCGTATCCTACAAGCCATTCATCGAGTACGCGCTCTCCAGCATGGACTACCGCAACCATATGGAGGAGCTGGTGCGGGCCAAGACCGCGGAGCTCGAGCGCTCGAGGCAGACCATCTATGACTACGCCAGCATCTCCTCAGACGCTTTCTGGAGGCTCGGCCCGGATCTTAAGCTCCTGGATCTCAGCGACGTGCCGAGCTCGCCGGACAACAGCGACGCGATGCGCTTCTTCGCCCATTCCGCCGGCAGGACGCTGGAGTCGCTCTTCTCCGTCAGGGAGAGGGAGCACCCGCAGCACTACAACGAGCTCGTTGACCGGATGGAGCGCCATGAGCCCTTCAGGAACGAGGTCTTTGAGTTCCAGTACGAGGGGCTCCGCCGGAGCTTCAGCCTGAGCGGCATGCCCTACAGCGCCGCGGACGGCTCGTTCGGCGGCTATCACGGCACGGCGACCGACGTCACGGGCGAGGTTGAGTACCAGAGGCGCATGAAGGCCGTTGTCGATGCCGAGACCAAGGCGAACCGGATAAAGTCCGACTTCCTCGCGATCATGAGCCACGAGATCAAGACCCCGATGCAGGCAATCCTCGGCATGCTCGATCTCCTTTCCCAGACCGAGACCAGCGAGCAGCAGGACGGGCTAATCAGGCACATTACCGACTCCGCCAAGGTCCTGCAGACCCTCATAAACGACGTCCTCGACTTCTCGAGGATGCGCTCCGACCAGGTAAGCTTCGAGAAGAAGCCGTTCTCCATCAGGTACCTCATGGACACCGTCATCGTGCAGATGCAGGAGAAGGCCCGCGGGCGCCCGGTCAAGTTCATTCTCCAGGTCGAGGAGAGCTTCCCCAAGATGATGGTCGGGGATCAGGCCCGCATGGCGCAGATCTTCTTCAACCTCCTGGGCAACGCGCTGAAGTTCACGCCGTCGGGCACCATCACGCTGCACGCGAGCTGGATAAAGAGCCACCGGCTCTACTTCGAGGTAATCGACACCGGCATCGGGATAAGCGCTGAGTCGCTCCGGCACCTCTTCGTTCCATTCAGGCAGTCGGACTCCTCGGTATCGAGGAGGTTCGGCGGCACCGGGCTGGGGCTTGCCATCTCCAAGAGGATAGTCGAGCTGATGGGCGGCAACATAGGAGTTACAAGCGAGGAGGGGCACGGGAGCCGCTTCTGGTTCATTGTCCCCTACCACAAGCCCATAGAGCACCCGGTCGGAAAGGAGGCGATAGTAGCGGGAGACAGCGCGCTCAAGCGTAATTTCAATATCCTTCTCGCGGAGGACAGCCAGATCAACCGCTTCATCCTCCGGACGATGCTCGAGAAGCTCGGCCACAAGGTAACGGTTGCCGCGGACGGGCAGGAGGCGGTAAGGCTCGTGGAGGAGGTCCGCCCGGAGCTGGTGTTCATGGATCTGCAGATGCCGCTCATGGACGGCTTTGAGGCCTCAAGGCTCATTCTCAAGTACCACCCGAACCTCGTGATCCTAGCGCTTACCGCCAACGTTACCGAGGAGGAGAGGACCAAGTGCCGCGAGGCGGGGATGACTGACATTGTCGGAAAGCCTGTAACCACAGAGAAGCTGAAGAATGTCATCAATGCCTTTTCCAATATAATAAACGAGAGCCTTAAAAAGGAAAACGGCGGAAAGCCTGAGAGTGATGCACCGGACAAAGGGAAAAAGAAGCCGGTCGTCGTCAGGCCGCTTGATGAGTAGCATCCCGGCAGGGAGCTGGTTCCGTAGATGGAGGAATGATGGGCGGCAGAGTGCAGAGCATCCCGCCGGAGAGGCAGCTAGCGCTCCTCGGGCAGCTTCTCTCGGAAGGCGGCAGGTCAGGTCCGTCTCCTGACAGGCTGAAGGCCATTATTGACAGGGATCTGCCGGCAGCGCTCAGAGCTCCCGTGCCGGATGGCTTCCCCGGGCTCTGGGCAGATGAGCAGAAGGCTCTGCGGGAGTTCAGGAGCTTCCTCCTGATGGGCCCCATACTCGGAAAGCGCGTCGTTGCGATAGGAGGAGGATTCAGCAGCGGCAAGTCCTCGTTCCTGAACTCCTTCCTGGGCGGTGAGAGCCTGCTTCCGATAGACACGCTGCCGACGACCGCGGTTCCCGCCTACCTCATCAGCGGCACGGAGGAAAAGGCCTCCGGCCTCAACCTCTTCAGAGAGAGGATCAGCCTCTCCCTTGAGGATGTCGGCGTTCTTGCCCATGCGGTGGACGGCACGGGCGAGGCGCCGCTTGGACGCATCCTGAGATGCCTCTTCATCTCAACGCCCCGGCAGCCTTTCTCCCATATCGCGCTCCTCGACACCCCGGGATACGACAATGCCGGGAGCTCAGGCCAGGCGTCGTTTGACGACAGGGACATCGCGCTCCGCCAGCTCAGCGGCAGCGATGCCGTCCTCTGGTTTGTCTCCGCTGACAAAGGAACGCTGCCGCAGGATGACATAGAGTTCCTGAGCCTCCTCCCTCCTGACATCCCGAAGTCGGTCGTCATCAGCAAGGCGGACAAGCCCCTTGACGGAAACGAGCTCAGCGGCGTGGCGGACGCCGTGCAGAGCGCGCTCGATCAGAACGGGATCACCTGCGAAAACATCTTCGTCTTCTCCAAAAGGCGCAGCGCACCAAGCGATCTGGAGAAAATCAGATCATACATCGAGTCGATGGACCTCCCGAAGGAGTCTCCCGGCTTTGCCGTCAGGTTCAGGAAGATATTCCGCTCCTGCAGGGCTTTCTATGAAAGTGGGATAACTGAGCAGAAAAAGCGGCTCAGCAGCCTGAACGCCCCGCTCACACTAGCCGATGATGGCTCCGGGGCGCTGCAGTGCCTCAAGGAGAACGCACGGGAGACCAAGCAGGAGATCAGGTCCTGTGAGGAGGCTCTGAGCCGCCTCGATGCTGTGAAGCAGGCGTTCTTTACGGAGCTTAAGCGCATCGGCGACGAGGCCGGCGTGGACCTGCCCGGGCCTGAGAGGATCGAGCTTCTTCCCGAGAGGGTCTCCGGAAACAGGAGGAGCTCGGTTATCCTTGGCGCGCTGAGGCGGGGGATCAGCAGCCTCGGCGGGAGGAGGCGGCCGCTCGCCGGGCCGCAGAAGGGGCAGAGCCCTGGCGGAGCTGATTTTGCCTGGCTCCGTGAGCAGGGAGAAAAGAAGCTCTACATCGGTCATCAGCTCTCGAGAAGCAGCAGTCAGGCAGACTACCTGACGCTGCTCCTCACCATTCCCCTGAAGCAGGGCAAAATCAGTGCAGACTCCTGGATTGTCCTCTACCGCATAGCAGGGAGCGCAGGCTTCCGGGGCGACGTGCATGATCTTCTTCCTGGAGCAGAGAAGGCGGACGCGCAGCGCATTGAGGATACGCTGAGGAGAATAGCGGGCGTCGGGCTCTCCGAGGCGTTCCTGCTTGACAGCATGATGACGTACCTGTGCGGAACGCCTTCAGAGGACTCCGTTCAGTACCTTGCGGATCTGTACGGCATTGCCGGGATTGGCGCCGGTGCGGCAGGCTCAGCGCCGGCGCTGGCTGACTTTGTCCTCGGCGGAAACCGCTCATACCTCCACGCGATGGGGGATGTCTTCTTCGTCAGGAGGAATTTCGCGAGGGCTGACGAGCTCTATGAGCTGTCAGTTACTGACAGCTGGTAGCGGCTCTCCTGGCCGCGGCTTTTCCCAATCACAGCCGCAGCGCTGCCTTCCCGTCTATACGGCGTCTCTGCGCAGAGGCAGCAAGACTGTAAGTAGCCTCACAGTTTGCCTCAGAGATCGCATTCCATCCTTTACAAAGATTCATAATGAACTTATTATGTCTCATAAAGAGAGCGGGCATCAGCGCCTGATGCGGATGCCCCTGCTCAGGCCTTACGACGGGGACATACGCTATGGAACACACCGCAGCATTTGAGCGCTATCAGAAGAGGGCATCGCGCCTCCTGGAGCTTAGGCAGAAGTACGGGCTCCCGGGAGACGCGCTTTCTAAATACATCTCCAGAATGGATCACTTCCAGGTGGTGGCGCCGCTTATCGGCGAGTTCAGCACCGGGAAGAGCTCGCTCGTGAACGCTCTCCTGGGGCGCAGCGTGCTCAGCGTAAACATCACGCCGGAGACTGCCGTGCCGACCGAGATCTGCTACAGCAGCGACGAGCATGCGGTCGTCTTCGGGAGCAATGGCGGTACGGAGACCATCTCCGTTGATGAATTCCAGAAGAGGGAGTTCTCGGTTGACAAAGTGAAGAAGGTGCAGCTTTACCTCAACAACGCCTTCCTCCGGGAAATCAGCAGCGTGAAGCTCGTCGACATGCCGGGCTTCAACTCCGGGATTGAGCTCCACAGCCGCGCAATCGATGAGTACCTGCCTGACGCAGAGGCGTATATCCTGCTCTTCTCGGCAAGGTCGTCGACCATTTCCTCTGACATGGCAGGGTTCCTTAAGGAGCTCCACCTCCACGGGATGCCGGTCTTCCTCCTCATCTCGAAAAGCAGGGCGGTAACGGAGGATGAGCTCAGGATCTGCGTTGAGCGGATCCGGGCGGACGCTGCGAAGTACCTCGGGCTTGCTGACGTTCCGGTCGGCGTAACGAACGCCAAGGGGCATGAGCAGATCATTGAGCCGCTTCAGGACGATCTGCGCAGGATTGAGGCCGACAGCCAGAACATTTTCCGGAATGACGCGAAGTCCCGCCTGCAGCAGCACGGGAGCGACCTGGCGCTCTACCTCGAGACCGCGATAAAGCGCGCTGACCTGACGCCGGATGAGCTCTCCGGGAAAATCGAGGAGGCAAAGAGAAAGATTGAGAGCCTTAAGGGAAAGCTCCATGATGCCGGATCATCATTCAGTTCGGAGGTGGACGAGTGCATTGCTGTTGCCCGCAGCAGGCTGCAGTCCGCGCTCGGCAATGCCGCTCCATCGCTTGCTGACATGCTTGCAAACCACATTGACATAAGGGACAGGGTCAGCATGCTGGTCCGCGAGACTGTCATGTCGTCAATCAAAAATGATTTCGCGCCGCGTGTCCAGAAGTACCGCGAGCGCATCGCCGGCCTCATCAATGTCACGTTAAACATCAACACTGACGTATCACTCCCTGAGGATCTGGTGCGGATGGACAATATGACGAAGGAGGTCATCAAGAAGGCGCTTCCTGCCATCCTCAGCACATTAGGCTTCGCACTGTCCGGAGCGGTTGGGGCAGTTGTGGTACTCGCACTGACCTCGCTGCTCGATGGCTTATTAATGAAGAAGCACCAGGACGAGAAGAAGCGCCTCGCGGAGGCAAAAATCAGGAACGAGGTGATACCCAGGGTCCTTGAGCAGGCCTCATCAAGCGTCCGCGATGCCCTGAACAGCCAGCTTTCCGAGATCAACGAGGAGGTCGGGAAGGAAGCGCAGGCCCAGGTCGACGCGGAGGAGAAGGCGCTTTCCGACCTCATGCTGAAGAGCGAAAAAGAGAAGGCCAACAGGGCAGAGAGCACTGATGCCATGAAGAAGGATCTTGATGAGGTGCGCCGCATCATGAATGACGCGGACTGACAGGGTTTCTCGGCGACAATAGACTTTTCCGTGGAAAGGGCATTGATAATTTCAATGGCGGCTGTCAGTTTAATAGTTCATTATCTGCAGTGTAACAATAGGATACCCGCTAAATGAAAGTAGAATTCTCCAGATACAACGAACAGGAAAAGGACTTCAGTGAGCTTCTCAGCAGGTTTGACGAAGCTGAAAGGCTTATGAAGCCGTCTGCCGGGCAGACTGCTCTCGCCGACCTTGAGCACCTCCGTGACACCTTCAGGCGCCGCGTCGAGACGTTCCGCCGCGAGGACCGCAAGCTCAGCATCGCGGTCGTCGGCCGCGTGAAGGCCGGCAAGTCCTCATTTTTGAACTCACTCCTCTTTAACGGAAAGGACGTGCTCCCCCGCGCGTTTACGCCCAAGACCGCGACACTCACGAAAATCGAGTACGCGCCTGAAAACGCCATTGAGGTTGAGTACTACACGAAGGAGGAGTGGACCAGTCTCTGCGGCCTCTCGCAGCAGAGCCGATCGGGCGATGATGTCACGGCGGCCAGGGATCTCGTCGGGAGCGCCAGGAAGAGCGGCATAGATGTAGTGAGCTACCTTGCGAAGGGGCATGAGCGCGTAGAGTTTCCCTCAGAGCAGGATCTCATGGGGCGCCTCAATGACTATGTCGGCGAGAGCGGAAAGCTTACTCCCCTTGTAAAGAGCGTGACTATCTACACGGACCGCAGCGAGCTCGACGGCGTCTCCATTGTTGACACTCCGGGGCTCTGCGATCCGGTCGTCTCGCGCACGGTCCGCACCCGCGAGTTCCTCGAGGTGTGCGACACGGTGTTTTTTCTGAGCCAGGCCGCCTCATTCCTGCCGAGCAGCGATGTTGAACTCCTAAGAAATCAGCTTCCGCATAAGGGCATAACCCACCTGTCCCTGGTCTGCAGCCGTTTCGACGAAGGCCTGGCTGATGTCATTTTTGACTATGACTCGCTGGAGGATGCCGTCACCGATACACAGTCCCGCCTGCAGAAGCAAGCGCTGAAGACTTTCACCCCGAAAAGCGGCGATAATCCAGATGCCAATCAGAAGAAGCTGCTGGAGGCCTGCCAGCACCCGCATTTCCTCTCATCCATGTTCCACAACATGGCAGGGCGCGCGGCCGATACCTATACAGCGCCTGAGAGGCATGCCTTTGACCAACTCAATGAGCATGGCGATCTGGATGCCCGGATGGTTGCAAGCATCGGCGACATCTCCGGCATAGAGAAAGATCTGCGGCAGGTCATAGACGAGAAGGACACGCTGCTTGCCGAAAGGGCCGCCGGGATGGTGCCGACTGCGCGGAGTGAGCTCAGAACCTTCATCTCGAATGAGCAGCAGGGCGTTGAGGCGCATCTGATGGCGCTCACCAAGAATGACCAGCAGAAGCTTGAGCAGCAGCGCAAAGACGCAGAGCTGCGCATCATGGAGCTTCAGGCGAGGATTGAGGAGCATTTCGGCGGTCTCAACGTGAAAATCGAGCAGATCAAGGGCTCCATACTGAGCGATCTCAGAAGGTCCAGCACTGAGTACGGCAAGCTTACCGACCGCACCAGGACGGAGACGCGGGAGAGCAGCCACGAGGTCAGCGACTCATGCTGGTACAAGCCGTGGACCTGGTTCTCGTCGCATACGGAGTACACGACCTACCAGGTCGAGATCACCTATCTCCTCGCAAGCGACGCGCTTGAGAACATCCGAAACTACGCGAGAAGCGCGACCGAGTCAATTGAGCAGGGGTTCGCCGGCGCGGTCAATATCCCCCAGCTCAAGACAGATCTCCTGAAGATGATCATCGACGGCTTTGACGTCTCCTCGGAGACTTACGATCCGGCCTATTTCCGCAAGCTCACCGAGCAGACGCTGAACCGCATTGAGCTGCCGGTCATGAGGATTTCCGCAGAGGCGGCGGTGGCCGGAATAAGCTCGTCGTTCTCCGGGGAGATCCAGAGCGCGTCCGAGCGCAGCGAGATGAGGAGCCGGCTTTCGAAGGCTGTGGCGGATCTCTATGACAGCATCAGCGCTCAGCTGGTGCAGGAGATCTCATCCTTCAAGCAGAAGGTGAACGATCTGAAGGATGATTTTGCCAAAAAGCTGCTCAAAGACATACAGAATGACTATGACAGGCTCATAAAGGAGTGCCGGTACAAGGAGGAGAGCATCAGGAGGCTGCAGTCCTATGACAATGCGCTCTCCGGCTTCCTGAAGAGCCTTCCTGCCTGAGAAAGAGGCGCCTCTCAGTGGCGCCTTATATCAAAAACGCGACGCTCCCTCTCATGAGGTTCGGCGCGTTTCCTTTTTCGCAAAAGGCCCGGGCACATCCGGGCCGGGCGTCACGCTTACTGCTGGGAGATTACCCAGTGCAGGAAGTTCTTCCTGTCCTCAGGAGAAAGCGAGAGATAGGCCTTCTGCAGAGTCTCCATAGCGCCCTTTGCGGAGACTGAAGGAGCGCTCTTCGGAGCGGCAGCGGCAGCTGACGCGGCCGGGGCTGCAACTGCAGCAGTTCCTGCAGCGGCTGCGGGAGCCGCGCTGCTGTCTGACTGGATCATCTTGACGGTAGCCTTGGAGGTTTCCTCAGGAGTGTGGACCTTGAATGCCTTGCCGGCATCCTCGAGCTCCTTCTGGAAGTCACGCCCGATCTGGACGCCGTTCCTGGAGTTCAGCACGAAAATCTCGCCTTCCTTCGGAGTGCCGTCAGCGTGCACGAGCTTGACGTCAGGCTTGTAGGCAAACCTCTCGATTTTGTCGAAGCTCTTCGGGAAGCGGAAGGAAAGGGTGAGCCTGTCGTTCTCCTCTGCGTTGAAGTTCACAACAACCGGCTGTCCGGCAAGATAGCGGCTGTCAGTGTGGTAGCGGAAGGTTCCCTCCACTCTCATGACAAGCTGGTGCGGGCCTGCGGGAAGGGTAACGGTCGTGGCGCCTGACTTTACTGCCGGATCCCTGTCGTCGCTGTCAACCATCACCAGCGTGAAGGGATCGGGAATCTCGAATTCCGCAGCCTCAGCGCACAGGGGAAGAATGGCAGCCGCAGCCGACAGGGTCAGGGTAAGGATTTTGTTCATGGCTTTTCCTTCTTTAATGTGTTCTTTTTTGTGACGCATCTCTGATTTTACTGCTTTATGGAAAAAACTGCGAGTTTTGTCTATAATCCCGCCGGACACGTGCCGGCACCGCCGCAGACGGCGGATCCTGCGGCATCTTTCTCCTTTTTCTGAATAATCTGCCATCCTGGCTTCTGGAGTTTCTGATGAAGGCCCTGCAGCTTGTTGCACTATCATCCATTGCTTTTTCCCTTGCGGCATTCTCCGCTGAGGTGTACAGAACTGACACCGCTGACTTTGAGATCTACGGCCGTGCGAAGGTGAACATGTTCAATGGCTATGCCTACGAGTTCACCACCGGGAAGGAGGCTCATCCGAAGCTCTACGGCTCAGCGCAGCTCGGCGTGAGCGGCTCGACCGCGGTGCCGGGAAGCAAGACCCGCGTGTTCGCCAACCTCATCTACGATCTCTCCGCAGAGGACTCCGATGACGTCGAGGACCGCATCCGCGCCCGCTACGGCTATGTCGGAGTGCAGTTTGAGGAGGCGGGGCGCCTCCTTGCCGGAAGGACAAGGCCCGCAATCTACAAGACCATCGGGCTTGCCGATGTCTACACCGACTGGGGCTCGCAGGGCAATGCCTTCTGGGGGCTTGAGGGCGAGGCAGGCGGCCGCCAGGACGGGCTCATCATGTATGACCTCGACATCAACGGCTTCAGCTTCACCGCGAACTACCAGTTCCGCGACAACGGAAAAAACCTCCGTGACGGCTGGTCCTCGAACCTCGGCTACGAGTGGCCGCAGAAGTTCGGCATTACGGGCGGCATCTATGGCTTTGACGCCATTGACGACGATGCCCCGAGAACGTTCAGCGACAAGAAGGAGTACGCCATCGGCATCTATTACGGAGCATTCGCGAGCCCGGGCTTCTACACTGCCATTGTCTACGACCACGCAAAGCTCAAGGGCACCACCAGCATGGATGATGACAGATACCGCACCGACGGAGGCGACTTCGTCCTGAGCTGGACTTCTCCGAAGAAGGCCTGGACCGTCATAGCGGGCTACAGCATCCTCAAGGATCAGTCCAAGGACTCAGGCGAGGCCTACCGCATCAATCAGATTGTCGGAAACGTCACCTGGAACCTCACCGACAACGCCAACCTCTATGTCGAGTATGCCGACAACTTCGGCGAGGGTGAGCACAGCACGGCGCATCGTGATATTCTTACGCTGGGCGCCATCTACAACTTCTGATGAGGTGCTGAGGAGCGCTTCACTTTTTGCTTTGCGCGGGCCGGGCAGCCGGCCCGCTTTTTGGTTTCATGAGCGTGAAAATGTCAGAAATAAGTCCTGAGGCCCAGAGCGTCCGTGATGCCCTGGTGAAGAACGGCCTTGAGAATCCCTATGCCCCGAACGGCCTTTCCCCTGAGGAGAAGAAGGTTGCCATCGAGGATCATGTAAGAGGCATCATGGGGGCCCTCGGGCTTGATCTGAAGGATGACTCCCTGGAGAACACGCCGCGGCGCATCGCGAAGATGTACGTCGATGAGATTTTCTCCGGGCTCGACTACGCGAACTTCCCCAAGATCACCCTCATCGAGAACAAGATGCACGTGGACGAGATGGTGAAGGTCTGCGACATTACCGTAACCAGCACCTGCGAGCACCATTTCGTGACGATTGACGGCAAGGCGAAGGTCGCCTACATGCCGAAGAAGCGCATCATCGGGCTCTCCAAGATTAACCGCATCGTCAAGTTCTTCGCGAGGAGGCCGCAGGTGCAGGAGCGCCTCACCCAGCAGATCCTGGTGGCTCTCCAGACGCTCCTTGAGACCAAGGACGTCGCGGTAACCATCTGCGCCACCCATTACTGCGTCAAGGCAAGGGGCGTCGAGGACGCGTCCTCGTTCACCCAGACCACGGCGCTCGGCGGCTACTTCAAGACCAACGCCGCCTCAAGGCATGAGTTCCTGTCCGATACCGACACCCGCTGCTAGACAAGGCAGGAGACACTGGAGACAAACCGGGGAGATGAATATGGATACTCTTGAGAATCTGATTAAGGAAAAGATCACCAGCATTCCTGATTTTCCGAAGAAGGGAATTATTTTCCGCGACGTTACCACCCTTATTGAGGACAGGGAGGCCTTTGGCGCTGTCATCTCTGCCATTTCATGGAACTACCGCAAGTCCGGCACTGTCTTTGACAAGGTCGCAGGGCCTGAGGCAAGGGGCTTTATCGTGGGAGCTCCTGTGGCCTATGCGCTTAACGCAGGGCTGGTTCTTGTGAGAAAGCCCAGCAAGCTCCCCCGCGAGGTTTACTCCGAGTCATATGATCTCGAGTACGGCTCAGCTTCGATTGAGATCCACCGCGACTCCATCAAGCCAGGCGAGCATGTGCTCCTCGCGGACGATCTCATCGCGACCGGCGGCACGGCAGAGGCTGCCGTAAAGCTCATCAGGAAGGCGGGCGGCATTGTCGATCATGCGGTGTTCCTCATCAACCTGCCTGATCTTGGCGGTGTCGAGCGCCTTAAGAGGCTTGGCGTCGAGAGCCTCACTCTCGCATCCTATACGGGGGCCTAATGAGCTATCAGGTTCTTGCAAGAAAATACCGTCCGCATAAATTTGAGGAGGTCGTAGGGCAGCAGAACGTGCTGACTGCCCTCAGGAACTCCTTTGAGAGCGGCAGGATCCACCATGCCTACCTCCTGAGCGGCACGCGCGGCGTCGGCAAGACGACAATTGCAAGAATCATGGCTAAGTGCCTCAACTGCGAGAAGGGCGTCACCAGCAATCCCTGCGGGGAGTGCGAGGCATGCCGCCAGATCGATGAGGGCAGGTTTGTCGACCTCATCGAGATCGATGCCGCATCAAGGACCAAGGTGGACGACACCAGGGAAATCCTCGAGAACGTGCAGTACAAGCCGACCCAGGGGCGGTACAAGGTCTACCTCATCGACGAGGTGCACATGCTCTCGAAGAGCAGCTTCAATGCTCTCCTGAAGACTCTTGAGGAGCCGCCCGAGTACGTGAAGTTCATCCTGGCGACGACTGATCCGGAGAAGCTCCCCGTAACCATCCTCTCGCGCTGCATACAGTTCAGGCTCCGCGCACTGAGCGTCGATGAGATCTCGGGCGAGCTCCAGAAGATCCTGAAGGCGGAGAACATCTCCTCCGAGGATGCGGCGGTACGGGACCTTGCCGTTGCGGCACGGGGAAGCATGCGTGACGCGCTGAGCCTTACCGACCAGGCAATCGCTCTTGGAGGCGGCAATGTCACGGCGAAGGTCGTGAACGGCATGCTGGGGACGATTGACCGCTCCATCATCACCGGGCTCGTCAACTCCATCGTCTCCGGCAACATCGCCGAGTTCAACCGCAGCCTCGCGGCTGTCGTCGCCGAGTCTCCTGACTACGGGAGAGTGCTCTCTGATCTCGGGGACTTCTTCCACCAGACCGCGCTCCTCCAGTTCACCGGGCGGGGATCTGAGGGGCTTTTCACCTTTGATCCGGCCTTCCTCAGCTTCTACGCCGGGAAAATCAGCCCTGAGACGCTGCAGATCTTCTATGAGATCGTGACGAACGGCCTCCGGAACCTTAAGTCCGCTCCCTCCGGGCGCGCGGGCTTTGACATGACCGTGATGCGCCTCTTCGCCTTCTCCCCGAAGAACGCGGGCGACGTCGTCTTCTCCGTTCCTGACGGAGCTGCCCGCGGAGCATCAGCCGCACCGGCTCCTTCACTGGCATCAGCGCCTGAGGCAAAAGCTGAGGCAAAGCCTGAGCCGGCTCCCGCTCCTGCGGAGTCAGCAGTGCCGGCCGCAGCTCCTGCTCCGGCACCGGCCCCTGAAAGCGCGCCGGCACCTGCCGGCAGCGCCGGGAATCCCGCAAGCCCTGAGCCTCCCCAGGATCTAAAAAAAAAATTAGCTGACGCCCCGGACCAGGAGAGCGGGAATACGGAGACAGGCATGCCTGCAGAAGGCGCCGCCTCTGAGAGCTCCGAAGACACCGCCTCCGCTGCTCCTGCCCCCGAGCCTGCACCCGTCCCGCCAACTGCTGCGGAGACTGAGTCGCAGGCCGCTGATCCGGTTCCTCCTTATGATCTCTCCCAGAACAGGGCGGCAGCCGGTGCTCCTGAGACTTCTGTGCCTTCTGAGCATCCTGAGACAGCGGAGAGAGCGGAGGCATATCCTTCACAGTTCTCAGCGCCTGAGGCGGAGCCTGCTCCACGGAACGCAGCGCCGTCCTTCGCTCAGCCTGAGGCAGGGTACTCAATGCCTCCTGAGGCACCTCAGGCAGCTGCTCAGGATAATTCCCAGGAATACGTCATCCCTCCCGGAGGGAGCTCCGCTGTTCCCTATGCTGACTACGAGTCAGGAGTCGAGTACGCGGAGCCTCAGGAGCTGGGGCCGCGCGAGGACGGCTACGATGATGTCGACATGTCGTACATCAACGAGGAGCACGACGCGGCAGAGTTCCTCTATCAGAGCAGCAGGGACGAGAGCGCGCCTGCGGAGGAGGAGCGCACTGAGGGCGGCAGCGGCTTCACCGGTGAGCTCGCCGAGGCCGATCTCATCGGGGAGATAGACGACGACTGGTGCTCAGATCTCGCAAAGTCCAGGATCAGCGGCATTGACCTCTATGTCCTCATGAGCGGGCTCAGGACCGAGAGCAGCGGGCTCTGGACCGTAACTCTCCCAACGGCAATGCAGGACGCAGCGGGCGAGGGCTTCAGGAAAAGAGTCGCCGAGGCGTTCCGGGCGAGCACCGGCTCTGCGGTAAGGCTTGAGTATGTCTTTACCGGCGAGGCGCTCTCCGGCACTCCCCTGCAGCTTGCCGGACAGAAGCTCAGCGCCATCAAGAAGCAGGCGGTCTCCGACATCGAGGCGAAGCCGGGCTTTGAGGCGCTGAGGCAGCTCCTCTCTCTGAAGTATGACGAGAACTCTGTGCATATCCTGAAGCAGGAGTGATCATCGGCTGCCTGCGCTACTTTGCAGGCAGCCCTGAATGCCGCACCATTGCTGAAAAGCGGCTTTTTTCACATGTTTTTCAGCAGCAGGCGGCTGTTTACCATTCTTTCACATTTCCTGTTAACGCTTTTAAACCGACTTTTTCACCAAAGGCATCACAATGTTATGAACAGTGGGGCTCCGGCTCAGGGATTTCTCTCTTCGCTCTGAAACTGCGAAATTCGGCAGCTTTCCCCGGAGCGCAGGTCAGGGCCGGGGTGATATTTGCTATAATCACGGCGCTCCCGCGGTGCGGCAAAAGGTTTCCGCTCTCTGCCGGGGCGCAGGATACACACAGAAGGAGAATGAATATGTTCGGTGGAGCAGGCGGAATGGGCAACATCATGCGCCAGGCGCAGATGGCCCAGAGGCGTATCGAGGAAGCTCAGAAGAAGGTAGAGGCGCTTGAGGTTGAGGGGAAGGCCTCCGGCGGTCTCGTCCAGGTCGTTGTTGACGGCAAGCACCGCGTAAAGAAGGTTACCCTCTCTCCTGAGCTCAAGACCGAGGATCTCGAGATGATCGGCGATCTCATGCTCGCAGCGGTAAATGACGCCGAGACCGCGCTTGACACCGAGTCAGGCAAGATCCTGAAGGAAGCTACCGGCGGCATGAAGCTTCCGTTCAACCTGGGATTCTGAGGTCCCTGTGGCAGCTCTCTTCAGCCCGCTCCTTGACGATCTCATCAAGAACCTGCAGACCCTCCAGGGCGTAGGGCGCAGGACGGCGCAGCGCATGGCGTTCAGGCTCCTTGAGCATGACCGCGAGAAGGGCGCGCGCCTTGCCGAGATCCTGGGGCGCTCCATGCGCGAGATCAGGGAGTGCCGGCTCTGCCGGAACTTCACCGAGCAGGAGGTCTGCCCTATATGCGCGTCGGTGAAGAGGGCTGCCCATCACCAGCTCTGCATCGTCGAGACCCCGTCCGACGTTGCCGCCATCGAGGGCACCGAGCAGTACTTCGGGCAGTACTTTGTCCTGCACGGGCACATTTCCCCGATTGACGGCATCGGGCCTGACGAGATCGGGCTGCCGCTCCTCGAGAAGCGCTTCTCCGAGGAGAAGTTCGAGGAGGTTATCCTCGCCATGAGCCCCGGCTCGGAGGGCAGCGTTACCTCATACTACATTTCAGACATCGCAAGGAAGTACGGCATCAGGCTTACCAGCATCGCGCACGGTGTGCCGATGGGCGGCGGCCTGGAGTACGTCGACGGGCGCACGCTCTCTGTCTCGCTCAAGGACAGGAAGGATCTCGAATAGCCTGAGTGCCGCATGGCGCTTCGGCGGCAGCTCTTCACTCCCGGCGTATTTCATTACGGAAAATCTTGTCATCAGCGCATACATTTCAGTCGGGCTGTGATGAATGATGCAGTTTTATTATGATTACATGACATTACTCTCCATGCGGAGACACGATTGGATAGAATTCCCTTAATTGCCGTGGTATAAAAGATCGGCCTTTCTGCAGGCTTCTGTGAGGAGCCTCGCAGCAGCTTCCTCCAAAAAGGTTTTTCATAGAAAGTCTGCGGGGCAGAATCTTTCAGTGCTGTCATTCATTGATTGCCATGCGGCTGGATGCCTGCTTTCGAGATTCCGTTTTTATGGATAAAGGAGTGTGAAAATGCCTGACAAGAAACAGCTCAGCGAGGAAGATATAAAACTCCGCTACATTACTCCGGCCATCACCAAAAAGTGGAAGACTGAAAACATCCGTATGGAGGCGCAGATCACCGCAGGCAGGATCAATCTGAACGGAAGGGTGGTCAAGCGTGACAGCCCTAAGAAAGCCGACTATCTTCTTTTCATCAGCCCGGACAATCCCATTGCCGTAGTTGAGGCGAAGGACAATAAGCATTCGGTATCACACGGAATGCAGCAGGCAAAGGAATATGCAGGCATGCTGGACGTGGCGTTTGCCTACAGCTCAAACGGGGACGCCTTCGAGGAGTTTGACTTCCTTACAGGCAGGGAGCGTGAGATTTCTCTTGATGATTTCCCGTCGCCTGATGAGCTTTACCAGCGTTACAAGAAAGAGAAAGGGCTGACAGCAGATGAGGAGAAGATAATCAGCCAGCCCTACTATACGAGTCAGACTACCAACGCGCCGAGGTACTACCAGCGCGTTGCCATCAACCGCACCCTTGAGGCCATAGCAAGAGGCCAGAACAGGATTCTGCTTGTCATGGCCACAGGAACAGGCAAGACCTACACGGCCTTTCAGATTGTTTACCGGCTTTTAAAGAGCGGGCTCCGGAATAAGGTCCTGTACCTTGCTGACCGGAACATCCTTGTTGACCAGTCGATCAGCCAGGATTTCAAGCCGCTTGAGAAAACGATACATAAAATAAATTTTACCCGTGAGGATCCAGCGACAATTTCCTCATATGAGGTCTACTTCTCCCTGTATCAGCAGCTTGCCGGCGATGGTGAGGATGAGGACGATGAGGCAGCGGCAGATGTTAACGCTGAGCCTGCAGCGGATGATGATACTGCCGTCCGCCTTGCATCTCTCTTCAGATCTGACTTCTTTGACCTCGTCATTGTGGATGAGTGCCACAGGGGCTCCGCTAAGAAAGACAGCAACTGGAGAAAGATACTCGACTATTTCAGCTCCGCGACGCAGATCGGCATGACTGCCACTCCGAAGGAGACCAAATACGTCTCAAATATCGACTATTTCGGAGAGCCGGTCTACACCTACAGCCTGAAAGCCGGAATTGAGGACGGCTTCCTGGCCCCGTTCCGCGTTATAAACATCAAGACCAGCATAGGAGACGGCTGGCGCCCAACCCGTGGACAGAAGGACAAATACGGCAACCTGATCGAGGACCGCGTCTATACCAACAAGGACTTTGACTACAACATTGTCCTTGAGGACCGCACAGAGGAGGTCGCAAAGGAAATAACGGCCTATCTCAAGGCTACAGGCAGAATGCAGAAGACAATAGTATTCTGCGCCACCGAGGATCATGCGGATAGAATGCGTGTCGCGCTCGCCAATCTCAATGCCGACATGGTCAAGGAGAACCCAGACTATGTTGTACGCATAACAGGCGGCGATGCTTACGGCAAGAGCAAGCTCGACTACTTTATTTCAGTGTCATCTGAGTACCCGGTTATAGCCACAACATCAAAACTGCTTTCTACCGGTGTTGACTGCAAGATGACGAAGCTTATTGTCCTTGATCAGATGATAAGCTCCATGACGACATTCAAGCAGATTATAGGGCGGGGAACACGAATACGTGAGTACGACGGAAAGACGTATTTCGTGGTTATGGACTTCAGGAATGTCACGCAGCTTTTTGCAGATCCTGACTGGGATGGCCCGGTCGAGCAGGTAGACGGCTTTGATCCGGATGCGGAGAGCAGGAAAAATCCCCGGGAACCAGGTGGACCTGATGACGGAAACAAGCAGCATCCTATTGTCGATGCCAATGGGTGCAGCGTGCAGGTTACAGACAAGACTGTGCAGCTTTTTGATACTGCTGGCAAGCTGGTCCGTCAGGAAAGCATTACCGATTATGCGAAGTCCACGATTCTTGGAACCTACTCAAGCCTTGAGGAGTTCATCAGCAGGTGGTCGGCGCAGGAAGAAAAGCATGTCATAAGGGATCAGCTTCTCAGTCAGGGCATAGATATTGAGAAGATCAAAAATGATATGTCCATGGGTGATGTGAGCGATTATGACTTCATCTGCTATCTGGCGTTCCATACAACAGACAAGCCTGTTACGCGCAAGGAGCGTGCTGACAGAGTTAAAAAACGCAATTTCCTGGACCAGTACAGCGGAGCGAGAAGGGAAGTCATGGAGAAGCTACTCACAAGATTTGAGGAGACCGGCATCTATGAGATTGAGAACATAGAGGTGCTCAAACTTCCGTATTTTCAGCGTTTAGGCAAGCCGGCCAGGATAGTACAGCTTTTTGGCGGCAGAGAAGGCTATTTCTCAGCGGTAAAAAAACTTGAAGATGAAATATACAAGGACGTGGAGACAGCATAAATGAGCAGTTTGTCGGGATTTGTCAAAAGGATACGTGACATCATGAGAAATGATGCCGGTATCAACGGAGACGCGCAGCGCATTGAGCAGATTGCCTGGATGCTGTTCCTTAAGATCTACGATGCCAAAGAGACTGACTGGGAATTTGAGGAGAAAAATTACAAGTCCATAATCCCGGCAAACTGCCGCTGGTCAGCATGGGCGCATGACGGCGGAAACAGGAATGCGCTCACCGGTGACAGCCTGCTTGAGTTTGTGAACAACACACTCTTCCCGACGCTCAAGGGACTTGCCGTTACGCCTGACACTCCGGTTACACAGTCAATCGTCAAAACCACCTTCGAGGACGCCAATCAGTACATGAAGGACGGCGTCCTGCTGCGCCAGCTTATAAATGTCATTGATGAGCTGGATTTTGCTGACTATGATGAAATCCACGCCTTCGGTGAAATCTACGAATCTATTCTTAAGG